>Ga0208495_1000155_pt1 | contig 36151 bp, 41 predicted proteins | sample CryBogmetaGMA14M_FD_184551 | JGI IMG/M metagenome (GOLD analysis project Ga0208495, IMG submission 184551) | Freshwater microbial communities from Crystal Bog, Wisconsin, USA - MA14M (SPAdes) | ecosystem: Environmental > Aquatic > Freshwater > Lake | place: Crystal Bog, Wisconsin, USA...
CGCTTCCCTGGGCAAAGTTGCCGAAGGAATCGCCCACGAAGTAAGGAACACTCTGACATCACTTGGTGGTTTCGCCCTTCGCTTGAACAAGATTGCCTCACACGATCCTAACATTTCTCAGTACACGAAGATCATGCTGGACGATGTCTCACGCCTCGAAAAAATGGTTAAGACTATTGAAGACTATGTGAAGTTTGCCAGGTTTTATTCCTTCCATTTCGTGAGAACCAAACTGCCGCCATTGATTGAAAAGGCCCGGGAGTTGGTGGTCCAGACCTTGAATCAGGTTGAGGCAGCGTCTATAACTTTTACATTAAAGGTCGATGATAACCTTCAGGAGATACAAGCTGATCCAACCGCGCTTCAGGAAGTTTTCTATCATTTGATCTTGAACGCATACGAGGCCATGCCCCGAGGTGGGAGGCTGACAGTCACTCTGAAGAATATCGATTCAGCGGTCTCAATTGTGTTTACGGACACGGGAGTCGGAATCGACAGCACAGATTTGAATGACATTTTCAATCCTTTTTTTACTGCCAAAACCAGTGGAGCTGGAATGGGTTTGAGCAAGGTCTCTCTCCTTGTGGAGGAGCACGGCGGTACGGTCAAAGTGACCTCGTCTCCGATGAAATGCACCACCTTTGAGGTCCTGTTGCCGGTTGAGAGGCTCATGAGAGGTTTGCATCCATGGGAAGCCACTTCATGATCAGGACCACAGGCAACATTGTTCCAGAAGGGATTTCGCATATTCAGCAATAGTAAGATTTTTCATCAATTTGTGAAGTGGTCTCTGGAAAAGCGTCTCCATGAATTGTAATGTGCGGCTTGCTCAGATTAAAACTATGGCGCCACTGCTCTTGACACTGTGGACTTTCTTTGCTGTGATGGTTAATTTGGGGCTACCGTGCGAAGGATGGGCCGAAATTTACGTTCGTATTCATCTAGACGGCGCGAAGGAATTTACCAACAGGCCTTCCGGTTCGGGATGGATGTTTCACATGACGGAATCCGGATTTGAACCCGTTATGAGGTTTTCCGAACATGGCGAGCCCAGGAGCCTCGACGCTATAATCGTTGAGATTGCCGAGAAATACCAGATTGATGGCGATCTGGTTAAGGCAATTATCAAGACCGAGTCGAACTATAATCATCTGGCTGTTTCCCACAAGGGCGCCCAGGGATTGATGCAACTTATGCCTGCTACCGCTAGAAGGCTCAACGTGAAAAGACCTTTCGATCCGAGGGAGAATATCATCGGCGGAGTCAAATACATAAAGGGCCTGATGGCGTCCTATGGTGATTTGGGGACTGCCCTGGCAGCATACAACGCGGGGCCCAACACCGTACGAAAATATGCAGGGATACCGCCCTATCGCGAAACCATCAACTACGTGAAGAAAGTAATTCGCCATTACAATATGTTCAAGAGCAATCCGGAACTTAAGGTTGCGGGAAGCCTCCCCGCACAGGACAACAATTAATGAAAAAGCATCTTCCAAATTTTCTCACAATGGGGCGGCTAATTCTGGCTCCACCAATAGTGATTCTCCTATTATTCCCGGGGAAATATTCCTCCGCGTTGGCTGCTTTCATCTTCTTGATTGCATCGCTTACTGATTATTTTGATGGTTTCATCGCGAGACGGTTCAAGGTGGAATCCTCCTTCGGCCGATTTCTGGATCCAATAGCGGACAAGGTCCTGGTCTCTTCGTCTCTGATCATGCTCATCGCTTTGGGTAGGGTTCAAGCCTGGATAGCAATGCTCATCATCTCAAGGGAGGTAGCTGTCAGCGCTCTCAGGGCAACGACAAAATCATGGGATACTACCCTAAGACCAAGCCCGCTGGGCAAACTGAAGACCGTCTTCCAATTTGCTGCTATTGTCCCTCTCATTCTCCACTACGAATATACATTCCTCATAACCATCAATTTCCATCTTGTCGGCACTGTACTGCTTTACATAGCACTTGTTCTAACCCTCTGGTCGGGTCTGGATTACTTCTTGGTATTTTATAGGGAATACGAAATTCGGGAGAACGGGGACGGCCTCTGAGATCTGTTTATCAGAAGGATCGCCGTCTCGAAAGAGTAGTGGCGGAGGGAGAGGGATTCGAACCCCCGGACCTTTCGGTCAACGGTTTTCAAGACCGCCGCCTTAAACCACTCGGCCATCCCTCCGTGGGTCGCATAGTCTGATGCTAGACCAGCGAAAACCCTATTGTCAAGGCACCGGTAATTCGGACACAGAATGATATACTCACTCAATAAATTCCTTTATGGCTCTCATCTTTGTAAGTTTGTATTCCTAACAAAATATTTAATCATTGGTCTCGGATTTCTCATTGTTACAGTTGGAGTGGCTTTATCCCGCGATCTTTTGATAATCCCCGACGAAAGCACTGGCCAGTCTCAACCCCCTAGCATGATAAGCGAAACCCAAGAGCCTGTGCAGACTGAAGAAAAGGACAACCCGCCATCAAATGACGGATTATCCGGCGGCTCAAAAAAAGAGAACAGCGATGCCCTTATGGAGCGTAGAAATGCCGAGACAATGCTGTTCCAGCAGGAAATTGAGGAAGAAGACCTACTGATGAGAGCCAGCGTGCAGATAATGGATCCTGACACGGGAGGGGAGTGGTTGGCAAGCTTCATATCCAACAAGCCCCTGAACTGCCCACTGAATCAACAACGACAGTGGGTTGAAACCATCATCAGTGCGGTTGAAAGAAACGGCCTTCCCATTTCCAAGGAAATCCTGACTCTTGTCGCAACGATTATTTCCATCGAATCAGGGTTCAGGGTGGACCCTCCAGCGGTGGATCCGTCTAGGGGTGAAGACATATCCAGTCTTCTTGAAAGAGCCGAAAATGAACTCCAGAACAAATATGGGAAAGTAATGTCAATACCTCCTGTCCCGCAGATTTATCGTGCTTACAAAGAAAAATACTATTCGAAACTGCTGGAATGCCGTACCGAAGGCGATATAGAAGCCATCGCACAAAACATTGCGGAAGACCTGATGAGAGAAACAGCCATACTGCCGAAATTCATCAGATCAATAATTTTAAAGGAGATCGACAAAGTTGTTAATATTGTAAGAACTAAAGGTTCTATGCAACTTAACTTCCCGAAGGCTCGACAGGTGATGAAGGACCGGGGTGAAAGCTTTACCGACAAAGAACTTTCGGACTACATGTATACGATGCACGGAGGAGTGGATGTGGGGGTGGCAGCCCTGAAGCCTATTTTTGTTCAATACGCTGCGCGCTACGCTGTTCCAGGCAATCTCTCATGGCTTTTCTTCGTAGGGATGGACTACAACTATGGCCCCTTCTCCAGCCGCAACATGATGGAACAAATCCGGATCAGGGATCTTTCAGGACGGAAAATAGCCATCGATGGAGATTTCCTCCACTATGACGACAAGGGTAGACCCCATGCCAAGGAGTCTGAAACTTTTGCAGCTACGGTGTCTATCTTTCCATCACTTTCCAAGACTTCCCTACTTGATGCCTTTCTTCTGGAAAAAGACCCTCATTACATCTATACGGAATTGCATCAAAGCATTGCAGCAGTTCATCGCGACAGGTTCGGGGAAACCCCGTTCGCTGTGATTGGGGAACTTTGGATGGGAGAAAACGCAAAGATCAAATACGGAACGACCTGGAAAACGCGGTCATACTTGAATAAGCTTGACCGGTACCTGAATTCAGTTCCTTGGGACAGGTGAAGAAAAAGAAGCCCTTGTGAGAGGGTATCAGGAAAAGATTGACATCATGGGGTTTTTCAGAGAAACTTAGTAAGTAGAATTCTTGTGCCAGGTTCAGGAGTCATACGAGTTCGGAACATTACAGTACGGAGCGGAGGAATCATGACGAGGAAATTAATCGTGCTAGGCGTTTGTCTTGTCGTAATATCGATGCCCATTTTGATTAAGGCAGAGGGTTCCGATGCCGCCAAGTCCTCAAACTGGTCAGCTATGATTCATGAGGAGAACTCGATCCTCGCAAGCGTGCTGTATCTTCCTTATCTGATAGGTCAATTTCCCTACCGAATTATCGATGGGATATTCAATTCTAAACCTACCAGCCGAGCGACTATCCCTCCACCGGCTCACCAGGCCGCTCAGTGATCTGAAAAAAAAGCCGGGCCTTGCATGGGGTCCCGGCTGCTGAAAGAGGTAAAGGAGTGTTGAAGTTCCGTTTATTGATGTTTCACTTCAACAATCAACTATAACTTATCAAAAATAAGATAATTAGTCAACGGTTTTTCTATATTATGTGGCGGTTTCCAAAACTCTTCATTCCCGGCAATGTCCACCTTTTTCTAATTGTAAGGAATTACAAGATTAGCTCGAATTCGAAGCTTTTTTTCTTGAGCGGTACCCTATAAGCCATCCTACAGCGACTACATTCAGTACCAGGCTACCTAACTCAAGTATCTTGGTAAGACCTGAGTCCAGGAACCCATCATGAGCCAGGCGAAGTACATGTAAAAACAGTACGGGCGTGTCCAGGAGAAGAAAGCCTATTGCAGGCACTACCGCCCATCTTTTTTCATTCCACAGTGCTAATCCAAGCAACAGAGAGGGGACGATAGCGAGCCCGAAATATACTATTTCAACCGTGACTTCGGGAGGGTAAGGAGGTGGTTCCAGTCCTGCCATATAGATGTAACACACGTACAAAAAACTTTTTAAATAAAACCATATACCTGCAAACCAGAACGCAAGAGGAAAATCAACTTCAAACCGTCTTGATGGAAACCATTGGAAAAACCACAGGTTTCTATCTGTAATTCTCATGGGTTATATCCGTTTTCGTCTTTAAGGTAAAGGGGAAACCGATCACACAATTCCTTGGCTCGGTTCCGAATTCCCGCGATCATCCGTTCATCTGCAGTATTTGTCAAGACTCTTGAAATAAGTGATGCAATCAGGCGCATTTCATCCGGACCCATAAAACGCGTCGTTACTGCCGGGGTGCCGATGCGAATTCCCGAGGATTTAGATGGTGGAAGTTGATCAAAGGGTATGGAGTTTTTATTAACCGTGATTCCTGCTCTCTCTAGTTGGTCTTGGGCCTCAGCCCCAGTGATGCCTTTTTCAGAGAGGTCCACCAGAATCAAATGATTATCAGTACCCCCGGAAATGAGGTTAAAACCTTCTTCCAACAAGGCCTCCGCCAATGCCTTAGCGTTCCGGACTACTCGCCTTTGATAATCCCGAAAGTCTTCCGTCGCCGCCTCGGCTAGGGCTACCGCCTTGGCCGCTATCACGTGCATCAAAGGCCCACCCTGCATGCCCGGAAATATGCATGAATCGAGAGCTGAGGCAAATTCTTTCCGGCACATGACCATACCGCCCCTAGGTCCACGCAAAGTCTTGTGAGTGGTTGTCGTAACAAAATCGGCATGGGGAATTGGTGACGGATGTTCTCCTGCTACTATGAGGCCGGCGATATGGGCTATATCGGCCATCAGCAAAGCATCCACCTCTCGAGCGATTTCAGCAAAAATCTGGTAGTCGATTATCCTCGGATATGCGCTGGCCCCTGCGATGATCATTTTTGGTCTGAATTGCCTGGCGAGATCTCGAAGTTGGTCATAATCGATTCTATGGTCTTCGGCGCGCACCGAATAGGGGACAACGTGGTAAATCTTTCCGGAGAAATTCTTGGGATGTCCCATAGATAAGTGCCCACCGTGGGCGAGATCCATTCCCAAAAATGTATCCCCGGGGTTCATTACTGAGAAATACACGGCCATATTGGCTTGAGTACCTGAGTGGGGCTGCACATTAACGTGCTCAGCACCAAAAAGATCCAGAGCGCGGCGGATCGCAAGCTCTTCCACCGCGTCCACATGAATGCAACCGCCGTAGTATCGCCTTCCGGGATAACCCTCAGCATACTTGTTCGTAAGAACGCTGCCCTGAGCTTCCATAACCGCAGGCGACGTGAAATTCTCGGACGCAATAAGCTCAAGGCGACTTTCCTGACGCTCTCTTTCCTCGGCTATGATTTTGAATACTTCGTAGTCGGTTTGCTCAAGCGGGCTCATGATTTTCCTTCGCAGTCGATGAGGTCGATCCGCCTCAGATGTCGTCCCTGCTCAAAGGGGGTTTCCAGCCATACGCGTAATATTTCCAAGGCCGGTGCAGCGCACGTGATTCGGCTTCCGAGGACAAGAACGTTCGAATCGTTATGGGCCCTACTCATTTTGGCATGGAATTCAGTGGTGCAGAGAGCTGCGCGGATTCCCCTAAAGCGATTGGCTGCTATGGACATTCCGATGCCAGTGCCGCAAATCAGTACACCCCGAGACGCGTCACCCAGCTGAATCCGTTTGCACAAACGCCGAGCGAAATCAGGGTAATCGCATGCAACAGATTCTGCGCAACCGACATCGAGCACCTCCATCCCTTTCTTTTCCATGTATTCCTTCAGAACCATTTTGAGGTCGAAGCCGGCATGATCTGATCCGATAAGAATTTTCGACATTTCTGCTAAACCCGCTTAAACAACAGGCTTGCGTTTTGTCCTCCGAACGCAAAGCTGTTGGAGATAGCATAGTCAACGGTTCGGCTTACCGCTTTATTAGGCGTATAATCCAGATCGCACTCGGGACTAGGAAAGTCAAGATTGATCGTTGGCGGTATCACACCGGTCTTTATGGACATAATGCTATAAATTGCCTCGACTGCTCCAGCCGCTCCAATCATATGCCCTGTCATAGATTTTGTGGAACTGATTGCGACTTTGTTGGCAGTAGGTCCCATCAGTCGCTTGATGGCAAGGGTCTCGATCTTGTCATTGAGGTCTGTTGATGTGCCATGAGCATTGATGTAATCGATCCGTGAAGGTTCAATGGATGCTTCCTCCACAGCTTGCTTCATGGCCCAGTAGGCGCCGTCGCCCTGGGGATCCGGCATCACGAAATGGAAAGCGTCGTCTGTGGCTCCGTATCCGACTATTTCGGCATGAATGGACGCGTCCCTCGCACGGGCATGTTCTCGTGCCTCCAGTACCAGCATACCAGACCCTTCCGCCAGAACGAACCCGTCTCGCTCTGCATCGAAAGGTCTCGAGGCCCTTTGAGGCTCATCGTTTCGCGTTGAGAGGGCTCTGAGAGCATTGAAGCCTCCCACGGACAAAGAAGTGATGACGGCTTCGGTACCACCAGCGAGAACTACATCAACACAACCTTCGCGAACCAGCCTGTAAGCCTCGCCTATTGCGGAAGCACCGGATGCGCACGCATTTACCAGTCCGAAGTTTGGTCCCCTGAAACCGTATTTGATTGCAAGCATACCTGGGGAGAGATTAATGACCGACATAATTATCATCAGAGGAGAGATCCGACTCGGCCCTTTTGTCCGGATGACTTCGACCCCTTTCTCGATTGTAGCCAGACCACCCATCCCAGATCCCACTATTACACCGAATCGATATGGATTCTCGGGCGGGCAGCTAATGCCGGAATCGTCAATAGCTTCCCCCGCTGCCACTAAGGCAAATTGCTGGAAACGGTCCAACCGGCGGTATTCCTTAACCGGGATGTGCCTTGCAGAATCGAAGTGTGGTGCGACCTCGCCCGCTATGCGAGTATAACAATCCGAGGCATCGAATAAAGAGATCGGACCAATTCCTGATCTACCGGCGGAAAGAGCTTCCCAGTTGGTAGCTACTCCCGTCCCAAGACATGTCACCATGCCCATTCCAGTGACTACAACCCGCTGCTGCATGGTATCCTCCAGAGAAGATGAATTCTATGGCGATTTTGCCTCAAGAGCGTTTCTTATGCTCTCGTATGAAATCGGCAACATCCTGGACCGTCTGGATCTTTTCCACTTCCTCGTCGGTAATCTCCATATCGAATTCGTCTTCCAATAGTGCAATAATGTCGTAAATGTCCAGAGATTCAGCGCCAAGATCCGCTACAATCTTCGAATTCAACTGGATGTTTTCTTTGTTGACGTCTACAAGCACTTCGGCAATGAGATCTACGACTCTTTTATCAAGTTCATCCATGTTGGGTCTCCTCCCAGAAGTATTCTTAAGTAGGCGCCGCTGGAAATCTTATGAACGTCGCCGTGCCTCTTCTAGTATTTCTCAGAGGAATTGGACGCATCAGGCGCCTAATTCTTCACATGTAAAGCCCACCGTTAACTCGTATAACTTGGCCGGTTATGTAATCGGACATCCCGGAGCAAAGGAAAAGTACGGTAGCGGCAACGTCTTCCGGTTGTCCCATCTTTCCCAAGGGAACATTGCTTCTGATAATCTCCAATTGAGCTTCATCTAGTCTATCAGTCATCCCACCACTGATGACTCCCGGCGAGACCGAATTAACCAGAATGTTGCGCGGGGCAAGTTCCCTTGCCATGGATTTGGTAAGTCCTATCAACCCCGCTTTTGCAGCTGAATAGTTGGCCTGGCCTGCATTTCCAGCCTCTCCTGCAGTAGAGGCTATGTTGACGATCCTACCGTGCCGCTTTCGGATCATGATTTTGGAGACTGCGCGACACAAATGAAACGCTCCGGTGAGATTAGTCGCTAATACGTCATTCCAATCGGGATCTTTCATCCTCGCTAGGAGCCCATCACGGACTATTCCCGCGTTATTGACAAGAATGTCTATTGTCGACGTATCGCTGATTATATTGGCGATGGCCCTATCCACAGCCTCCGAATTGGTCACGTCAAAAGGTTCGAGTCGTCCTTGCCCACCTTGCTGTTTGATTATATCAAGCGTCTCCTGCCCAGCTCTATCAGATTGTCGAAAATTGACTACTACAAAAGCGCCGGCCCGCGCCAAGGTTATACAGATAGCCCTCCCAATACCCCTGGCTCCCCCGGTGACAAGAGCTGTTTTTTCCTTCAGAGAGGTGGGAGCCCAAGGATTGTCAATCATCCCAGTGTCCCTTGCAAAGAGCGTAAACTTTGGAGGTCGGAAACGTTAATCGCTGTGGCTGCTCTCTCAATTCTTCGTAATAGGCCGGCCAACACTTTTCCAGGCCCGATCTCAATGAAGGTCTTAGCACCTCTATTCATAATTGTCTTTACGCAGTCCTCCCACAAAACCGGATGGACCACCTGATTGACCAGGCGTTCCTTAATCTCCGATTCCACAGACGGATAGGTCTGAGCATCCAGGTTTGCAACCACAGGGTAGACGGCTTGGCCGAAGGAAACTTGTCCCAGTTCTCTACGAATAGCCTCCAGGGATGGTTCCATAAGTCTTGTGTGGAAGGCCGAGGAAACATTTAGGACAACTGCCCTCGTGCGTTTTTCCTTTCTTACGGCTTCCACGGCGCGATGAACGGTTTTCAGGTGACCTGAAATAACTATCTGGTCCGGAGCATTGAAGTTTGCGATCTCTAGAACGTCAGACCCTCGGCACGTCTCTACCAGTTCCAAGGTACGTTCCTTTGACATGCCTATTATGGCTGCCATCCCGCACGTTGAAGGGGGTTGCGCCTCCTCCATGCCTCTGGCTCGGACGAGGATGATCCGGAGAGCGCTCTCAAAATCCAACACCCCGGCTGCGTAAAGGGCTGAATATTCACCCAAAGAATGCCCCACAGCAACAACTGGAGACACTGAGTAGGAGTTGCGAAATTCTTCCAATAACGCAACTGAATGAACGAATATTGCCGGCTGTGTGTGTCGAGTACAGTCCAGTTCTCCAGGAGGCTCACCTCCCATGATTTTGCTCAGGAAATATCCCGCGCAGTCGTCGGCCCTCTCTAAAATCTCACGTGCCTTGGAACTCTCCGAAATGAGATCCTTGGCCATTCCTGGGAACTGAGAGCCCTGGCCGGGAAACATCAAGGCAATCGATTCAAGTTTATGCTCACTCACATACTGGGGCGGCATTCTCTAGCGGCTCAAGACCCTATTGTGATTACTGATCGGCCCTTGTAGAATCCGCAACTGGGGCATATTCTGTGGGGCATCTTAAGTTCGGTGCATTGAGGGCACTTAGCCAAATTTACAGGGGTCAGTTTCTTGTGGGTCCGGCGTTTGTCTCGCCTGGTGCGAGAAACCCGTTTCTTGGGTACAGGCATGGCTTAACTCTTTTCACATTATTGTTTATGCATAAAGGACTATGAGCACAATCGGTCCAACGGAATGTACGGGGCTCATTCTTACGTTAAGAAAACTGCTTCTTACTACTCCGGCAGATCTTGGCCGCCGCTGATTTTTTTGTAATAACTGAACCGCCATCCCGCGCTCCAAGACATGTCTCCGTTTACATCTGATCACAGGCAACTTGCATCTATTAGAATAATCTTTCTTGTCAAAAAAAACTCTGTTCCCCATCCCTTTCTTGCGAACCTGGCCTGACCTGGGAAGCGAAGACCTTGTCATCTCTTGCTCAGCTTTGCCAATTTTTCCCATCTGGGATCGAAAACCTCTTCCGCCGGACACTTGCAATCACCTGACCCTCTCATGGCACCGCAATTTGGACACAGTCCGGGACAGTCTTCACGACAGAGAGGGTTCATGGGTATTTCTAGTAAAAGCTCCTGAACGATGATTTCTCCAACATCTATTATGAATCCCTCAATAATTATTTCGTCCGCTTCGCCGGAGCAGGTTTCTTGATCCACATGCTTCTCCTGGCTAAGGCAACGGACGACAAAGTTCAGATCTATGTTCCTGTCCAGGTTGAATTCATCAACGCAAAGGGAACACAACAAATTCAGACTTGCTCTAATTTTCCCGGTTAACGCTATGCCATCGGTTGTCTCTCGGAGATTGAGGCGTCCCTTTATAAAGGGATCGACTACAACCCCAACTGGTGAAGAAATATGTTCCAGAGCTTGGGACAAGATATCTCGATCACCCGAAAAAGTGACTTCTAAACCGGTTTCCGGAATATCGTCCAGGCGAATTTTCATGTTTCAGAAGCCACTAACCCTACCCGGCGTAATCAGAAAAAATACAATTCTTCACATGCCGAAGTCAAGAAAAAATGGGCGGGCCCCATGCATGAAACGCATTGACAAATGCATCAACTATCACAACATGATAATGTAATTATATGAATTCATATGGAAATTATGAGATAAACCAATTGACAATAGGAGGTTTTAAAGATATATTTGTTTGGCTCATTTTTTCTTGGAGAAAAATATATGCAAATATATTCTTGCAAAGTTCTCGCGTCCTCAATGATCATCATCGCGTGGATTAGCAGCACAGCACCCTGTCAGATTCTCAATCCGTACGAACCCCAAAACGCAGTTGCTGCTGAACCGTCACGTCCATATTGCCTCGTGCAAACCGAACCACTACATCCAAAATATTATCTCCCCGGCCCGACATCTACCCCATTAAGGGGTCGAGTTACGAAACTAAAGCCACAACAGCACGGTCCCACAAACTCATACGGACCCCACTTATTAGTCAATGACGGTCAATCCTCGACTAACCCTTTCGAATGGTGATCCTCGTGGGGGCCTTGGCAGCGCCTGGTCGGACCTAGCACTTGACCGATTCTCCCCTGTCGGGGTCATGGGCCTCCAGCCAGCTAAGGATAATGGGAAACACTTCTTGCTCTGACCGAATTCCAACCAAAAGATCCACGTGACCATAATCTTCTACAGTTCCTGAAGCTTTTCCGAATATATGGCAGACTCTCTCGCCAACGTTTCTGCCTGGCACACAGGCTGCGGTTATCGAATTGGGAGGAGCCATCATGTCCATTCCCCCCCCCGCAATCAGGATGGGAACAGGCGATTCAAAAAGGCGCTCGAGATACCGTCTTCCTTGTTGGTTTGAGAACTCACCGGTATCCACAAATCGTCCTAAATCAAGCCACAGCTTCCGTGACGCTATGAGTTCCGAGCCCACAGCGATAATTCTTTTCACTACCGGTGAGTCGATGTTGGGGGGGTAGAACAGGCCGAACAAATAACCAGGTATCCGGTGAGCTACTGGTATGACCAGTCTGCCGTTAAAGGGCATGGGAGGGATAGGAGTCAATTTCAGGAAGTTTCTCATTTTTGACAAAATCCTTACGGCTCTCATCCGAACTTTTGAGAAATCCACCGGTGATCCCAGGGTCACCGCCGAACAGATTCTTGGTCTTTCTTGTTCAGCCAGGTGAGCCTGAATGAGCATTCCCCCCATGGAATGACCAACCCAATGAACGGCCGGCGCTCCAGTACGAACTATGACCTGATTTATGACGGCAGGTACGTCGTAATTCAGATGGTCATCAAAGGTCCACGAATACGGTACATTCGAATAAAGGAGTCCTGGGCGATCACTCATGCCTGACCCCCTCAATTCTACGACCCATATGTCTCGGCCTCTCTTGCTGAGAAATCTCGCCAAGGAAGGGGCTCCTGGAAGGTCGAAAATGTAGCGGTTCGCTCCGACTCCATGGCAAAGCACTACGGGGGCGCCTTTAGGGGCCCCCTCTGCACGGTAGCGGTGGACGGCAAGTCGCCACCCATCGTCGGCGAGAAAGTAATGGGTCTCATCCTGGGAGGTCGAAGCGGCGTAAAACCAGCCCCAGAAATAACCGTTTATTATCAGAGCCGCACCAACTGTAATCAATACGAATACGGCTGTTAAAACGTACTCCAACATGTTTCCTCCTGCCGGCCAATATTGATTCTTGTTCCTGATGGATGACCAAGATACGGAGGGGAGGCCACACGAAACCATTTTGCTTGATTAAAGTTCAGAACGTAAAGCAAACACAAATTTTTCCCGATTATTGAAAGCGTCCCAACCATGTTACCACAAGACCCCCCAAGATCCCCCAAGTAACCAGATGAAATTTATTTTCAGAATTTTTCAAGAGAGGGCGGGTATGTAAGAGACCAGAGTATGCAATGATGCGGTAGGGAATCTGAAAAATACAGATCAAGAAGAGAATAGGGCCCATAGGGTTAAAAGACACAGCTCCTTTGAGGTCCATCCGAACCGTTGAAGCAAAGCTTCGCGTGAGGCCGCATCCCGGACAGGGGATCCCCAAGACTCTGTTGACTACACAGAGTTGGGGAAAGAGGATTTCCGTTCTGAAAAAAGGCAAGGCAAAATGGAGGTCGCTATTATCTCCTGGGCTGAGAGAAAGGGCTCCGATAATCACAATTAGACAAAACGCAAGTACGCACAAATGCTCGGACCGGCCGTTTTGCAAGACATTGAGTTTCATAAGTATCAGGATAGAACCATGGAAACGATTGTCAAGTAACTTTAATCTCCATATACTCGCAATCTTGGGGGGAGCTATCAGGTCGGAAGCTTGGTCTGCTTCAACGATATTTTGTCATAATTCTTGACAATATGCGTATCCTCTGCTACTTGCACACAAATTGGTGAGTGCGGCGCGTCGGTCGCAACTCAGCTCACAGGAGAAAGGTTATGGCCTTGGCTTGGAGGGACTGGTTCCATCGAGGTCTGTTGGCATGTCTGGTCCTAATTCTGGCAGCTTCCTCCGTAGCAGCTGACGACTGTAAGGGAGTGCCTAATATACTTGTTCTTTTCGACGCTTCCGGCTTCATGAAGGAGAAGGATCGCTACCAGTTTCTTCTTAAACAGATGGACTTTTTCGATAAGGCCATGCCGATAACTGCGGACGGATTCTTTAATGTCGGGCTTCGACACTACGGTTTGAAGGTCGGAATGGGATGCGATAACACGGAAAGTGTCCTGGCAATTCAACCGTGGGATCCACAGAGATTCTTGAATGCCTTCCCAAGAACAGCTTCTTATGGGGTGAGTTCACTGTCTGCCGGACTTAGAGCTGCAGCTGATGAAATTTCAGGGATATCAGGCAAGTCCGTAATAGTGCTCGTAGGTGGAGGTATCGAGTCTTGTAAGGTGGACCCGATAAAAATTACGGAGCAGATATGTGCGAACAACCCCGAGATTGAAATTCACACATTTCAAATCGGAAATGCACAGGATGGGTCTTTTTTTCTCAAGAGCATCGCAGAAAAGGGTCGAGGCACATATACGAACGCGGACCTCATCAATTCTCCTGCCGAATGGCATGCCTGGATGAGAAGATACCTGGTGGTTCCTTGCGGACCTTCAGTATCCACCCCCGCAATGAGCACATCTCAGCCTACCACCTATACAGTTACCTTTGACCACAACAGCTTCTCCGTTAGATCAAAGGACCCTTCTGCTGACGCAGCAAACCTTGCGGCTTTGGAAACGACGTCAATTAATTTGAGACAGAATCCGTACGCTCAGTTAGTACTTCATGGATTTTCCGACGGAAAGGGCAAGCTCGAATACAACTTGAAACTGTCTAGACAGAGAGCCGAGGCAGTGGCGGCTCATCTGGCGAGAAACCTTGGTATTCCTTCCTCACGAATCAGAATTGTGGCCCATGGAATGACCCCCTCCACGGCACACTTGCCGGGCATTGCTCCGGATAGGATGGGTCGGAGAGTGGATCTGGAAGTCCTTAAATAATTGACTACAGCTCTTTAATGCATTGCGAGAAGTGATTATCCACTGAAATCGGATTTTTTCTTGCTGTTCGAATGAATGTTTAGACACATCCATATACCATTTCTCCCTCATGCAAGTAACTGTCTATCGCCCTTGTGAGACGTTTCCGGTGGTCTATTGCTAAGGACAGCAAAACCTGACATCGCTTAAGGAGAATTCCGGAAACGACGTCAAGCTCGGCCAGCCACTAAAACAAAATGGCAGTAAGCCTGTTTTTCTTTCAAGCTGTGTAATTGCCTTCCCGAATTAGTTGAATATCTGTATTATAGGTTTCAACATGTACTTTTCTCGAAAGACAGAATTCTCTTGGCCTCGGCTCATAATACATTCATGCCGGCTGTTTCTCCCAGTTGTTTTCCTTCTTCTGCAGTTGCAGGCCCAGGCGGCAGATGCGCCTGAGGTTCAGGCCGAGGAATTGTTGAAAGCGGGTCAAACTCTTGTAGAGAGGAAACATTATCTGGAGGCCCTGGACCTTTTAGAGGAGGCGAGAGATTTACTTGATACCTCAGGGATGAAGCATTCAGGAACGTACTCCGACGTCCTTTTTGATCTTGCTCAGACGAAAATCAAGGGTCGTCTCTACCAGGGTTTCCCTGCTTATTACGTTAAGAGCGCTCTTGAAGATGTCCAGGCTGCTAACAAGTTGAGGGAAAGGCTTGCAGAGGTTCTCCCTCAAAAGTTGGCAGAGGGGTACTATCTTGAGGGGTACATACAAAAAAAGTTTTTCATGCGTAACGATATTGCTGTAAAAAGTTTCTTAAAGGCGGTCAACATTGATCCTGGTTCTATTTCGGCAAAGAGAGAACTGAGCGAATTGATAGCTGAAGACAAGAACAAATAGCTGCTCGTCGCAAATTATTTTCCTAGGATCGAAACCTGACCTCGTCTTGATCAGTTATTGAGAGATAGAGAATATGGCGCCAAAAAAAGTTGAGAGAGAGGATGGCCCGGACAGGTTTGAAGAGTACCTGGAAAAACTACGTTCTATTGTTGAGAAAATGGAGGAGGGAGGACTGGGTTTGGAAGAGAGCCTTAAGCTATTTGAGGAGGGAATCAACTTGTCCAGGCTTCTATTCGGTATTTTGAACCGCGCAGAAGGCCAGGTGGAAGAACTGCTCAAAACCATGGAGAGGGTCCCGTTCAACCGGGGCGAAGAGTAATTTCATAGTGGACATAGATTCATATCTTTCTGATAAACGTCAATTGGTTGATAGAGTCCTTGACGAAATGCTCCCCCAAGCCGATAATGAGCATTCACTGTTGCATCGTGCCATGCGATACAGCATTTTCGCCGGCGGGAAGAGGATCCGGCCTATACTGGCTATGGAGGCGGCTGAGGTTGTCGGTGGCAGCTACAAGAGTGTAATGACTCTTGCAGCGGCACTTGAATGTGTCCACACTTATTCCCTTATTCACGATGATTTGCCGGCCATGGACGATGATGACCTGCGTCGGGGAAAACCGACATTGCATAAGGTTTTCGGCGAAGCCGTTGCCATTCTTGCAGGAGATGCCCTTCTAACCTTTGCTTTTGAGGCAATTTCCTCCCCGACGGCTGCGAGGGCTTGTCGCGCCGAACAGTTATTGGGTGTTATATATGAACTGGCTTACGCATCCGGTTTTAGGCGCCTTATAAAAGGCCAATTCCTGGACATATCCAGTGAAGGGAAACCGGTTGACGCTGAAACGGTCGACTGTATAGTTTCTAGTAAGACCGCTGCCTTAATCCGCGCATCTCTAACCTGCGGGGCGCTACTGGCTGGAGGATCTGCGGAGGAGATTGAAATTCTTGGGTGCTACGGTGAAAACCTAGGTAAGGCATTCCAAATTAGAGACGACCTCCTAGATATTGAGGGAGATCCTAATAAGCTCGGCAAAGCAGTGAGAAAAGATCAGCAAAGGGGAAAAGCCACGTTTCCTGGGCTCTTGGGGATAGAAATTGCTCGGGAGATGATTCAGAAACACTTAAGTATAGCCATTGAAGCGATTAGTCCTTTGGGAGAAAAAGCCGCTATACTGTCGAAAATCGGCAAGTATATCGGACAACGGATAAACTGATTATAGAGTTATCACATGGACAACTTTCCAACGAGTAACAACCAAGAATCCATTTTGGGAAGGATGCAAAATCCTAACGATCTCAAGGATTTGTCGGTAGAGTCATTGAGGCGGTTGGCGGCAGAGACCCGAGACCTGATTGTTGACACCGTTTCGAAAAGGGGAGGACACCTGGCTTCCAGCTTGGGCGTTGTTGAACTGACCGTGGCAATTCTTAAAGTGTTTTCGCCTCCAGACGACCGGATTGTTTTTGATGTAGGGCACCAGGCTTACGCTTATAAGATCCTCACAGGCAGAAAAGACGTATTTGGAACACTACGCACTAAGGGAGGAATCTCGGGTTTCCCTAAAAGGGCTGAAAGCGATTACGACATATTCGATATGGGGCATGCAGGAAACGCCATCAGTGTCGCAGCAGGGTTGGCCCAGGCCAGATGCTTCAGTGGCAGTAAACACAAGGTAATCGCAGTGGTGGGGGATGGTTCGTTAACCTGCGGGGTATCGTACGAGGGCCTGAATCAGGCTGGTGCGGCCAAAAAAGATCTTATCATTATACTCAACGACAATGAAATGTCCATCTCTCCGAACGTTGGGGCCATTGCAGCCTACCTTAACCGCATCATGACAGGCCAACTTGTCACTCGCTTCCGCGAGGATGTTAAGAATATACTCAAAAACGTGCCGGGAATTATGGGGCGCTCCATGTACGCGTTGGCCAAGCAGTTTGAGGATGCAATGAAGGGGTTTATTACCCCCGGGCGCCTTTTCGAGGACCTTGGTTTCAACTATGTCGGCCCGATTGACGGACATCAAATCAAGCACTTAATCGACACCTTCAACAATGTTAAGCGATTTCACGAGCCGGTGCTGGTTCACGTCATTACCTGCAAAGGCAAGGGATATCGCAAAGCCGAGGAAAACCCCAGCCGTTTTCACGGCGTTGGACCTTTTGAAATTGATTCCGGTAAAGGACAAATCGTTCAAGGACCTCCCACTTACACTACTGTTTTCGGAAAAACTCTTGTGAGATTGGCCATCAAAGACCCTAAAATCGTTGCCATTACGGCAGCGATGGAGTACGGCACTGGACTTGCCGAGTTCGCTCGCCTATTCCCAAATCGTTTCTTTGACGTCGGAATAGCTGAGCAGCACGGAGTGATCTTTGCTGCGGGATTGGCCAGGGAAGGTTACAAACCTGTTGTGGCGATCTACTCTACGTTCATGCAGCGAGGATATGACCATCTTGTCCATGATGTGTGCATGCAGAACTTCCCGGTTGTCTTTGCTCTGGACCGTGCAGGGGTTGTGGGAGAAGATGGTCCCACGCATCATGGCCTCTTTGATATCGCTTTCGCCAGAAATATTCCCAACCTAATCATGATGGCCCCTTCGGACGAAGACCAACTCGCAGACATGTTGGCGAGCGCCCTGACATGGGAGAGACCATGTGCGATCCGTTATCCTAGGGATCAAGGCGTGGGAGTACAGTTAAAAAAGGACCCGGTGATTCTCCCCTGCGCCAAGGCCAGAATGCTTGTGGATGGCGGAGACCTCCTGGTAATTGCTATAGGCTCAATGGTTGGGCCGTCAGTTGAGGCAGCTCGTATTTTGGCTGTGCAAGGAATCTGCGTTGGCGTCATGGACGCACGTTTTGTGAAGCCGCTCGATAAAGATCTAATTATTTCAAAAGCATCCTCCGTGAGAAAGGTGCTCACTGTGGAGGAAGGGATTTTGGCTGGTGGATTTGGCGGGGCTGTTCTAGAGCTTCTCAGCGACGAAGGTCTCGATGGAGTCAGGATTTCTCGACTGGGAATCCCCGACACCTTTGTGGAACACGGAACAAGAGCAGAGCTTCTTGCGGATTTTGGTCTTACAGCCCAAGGTATTGCTGATCGGTGCCGCAGTATGGTCAACGGTACCTCAGATTCGAAACCGCTTCGTATGTCGTACGGTGGAGGCCATGCTCATTGATTCAAGCTTACAGCAGTGTAACCACTAAATTATATTGAGATAAAAAAACATGTAACTGAAATGAGGCAGGGCCATATCCACTACTCAGAGCTTGGTGTGCAATGAGATGAGCATCTGCTTTGAGCCCTTAAATGCTTGCCCAGTTTTTCATTTGTTTACTAGTCCCATCTCTGGAAATCTTTTTGCTTCAAGCGGTACCAAACGGGCTACCAAGTAATCATTGTTCATTTTAGTCGAGGATTTTCACAGTGAATGATTTGATTGAAGATCGGGTTTCTCACCAAGAATCTGATTTACTTCCACAACAAATCTCAGAGAATGACCGTCGAGGAGAAGGTTTTATCATTGATCCTTCAAAGATGCTTCTGCTTTTCAACGCATCGAAAGCCCTGGCTTCCACGACCGATTTGGACCACCTTCTGGATGTTATCGTAGGAGAAGTCCAACATGTGCTTGATTGCGAGGGAGCGGGGGTGCTTCTTTACGACGACGAAAAGGATGATTTTTATTGGCGAACCGTCCAGGATAAGGAGAGTTTTCTCGCTTCAGCGCGTGAAGAAATCCGTATACCCAAAGACAGGGGGATTTGCGGATGGGTCTTTAGGACAGGCGAGCCGGCTTTGGTGCATGACGCTGCAAGTGAAACAAGGATTTACAGGCCGGTTGAAACTAGGTCAGGGTTCACAACAAGAAACATGATATGTGTACCTCTGCAAACCAGAGAGAAGCGATTAGGGGTTCTCTACGCCCTGAACAAGGCAGGATCGTGGACGGATGAAGACGTGGAAATCATGGTAGCTCTATCGAGTAACGTAGCCCTAGCCTTAGAAAACGCTTCTTATTACGATAGCCTAGTAACGTCACACAAAGAATTGGAGAGATTGAACCGAGTCAAGAACAAGGTACTGAACCATTTGTCCCATGAACTGAAAACGCCATTGGCTATCATTGAGGCTTCACTGAAAATTGTGCAGAATAGGCTCATGAACGAAGGCCTCGTGCCCGATAAATTTCCATTTGAACGCATAATGCGGAATCTTGACAGACTCAAAATTGTTGAAAAGCAAGCTGCTGATATTATTGAGGAGAAACAAGATTCTGAACAGGAAATTATTTTCGGATTTCTCGACCACTTGATGGATTTCATAGAAATTCAGGAAGAAGAGGAACCGCATCTCCGCGAAGCCATGGAAGCTTTACGGCGGAAAATCAGTGATCACTTTCAACTCAAAACAGAGGAGACGGAAAGGACTTGGATAGAGGCAATTTTCCAGGAGGTAGAATTCCAGGTGAATCGAATGAAGCAGGACCGAGTCTTGGATATAGAATTTGTCCCTCCAGATCCGACGATAATCAAGATCCAGCCGCACATCATGATGTCCATCATTGAAGGTTTGGTCCGAAACGCCGTCGAAAACACGCCGGATCATGGGAGAATTGTTATCACTGGTGAACATCTGCCATATGGGTACCGGACAACTGTCCAGGACTACGGAGTAGGGATTCCGGAGAGTGAGCAACCTAATGTCTTCGAAGGATTTTATCCGGTCCGGGAAACGGATCTCTATAGTTCAGGACGTCGCTACGGGTTCAACGCTGGAGGGACAGGCACAGATCTATTAAAAATCAAGGTGTTCTCAAATCGGTTCGGATTCAGGGTGTGGTTTGACAGCCGAAGATGTACCTGTATTCCGTCCACACGGGATCTGTGTCCGGGTGACATAACCAAATGTTCGTATTGCGCGAAGGTACAGGACTGCTATGAGAACGGCGGTACCAGGTTCGTGGTCGAGTTTCCGGTAGAATTAGTAGAATCTCCAAGTCAGAATTCAATTGAACCGGTCAAATTGTCTGAAGAGTGACAATCTAGGTTGTTTTTTCTTCCAAGAGTTCTCGTATTGCTTGGAGCAATTGGCGCATTTCAAGCGGTTTAGAGAATACTCGTTCAGCGCCGAATTTTTCCGCTAGTTTCAAGTAAGTGAACGGACCGACCTTGGCGCCTCCTGAAATTGCAATGATTTTAACGTCAGGCGATTCCCGCCTGATTTCCATTATCGTTTCCAGGCCTTCTTTCTCAGGCATAATGATATCAGTAATTATGAGGTCTGCCGACTGTTCTCGAAAGAGTTCTATGCCCACCTTGCCGTCCGGAGCTTCAACCACCTGATAGCCCGCCTTTTCCAGGACAGATCTCAAAAGACCCCTAATATGATCATCATCATCGATAATTTGAGGTTTCTCTGAAGAGGACAACTCAAGACTAAAAGATGGTGTATATCCGCTTCTAAGGTCATAAGTTTTGGAAAAGAGAATGCCAAATTGACTATTTGCTCACCTTCGCTTCTGGTGTAGTCCTAGGGGTTATCGTGGTTCTGGTTATCAATTGGTTGCGTAGGTCTCAAAATAACGAAAGTGCACAGCAACTGGTTGATACCGTTGAGACCCAAAGAGTAGACGATATGGAAAGAGTTTTAGGGAGAGTTAAGGATTCATTTCAGGCACTTTCCCTTGAGGTACTCTCAAAAAGCACGGATGAGTTTCTAAAACTTGCTACAGAAAGTCTTACCAGACAGACATAAATGGGCGAGAAGGAGCTTGAGTGTAAGAAAAAGCTCATCGACGAGACGCTTACGCTCATAAAATCTGACCTGGAGAAACTTCGGGGCGTGGTTATAGACCTTGAGAAAGATAGGGAGAATAAGTTCGGAGAAGTTGTCACTCAGATTAAATTCACGGCTGAGCAGACCTCACTCGAATAACAAAGGCGAAAGGTCAGAACTCGGACTTCACTTTCGCCTTAAGTTGTTGTCAAATTTTCAAACAATTTCTCGGACTGGGCTGTCTCCTCAACACTGCATTATATTCAATGCCACTGGATTACTTGGCATGCCGTTCGCACACGGAGGAACAATAGGGAGCTTCCTCCGGGTCGGTCACGTCGCACACGGGACAGGAACACGCATCCGAACCATCATCCGGCTTCTGATATTTCTTTCCTTTTTGTTTTTCTCGGTAGTCCTCAATGGCCCTGTGCAGAGCATCGGCCCCCAAGTTAGAGCAGTGGTGTTTTTTCTTGGGGAGCCCTTCCAGAGCGTCTATCACCGATTTGTTGGTAATCTTCATGGCCTCGTCAAGGGTCTTTCCCATAGCCATTTCGCTGACCATACTCGACACGGCTATGGCCGCTCCGCATCCAAAGGTCTTAAACTTCACATCTTCAAGACGGTCATCGTTCACCTTGATATAAAAAGCCATTATGTCGCCGCAAGCCGGATTACCCACTTCTCCTACACCGTCGGCATCGTCAATTTCTCCGACATTGCGCGGATTCTTGAAGTGATCCAGTACAGTTTCATTATACATATAGTCACCCCCTTACTAGTTTCGACCTTTTGTTTACTCAACAGCAGGCCGAGTTAACAGCTTGTATGGAAAAAACTTTCCTTGATCCTTCAACCATCAATCAGCAACGAGACTATCCGGCAGCCTTAAGTTTGACAGTCTTCTTATAGAGCGGAGACATGTCTCGCAGTCTCTGAACTATTGGCGGAAGGATTGTCAGGACATCTTCCACGTCTTGGTCGGTATTGTCCAGACCAAGCGTGAATAATAGAGACCCTTGGGCGGTCCCTGCATCGATTCCCATGGACAGCATCACGTGTGACACTTTCAAGGACCGGGAGATACACGCAGATCCACTTGCTATCTTTACTCCTTCCATATCCAGGAAGAGAAGCATGGATTCCCCTTCAACGTACTTCACAGTCAGGCTAACATTCCCGGGAAGCCTCAGTGTAGGATGCCCCACCAGGCCCACCTCTTCCACGACAGCAGGTATTCCCTTTATCAAGCAATCTCTTAAAGGAATCATATGAGCTATTCGGCCATCCATTTCTGCAAAAGCAATCTCAGCAGCTTTGCCCATGCCTACAATGCCCAGTACGTTTTCGGTCCCGGCGCGCAGGCCGCCTTCTTGAATTCCTCCGTCTATCAGCGGTGATATCCTTACCCCTTTTCTTACAAAAAGCGCCCCAACGCCCAACGGACCATAAAATGGATTGGCTGCCAGGGAGAGAAGGTCCACGTTCAGGGCTTCGACATCCACCGGAATAACGCCGGCAGTCGCGACGGCATCTGTATGAAAAAGGATATTGCGTTCTCTGGCTATGCGCCCGATATCGGCAATCGGTTCAATAGTGCCGATCTCGTTGTTCGCGTGCATGACCGAGATCAGTACAGTCTGAGGGGTGATGGCCTTTCCCACGTCTTTAGGATCGACCATACCGTATTTGTCCACGGGCAACCGGGTTACTTCCACGCCCTGCTTCTCTAAAGCCTTGGAAGCGTGCATTATGGAAAAATGTTCCACTGAGGACATTATCAGATGATTGCCCTTTGAGCGGTTAGCCTGCAAAACGCCCTTGAGCGCCCAGTTGTTCGCTTCAGTCCCTCCGGAAGTAAAGACGATTTCGGTCTCTCGCGCATTAATGAGGGCCGCGACCTTTTGCCGTGCTTCATCGATAGCTTCAGTCACAGACTCCCCTAGGCTGTGCATGCTTGATGGGTTGCCATAGTTTTCTCTCAGGAAAGGTATCATAGCGTCCACCACTTCCGGCAGGACTGGTGATGCCGCAACATGGTCCATATTAATGATTTTCATGAGTCTACCCCTAAAAAAAGACCTTCAAGCAAATACCAGATGACTCTATATAACCGCCAATAAATTAACGACTGCCGTTGGGAATGTCAACGATTCTCAAAGAGCACTCAAGGAGAAATCACAAATGGTCCTTGACACATGAGCCCCCTTCTCCTAATCTTCATGCTGTTTGTACTAGTCGTTAATCACACTCAGGAGTCTGTTCATGCAAGTCTTGATTTCCGGGTCTTTGGCCTATGACAGGATCATGGATTTTCCGGAAAAGTTTTCAGATCATATACTGCCGGACAAGATCCATATCCTTAATGTTTGCTTCATGGTAAACGGGATAAAAGAACAGTTCGGCGGTACGGCAGGCAACATTGCTTACAACCTTGCGCTTCTTGGAGAGCAGCCCCTCATTCTTGCATGCGCGGGCAAGGATTTTGACAGCTACGAGCGTTGGTTGCGGAGCCTGGGGTTGCCGATGTCAGGGATTAGATGTATTCCGGAGGAATTCACAGCAGGAGCTTATATCACCACCGACAAGGCGGACAACCAGATTACCGGTTTCAATCCCGGCGCGATGAGGCATCCGTGTAATTACGAGATCGACGGTGCTGATTCTTCAGGCACTTTGGCTATCATAGCCCCTGGCAATCTTGACGACATGCTTCGGTACTCGCGTGCCTACAAAGAGCGTAGTATCCCCTACATCTTCGACCCAGGCCAATCCATACCGGCGTTGTCTACCGGAAATTTGCTCGAGATGCTTACGGGATCGAAACTGTTCATTTCAAATGACTATGAATTGGAAATGGTTATGCGGTCCTCAGGTATGAATAGATCCGAACTGCTTCAACGGACGGATGCTATTATCACGACTCTCGGCGAGCGAGGCTCTCTGGTTTCCACAGGCGAAGGCGACGAAAAAATACCGGCAGCGATCCCGAAGACTGTAAAGGATCCCACCGGGGCCGGCGACGCGTTCAGGGCAGGTTTGCTCAAAGGGTTGGTATTGGGGAAAAGTCTCTTGGATGCATCTCGTATGGGATCGGTATGCGCGAGCTTCAGTGTGCAATGCCAGGGGACTCAATGCCACAAGTTCTCCCAGGAAGAATTTTGGGCAAGGTACAGCTCAAACTTCGGTCAAGCCTGATCTGAAAAACGGCATTGCAAACCCCGGCTGAACAAGGCAAATTGCGAGAATTTCCCTGCCTTCTCATCTCTTGGAGGACGAAAACCGCGATCTTCTCAGCTATCAAGCTCGGAGGCGATCCATGTCGCTAGACTCCAGCGAATTCAGCAACGGTCAAAAAAAAGATGTTCTATTGAGATCTCCTGAGGCCATGTTATTAAGGATTCGTGATGCCTTCACGGAACTGGGAATCCTGGGAACAGACCTTTCTCTTAAACATGATGGAGTTTGGTACCGGATTTCTTGTGATGAAAAAGCCTTCATGGTGTATCGGGTCAATGCTAACAGTGGCTCCAGACATCATATGCCGGGCTGGCCGGTTTGCCTGGTGAACTCCATGACTATTTTTGAAGAATGCTATTCACCAGGTTTGGGCCGGGACCACTATGCGTGTGAGATGGATATCGACAACTGGCTGGAACTAGTGAACCGACATTGTACAAACAAAATTCAACCATAAATCATTTTTCTTAATCGTTTTTACAAGAATTTGTCACAACATTTGTCCCGCGATTCTCAGTCCTTCATTTCATACATTCTGGTAATTTTCTTTAATTTGATATACCATTCGGTAGGTTCATTGTCGGGCGCACACAAACCTGTTTGTCCAACGGATGAGGAAAAGAATGCTTATTACAATGAGGACTGATATGGTGCCAAATGCATAGAAAATGGACTGTATCCCCCAAAGAGAGTCAATTCCCTGGATCATCTTGACCCCCAGAGCCCCCACTCCGAAGGTAAAGACGAATTTTAGACCGTAAGCAGAGTGATGCCATCTTTTTGGTGAGAGGCGAGCCACGAGAGTATTCTCAATGGCTTGCATACCGAGGAGAAAAAAGAAATACAACCCTGCCACAACCATCAGGAAAAAATCCTGCGCAAACACCATTAAGAAGGCAAAAGGTATGCACGCGGCGTGAAAAACCAAATAGGAGTACTTGCATTCATATCGGTCACCTGCATGACCTCCGACATATTGTCCCAACATGCCTACCGCGTAGATTACGGTTGTGACGGATGTCGCCACGAGATTTCCTGAGAGACTTTTCCCGGACAGGCTTGCGAGAGCTTCGAGGATACCGTGGCCCCTCAATTCTAGATAAGTAGGCAGTATGAGCGTTGCACCGGTAAAAGCTATGCCTCCAAGCATCACTGCTACCAAGAGAATAAGAAACGCTCCCAGCATGCCGTTGTCGCCATCAGAAGCTTCCTGCTGCCTCACGGGAGACTCTTCCAGAGGGACTAATACCAAAAGGACCAGTCCCAGAAAGTTCATTCCAGCAAGAACAAATAAGGATGCCTTAGGACCGGAAACCCAAACGGCAACTCCTGTGACCAGGGGAGCAACAGCAAGCCCTAATCCACCGAAGACAGCATTGTAACCCATCGCTACGCTGATTCGCCTCACTCCCTTGGAGATGAGTCCTAGGCCTATGGGATGATATATTGCTGAAAAGAGTCCCGTGCCGGCAAGTGCAAGGGACAGCATTCTCGGGGATTCCATGAAAATGGCAGCAGCCAAACCGCTCAAACCTGATCCCAGGAACATTACGAGAGTAAGCCCCTTAGCACCAAATCGATCTCCTGCCAATCCCCATGGTAATGCCATTAAGCCGAACAAAAGGTACTGCCAGAAAGACAGCCCTAGGACTTGAGGCATGTCGAGTTTCAAGACTCCAACAAGGGGGAGTACTATGGCAGGGAATACCAGCATGTTGTAGTGACTCATAAAATGACCAAACGAGGTCACAACAAGTATCCGGCGCTCCGCTAGGTTCAATTTGGAAAACCTCCGTGATAAGAGTGGATGGGAGAAGCATAGTAGCATTGATCTTGAGCTTTATAACATTATTATCCCATCCTCTTTGTCCTGATGATTTTGAGCATTTTTTCCCCTTGACTTGTCTGAATCCGGGAAATATCCTCGATCTTGATTTCGTTTGTAAAAAATGGGCTTTTGGCTTCCTGAGATCAAGGTTCGAAAACTTGGATTGCTCGACAAGGTATAATTCAAATACCTCAACTGAGTTCGCAAATGATGTACGGATCAGGGAGCTTGATTTTCGATCCTGATACCATACGAGACTATTTTGATTACGGAGTCAGATTACAACAGATTCCCGAGGGAGAGGATTATTGATGTCCGGTTCTGAAATCTTTCGAGGTAAGTTGATTCTGGCGGTAGATGACGAAGAGGATATCTTGGAGATTATCCAGGAGGCACTCTCGGAATTTACCGGTGTCACGCTTCACACGGCTACTTCCTTCGAAAAGGCATGGGAATACCTGGTTTCATACACCTATGATCTGGTGATTCTCGACATCATGGGTGTCCGAGGCTTTGAACTTCTGAAGTTCGCTGCCAAGCAGAATTTTCCCGCGGTAATGTTAACGGCGCATGCTTTGAATCCGGAATCCTTAAAGAAATCCATCGAACTTGGCGCCAGAGCCTATCTTCCGAAGGAAAAGCTCAATTCGTTGGTCCCGTTCCTGGAAGACGTTCTGAGACTTAGCTATCAGTCGGTTTGGCAAAGGGCTCTGGACCACGTTGCGACTTTGTTCGACAGTCGCTTTGGCTCGGATTGGAGGAAGTCCGAGCAGGAATTCTGGAATGATTTTGAAAAAACACTACAAATGGATGAAGCGGCGATCATCAAATGATGTTCAAATCGCGAAGCGTTTTTCTTTCTTGCCCTTTCGCTCATTCTTTCCTTAAGCAGCCCGATAGCAATGAGAGGCACCATGTTGAATCCAGGTAAAAGTTATGGTGAGGTATATCACTCCTTTAGCTGGCAGATTCCGGACTTTTACAATATCGGAATAGACATATGCGACAAGTGGGCTCATCAACAAGACCGCCCTGCTCTGATTTATGAAGATCAACAAGGACACGTTGAAAGATACACTTTCCATGATCTGAAGAGATTTTCAAATCAGCTCGCGAACGGTCTAATAGCTCATGGTATACGACCGGCTGACCGCGTGGGGATTCTTCTCGGACAGTGTCCGGAAACAGCTATCAGCCATATTGCCATTTACAAGATCGGTGCCATCGCGATACCTCTTTTCACTCTTTTCGGGACCGATGCCTTGGAATATCGTTTGTCCAACAGCGGTGCCCGGGTGGTTGTTACGGACGCAGCTAATTTACACAAGGTCATGGAAATTTTAGACAGGCTCCCCGATCTCAACTTGCTGATCATTACTGGAGGCGAAAAACCTGAAGGAGTGATCGATTTCTGGGAACTGTTAAGAAAAGGGTCGGAGGAATTCGCGCCGGTAAAGACCAAAGCCGACGATCCCGCATTGATAATATATACCTCCGGGACTACGGGACCACCCAAGGGTGCGCTTCACGCTCACAGGGTCTTATTGGGACACCTTCCCGGTGTTGAATTCCCGCATAATTTCTTTCCCAAGCAAGATGATGTGTTCTGGACCCCGGCGGACTGGGCATGGATCGGCGGACTGATCGACGTCCTTTTCCCCAGTTGGCATCATGGTATCCCGGTTGTTGCTCATCGCGCCAAGAAATTTGATCCCGAGGAAGCCTTTCACTTGATCGCCAAACACAGGATTCGAAACGCGTTCATGCCTCCAACAGCCCTGAAGATGATGCGCCAGGTAAAAGATCCGAGGAGTCGGTACCACTATCAAATGCGAAGCATTGGATCCGGCGGAGAGACTTTGGGTTCCGAACTTCTAGACTGGGGTCAAGAAGTTATGGGGGTGACCATAAATGAATTTTATGGGCAAACTGAAGTGAACCTGGTCGTGGGAAATTGTTCGGAAGTCATGGAGATTCGCCCCGGTTCAATGGGCAAGCCTGTACCCGGCCATTGCGTCGAGGTAGTTGATGATTCGGGGATTATTTTACCTCCGGGCACTGCAGGAGAAGTAGCTATTCAGTACCCCGACCCTGTCATGTTTCTCGAATATTGGGGTAATTCTCAAGCGACAAAGGATAAATTCGTCGGGGACTGGTGTCTTACCGGCGACCTCGCCCGAAAGGACGATGAGGGATATTTATGGTTTGTGGGTAGGAAAGACGATGTAATTACCAGTTCAGGCTACCGTATAGGGCCTGCCGAGATCGAGGATTGCATACTGAAGCACCCCTCGGTGAGCATGGTCGCGGTCATTGGAAGCCCGGATGCATTAAGGACAGAAATTGTGAAGGCCTTTGTCGTGCTCAAATCGGGCCTAACCCCAGATCAAAGCTTGGAAGAGGAGATCAGAAACTTTGTCAAGATCAGGTTAGCGGCTCACGAGTTTCCCAGGGAAATAGAGTTCGTTGAAGAACTTCCCATGACGGCTACAGGAAAAATTATTCGCAAAGAACTCAGGAAACGTGAAGTTGAGAGAAAGCTGAAACAGAATAACGAATGATTACTGCCAAAGATTTTTTTCTTGGTATGGCGGGATGAGTCAGACGGCAAGATACCGCTTTTTGACATCTTCGTCTTTTTCCAATTCTTTGATGGTTCCCTGATACTTGATGTGTCCGCTGTCCACGATATATGCCCGATCAGAATGCTTGAGGGAAAATTTCACGTTCTGTTCGGACAGGAGTACGGTCATTCCTTCCTGTTTGACCCGGTCGATGAAATCGCCGAGAGTCTTTACAATGATCGGGGCAAGTCCTTCTGATGGCTCGTCCAGAAGGAGTAAATCGGGGTCACCCATGAGGGTGCGCGCGATTGTGAGCATCTGCTGCTCTCCTCCGCTGAGGGTACCTCCACGCCGTCTCGATAGTTCCTCCAAGCGTGGGAACAGGGCGTAAACCTGGTCAATGGTCCACTTATTGGCACGGGTTTTTGATTTCTTGTATGCCACATCGAGATTTGCCCGAACTGTCAGATCTGGGAATATGCTCCGATCTTCGGGAACGAACCCGATGCCGAGTCTTGCCGTTTTGTATGGTGCAAGGCCTGTGATGTTCTGACCGTTATAAGTTACCGTCCCAGTCTTTGGAGGAGTAAGCCCCATGATACTGCGCATGGTAGTGGTCTTGCCTGCACCGTTTCTTCCGAGCAGGACGACTACCTCTCCTCGGTCCACTTCAAGTGAGACGTCAAAGAGAATATGACTCAACCCGTAGTAAGTGTTGATCGCCTTAGCCTCGAGTTGCATGGCTAGACCTCTTCCCCTAAATACGCCTCGATGACCTGACGGTCGGCTGAAATCTCCTCGGGCGTTCCTTCTGCCAGCAGTGTCTTGTAACAGAGCACCCGCACTTTTTGAGAGATCCCGAATACTACATCCATATCGTGCTCGATGAACACCATCGTGATCTTGAGTCTCTTCCAGAGTTCTTTCACCAGATCAACAGTCTGCCAACGTTCTTCAGGGCTCATCCCCTGGGTTGGCTCGTCCAGAAGCAGGAGGTTGGGCTCCAAGGCCAGCGCTATTGCTATGTCAAGTCTCTTTTGATTTCCGTGAGCCAGGGTACCGCTCTGGCGTTGGGACATGTCTGTTAAACCGACACTCTCTAGTATTTCATAGGCCCTTTGGTGATCACTGGTCAGCTTGCGGACGGGGGTCGTCATGTTGAAGTTGCCTTTCCGTCTGCTGATAACCGTCGAGACTACGTTCTCGAGGACGGTCATTCTCGGAAAGATGTTCGTTCTCTGGAAGGCTCTGGCCATACCAAGCCTTACGATGTCATAGGGTTGCATGCCTACAATGTTCCGGCCTCTGAGGATCACTTTGCCTGCATCCGGGATGTGGTAACCCGTGATCAAGTTAAAGAGCGTCGTCTTTCCAGCGCCGTTCGGACCAATGATAGAGCTTAGCTCGCCTTCTTCTATGGCAAAACTCACGTCGTCGAAGACCAGGTTTCCCTCGAAAGCTTTGGACAAGTTCTCAATCCGCAGTACGTGATCGGTCATATCTCAACTCACCGTGGTCTATGTATGGTATCAGGATTCAGTTTTTCCAAGCAGTCTGTGAAAAATGCCCACCAGTCCACCGGGCGCGAACAACACCACCAGCAAGAGTATCAAACCAAGGATGATGGCCCACATTTCCACCATACTCTTGTGTAATTGCTGGAGGACTATCTTGAGGAACATGAGAAGGGTCGATCCTATCACTGGCCCTACCAGCGAATACATGCCTCCCACGAGACTTGCAAAAATCGGTTCCGCTGACTTGCTCCAATGCAGGAATTCCGTCTGGGCAAAACGATTCAGTTCCGTCAAGAGCCCGCCTGCCAAGCCGGCGAACGCTCCTGCGATGATGAAGTTGATCCACTGATAGCGCTTTACGTTGATGCCGATGAATTTAGCCCGCTCCATGTTTTCCCTAATCGTCCTGATGCTTAAACCGAACGATGAATTGACGATCATTCGCATTATCAGGAAACAGGCCAAAAAGATGATGAGACAGAGCAGATAGTAGTTGACCGGCCCGAGAAACTCCGGCCTGGGGATCCCGTGGATCCCGTCATCCCCACCTGTGAACGTGTACCACTGGAACGCAACCATGTAAAGCAATTGACCGAAAGCCAAGGTGAGGATGGCAAAATAGAGCCCTATAAGCCGCACACAAAACCAACCGATGACGGCGGCCGCTATAGCGGCCGTGAACGGGGCAGACAGAAGAGCCAAGTAAAGTGGAACTCCTGCCTTCTTCATCAAAAGAGCCACGGTATAGGCCCCAACCCCGAAAAATGCTGCATGTCCGAAACTTACCATGCCGCCGTAGCCGAGAATGAGATTGAGGCTCAGCGCAAAAAGCGCATTGATGATCATTTCTGTCGTAACCCAGATCCAGAATTCTCCAGTTCGCCCGAATTTGGCTAGAATAAAGGGGAGCACGAACAGGGCTACCGTCACAATGATCCCTGCAATCCAGTTCGTGAATCGCCATCGTGTTGTGTCAACCGTCTGTGTTTTCATAGATCACCACTATCGTTCCGGTCTTCCGAACAGACCCCAGGGCCTGATAATAAGGACCAGGGCCATCACGAAGTAGGGAAACACAAGAGCCCATCGGCCAAAGGGAAGCTGGAAGAATGTGATGCCCACCCCGATGATCAGCGATCCCAGGAGGGCTCCCCCGACGCTTCCCAGGCCGCCGATTACCACCACAGCAAAGCATTCAATGATCTTTTCCATGCCGATTGACAAGTCAACATTGGCAAGCGCAGCCACAAGAACGCCTCCCAGGCCGGCCAGCCAGCAACCGAGCATGAAGGTCGCGGTCATAACCCACGAAACGTTGACGCCTAAAGCTCCGAGGATGTCCGGGTACGAGACTGCGGCCCGGATGACGTTACCGGCCCGGGTACGGTAGAGTAAGAGCCACAGCCCAAGTGCGATCACAGGCCCAACCAACAAAATAAACACATTGTAAGTGGGCAACGCCATTCCCATCAAATCGACTGATCCGGCCAGGATTTCCGGACGAGCAACGTTTCGCGGATCCCCGCCCCAGATCATCCTCACCACGTTATCCAGTATTAGAACGAGAGCATAGGTGAGCAGAAGCTGAAGCAGGTGCTCCTCACGGTACACACGACGGAACAGCGAAACCTCGAGAACGAAACCGAGAAGCGCAATCGCAGGTGGAACCACGAGCAATAGTAACAGAAAGCTGGCCAAAGACGTTCCCGTCAACAACGTGGACAGTGAATACGCGACGAAGGCTCCGATCATGTAAATGGAGCCGTGAGCAAAATTGATGACCCGCAGCACGCCGAACACCAGGGAGAGCCCCGACGCTACGATGAAAAGGAGCATTCCCTGGCTGAGCCCGTTGATCAGCATAAATAAATAGTACTCAGCACTCATGTCTTTCGTCCGAAGTTGGGAGACTTGACAGGGGAGTTATGGGAAATGGGTGGACCGAAGGCTCTCGAATGAGCCGTACGGCCACCCCTGTTCTCTTACTTTTTCTCAGCCTGAAGTTTCTTGACCTCTTCCACCGACAGCAAGATTTTTTCCGCAGGCACTTCCACCACATCCTTCAACACGAGAAAATCTTTAAAATCTGGATTCTTCGCCGTGACTCCCACATAGATGCCCACATTGGCCATGTGATCTTCAGGCCGAATGTAGCGTTCTCCTCTGAGTGATTTGAACTTCAGTCCTTCCAGGGCCTTGACCACCTGATCCGAGTCGGTGCTGTTGGCCTTTTTTATGGCGTCAGTGAGAGCGATGAGGCCGTCGTAGGCCATAGCGGCCCAGTCTGCAGGCCATTCTTTGTTCTTGTCGTAGTACTTCTTCACAAACGCCTTCATTTCAGGATTGTCTATCGCATAGAACGGGCAGCGAGAATATCCCAGCAAACCTTCGGGCATGTCCTGGCCAGTCACTCGCAGCATGTCAAGGTCAAAGAGTGAATAAAGCGCGGCCTTGTTGAATACGCCATACGGTTTGGCCTGCTTAACGAACGAACTGAGTTGGCCACCCCAGAAACTGCTGAAGATCGCTTCGGGGTTTTTTGACATAAGGATTGGAATGTACGGCGAGAAGTTGGTCTCGCCCAATTTCACCCATACGATTTCCTGCAACTCGGCATCAGCCTTTAGCTTGCCAAGCTCGCCTTTGAAAGCCTTGAATTGATCATGTCCGTAGGCATAGTCCGGCCCTATGTACGCATACCGCTTATACGGTCTCTGCGACATGAACAAGGCAGCGCCGCGCCCCTCCTCACCCGTGTTGGGCACCACCTGGAACATGTAAGGCTGGAAATCAGTTGTGGTAAGTGCTTCGGTGTTTGATGTGTGAAAATAGATGATCTTCTTGAACTCTTGGGCCACCTTGGTGGCGGCAAGTGCCACTGCACTGCTCGTGGGACCAATGAGAAAATCACATTTCTCGCTCAGAATCAGCTCCCGGGCCATATTCGCACCGATATCCGGTTTGAGCTGTGCGTCGCGAACAATAACCTCCAGCTTCTTTCCGAGCACGCCCCCTGCAGCATTGGCCTCTTCGATGAAGAGATCCACCGCTGCCTTCTGGCCCTTGTAGAAAGTGGCTCCAACACCTGAAATATCAGCCACAAAACCGAGACGGATCGTCTCCGAGGCCGCAACTTCCCCTGAATTGATCATCCCTCCTGCCATAATTAGGCATAACACCACAATTAGGACAGCCAGATTGTTCCGTTTCATAATCGTCGCCTCCATTATCTTGTTTTGCAGCCCTCCGCTGCGTTGACCGACTTCATGGCGTGGTGGCTAAACATCCAACTTAGTAAGTCAAAACCATGCCTCCGTCAAAGAGCAGATCCCCTCCCACCAGGTATCGTGCATATCTCGAGACAAAGCCGGAGCTGACCGTGAAAGACCTGATCATCCCGTCCCCTTCTGCGGAAATGGACTGGGACAGGGCCATCAACCCAAACTTCGTGATATTGTATACGGGTTTGTTGACGGTGTAAATGTGAGTATGAACTGAAGCCATGTTTCCGATAGCACCGGTTCCTGACGCGCTGTTCTTCATGTGCGGTATACAGAGTTTGGCAAGGAGAAAAGGGGCTCTCAGCATTATTCTCTGCATGACATCGTACTGTTCCATGGGGAAATGTTCCACAGAATTAATGTGCTGTATTCCGGCTATATTGGCAAGGAATTTGATCTGCCCACAACTCGTTGCCTGGGCAACGGCATGCTCCACTTCATTGGTGAGAAGGAGTTTGAGCGCGTGGGAGGCACGTCAGTCATCCCTATCGACTTCCGGTTGATTGCTGCAACTAATCAGAATCTCGAGCATATGGTGGCTGAGGGGGATGCCCTGCGCTACGCCCTCGCCCGTGAGAACGGTAACAAAGCCCAAGCAGCGAAGCTTCTGGGGATTCACCGAGCCCTTCTCTACAAGAAAATGAAGAAACACGGGATGCCTCTGGAATAGATCCTTGGGAGCCATGTATCCATCGTGATACACTGTGCATTGAATGCGGAAGATAAGAGATTGTCTGGTTCGAGACTCGAGGAAGGGGCAGCCTTAAGACCTTCACATGCATCGCCGTTGGGCCGCCCCACATGAGAGAAGAGGGTTATGGCAGACACCCGGCCGTACTGTACTGTGCCAAATGAATCAAATACTGAGGATTTCGGCCTACTATGACTTGCTCCGGTCGGCTGCTATTCTCGGCTTGATTTCGGATAGGTTTTGGATACAATGCCTTGAATGATTTCTGGGAGATCAGATAATGGTTGAACATCTTGCTGAGTATTTTGTTTACGCTATTGAACGTGCCGGATATGCTGGAGCCGGGCTTCTCATGGCGCTTGAGAGCATGATTGCTCCAGTGCCCAGCGAACTGGTCATGCCTTTCGTAGGATTTCTTGTGGCAGAAGGTAAATTCGCTATGATTACTGCAATTGTTGCAACGTCAATTGGGTCACTGATCGGGTCTTTGATTTCTTATTGTATGGGCTATTTCGGCGGCAGACCCTTTGTACTGACCGTGGGACGCTATCTTTTGCTCAATCTCGAACATCTGGCATGGACAGAGCAGTGGTTTGCTCGACACGGTTCCTGGACGATTTTCTTCAGCCGTTTCATACCGGTCGTGAGACACCTCATTTCCATTCCGGCAGGAGTAGGCAAGATGAGGATCGTTCCTTTCTGCCTGTACACGTTGATCGGAGCCACGATTTGGAATTCGTTCCTGCTGTTGTGTGGTTACAAATTGAGGCAAAATTGGACTGTGGTTCAGCAGTATTCACACATTGTGGATATAGGAGTAGTCATAGTACTCTTGTTGGGCGCAGGGTGGTATGCTGTGAGGCATCTACGAAACTCTTCGTCGGTCCCAAACAAATCGTGACCTTCATTGCAATTTCTTAGGACAATTCGAGAAGGACGGTAGGAGAAAATGGATATAACAGAACCCAAGATCACGCGCGAGGAAGTTCTTGTTCTTCAGGATCCGGATTTCAATAGTCGAAACGTTTGCATAGTTACCGGTGCTGGAGGCGGAATAGGAAGGGCTACGGCTATTACCGCTGCGGCAAACAACATTACCACCGTAGGTCTGGACGTTAATGAAAAAGAAGGCGACAAGACACGGGAAATAGCTAAGGAGATGGGAGGTAGGATGTTCTTCATCCGCACCGACCTCTGTAAGGATGAGGATATTGAACATGCCGTCAGCGAGGCAGCCAAGCTCGGTACCATAAAATACCTGGCCAATATAGCGGGTATTCAGCATATTGACGCAGTTGAAAACTTTCCAATGGAAAAATACGATCTGATGCAGAGGATTATGTTAAGAGCCCCATTTTATCTCTCCAAGCTGACCATCCCTCACATGAAAAAAAGCGAAACCGGCACTGGCGTGATCGGTAATATGTCTTCCATCCATGGCCATATCTGCACTATGAACAAGCCTGTTTACAACATTACCAAGTTTGGTCTGAGAGCTTTGTCCCAGTCTATTTCGGCTGAGGGAGAAGGAAAGATCCGCTCTTTCTCAGTCAGTACCGGCTTCGTGAAAACAGGGCTTGCTCTGAATCAAATTCCAGCCCAAGCCCAACAACGTGGTATCAGCCCTGAAGCGGTAGTGCGAGATGTAATGATGGGAAAATCTCGTGTTAAGGAAATGATGGCCCCTATCGAGGTTGGAAATCTTTTTTTGTTTGGGTTCTCTCGATTCGCCTCGTATCTGGTTGGGGGGGATCTCCTGATGGATGGCGGCATGGTCCTCACTTACTGAGGCCCAAGAGAATTCAGGGCCTGAGCACAGTCAATTCGCCGGCGTAAGGCTAATAAACCTGGTGCACGTGAGGCCGAGTTCGGAACATAGCGAGGACAAGAATGAACATCGTAACGATATCTAGGC
>Ga0208495_1000165_pt1 | contig 33863 bp, 28 predicted proteins | sample CryBogmetaGMA14M_FD_184551 | JGI IMG/M metagenome (GOLD analysis project Ga0208495, IMG submission 184551) | Freshwater microbial communities from Crystal Bog, Wisconsin, USA - MA14M (SPAdes) | ecosystem: Environmental > Aquatic > Freshwater > Lake | place: Crystal Bog, Wisconsin, USA...
ACTTTTCCGTGGATGAAGAGTCGCTCATCAGGTAGGATAGGGCGGTGAAACTCCAGGTGTTCGGTATAGTGTACTTGCGTGAGCAGAAGCTCCCATGGGAAATCTTCGGCCTGAAGATATTCCGAAATACGTCCGCAGATCTGCCACGTTAGGGACACGGCCAGCATTGGCGGTGCAATGATGCCTGCCGCCGTCTCATCATGAAAGTAGCGGGGATTGTTATCACCGACGGCAGCGGCATAATTCATGGTCTGCCGCGCCGTAACCGTAACTTCCAGAAGGCGCAGTGCGGTGCCTACAAATTTTGAACTTATTTCCATCTCAACTCCTATACCGCTTTAGCTACGAATCCCATTTACCTTCAGCTCTCAATTTTATGACGATCTCTTTCGCTTTGTCCTTCAGCACCATGAAATCAGTTTTGGCCACTCTGTTTAACGGCATCTCTCCCGCTGAAAGAATTTCGACATGCGAAGGCCTGGCGTAGGAAGCAATCTCTTTGCAAACTTCCATTACTTCATCAACCGTTACGTTTTTCCCTTCAATCTTTTCCACGAATGCCATTACACCTTCTGTAAACATCTCATGTTCAACTCCAACTATGGCAACATTGGCGACACGGTCTTTTAATTTTTCAGTTATATGATTGGCGATATCATCAGGATATACTTGGTATCCTTTAGGTTTAATTACAAGTTTTGATCTCCCTGAAAAGTGGAGACCGGTATCGTCGTAGAACCCCAGATCTCCGGTGTAGCATACACCGTCACTCGAGACTGTTTTTTTAGTGTTCTCCTCGTCTCCCAGATAACCAAGGAATATCTGCGGGCCTGAAAAACAAATCTCTCCGACCTCTCCCAGCGCCAGCTGATCACCTGCTGTGCCATCAACCTTCATCGGTTTCCTTATGCTGATCGGGAAAAGCGGCATGTCAAATCCGATACTTTTTGCTATGTCTTCAACTTTAGCATCAACATCTGTATAAGTGCAGAAGCCGCCTGTCTCGGTGAGCCCGAGTCCTGAACCCATCCTCGGTGCCATCTTCTGCATCTTTCTTAAAAATTCGACAGATACGGCTTGTCCTCCGTAAAGAACAAACCGAAGAGAGGATAGATCGTAACTTGCGTAGTTCTGAAGTTTCCACTGCATATTGAAGAGAGCTGGTATCTGCCCCATAAGAGTAATTTTATGTTCCTGAACGGCTTTTAAACTCATCTCCGCGTCGAATATATGGAGTATCACTGATGTCCCACCTCCGTAAATCGTCGTGGCGAGCTGTTCTGTTATGCAGCCGACATGCGATGGTGGAAGGTTAACGAGCATGATGTCGTTTTTATTAAACTGGAAAGCGTTGACCAGACCAATATTCTGAACGAGAATATTTTCGTGACAGAGTAGCGCAGGTTTGGGCGATCCGGTTGATCCTGTTGTGAATATGATAAGACACGCATCGCGCGTAGCTGTTTTTTTTGATGCTCTTCTCACTGAACCGGTAAGAAGGCTGATCAGGAAGATTTTTTTAATATCCGCGGCGAAATCGGCAATCCCCATGGCTCCATCAATAATCAAGTCTTTCTCTTTCTGAAACTGGACCCAGGTTTTTACGTAACTCGATTTCTTCATTACCTCCTGAATCATCGGCCTGAAGTCAACAACAGGGGTTTTCCCCAGGAAAAAATAAATTTTCGGTTTTATCTTGTCCAGGCAATATTGTATTTCGGATGTTTTAAGCCGGAGGTCAAGAGGCGCCACTATTAAACCGACCCTGTAACAAGCGTAAATAAGATAAATATGTTCCTTGAGAAGGGGCAGCGATGTGGCGACAACATCTCCCTTTTTCAATCCTAGAGAGAGAAGTTTTGCCGCGAATGCCGAGACGGAAGTATTGAATTTTTTCCATGATACTTTCTCTCCGGTGTTGTATTCGATAATGGCAGTGCCATCCGGATTATCTGCCGAATATTTTTTCACATAATTGGCCTGGTTGCCGAGAAGTTCTTTGTACTGATTAACATAATCTTGCTTAGTAGTACTCATACCTTACCTCCATAATTTTGTGTTTCTATTAAAAAAAGGTAGTTCTTTTATGCAGACAATTAATTGTTTTGCAAGAAAGATTTTTTCAATATGTTCGGGCTAGTCTCCGGTAAATGTCGGCTTCCTTTTTTCCAGGAAGGACTTTACGGCCTCCGCGTGATCCTTCGTTCTGGAAGCGGCGAATTGATAACTAATGCCCACGTCGGTGCTGAGTTCAAGCGGCTGACCGCCGATCTGGTTCATAGCCTTTTTGATGATTCCAACTGCCGCAGGCCCACGAGCAAGTCGTCGTGCTAATTTTTCCGATTCGGGGAGAAGTTGCGCTGCCGGAACCACTTTCTCCACAAGGCCGATCCGGAGCGCTTCTTTCGCATCGATCAGATCACCAGTATAGCACATATACCGTGCCATGCCCGGACCCACGATCCTGGGAAGAATGCACATGCCGATTTCGGGAACGAGTCCCATCTTGACGAAAAATTCGCCCAACTGCGCTGTCTCGGATGCGATGCGGAAATCGCACAGCAGGGTCATTTCAAACCCGGCACCGAGCGCGAATCCGTTTATTGCGGCTATAGTGACCTTGTCAATGTTGTACATATCCATGTAAAGCTCGACGAGGGGATCGAAGTATTCCTTGAACTCCTTGAGCGACATGTTCTTCAGCGGGTCAATATCAAGCGCTACATCTCCTCCGGCCGAAAAATTGTCGCCGGCGCCGGTAAAGATTATTGCGCGAATCGTTTTTTCACGCTTAAGAGCTGCGTAGCCTTTCTGGATTCCCTCAAACAAGTCTGGACTAAAAGCGTTCAGCTTATCCGGTCGGTTAAAAGTTACGATGGCATAGTTGTTTTTGATAGTGACTAGACAACTACCATATTCGCGGTTTTCTTCGATCATGGCGTAACTCCTTAGTTGAATGTTTGCTTTAAATTCAAAACTAAACCCTTTCGAATATTGTCGCCGGGGCTTGACCGCCACCAGTGCAGAGAGTCACTAGAGCATATTTAGCCTTTCGACGCTGAAGCTCGTGGATCGCAGTGACACTTAGACGACATCCGCTGTTTCCTACAGGATGCCCCAGCGCTAGTGCACCGCCATTGACGTTTAGTTTCGCCATGTCGGCCTCGAGCTCTTTGGCCCAGGCCAGCGGGATTGGCGCAAAGGCCTCGTTCACCTCGAAGAGATCGATGTCGTCCATCTTCATGCCCGCCATCTTGAGTACTTTCGGTGTCGCGGTCATGGGGCCGGTAAGCATTAGCTTGGGGTCGGATCCCACCACAACGCTTCCCACAACGCGAGCCAGCGGTGTCAATCCCAGTTCCTTCAGTTTTTTCCCGCTCATAAGCAATACAGCGGAAGCCCCGTCTGTTACTGTGCTGGAAAGTCCGGCCGTAATCCAGTCAGTGCCGGGCAGTACCTTTAGGCTATCGAGCAATTCCCGAGTAACTCCGGCGCGCATCGTCTCGTCGGTATCGCAAAGGATTTTATTGCCTTCCTTGTCCAAACCATGCACGGGCATTATCTCTTTTTTAAAATAACCTTCTTTTGTGGCCTTTATAGCCTTTTCATGACTCGCGATGGCAAAATCCTGGCATTCCTCCTTCGTTACTTTCCATTGGTTGGCTATGGCTTGGGCGGAGGTAAGCTGATCGGGGATGCCGTAGTTGTCCATATATGATTTCGTGATTGGATGTCCCGCGTTCTGTCCGTTGGATAGCGTGCAGTTCATGTCGGAAGCGATGCTATACTTGGACATGATTTCGCAACCACTGGCGATGATTGTGTCCATTGTCCCCGCTGCTATCATGCCAGCGCCAATCTGTATCGCCGAAAGGCTGCTCCCGCATTGTCGGTTCACACTGATGCCTCCCAATGTCACAGGAAGACGCGATGATAAAATCCCCATCCGCGCCAGATTGAATCCCTGTTCGCCAATCTGGTAAACGCATCCGGTGATGACATCGTCCACCAGATTTGCGTCGAGCTTGACGCGTTCGACAACTTCATTGAGCACGAGTGCAAGCAGTTCCGGTGCTATGTATTCGCGATAATAGCCTCGTTGCTTGCCAACCGGCGTTCTGACGGCACTGACAATAAATACATCCCGCATTCGATACCTCCTGTTTAAATAAATGAACTGCTTGTGTTCATGTATCAGGGGTTTCCCGTTCGTGGGGAATTTCCGGAACAGTATCCTTGATTGGGCATTTTATCATTACTGAATACCGTTCTACGCCACCGCAGATCCGGAGCATAGGTGGCAAAGCTTTTCTGCTTGAAATACAAGGCTGGCGTTACCCAGTCTTCACTATGGGCCATGCCGCCGTGGATGCCAATCATCACGGCTTTGACCTTCTGATCGGGCAGCCACTCGTAAACAAACAGCTTTGTCTTTGCATCAGCTTGAAACAATTCTGTTTTTGTTTATGAAAAGCTCATAAAATTTCCTTAATGTCCTTTTCGACCATCATTATTTGCTAATTGAGTATACAGATATGCGAAAGTAATGAATATGTCAATATCCGATCGTTTCCCAATAAAATTTCTAAAATCAAAATCATTTTTTGCCTTGCATTTTTTAAGATCGAATATTAACATGCCACTATAAAAATATTATCCGAAATATAGATACTTTAAATAAAAAAAGGAGACTATTATGGAAAAGTATTTCTTTATGGAGACAGTTCTTGAAAAGATATCTCAAGGGCAGTTCTTTAGAAAAGCGTTTGCGGTTGCATTGCAAATTCTAGCAGTAGCGATGGCAACGGCAGCTCTTGTGGCCTGGATAACCGTATGGAAGTCAGTATCCGGGTACTCAGCGGAGGCAATATTCGGAATCATTATTTTCCAGTTACTATTTGTCATAGCTGTTTACATGGTTGTTCATATTCTGCTTATTCGAGCCGGAAATATTAACGCGCTGCCTAATTCAGAATATACTGTTATTTCTATTGCATCTATAACTTTAAAACTCTTCGGGGAAATATATGCCAGTTTTGTAACGGTAATTTCTGTCGCCGGTGGCATTCTTACGTGGTTTATCGGGTCTAGCGCCTTATACATGGTCAAAAGGTCAGCCCCTCTTGTTCCCAGTTATGGCAACGGCGAAGGATTCTGGGGAGGTCTAGTATTTATGGTAGGTGGCTTGTTTTCAGCTTTCGTTGGTCTCGTGCTTTTTTACTTTCTAGCAGAGGCAGTTGTAGTTTTGATTGATATCGCCAAGAATATCAAAAAAATATCAAAATAAATGGGCGAATAGTTGAAGATTATAGTAAGAAATAGCTTCAAATTATATTATTAAGCGGGATCATCAATGCGTGCTGTTATCCAGAGAGTTGACCGCGCTTGCGTCAAAATAAACAATCAGGAATTATCCTCTATAAACAAAGGGATTCTCTTGTTGCTCGGAGTGGAAAAAAAAGACAAGACAACTGATGCCGACTATATTCTTGAAAAATCGATTAACTTGCGTATTTTTGAAGATGAGCAAGACAAAATGAATCGTTCTTTACTTGATGTTAATGGCTCATTAATGGTTATTTCGCAATTTACATTGTTGGCTGATTGTACAAAAGGAAGACGCCCATCGTTTGTAAAAGCTGAAGAACCGTCCAAAGCTATTGACCTTTATGAATATTTTATTAAACAGGCATCCGGTAAAGTAAAGATTTTAGAAACCGGAAAATTCCAGGAGATGATGCAGATAGAACTTGTTAATAATGGTCCGGTCACGATATTGCTGGATAGCAAAAAAAGTTTTTAATAAAAATGGAAAACTCTGAAATTAGAATAGACAAAGAAGGCGTTTGGTATTACAAAGGCGCACACATGTTTCGCAAAGAAATATTGAGTGTGTTTTTTGAACACCTTAAAATTGATGAACGCGGCAAATATTTAATAGAATTAGACGAAGAACGTTATTATCTTGATGTGGAGGATACCGCTTTTGTTGTTACCGCTGTTTACAAAACTAAACTGAACGATATTGGTATCGATCAATTTGATGTTATTTTAAATGATGACTCTTGCGAAAAATTAGAGATGAGCTCTTTGTATATAGGTAAGGATAATGTTCTTTATTGCAGGGTAAAGAAAGAAAGATTCACCGCCCGGTTCTCACGTAATAGTTACTATCAATTAGCTGAATTTATTGAACAATCAGATAATGGGAATAATTTTTTTATTAGCTTAAATGGCGAAAAACATTATATTAATTAGACTCAAGCTTCAGAAACAGAGTGCACTGAAGCTTGTAAGTCGAATTATACCGCAAAGCGGAGGGGATGACACATACCGGTTCTTTCCGGTGTTCATCCCCGTGATTAATAAAACTCAGGTTTTATAACTACGACGGAGGATACGATGCTCGATGACTTGGTAAAAGAATCTTTGACCTTTGATGACCTGCTTCTCGTGCCGGCAGCTTCCAATGTTCTGCCCCGAGATGTAGATACATCCACTTTATTAACAAAAAATATTTCTCTGAATATTCCTATCGTTTCCGCTGCCATGGATACGGTAACGGAATCGCGTACCGCAATTTGTATGGCACAGGAAGGCGGTATTGGTATAATTCACCGCAATATGAGTATTGAGCAACAGGCAATTGAAGTAGACAAAGTAAAAAAATCAGAAAGCGGTATGATTGTTGATCCAATCACCATCGAACCTGACAAGAAAGTCAGTGACGCTTTGAAACTGATGAATCAATATTCCATATCCGGAGTGCCGGTTGTCAAAAAAGGAAAACTTGTCGGAATACTCACTAATCGTGATTTGCGGTTTGAAGAAAATCTAGATCAACCTGTGGCCAATGTCATGACCAAGAAGAATCTGGTCACCGTATCTTCAAACATTTCTCTGGAAGATTCCAAGAAGCTTCTGCACAAGCATAGAATTGAAAAGTTGCTTGTTGTTGATGATGAGTTCAAATTAAAAGGCTTAATTACAATTAAAGATATTGAAAAAATACGCCGTTATCCAAATGCATGCAAGGATACTTTTGGTAGGCTGCGGGTTGGCGCTGCTGTCGGTATCATCGATAGGGAGGAAAGAATTCATGCGTTACTTGCGGCTGGTGCCGATGTAATCGCTATTGACACCTCACATGGACACTCCACTGGAGTCATCAATGCTATTAAATCAATAAAATCTAACTTTCCCAAGTGTGAAATAATCGCGGGAAATGTTGCGACATCGGAAGGTGCCCAGGCTCTCATTGAGGCTGGCGTTGATGCTGTAAAGGTTGGCGTTGGTCCCGGTTCCATTTGCACCACACGTATTATTGCCGGAGTTGGTGTAGCTCAAATGTCAGCAATTAGAGATGCGTATAAAATCGCGTCCAAACATGGCATTCCTGTTCTTGCCGATGGTGGAATAAAATATTCAGGTGATATTGTTAAAGCAATCGGCGCAGGAGCTCACTGCGTGATGATTGGCGGATTGTTTGCCGGCACGGAAGAAAGTCCCGGAGAAAATATTTTATTTCAAGGCCGCAGCTATAAAGTCTATCGCGGTATGGGTTCACTAGAAGCAATGAAAATGGGCAGCCGTGACCGCTACTATCAGGATGATATCGAAGGTCCGGCAAAAATAGTTCCCGAAGGAATAGAGGGAAGGGTGCCTTTCCGCGGTTCACTTTCTGCCAGTATTCTCCAATTAATTGGCGGACTAAAAGCCGGTATGGGTTATGTAGGCTGCAAAACAGTCCCGGAAATAATCAAAAAGGCCCGTTTCATCCGTATTACCCAGGCTGGACTAAGAGAAAGCCATGTTCACGATGTAATCATTACCAAAGAAGCGCCTAATTACTGGCTGGATTAGTTAAATAATGAAGCACGCTGATTTCGTCCACCTCCACGTCCACACCCAATACAGCCTTCTCGATGGCATGATCCGCCTGGAAGAGCTGTTTAAAAAATCCAAAGAATACAAAATGCCGGCAATTGCCATTACCGATCATGGCAACATGTTCGGCGCGATAGACTTTTATCAGCAGGCATTCAAACAAGGTATCAAACCCATTATCGGTTGCGAACTTTACGTAGCGCCCCAAAGCCGTTTTGATAAAAGCGCGTCTTCCATTGGTGAAACTTCCCGGCATTTAATTGTCCTTGTTAAAAACATGCAGGGCTATAAGAATCTGATGAAACTCACAACAGCCGGCTATTTGGAAGGCTTTTATTACCGGCCACGTGTAGATAAAGAACTATTAAAAGAATGTCATGAAGGGCTGATTGCTTCCAGTGCTTGTCTGCACGGAGAAATTGCTGATCTGATCGTTCGGGGAAATACGGAGGCGGCTAAAAACGCCGCCCGATTCTATCAGGAACTATTTGGCGAAGATAATTTTTATTTAGAGATAATGGAAAACGGTATTCCCGAACAGAAAATTGCCAATGCCGGTCTGATTGAAATCAGCAAAGAACTCTCCATTCCCCTTGTAGCTACCAATGATTGTCATTACTTAAACCGTAATCACTCTGAGGCACATGATGTATTGCTCTGCATCCAAACAGGTAAAACTATTGAAGATACCGATAGGATGCATTTGAGTACAGACCAATTTTATTTGCGTTCCCCGGAAGAAATGTACCCGCTTTTTTCATTAAAGCCGGAAGCCTTATCCAACACGGTGAGTATTGCCGAAAGATGCAATCTTTCTTTAGAATTCAATAAGTTTTATCTTCCTAATTTTGTTATAAATAATCCTGAAGAAACGCTTAACGATTATTTGGAGCGAAAGGCGAGGGAAGGGCTCCAAAAGCTCATACCCACCATATTAAAATATAACAAAGAAGATGAAGCAATAATTCAAGAAAAGTATGAAAAACGTCTGAGCAAAGAGTTGGAAATAATCAAAGCCATGGGGTTTGCGGGTTATTTCCTTATCGTATCTGATTTTGTCAAGCACGCTAGACATAACGATATTCCTGTAGGGCCGGGGCGCGGTTCTGCGCCTGGAAGTCTTGTAGCCTATGCAATTAGAATCACTAACATTGATCCCATCCGTTATAATTTACTCTTTGAGCGATTTTTAAATCCCGACCGTATCAGTATGCCTGACATTGATATTGATTTTTGTCCAGAGGGCAGGGATGAAATTATTAAGTATGTAACTCAAAAGTACGGTCAGGACAAAGTTTCTCAAATTATTACGTTCGGGAAAATGCAGGCAAAAGGAGTTATTCGCGATGTTGGCCGTGCTTTAAACATACCCTACGGTGAAGTGGATAAAATTGCCAAGTTAATTCCTACGAATGTATTGAATATAACACTGGCAGATGCATTTAAAAATGAACCACGGCTTGCCCAGGAGGAAAAAAACAACCCTAAAATAGCCAACCTTATGGCTATGTCCCGAATTTTGGAAGGTCTTAACCGTCATGCGTCTACTCACGCGGCCGGAGTAGTAATATCAGATATACCTCTAGTAGAAAGAGTTCCTCTTTGTTCTCCAAAGGATGATATTGTTTCCCAATACTCCATGAAAGATATTGAAGCAGTCGGGCTGACTAAATTTGATTTTCTTGGTCTTAAAACATTAACTGTTATCAAGAACGCCCTTAACTTTATCAAAGAATCAAAGGGAATTGAAATAGATATTAATAACTTGCCTCTTGATGATAAAGAAACATATACGCTACTGACGAGAGGTGAAACAGACGGCATCTTTCAGTTGGAAAGTTCCGGCATGAAAGATCTTATACTCAATTTAAAACCAGCTCATATTGAAGATGTAATTGCCGCGATAGCCCTTTACCGGCCAGGTCCAATGAAAATGCTACCGGAATTTATTGCCCGCAAGCAGGGGAAAACAAAAACATCCTATGAGTTGCCTCAATTAGAAACAATCCTGAAGGAAACATACGGCATAATTCTCTATCAGGAGCAAGTTATGCAGATTGCCAGTGTTGTTGGCAATTACACTATGGCTGAAGCGGACATTTTACGCAAAAATATGAGCAAAAAAAATGCCGCCGGGATGCTGGAAAAGGAAAAACCCAAATTTCTCGAAGGCGCAAAAAAACAAAGAATTAACGAAACTAAGGCTAGAAGTATTTGGGAACAGATGGAGACATTTGGCGGATATGGTTTTAATAAATCACACAGCGCCTCCTATGCCATCATTACGTATCAGACGGCTTATCTCAAGGCGCACTATCCAGTCGCTTTCATGGCTGCTTTGTTGACGAGTGATAAGGACAATCGTGATAAAATAATCAAGTACATGAGCACCTGCAAAGAAATGGGCATAAACATTTTACCGCCGGATATAAATGAATCAAATAAGGACTTTAGCATATCAGGAGAAAATATTCGCTTTGGAATGGCGGCTATAAAAAATGTTGGTTTGGCGGCAATTGATTCGATAATATCAGTACAAAAAGAAGCAAAATTCAACTCTTTCATAGATTTTTTAACACGTGTAGATATGCGTAAGGTCAACAAAAGGGTAATCGAAAGCCTAATTAAATGCGGCGCTTTTGATTCTTTAGGGTATAAACGGCGTCAACTCTTTCTGCACTATGAAGGCGCTATGGAAGAGGCCGGGCGCAAACAAAAAGAACGGGAAAGCTCTCAATCAAGTTTTTTTGATCAATTTGATTCCAGTGGTGCATCCACAGAAAATGGCATTAAACCCTACGAAATACCCGATATACCTGAATGGAATCAAAAAGAACTTCTATCTATTGAAAAGGAAACATTAGGGTTTTACATCACCGGGCATCCGTTGTTGGATTATGCCGATAGGCTTAAACTGGTTACTAACGCTGATTCCGGTAACTTAAGCTCTAAAAATGACAAAGATACTGTTATGATTGCCGGAGTAGTCAGTTCACTTACGGAAAGGTTGACCAAGAGAAAAGATGTGATGTGTAATGTCGTCCTGGAAGACCTGCAAGGATCAGTCGGTATCATCTTCTGGGCCGATGTTTATAAAAAGCATTATGACGTACTTCATGCGGAAGAACCGGTTATTATTTCGGGAACTATTGACGTTGGTGATGAGGCACTAAAACTCATTGCCCAGGAAGTCATACTCTTGAGCAAAGCACTTGAGAATCCCTACAAACAGGTTCGTTTCATGATTAATGCCGATAAAGCATCACCGGAAAATATTATGTCGTTCAATGAAGCAATAAAAAAATATTCCGGTAAATACGAAAGTTACATGCATATTATTAATGGAAAAAGTGAAACTATAGTGTATTTGGGTGATCAATCGCGCCTTGATATTAGTGATAAATTAAAAAAAGAAGTTGATGGTATATTGGGGGAGGGGACAACAACATATTGTTAATAACGGGGCGCGTGAATCGTGAAGTATGAAGCGCATCTACAATTTCATGTCATTGCGAGACGATCCTTGGTCGTCGTGGCAATCTCTTTACGATATAAAATGATCTAAAACTACCTAAATCAACAGGCTTTAACTGTTAATATGAAACATGAAGATAGAACTTATAGATCATTAATAAATAAGGATAATCTCACATCATATAATGTAAAAATAGCCGAAAGCGATCTGTTTATTAGCTCGGATACCAACCTTGCTGATGTTGCCTTAAAATCATTAATTAAGCATCGTAATTCTTTAGAAGCATACATCAAAACTCATCCAAAATTCCGAACCTCCCTTTTGCCGCTGCCCGAAGACAATTTAGCTCCACCGATTATTCGGGATATGCTCAGCAAATCAAAAATCTGCGGTGTGGGCCCGATGGCCGCGGTTGCCGGTGCCGTATCTGAGTTTGTGGGATATGATCTAATCAATCAGACAGAAAACCTTATTATCGAAAACGGCGGAGATATCTTTTTAAAGTCAAAAAATAATCTAACCGTTTCCGTTTATGCAGGAGTTTCTCCTTTAAGTTATAAAGTCAATATTCTTGTAAAACCTCAAGATTCGCCGCTGGGAATTTGCACCTCATCGGCTACCATCGGGCCATCCTTGAGCTTCGGTAAAGCCGATGCAGTTTGCGTAATTTCCAAATCCTCCACACTAGCAGATGCCGCAGCCTCGGCCATCGGCAATAAAGTGAAAAACAAAAAAGATATAAAAGCCGCCCTGGATTATGGTATTAAAATTCCCGGCGTGAAGGGGATCATTATCATCTGCGGCAGCGATATGGGAGCGATAGGGGAGGTGGAGTTAATTTAGTAAAATGGCTGGTGTGCCGCTCAGAGATTTTTAATGGATGAAGAGGCATAAACCATCGCCATGGAAAAAATGAAAAATATTGACAACTTCTATTAAAGTATGTTTGTGTAATTATAGATTCAAACTAACGTAATGGAGGATAAATGAAAAAATATCAGCAAATCGAATTAATTGAAAGCCAGTTAGAGGATTTGGTTCGCACCGGAGCTGAATTAATTGAAGATGGGCTGAAATATGTTGACCATCAGAAAGTTACCGATAAAGGGCGGATGGATGTCTTGTTGGTTGATAGTGGCAATTCGATAGTGGTTGCTGAATTGAAGATCAATGAAGACGACAACATGCTATTTCAGGGGCTTGATTATTACGATTATGTTTCCACAAACATAGAAGCATTTGCCCGAATATACAAGAACTCTGGAATAGACCCTAAGAAGTCAATCCGTTTAATGTTAATAGCACCGAGTTTCTCCCAGACCTTAATAAGTCGCTGTAAATGGATTGATGCAAATATTTCATTATTTATGTTTAAATGTATTAAATTTGAGGCGGGCGAGGAGATCGTTCCGGTGTTTTCTGAAATTACCATTCCAACTCCACTTGAGCCTATAGAAGAAAAATATACTATTGATGATAGATTGGGCTACATAACATCTTCTGAGGTCAGAAAAATACTTGAATCTTTGATAGCTGATATCCCAAATTGGAAGAAAGATAAAATATTAATCGAACCTATAAAAAACGCAATTTCAGTGAAAGTGGGTGGAAAAGTATTTATGTATCTGTCTCCACGAAGAGATAAATTTTTAGTAGAAACACATAATCCAGAAGGTAAATGGGTCGGCTTTCCGGTTAATTCGAGAGAGGATTTAGAAGGATTGCTAGATCTTGTGAAAGGTAATATGGAAAAGAAGTCAAAGTAGTATTTTAAAAAGTCAATCAACGTGATAGCTTTCAGTGTTATCTAGAGGAGTTCTAAGAAAAGATTAAGCCAAAACTAAAAAAACACCCGTACATTAAACTTTACCTGCTTCATGTTTACATAACATATCTTATAAGACATAAGATTAAGGCTACCAGCGGTGGTTATCTTCTCTTAAAACAATAAAACCGGCCTTGCCGGTCGCGTAAATATTTATAAATATTAAGATTGCCACGATCCCCGCTGTGATATTGAAATGACAAATGAATATTTAAATTCCGTCTGCTGCTAATTGTTCTATAATTTTGATTTGTTTATCAGATAATTTCTTTGGGACATCAATATTGATTTTTACAAACTGATCCCCCTTCGGAGCACCCTTCAATCCGGGCACACCATAGCCTTTCATCCTAATTTTGGTGTTGTTTTGGGTGCCTGGGCTGAGCTTTAGCCTTTTTGTCGAACCATCTAACGTCGGAACATCAATGGTAGTTCCAAGGGCTGCCTGGGTAAACTTTATCGTCTTTTCGATATATAGATCGTTGCCGTCACGGGCAAAGATTGGATGAGGTAAAACATTGATATTTAAGTATAAATCACCGCTGGGACCGCCATTATATCCTGAAAGGCCTTTACCGGGAAGCCTAAGCTTTTTACCGCTGCTGATTCCGGGCGGTATCTTTACGCTGATATCTTCGATACGGTTTTCCAATTGGAAAGAAATTTTCTTATCGGCCCCAAATACTGATTCTTCCAAGGAAATAGATAGGTTATACTCGGCATCCTGGCCTTTTTCCGCCATATGCGCGTATTGCTGACCACCACCCATACCACCAAATATACTGGCAAAAGGGTCATCATTATCGCGGACGCCGGCACCTCCCCTTCTACCAGTTCGGAAAGTTGTTCTTCCTGCCCTTCTTCCGCCACCAAAGCCAAATCCCCTTAATATTTCATCTAAATCAAAATCGCGGAAAATATCTTCCTGAGAATATTGCTGGCGAAACTGATCCGCAGAACCAAATTGATCGTATTGATCGCGCTTTTTCGCGTCACTTAATACGGCGTAAGCTTCACTTATTTTTTTAAATTTTTCTTCAGCAGCCTTATTATTAGGATTTTTATCAGGATGCCATTTTAAAGCAAGTTTGCGATATGCTTTTTTAATTACATCAGCCGATGCCTTTTTATCAACGCCCAGAACCTGATAGTAATCTTCTGCCATATATTAACCTTATTTATTAAATGCATTTTGATGAAACAATCATGTGTTAATTTAAGCAGCAATTCCTAATTGAAAAGCGGCTAAATTCATTTTAACCAATTTTTCCGGAAATGATTTCTTAATTACGCTTTGCCAGATGGATTGATCAATATTCATCAGGTTGGATACCGCGCCTAGGAGAACTACATTTGCTGTTTTAATATTACCCGCTTTCTGAGCCAATTCCGCAGCGTTAAAATGTATTATTTTGCCATAATGTTCTTTTAAAAAAGCAATAATATCATCAGGATAATGTGCATCGCCCATGTTGACCGCAGGAGGATAAATTTCTTCCGTATTAACAATAATAGCGGCATCTTTTCTGAGGGATTTCAAATAACGCAGAGACTCCATTTTTTCAAAAGAAACAAGAGTTTGGATACTTCCGGACTCGGCCAGCGGTGAATAGACTTTCTTTCCATAACGAACATGGCTGGTCACGCAACCACCGCGTTGGGCCATGCCGTGAACTTCACTTTTTTTGACATCCAGGCCTGCCTCCATAATCGCCTCGCAGATGATATCACTTGCCCGCAAAATTCCCTGTCCGCCAACGCCGGCAAATAATATGCTTTTCACTTCATTATCAACCATTTAAATATTCCTCTACTTTAACTGATAGCACCGAATTTGCAGACCTGTTCACACAAACCACAACCGTTACAAATGGTTTTATCAATGAAGGATATGCCTTTACGTTTCGATCCTTCTTTAGTTACACCTTTTTTCCAGGAAATTGGCGGGCAATTGAGCCCCAAACATGCCTTGCAACCCTCGCACTTCTCCGGATCAACCTTTAGCGCCGGTTTCTGTTTAATATTTGCCCTTTTAAATAAGGCACAAGGGCTTTCGGCAATGATTACCGAAGGGCCATCTTTTGCCAGTTCTTCTTTAATAGCGATTCTTGTGGCTTTAATGTCAAGAGGATCAATAACCTTTATATTTTCAATACCCAGAGCTGATACTAAAACTTTTAGATTAACTTTTTTTGACTCTGCACCCAACAGATTATAGCCTGTTCCCGGATGCTCCTGCATGCCGGTCATTGCTGTTGTGCTGTTATCCAGAATGATAATCAAAGCATCGCTGTGATTATAAGCCATATTCAAAAGCGGCGTAATGCCTGAATGCAAGAAGGTGGAATCACCGATAACTCCGACAACCTTGCCCTTCCCTTTCTCTTTTAAGGCTTTACTCATGCCGTGCGCCATACCGATACTTGCGCCCATACAGATGCAGGAATGCAACCCTTCCAGAGGTTTCATATAAGAAAGGGTATAGCAGCCGATGTCGCCATGGACATAAGCCTTGGATTTGCTTAAAGCGTAAAATAATCCGCGGTGTGGACAGCCGGGGCAAAGATTTGGCGGACGCGGCGAAAGTGCTTCTTTGTAAGGAGAAACGGCCACCTGAGTTTTTTCCTCAATAGCGTTTTTAATAATGCCGGGGTCAAATTCATTGGTATAAGGGAAGATTTCTTTGCCGATAACTTTAATTCCCATCGCTTTGATCTGTTCTTCCAAGAAGGGATCTAATTCCTCAATAACATATATCTTTTTAACTTTAGAGGCGAAATCGCGGATTAATTTCTCCGGTAAGGGATAAACCATCCCCAGTTTCAGGTAGGAATAGTCGGGGAAAACCTCCTTGGCGTAGTTATAAGGCATGCCGGCGGTAATGATTCCTACGCCCAAATTATTGATTTCCATCTTGTTTTCGCTGAACGTTTCGGCAAATTTCTTCAATTCCTGCTGGCGTTTTTCCACTTCCACTCGCCGTGTGCGGGCATTGACAGGAACCATGACATATTTCTCGGCATTATAGGTAAAACCGGTTTTATCTTCGTATTTTTGAGGATTTTCAAGAGTTACAACAGCCTTTGAATGAGAAACTCGCGTGGTCGAGCGTAAAAAAACCGGAGTGTCAAATTTTTCACTGATTTCAAAAGCCAGTTTGATATATTCTTTAGCTTCCTCGGCATCAGCCGGTTCCAGCATGGGGATTTTAGCAAATTTAGCGTAATTCCTATTATCCTGTTCATTCTGAGAACTATGCAATGAGGGATCATCGGCACTGATAATAACCAGGGCTCCATTTGTTCCGGTATAGCTGACCGTGAAGATGGGATCAGCGGCAACATTAACACCAACATGTTTCATGACTGCCAGTGCTTTTTCTCCGGCAAACGCGGCTCCTATTGCTACTTCAACAGCAACTTTTTCATTGGGTGACCATTCCGCGTGAACACCGTCATATTTGGCAAATTCTTCCAATATTTCAGTACTTGGAGTACCCGGATAGGCCGCGGCAAATCTGACCCCTGCTTCATACGCACCACGGGCAATAGCTTCATTTCCTGACATTAATACTTTCAAAATATTGCGCCTCCGCATGTGGAATATCAGCTAAGGGAAGATATTTTTCGTTTAATAAAAATTATCATGGAAGGATCGGTAGTCAGCAGTAAAGCATTTTGATAATTTTCCAGAGCCTTCTTCTTATCGTTTAATTGTTCATATATACGGGCTATATTACGAAAACCAATTGATTCAAAACCTACAGAGTCGGTCTTTTGAGCTTCTTCGAAATAACTGAGCGCTCCCTTAATGTCTTTCTTGGCTTCAAAACAATACCCCAGTGAGGTCAAGGCCAAAAATTTTATCCCGGTATCATCGGACTTTGCTGAAGACACAAAATCTTTATAAGAGGCGATAGCATTATCAATTTCACCTGTATAATAGTAAATATTCCCCAGGTGGTAACGGGCCATCTGCGCGCTCCGACTTCTGGGATATTTATCAATTAATTCTTTGTACATTTTAATGCTTTCTTTGGCAAGTTCAGGTGATCTAACTTGAGCGCTTCTAGTTATATTTTCCTGAGCTTTGGCATATATCTCAAACGCGGAAGTTTGATAGTTATTCCAATATAGATAAGTACCGAAGGCGATGGTAAGAGCCACGACAATTGACGTAACAATTACGTAAAAACGGGTTTTATTCTCAGAAATATAATCACTGATTCTTTCGATAGTGGATTGAAAAATATCCGGTCCTTCCAGTTCTTGTTTGGATAATTTTGCTGACATTTTATTCCCCTTTATTGATATTAAATTTATTTATTAGATCAAGAAGCACTTGCGGTATCCGGCGAATTTTGCCTTCCATATTTGTACAGGCATGAATTGTATAACCCTCCACCAACAGCGTTTTCCCTTCTTCGTCCCAAATATGAGAATTAAATCTTATGCTTGCCCTTTTTATGTAATCAAACTTTGTTTCCACAGTCAGAAGCTGATCATATTTTGCGGGTAGCAGGTAATGACAACTGACCTTTGTCAAAGGCATGTTGAGACCCAGCTTTTCCAATTCAGTATAAGCAACACCCAATTGCCGCATCAATTCATTGCGACCGACCTCAAACCATTTAATGTAGTTTGTATGATAAACAATGCCCATGGCATCAGTGTCGGCATAAATTACACGAACTTTTGTAAAATTACTAACCAATAAAAGCTCTCCAATCTTGAATGAAATTTTCCATTAATAAATGGCCTGGAGAAATAAGAATAGAGCTTTCCCTGGCTGCTATTTCATTAAAAGGCAAGCCTGCCGCTTTATTTTCATCCTTACGTGATGATAAAACTGCAAATGGGCTGGGATCTCCAGCATGAGTTTTAAGATCCAGTGGTGTCGGATGATCGCTTAGAACCAGAATTCTATAATCACCAAACGATCCAACATTATTTAATATCGGCCCCACTATTTTTTCATCGAATAACTCTATGGCCTGAATCTTTCCCGCGGCATTTCCTTCATGTCCCATTTCGTCAGGAGCTTCCAAATGGACAAAAATGAAATCCATAAACCTCAGGGCATCGAGAGCTGCTCTAGCTTTACCCTCATAATTTGTGTCTATATACCCGGTCGCTCCTTCAACAGATATCACTTTTAATCCTGCAATAATGCCGATGCCGTTGAGTAAATCAACTGCTGATATCATTCCGCCTTTAAGATTATACTTCTGGGTAAGAGGGACAACCTGTGGCTTCTTCCCCTGCCCCCAAAGCCAGATAGAATTAGCTTGTTTCTTGCCGAGACTCTGGCGCTGGATATTGATGGGATGACTTCTTAAAATCTCACCTGCTTTCTGCATGATAGAATTTACTTCTTCAGCACACTCACCATGGGGCAGATAAGGCGCGATGGCTTTTCCGGTTATATCGTGCGGCGGTGTTGTTACAGGAGATGAATCAGCGTAGCGCGCTACAAACAAGTGGCGATAACCGACACCGGGGTAAAATTGAAATTGAGAAGAACCGAGCTGTTTGTTGATGAAAAGTATTATATCCCGCGCTTCCTTAGTGGAGATATGGCCGGCAGTGAAATCATCCATGAATGCTTCAGGTGTGTCTTTCTGCCCAATAGTTACAAGATTACAGCGATAAGCTATATCATTAGGCCCCAGGACTATTCCCATACTGGCTGCTTCCAGTGGACCGCGGCCGGTATATGTTTGAGCCGGGTCGTAACCGAGAACGCTCAGATTGGCAACATCGCTGCCCGGAGTAAATCCGGCAGGAATTGTATCTACAAGCCCTAAAGTTCCTTCCGCGGCAATCTGATCCAGAAAAGGCGTAAAAGCGCACTGCAGCGGTGTTTTGCCACCGAGCATGCTGGTTGGATAATCAGCCATTCCATCGCCGAGCAATACTACATATTTCATATGAACATTTGGAGAATCATCGTTATGAATAATTTTAATTTAACTCGTCCTCAATTCTAATTAGAATAGTCTTATCCAAGACCATATTAAGTTTGTCTATTTTTTTGAGCGCCTGGCGCACATTTTTTTCCTGAGCCCTATAAGTTGTCATGACAATCGGTACAGCGCCGCCCTCACCTCTCGCCTTCTGAATAACTGTGGCAATGCTGATATTATTTTCTCCGAGAATGCCGGATATTTTGGAAAGAACACCGGGACGGTCAATAGCGGAGAAGCGGAAATAATATTTTGTTTCAATATCATCCATTGGTATAAGCTTTATTGTAGTCATAGCTGTTTCACTGATTGATCGCAGTGGTACCCGGTAGGCGATACCTTTTAAAATATTGCGGGCGATATCTATTATATCGCTGAAAACAGCGCTGGCTGTAGGCATCATTCCTGCCCCCTGCCCGAAAAGAAAAACAGGACCTGAAGCATCACCCACAATGTGAAAGGCGTTATAATTTCGATTGACATTAGCCAGAAGATGACCGGAAGAAATCATTGTCGGATGAATTCTTGCTTCCACCGCGTCATTCTTGAGCATGGCAATCGCCAGTAATTTGATCCGATAGCCCAATTCCTTGGCAAAGGCAATATCCTCACGGCTGATTTTAGTGATACCTTCAAGATAAATATCTTTCAGGTTTACTTTTTTCCCGTAAGCCAGTGATAGAACTATCGCCATCTTATGCGCAGTGTCAATTCCTTCAATATCGAACGTAGGATCAGCTTCAGCAAAGCCAAGCTTTTGCGCTTCTTTTAAAACTTCATCAAACATTTTGCCTTCATCAGTCATTTTGGTCAAAATGAAATTGCAGGTGCCATTCATAATACCCATTAGGGAGTTGATCTTATTTGCTACCAGACTTTCCTTGAGAGTCTTAATTATCGGAATAGTTCCACCGACACTGGCTTCAAAACCGATATCAACTTCTTTTTTCTGGGCTGCCGGAAATATTTCATTGCCGTAAGTCGCCAGAAGCGCCTTGTTGGCGGTAACAACGTGTTTACCCTGCGCGATTGCTTCCAGAACAAAAGTACGCGCCGGTTCATATCCGCCCATCAACTCAATGACAATGGAAATATCTTTATCGTGAATTATTTCCCGGGCATTAGTTGTCAGCATATTTTTATTAATTTTAACACCGCGTGACGTGGTGATATCAATATCGGCAATCTTCTTTAAAATCAGCTTCGCGCCCAGCTTTTGGGCTATTAGCTCTTCATTTTGTTTCAGTAACTTAACAACACCTGTTCCTATGTTGCCCAGACCTATCAAACCAATATTAATTTTATCCATTTAACTCACCTGAAAGTGTTGTAAAATCTGCCATTTTCGTCTTTGATCAACATTGCTTTCTAATTTTGGTTATCTATAACAATTACCCTTGATTTGTCAAACACATATAAATACAGGAATGGTCATCAGTGGTAAATTAAGGCATAATTTTGGTGAGAAATATTTTCTATTTAACCGTTATCGGCTTATCCACAGTACCGGCGTAGAAAACGATAATTTCTGCCGTCTCAATGCCTTCGTTTTTCCCATAATGCGTCTTGTTGACAACCTCAATAATTGAATCTCCGGCTTTGAGGTGTAGTGTTTTTTTATCTTTAGTTACTACCATTAGTTCTCCACTTAACAAAACTCCCGCGTTTATTACCGGATGTCCATGAATCGGCAATTCAGCTCCTGCGGGAATCTTTATTCTCAAAATGGTAATTTCAGGTTTTCCTTTAGGATAATCCGGTAGAACTTCTCCATCCCAGCTTAAGCTAGATTTTGCCAATGTTTCAACGGAGACTTCTTTTACATCGTCAGCCCAAACATTGATTGACAAAAATAATACAATACATATTCCAAAAATAATTTTTTTCACTAGATGTTTCTCCATTCTTTCATTTAAAAAATATTTTTACGCTTCATTGTCGTTTAGAAATATTGATGTTTACTTTTTATCATGTTCTGGCTAAATCCAGTTTATCCTGCCATTTGACAAGCAGTGTTTCTTTTAAAATGGCATGTTCCGGTTTTTCTAAAAGTGGATCACGGGCGGCTAACCCGAAGGCATCTTCTTTGGCATCATTTAAAATCCGGGCATCACGAATAATACTGGCAACGCGGAAATCAGGCAGTCCCGATTGGCGAGTGCCGAGAAAATCTCCGGGACCGCGTATAGCAAGGTCTTCTTCGGCCAGAGCAAATCCGTCAGTTGTCTTCTCCATGACTTTCAATCTTTTGCGGGCGTCCGCCGAGCATTTATAGCCCGCAAGAAGGATGCAACAAGATGGAATATCCCGGCGACCCACACGGCCACGCAACTGATGTAATTGCGAAAGGCCGAAACGTTCTGCATGTTCAATAACCATAAGTGATGCCCGCGGTACATCAATGCCGACTTCAATTACCGTGGTGGAAACAAGAATATTAATTTGATTTGCCAGAAAATCATGCATCACAGCGTCTTTCTCTTTTTCCTTCATTTTGCCGTGGATAAGACCAACCCGATAATCAGGGAAAATATCTTTTTGCAGATGCTCAGCCATATTGGTGGCATCTTTCAAGTCCAGATTTTCCGATTGTTCCACCAGGGGATAAACGATAAAAGCCTGATTGCTTTTGGCCAGCTCCGCTCCGATTAATTGATAAACATTGTTTCTTTTTGTTTCGCCCATCAAAATTGTGCGAACTGGTTTTTTCCCGGGAGGCATTTCATCGATCACGGAGATATCCAGATCCCCATACACTGTCATCGCCAGTGTTCGCGGAATCGGCGTTGCCGTCATGACCAGAACATCAGCGTTGATGCCTTTGTTGCGCAAAATCGCTCTCTGCATGACGCCAAACCTGTGTTGTTCATCAATTACCACAAGACCCAGCCTGTGAAAATCAACATCTTCCTGAATCAAAGCATGGGTGCCGATGATAATATCAGCATCACCTTTATTGATCCGTTCCAGAGCTTCATTTTTTAACGCGGCATTCATGCTTCCTGTAATCAGTAATGTTTTCAATCCCACTGCATCGGCCCAGTCTTTTATAGTGGAATAATGCTGCTTGGCCAGTATTTCCGTGGGCGCCATCAATGCCGCCTGATAATTATTTTCGCAGGCTCCAATCATTGCCGCCATAGCCACAACTGTTTTTCCGCTACCGACATCTCCCTGCAAGAGGCGGTTCATGGAGGTTGCGGCAGCCATATCCCGCTGTATTTCCGCAATTACACGGCTTTGCGCGTCAGTCAGAGTAAATGATAAAGAGGATAATAATTTATCCCAAAGATTACCCTGCATTTTAAAAGATATACATTGTTCTAAAATGCGGCCAGATTTTTTCATAGCCATCCCCAGTTGAAAAAAGAAAAACTCGTCATAGATCAACCGGCGGTGAGCCTCCGAATGCATGGCATTATATTCATCGATAGATTCATTTACTGCCGGAAAGTGAACGGACAGCAGCGCTTCATGAATATTGAGCAGGTTGCGTTTCCGGCAGATATCCGCGGGGATTGGAGAAGCAACATAGCGCGAGTATTGTTCCAGTGCCTGATTCATGATCTTACGGATATATTTCTGGTGCAGGCCTTCCGTTTCCGAATAAATTGGAACGATTCTTTTAAAATTTAACAGATTGTCTTCATCTTCTTCGTCGAGAATTTCGTAATCAGGATGAATCATCGATTTATCTGCATAATTGAGTGTCACATTACCGGTGAAAATTACTCTCGTCCCTTTTTTAAATGTACTTGTTAGGTAGGTCATCTGTCCCTTAAACCACTTGGCTGTCAAATTTGCCGTATTGTCACTGACGGTTACTTCCAGCAGGCGTTTCTTTCCATAGTATTTTGCCTGTGTCAGAATTACGTTCCCTATTATCGTCTGAGTTTTTCCCGGTTCGAGCTTGTTAATTTTCTTGATTTCTCGCCTATCTTCATAAGCACGGGGAAGAAAATAGAGAAAATCTTCAACAGTGGCTATTTTCTTGGCAGCAAAGCGCTCCGCCATCTTTGGACCAACCCCTTTCAAGTATTGGATCGGCACAGTTAATTTGGCCATAGCCTGTTTCAGATCAGAAATTCTTTGTATTGTCTGTTCATCCTGTAGATTTTGCGGTTTGTTTATGAGAATTAAATCAAGGGCAACTTTTAGTTTTTCAAGGAGCAATAAAGCTTTTGTAATTTTATCCTTTTTCCCCTCTAAATCCTGCTGGTCATAGTCAGAAAATATTTCTGTCAACCCTTCCAGGAGCTTCAAAGAATCAACGCTGCTTGGGGATGGTAAAGTACCTTTAAGCAGCGCCAGCAGGCTTTGCAAGGATTTGCCTAAATCTTTAATGTGAGATATGTTTCTGTAATTTTCTTTGGAGGCAAAGCTTAACGGTTGCTCAATTTTTTGCAGAATCGCTTTTAATGATTCCATTTAATTCACCGGATTTCAATGTTGGCAAACCTGATTATTTCTAATAAATTGAATGGTTTTTGTTAACAAATATATTTTATTTGTGCAAGGAATGATTGACTTAAATACTGATTTACGTTAGATGAACCCCCAAATAGTTTTATGCTAAACAAGTAAACTTACGGGGTAATATGTCAAAAGAAACCACATATAAAAATGCGGGTGTAGATATTGATAAAGCCAATGATTTTATCGAACGTATCAAACCGTTAATTAAAACGACAGCGCGTAAAGAGGTTGTTTCCGGCATTGGTGGTTTTGGCGGTCTTTTTCATCTGGATCCGACAAAACTAAAAAATCCAATCCTTGTTTCTTCCACCGACGGTGTGGGTACTAAACTCAAAATTGCGCAATTGATGGACAAGCATGATACTATCGGCATTGATCTTGTCGCTATGTCGGTTAATGATGTTATTGTTCAGGGCGCGGAACCATTATTCTTTCTTGATTATCTTGCTACAGGAAATATTGAACTCGAAAAAAGCGTGCAAATAGTTGATGGTATTGTTCAGGGATGCAAGCAGGCAGGATGCACCTTAATCGGCGGAGAGACTGCCGAAATGCCCGGTTTTTATAAACAAGGAGAATATGACCTTGCGGGTTTCTGCGTCGGTATGGTGGAAGCAGATAAACTCATTGACGGCTCCACCATAAGCATTAATGACCGCATTATCGGACTTGCTTCCAGCGGTTTACACAGTAACGGCTTTTCTCTGGCCCGCAATGTTCTTCTAGAAAAAGGAAAGTTGAAAGTTGATGAAAAAGTTGCAGGCCTTGCTCAAACAATCGGCCTGGAACTTCTGGAGCCAACACGAATTTATGTCAAATCTTTACTGAATCTTTTCAAGGATTTTCACATTAAAGGGTTGGTTCATATCACCGGCGGCGGATTTTATGATAATCTCCCGCGGATAATTCCTAAGTCCTGCCGATGTGTTATTTCCAGAAACAGTTGGGACATCCCCCCTATTTTTAAGGTCATCAAGGACATTGGCCATGTGGAAGAAAAAGAAATGTTTCGTGTTTTTAACATGGGCATCGGCATGATGATTGTTGTATCGGAAAAAGAAATCAGGGAAGTGCTCGATCGTTTGGCGGTACTGGGCGAGAAGGCTTACTCAATAGGTATCGTTGAAAAAAGAGAAGAAGACCAGGATTTAGTTTGTTTTACTGAAACCTAAATGGGAGAAGTATGGCTGATCCATTGAAATTGGGAGTTTTGATTTCGGGCAGCGGTTCCAATCTTCAATCAATTATCGATCATATTGAAAAAGGATCGCTTAATGCCGTTATTAAAATTGTTATCAGTAACAATTCCGACGCGTACGGGATTACCAGAGCAAAGAAGCATGGCCTGCCGGTTCTTGTCTTCAAGCATGAAGATTTTCAAACCAGAGAAGACTTTGATTTAGAATTAATCAAAACCCTTCAAAACAATCATGTACAATTAGTGGTGCTTGCCGGTTTTATGAGGATTCTCACTACCTCTTTTTTGCGGGCATTTCCTCAGAGAATAATTAATATCCACCCTGCCCTGCTCCCTGCTTTTCCGGGAATACACGTTCAGAAACAAGCGCTGGAATATGGAGCCAAATTCTCCGGCTGTACCGTTCATTTTGTCGATGAAGGGGTGGACACAGGGCCGATTATCATTCAAAGTGTTTTGCCTGTACATGATGATGATACTGAAGAAACTCTCGCTGCCAGAATATTGAAAGAAGAACACCGGATTTACCCGCAGGCTATTCAATTTTATGCGGATGGAAAAATTGAAATAGATGGACGTAAAGTTAAGATTAAGTCTGCCAGTAAAACGTCTTTCCCTGTTTTGCATAACCCGCCTTTGGCTGGTTATTGAAATTAGAATTGTATACGAGGCAAAAAGAAATTAATGTACGATCTGATAGTCATAGGCGATGATCTTTCTTCTCATGTTGCCGCCGCCGTCGCTGCACGTTACGGTCTTACTACTGCCCTTATTGCAGAAAGTGGTCTGGGCGATACATTTATTATTGGCGATTTTGTTTTTAACATCGATCCTACACCAATAACCGGGATGGGAACCAATCAAACCCTCCTTTCTCTTTTAGCCGAACTGGATATTCCGCCCATTGAAAGGGAAGGCCTTTTCTTGGATCCTGCCTATCAGGTCGTATTACCGGAACACCGGATAGATTTTTTCAGAGATGAAGAATCTCTGGTTAAAGAGATGATCAGAGAGTTTCCACAATTAGAAATTGAAATAAATGAATTCTATGATTCTGTAATCAAATATTCGGCAGTTATTAGTCAATGGTTGCGTAACCATCCTTTTGTGCAGATCCAGAATATAAAGGACTTTGGCGACTATCTGAAAATAATACCTAGTTTAATAGGATACAAACTAAAAACTAAAAAATTTAAACGAATTCTGTTTGCAAATCCTTCTTTTCAAAAAGCATGGGAAGCCCAACACGCGCTGCTTTCCTTTAACACGGACAATCAATATTCTTTTTCCTCCAGTTTCTTGTACAGCGCGCCCTTGCGGGGAATTTTTTCTTTTTCACAGGGGAAACAAATAATTTTCAACTCCTTGATCAGAAAAATAGAATCCTCCGGGGGAGTGTATCTGAGTCAATGCAAAATATCAGCAATTGGAAAAGGTAATTTGATTAGCGTTGATGTTACAGATAAAGATGGAGTTACTAGTAAAATCTCCGCTAAAAAAATGATTGTCAGCTCAAAATGGAATGGAATGTCAATATTAACCGGACCTAAAAAGAAAATTAATATCGCCGATTGGTTCAGACCGGTTAAAATTGCTTATTACCCGTTTACTCTTCATTTGGGCGTTATTAAGAAATGTTTTCCGGAAAAGACCGCGCGTCACATCGCTGTAATATGTGACGTTAATAGAAATATTCATGATAATAATCTGATTATATTGCAGCTGAGCATTCCACAACAATATGATGGGACCTCAGCGGATAATATACCCATGACAGCAACTGTTTTTCTGCCGAATAACGATGAAATATGGACCAAAGAAAGCCTGAAGGCTCAATCAGAATCTATAATTGATCGGCTGGAATTCTTTCTGCCTTTTTTAAAAGAAAATATTGAACTATTTGATATTGATAAATCGATAGATATTTACAATGAGTGCAGGCAGATAGTTAATCCTAAGTATCAGTTACGCAACTCCTTTTTTTCCGGTTTTGCCGCCAAAAATAACAAAACCCGTTTCAGGAACGTCTATCTTTGCGGCGCATCTCTATTAACTGACGCCGGTTTCGAAGGAGAAATTATTTCCGGTATAAATGCCGCGTCCAAAGTTCTTACTGTAGAAAAATAACCTTTAAATCAGCTTCCATAAAGTTAGCCAAAGAAAGCGAAATGGTATGATTGAAAAAATGCTTGCAAAATGCCGTCTTATAGTCTAGTAACGTCCCATAATTTTTAGGAGGATTTGTTCATGTCTCGTGTTTGTGAAGTATGTGGAAAGAAACCATCGATAGGTAACAGCGTAAGTCACGCTAATAATAAAACAAAAAAAACATGGTTGCCAAATTTGAAGAAATTACGTTGCATTGATGGAAAAACCGGTTCTGCGAAGAGAATAAAAGCTTGTACACGTTGTATTCGTTCGGGATTTGTTAAAAAAGCTACCTAATTGGCGGCTTCCAGCCATAATCTTTTATGGTTTTGGCTGTTTGGAGAAGAAATAATTCTTTTTCATCAAGTTCAAGCGAATCTTTAGCTCGTAGGAATAAATTTTTAATACCATCATAAAATAATTTATCTTTGCTTTTGAGGCCGAATTTATCTGAATATAGACGAATTCGGCCTTCGATGTTCATTATCCGTTCGACTCTCTCTTTGGTCAGATAGGCGCAAGCATTTTTCATCACTGACCTGATATCGCCTTCTTCTAAACCATAAAGCCAACTGATGGTGGATGTAAATTCATCCAATTTGTTGTTTACTGTAAAATTTATCGCCTCAACTAAAAGGGAAATAGATTCAAGGGAATTAATTTCTTTAAAAATAACAAGATCATAAATCATCTCGATAATTAAATGCGACCGGTAAGCCGCCTCATTATAAGAGATTTCATTTTTTATGATTTTATGTAAATCTAAAATAGTATTGATCAGGGGCTTTCCCTTAATATAACAAAAGCCTTGTGATTCGGGATTGAATTCTTCCTGAAAATCCAGACAAATTGATCCGAAATGAGCTAGATCATCTACCAATAAGTGAAACATAACATAGGCCGCTTGTGGATATTTAGCCGGTATTTCAGCAAATCTTTTTATATTGTGGGTTTTATCGGAATTTATATCCGGATGAATAGTAAGCAAATCAGGGGCAATATTATAAATGTAAATGTCCAAATCTTTACTTTTTATATCTGCCTCCCCCAGTACTTTCTGCAATAGATATGTATGGGTCAGTATGAGCATAAAATGGTCTCCGGAGAATTAAAACGGACAATTTATTTCTTCTATGGGCAATTGTTTTTTAAAACTATCCAGGATGCACATAACGTCAGATACAAAATCGGGCATTATTGCAACTTGAATTATTGCTGTCTGAGGATCTATTGTTGTAACAGTAGCAATTCCCTCATAACCCTCGATAATGAATTGGACCAGCACAATATCTTTAGTTTTTAATTTGAGCCATTTATTTATCATTATTGGTGAAACTCCAATTCCGAAAGCGAAGTAACCTGAAGGTCATCTACGACGCAGCGAAATTGGTAAGTTGAACAATCCCGCGAAGCGGAGGGTATAACCCCGCAGTTTGCTTTGGGGTTCATACCCGTGGTTCACTTTTTTACGCTTACCACTAATTTTTTTACAGATCAAGAACCAAAGGATAATTGACTCGCATTCATAAACAATGTATTAAGACTAAATATTAGAAAGTGAATTACAACAACAGACAATGGCAAACATCAAGCAACTACCTGTAACTAATTGGAAATTAACGGAAGCCGGCAATAAAAATATAGAAGAATCCCTAGTTAAAGAATTTGGCATTCATCCCATTATATCCCAGCTTTTGGCCAACAGGGATGTTGTTGATCTTGAAGGCGCTCATCGTTTTTTTAAACCTTCACTCAATGATTTGCATAGCCCTTTCTTGATGCATGATATGAAAAAAGGTGTTTCCCGATTACTTACGGCGATTTACAATAAAGAAGAAATCATTATTTACGGAGATTATGACGCTGATGGAATTACCTCGGTAGTTATTCTGTATAAATTCATCAAAGAAATAACACCTCATGTTAATTATTATATTCCGGATAGAATAACCGAAGGATACGGTTTGAAAAATCCGGCTATTGATAAGTTCAAAAGCGAGAATGTTCAACTTATTATCACTGTTGATTGCGGCATTTCCGATGTTGAACAAATTACTTACGCCAACTCTGTCGGCATCGATACAATTGTTTTAGATCATCATGAAATATCAGGGCAATTGCCACCTGCTGTCGCTTCCATCAACCCTAATCGCGAAGATTGTCAATTTCCTTTTAAGGAACTTGCCGGCGTAGGCATTGCTTATAACTTTCTTATTGCCCTGCGCGGGAGCTTACGCAAAGAAGGGTTTTGGGACAATAAAGATTTTCCCAATTTGAAGGACTATCTGGACATTGTCGCTTTGGGAACAATTGGTGATATTGCCCCTCTGATCGATGAAAACAGGATATTTGCCAAGATAGGCTTGGAGCTGATTACCGAAGGTAAAAGGCCGGGAATCAAGGCTCTGAAAGAAATAAGTGGCATTGATGGCCAGGTAATCGATTCGTTTAAGGCCTCCTTTGGCCTTATTCCACGCATAAACGCGGCAGGACGCATAGCTTCAGCTATGGATGCCGTAGAGCTGCTTTTAACAGACAACATTGATGAGGCGCGATCTCTTGCCGAAAAACTGGATGTTTATAATCGCCGCCGCCAGTCCATGGAAAAGAATATTTTAAAAGAGATTTTAGAAATAATAAGTACCAATCCCGATATTGAAAAAATGCACGCGCTTGTTTTCGCCTCCGATAAATGGCATCCGGGAGTTGTCGGTATTGTGGCTTCCCGGCTGGTTGATCTTTTCAGCCGTCCTGCTTTTGTAATTAGTTTAAATAATGGAGTGGGCAAAGGTTCCGGTAGAAGTATTGCCGATTTTAATATTTATAAAGCCCTTCAGCAATGTGAATCACTGCTTCTTGCCTATGGAGGGCATTATCGTGCTGCGGGAATTTCTATAAAAGAGAATGATATCGGTGAGTTCGCTCGTCTTTTAGATGAAATTATTCAAAACACAGGTCAATCTTCCGAACATATATCCCAAACGATTATTGATTCGGAATGCCAGCTTCATGATATTAATTTAAGCTTGATCAACCAGATTGATATGCTTGCGCCCTTTGGCAGTAAAAATCCTGAGCCGGTGCTTTGTGCCCGCAACGTCAAAATTTCTTCACCGACAATTGTCGGCAATAATCATCTGAAGATGCGTCTTACCAGCAATGGCATGGCTTGCGATTCCATCTGGTTTAACATGGGTGATCAGTTAAGCGCTATTGCCGGCGCCAGTCTTGACGTTGTATTTACACCGCAGATTAACCATTGGAATGGCTCATCCGATATCCAATTAAAGATGAAAGATGTAGCGATTATTCCTTAATCCACTTCCGTTGATCAACAATTAGCTTATCTTCCGGCTTAATAATACCTGCGCTTAGATATTCCAGTTGATCAATTCTGACAGTGCAAACCTCGCGGAAAATTGTTTTAAATTTTTCTTCCCAGACAGGAGTGCCGATCTCCGAAGAGATTTTTTCCACCCTTAGTTTCAAAACATCGTCATTTCCAACGCGGTTGACATTGGCCTGAAATGGCAGATTATTGAATTTTGCCTGAATCATTTTAAGTTGGCTGGGTGCGATAAACAGCCCTCGGACTTTTACCGCATCCCCTATCCTTCCGGATATTCCGGCAAGCCGATATGATGTTCGTCCACACTTACACTTATCGGTAATTATTCGGGATAAATCCCCTGTGCCGAAACGAAGCAGGAAGAATATTTCATTGAGTCTCGTCACGACAATTTCACCTAATTGTCCCGGAGCAACATTCTTGCCCGTTGCAGGATCGACAATTTCGACGATAGTTTCTTCGCAAATGTGCCAGCCATTCTTTTGCGAACATTCATAAGCCACATCTCCAACTTCAGTGGCTCCATACATCTGATAAGTATCAATGCCGTAATCCTTTTCAAAAGACTGGCGCATGGCTGGAAACAAAGGTTCTGCCGCAAAACAGGCCTTTTTCAGGTGAAAATCATTCTTAAAATCAAAGCCCATCTCCCCTGCTTTGGCGATAATTGCCGATAAAAAGCTGGGAGTGCCGACATAAGCGGTAACTTTGAGATCCTTAATCAATTGCACTTGAATCTGTGAAGAAGAAGTTCCGGAAGGAACAACCGTCGCACCGACTTTGCGCAGACCACTGTGGAAAGTCAATCCTGCCGCCACCAGGTGATAAGAAAAGGCATTCAGTGCTATATCCTTGGGGCCGATGCCAGCGGCAAAAAAAGCGCGTGCCCATAAATTATCATTTTCGGCAAGATGTGGTTCATAGACCGGTCCGGGCGAAGTAAAGATTCTATCAATCCGTATTGCGGGGTTTTCCAAACCCGCATAAGGCGTCTCCTGCATTTCCATATCCACCAATCTTTCGCGTGAAGTAACCGGCAGTTTTTCCAGATCCTCTCTTGTTTTAATATTTTTTGGATTGATCTTGTTTTGATCCAGTATTGTTTTCAGGCGATGCGATTTTTTGTAGCCCAGCTTCACCATACCGGCAAGACTCTCGTCCTGTCTGGCCTTTCTATCTTTATTACTCCACGATTCTTTTTTATCAAATAAGCGATTCATATATTTCCTTTTTAGTTATTTTGAATTTCTTCCCCACTTTGCGGTAGCAGAGGCGGCAGCCACCCACTCACAAACTCGTGTGTAAACAGGGATACCCGCCTGACGGATTGCACTGCCCATCTTTTCCGAATATAAGCCACCCGTTGAACAACAAATAACCGGCTTTAGCTTCCGGGCATTAATGGATGTAAGCCTTTCAACAATGCTTTCATCAAGAGGCGCATTCTGGAATACAAAAAACGGCATGATGATATCCACATTCTCATCCGCCATGAGTGTTTCGATAACGAATTCATAATCTGCGCCTGTTGCCGAACCGGTAACATCGACAGGATTTTCGACAATGTAGAAGAAGCTGAATTTTTCACGCATTCTCTTCACCGATTCCCTGCCCAGCTTTACCAGCTCAAGCCCTTTTTCAGGGAACAAATCTATGGCGTTGACCATCGGGCCTGCTCCGTTGGAAACCATGGCCACCCTGTTACCCTTTGCCTTCGGCTGCAATGCCAATGTTTCGCATGCCGCATAAAGTTCATGGAAGCTGTCCGTTAGGATTACACCGCCCTGCTCAAGCGCGCCCTTATATATTTCATAGCTGCCGCCGTATGCGCCCGTATGGGAAACAGATGCATGCGCGGACATCGAGTTACGGCCTGTCTTGAAGACCACAACCGGCTTGTTGTTTTGATTTGCGGCCTTAACACCTTCAAGGAATTTCCGGCCTTCGCCAAGACCTTCAAGGTAGCTGCCGATCATCTTTGTTTCCGGGTCGGTTGCCAGATAGGCGATAAGGTCGCCCTCATCCACATCTACACGATTACCGTAACTGACCATCTTGCCGACGCCGGTATCCATAGCGCTTTCCAGAAACGCGCATCCCCACGTACCGCTCTGAGTGATAAAACTGATTGACCCGCCTTTCGGCCTTTTCAATCGTTCCCGCGGGTAGAAGAAAGAGTCGAATCGATTATTGCCGTCAAAGCTGCCAATGCAGTTCGGGCCGACTATCCTTACGTCATTCTCTCTGGCAAGCATGCTGATTCGAGATTCAATATCTGCGCGTTTGCCGCCCAATTCCCTGCCTCCGCCGGAAACGATAAACGCGTTATGCGCTCCGATCCTGCCCATCTCGATAACGATATCGGGAACCAATTCCAGGCCTACGCTGATTGCGACCATCTCCGGGATTTCCGGAAGTTCAGAAAGAGACGGATACGCCTTGAGGCCAAGCACTTTATCAGCCTTTGGATTTATCGGATAAACATTACCTTTGAAATCAAGGTTGAGCAGCGAATCGAGGATTGTATTGCCGATTTTTCCCGGCTTATTGGATGCGCCGATAACCGCAACACTTTTCGGATTGAAGAACCCGCTCATGTGATCAATCCTCGGCATTTCGGATGCCTTTGTTTTTGCCGGCATCTCTTTTTCCGCGATAACCATCTTGGCATCAACCACCGTGCATCCGTCCGGTTTTACTATCACGGGATTGAAATCAACTGAGTCATACTGGCCCGCATAATCAGTGCCGAACACCGAAATCGCGTGCAGGGCATCAATCAGATTATCAGTGGCCAGCACCGTGCCTCCCCGATAACCATTTAAAAGAGGCCAGGCTTTGAGCATTTTTAACGCCTCAATAATTTCATCTTTGGTTAGCGGCAGCATCCGAAAGACCACATCCTTGATAATGTCCGTGAAGATGCCGCCAAGTCCCATCATCATCACAGGCCCGAAAACCGAATCATACTGAAGCCCGACAATAAGCTCGATTCCTTTTTCAGACTGTTTTTCGACTAGAATGCCTAGATAACCCGGCACCTGCTGTTTTTTGAAATCCTTATCCATCATGGCAAAGGCGGCTCGGACTTCCTTATCCGAATTCAGGTCAAGCCTTACGCCTTTCAATTCAGTCTTGTGCAAAACCTTATCTGAAGAGAGTTTCAACACAACGGGGAAACCAGCTTCGGCGGCAAAAGCCGCAGCCTCGTCAGCTCTGACGCAGAGCCTGCACTTTGGAACCGGGACGCCGTACGTCTTCAGGAGTTCCTTCATTTCACCTTCGGGAACAACCTTTGCGCCGCCCTTTCTCAATTCCTCAATCCTGCTTTTGAACGAGGCGTTCATTTCTTTTCCCCCGTACTTTCTTATGCCGCTGCCTGTTGTTGATAAATGTACTTCTAAAAGCCAGCAAACGCATTGATGATGTCTATAGCCATCGTTTACGGCGCCGGTAGGCTTTGACATCTTTATAGGATTTGGCAATGCCGGTTGCCGCCATGCCCAGATAAAATTCTTTAACATCCGGGTTATCGGCCAC
>Ga0208495_1000166_pt1 | contig 33529 bp, 35 predicted proteins | sample CryBogmetaGMA14M_FD_184551 | JGI IMG/M metagenome (GOLD analysis project Ga0208495, IMG submission 184551) | Freshwater microbial communities from Crystal Bog, Wisconsin, USA - MA14M (SPAdes) | ecosystem: Environmental > Aquatic > Freshwater > Lake | place: Crystal Bog, Wisconsin, USA...
ATATTATAGGTATGCCTATAGCGACAACCATGATCAGAACATGCTGAAATGCCGACAATAATAAATGTCCTATCGGCGGCACTTCATTTACGGAATACTCGTATTTATTTTTTTCTGCCATTGAGTTGCCTCAATCATCCCGGTGGTTGGGGAAGGTCTGTTATCGCGCCGGCATAGATTTCCTGACCGGCGATATATGTTTTGCGCAGGTATAAACTCTTTTTGACAAGTATCCGCTGATACCGGTTTTTCGCAAGAAATACCTCCCAGACGTAATCCTTGTTTTTTAGTTCATTGAGCGCCTTTGCAAATGGTTTATGACCCATCTCATCAACGCAATCCATCAATTTGAATTCGGATAGATTGTCGTTCATCACTGGAGATATAAGCAGCTTGCCCTCCGGAGTAAAAGCAAACACTTTCACATCCCGGAAATTGTATTGTGATGCAGGGTCAGCTATCTCGGATAGAGCTGATTCTCCTTTTTCCTTAATCAACTGAGCGGCATTATCAACGACAATTCTAATAAATTCCTTTTCTTCGTGAGGATAATTCAAACCACCGCCAACGAATACTTCTTTACCATCCGGTGTTATAACTTTGAAATGACAGGAAGACTTGGGAACAGGATAGAATTTACCAGGCTCCCACCAGGAATAATGCACCCAGGCGTGGGGATTGTTTTTATCGGCCAACGCGGCAATCACCATTTGAAACGCTTTTTTGCCGTTTTTATCGGTGAGATCCCAAAGGATCTTCCCTTCGAGATGCGGCATGCCGGCGTGATAGATATTCACTCCGTTCATGTCGTAGATGTAGAAATAGCGTTCGGGTGTATTAAGAAGCTGGCGGTTGTTCCGGAAATAGTCCAGGCTTTTCAAACCATCTTTCTTGATTATCAGCGAGGCATCATAAACAAATTTGACAAGATCTTTTGTGTCGCGGTATTGATAGACACTAAGATCTAATTTTTCATATCTGCTTTCGCAGCCTGAAATAAATATAGACAGAAGTACAAATAATGTTGAAAAAGCAACAATCCGGTATGATAGAATTAATTTACTCATATCCCTCAAGCAAAATTTATATGTTTATTTAAAAATTACCTGTCTCTGAAAATTATACTACATTTTAATTTAAAATTATGCAATTTTCAACTATTGCCGTTTGTAATTTAGCATAAAAATAGCAAATTTGAGTTAACCCATGTCTATCATAATTTTGTTCAGCTTTTTTAGATAGTTGCGTATTGGGAAAAAGCCCGCGCCAGAAGGCAACGGACTCTTTATTTTTTTGATAAGACATTGCTTTTGCATGGTTGAACTATAGGAAAGCCGTTTTTGTATGTCAAGAAAATATTAAACAAAAATGTGATGCGTAGATATTTATCATCGGATACAAATTTTATTTATTGCCAACTAATAGTAATCAATCTTTCCCCAATAAAGTGGCTTGCCAATACATCATCGCTTTAATGTCCATACTGTCTTGATTCAGCTTTTGGCAATTCTTTGTTCAAAAATATTTCTAGTTTCATCAGCTACCGTGAAAATGGAAAAATTATCAATCTTGTAGTCCGGCACAAGTGTTCCGATTAATTCTAACTCAATTTCAATATGATCGTGAACATTAAACAAAAAATTCCCGGGCTGAAATAATTTATTCGTATCCTTAATGTAAATCAGCTTCAGCGGAGCATTACAGTAACGGGCGATACTGAACACACCTTTATTAAAAGGGGCAAGCCTTCCATCGCGGCTTCTTGTCCCTTCAGGAAAAACAAAAAAGTTACCTCCTGCCGCTAAATGTTCTTTGATGTATTCCAGATTATCGACCATCGCTTGCCCCATCAACTCACCGGATTCTGAGGGCATATAGCGGGAATTTCTTAATAACCAGCCAAAAAAGGGGACACGGAAAAAAGTGCTTTTAACTATCGTACAATTCCGTTGAAAAAGTGACATGAGCAAAATCGGATCAAGATAAGACAAGTGATTACAAACAATAACTGAGGACTGGATCTGCCGAATTTCTTTTTGGATTTTAAATTTTGTGCGGGGAATCAGAAAACGCGTTAATATAAAAAATATCTTCATATTAATGTGGTTTAAATGCTGAAAAGACCGTGCACGGTTTTTTGAAAACAAATACGACGGTATGTGGAAAAAAAAGAAAACTGCTGCAGACCCGAAAAGAAAATATACCCACAAAAGTAAAGTGATGAGCAAAGCAGATACATTTTGAAATATTATTTTTGGGGACATTTCTATCTCAGGAAAATTTCTTTATCAGCAGTATGGTATTGACACCACCAAAAGCGAAACTCTCTATTGCTGCTGTATTCACAGGATTTTGCAGAACCTTTTGCACATGTTTAATCATTGCGCAACGTTCGTCAATTTCTTCCAAATTAATCGTTGGCGCAATAAATCCATCCTGCATCATATAAACAGATAGAATGGTTTCAATGGCGCCGCAAGCGGCCATAGTATGTCCAAGATAACTCTTTAAAGCGACAACATAGGGATTACTTCCGAAAACAGCACTGATTGCCTGCGCTTCAATAATGTCGCCCATCTTCGTCGCAGTGGCATGAGCACTGACCAAATCTACATCGGAAGCGTTGATCTTTGCGTTTTGAAGACCCAGCTTTAGCGTCTTTGTTATACCTTCTAGATTGGGCAGAATCAAATCTCCGCCGTTGTTGTTGCATGCAAAACCTATGACTTCGGCCAGAATATTAGCGCCACGTTTTTTCGCAAATTCATATTCTTCAAGCATTACGGCACCTGCGCCTTCGGCCACCACAAGTCCGTCACGTAACTTATCAAAGGGACGCGGTGTGCGGTGAGGTTCAGAATTAAAAGCCGTGGAACAGGCCAGTAAATTATCGAAAACGGCGACAGTTATTGTATCGTATTCATCAGCACCACCGCACAGCATGGCCTCCTGCAATCCGTATTTGACCGCTTCATAGCCGTACCCGATTGATTGGCTGCTTGTGGTACACGCTGTTCCCGAAGCTATGACCCTGCCGGTGATGCCGAACATCTTGGTTATATTGACGGCGGTCGTATGAACCATTGATTTCAGGTAATCAACGGCACCGATGCTCTGATATGAGGCTTTATCATTAGCTTCAAAAAATACCTTATAAATATCCCGCTGCACTGTAGGAGATCCATGAATGGAGCCAAAAGCAACCCCCATGTTTCCGGAAGTTACAAAATCCTGAGGCAGGCCTGATTGTTCCAGAACTTCCTTGGCCACCTGGCAGGCATAATAGGCTACAGGTCCCATTGTTTTGCGATACTGCCGTTTGAAATCATATTCAACAGGATAATCTACTGTGCCGTAAACTTTAGAGTGAATAAAACGGCTGATCAATTGATCTTCTCGCAATGTCTTAATGCCGGAGATGCCTTTTTGGAGGCTGGCAACAATCTGATCTTTGCCGTGGCCTATTGGCGTTATCGCCGAGCAAGCAGTAATTACAACTCTACGTTCCATAAATTATTGTGAAACTCCAATTCATAAAGTGTAGCTTAACGGAATTGGTAAGTTGAACAATCCCGCAAAGCGGAGGGTATAATACTCCACAGTTTGCTTTGGGGTTTATACCCGTGATTTTTTCACCGGCGCATTTTTTCTGATTGCGGCAAGTTTTTCAACATAATCGCAAATCTGATTTATCGTGCGAATATCCATGGCTTGCTTTTTTTCTTCCTGAGTAAGTTCCGAACCTAAAAACTTTTCTATTCCCAACAATAGTTCGATAGCATCGATACTATCAAAAGCGTAAGCTTCTCTTAAGTCCACATCCATCTCGGGATTTTCAACTTCGAATTCCCTTTGAAAAATGTTTTTAACTTCCCTTTCAATCTCTTGACGTGTCATTTTCTGGTTAATACTCCCTGAATTTGATTGTAGAAACTAACATAAAATATCAGTGGCGTCCAGCACTACGCTTCCCATTTAATCTCAGCGGCAAAGCGCTCATCTCCAATAATTTGTCTTGCAGCATTAAAGGAACCAAGAATGGTGCCCAATACTCCCGGCGCCATAGCGTTTTGACCAGCCATAAATAAACCAGGTATTGGTACTTTGCTCAAGGAGGCAACTTTGAGCAACTGACCTGACGAGCGCATTACGCCGTAACAAGAACCTTCCGGGCAATTCACATAATCCCGCAGTGTCAAAGGCGTGAATACATCCAGTATCCGGGCGTTTTTCAGGGGGCCAAATATCTCATTTGCTTTTTGCAAAAGGCCTTGTCCAAGGTTTAGCTTTTTTTCTTCATAGTCCTGACCACGCCTGCCGGAAATCGTATTTTCCCACTTGTTCCATTCGCTGTATAGTGATCTTGTGATTATTGAAACTAAATTTTTGCCTTTATCATTGCCCTGCCGCAACTGATAAAAGATCCCATCTTGAATCATTCCTTTTTCATCGGTGCAAAGACGGTAAATATTATGACTGATCTCGGAATGCGCGGCGGCATCAACGCTGATCTGAACAGCAAAAACCCCATCCGTTTCTTTCAGGTTCACGATACGTTGCCTATAAGAGCTTTTCAGCGCATCCGGATCCAACAGACCAAGCAATATTTTCGGATGCACTGTGGCGACAACTGTATCCGCCGAAAGTACGATTCCTGAGTTAAGCTTTACTCCCGTTACTTTTCCCTCATCCAATATTATTTTTTCACAGCCATCATTGAGAATTAGTTTTCCCCCCAACTCGCCAAATCGTCGTGTAAAAACATCAGCCATTTTGCTGCCACTTTCCTTTAATCTCCACGAAGAAAATAAGTAACCTGCCAAAACCATGTGATGAAAAATAACCGGGCACTCAGCAAGCTGAACACCGATGAGCTGACAGGGCACAGCCAGTACCGCCCGCAAACCGGCAGAAGCTTCCAACTTATCCAATAATTCGCCCATGGGCTGGAAAAAATCCATATTTTGAAAGGGATCACCCTGATTAAGCAGAAATGCCGGATCTAGCATGCGCCCGGCGATCTCGCGTAAATTTTTTAAAATTACGTCCAGCGCCTCTGTGTCTGCCGGAAAAGTGCTTCTCAGGTTTTTTTCAAAAGCGTCCATACTTACAGGCAGATCGAAAACAAAATCATCAAAAACATAACGGTCGATTATGCCTCCTTGCTCCATGCGGTAAAAGAGATCCTCTACAGATATTCCCAGAATGCGAAACATTTTTCCCAAGGGTTCGTTAGCTCCCAGAGCACCAACATAGTGCACACCCACGGGGCAATCAATGCCGCCACGGCGGTAAGAACGCATTAGCCCACCGGCCAGAGGATTTTTTTCCACAATAGTCACAGAGTAATTCAAAAGCGACAAAATAATCCCCATGCTAAGCCCGCCCACACCGGAACCTATGATGACTACATTTCTACCTTCAGCGTTGTTTTTCATTGTTTTTACCTTTAATTGTTTTTACCGGATGGGCATCAATAAGAGTCATAATTAGTCTATAATTTACCATTTCACTACCTTCTAATTCAATACTTGAATAGGGATTACCCTCTGTCTGTTTTAGCTTAACGTGACGATTCAGACTGCCGCACGCTGAGTATTTCTTAATCTCTGTGCTTCCCGGTTTGTTGGCAATCACATCAACGAAGTCACCGCTTTCTTCCTGCCAGCGGCATGCAGTTGATCCGTCGGAAAGATTTCCTTTCCTCTGCAACAATCCCTGAGGATTAAAATAAATAAGTCTAATGTCATCAATCAAATTTTGCGCAAAATCGCCGGAATCAAAAGGCGGCAGCGCCCGGAGGACATTGAGTTTTTCTGCGCCTGATTGCGCTTCCAGCAACACCATACCTTCCGTGGTCATAATCGCGCAGGAAATAAAACGATTGGAAGGATCGGCCACAGTTATACCGATAATTGCGCCTTGAACATTGCCCGCGGCAGTTATCTCAATTGCATGTACCAGTTGAGATTTTTCCTTTAAAAAAGGAGACGGACAGGTAAAATGCTTTTGGCCTGCCGATGAAAGCATTGGTGGATTAATTGCCGGCATTGTCGAACAGGAAACAAGAAAAAATATAACTATAAACAGGGAAATACATTTCATTGAACATCCTGAAATACCGTGCTGTTGATTGCTTTATTGATTTCGACATCGGTAAAATCAATCAGGGTAAAAGCATTGGCATTTTCAATAATTTTTACCGATTTGACCGCTGCCGCTTTTTTGGAAACAGTAATTTCTATTTTTTCAATCATCCCGGACATGCTTTTCCCCACCGGCGTCAGCGTGATCCGGGTATTTGTTCCTTCTTTCAGAGTTGCCACAAATGACGGATTCTGGTCAAATTTTCCGCTCATCCAGCCGGTAACTTCACCCAACACGACCCTCATTGCCTGCATGCCGCCTGCTTTATCTTCAATCATCTTCCCACCGGATACAATGAATCGCCGGGTATCACCTTTATAGTTAATAACGGCGCTCCTCAAAGGTTTCAGATATTCCCAGCGGAAAGAATCGGGGGCAACATAATAAAACCGACCCTCCGAAATAAGAGGTTTAGTCAATATTTTCATAAACTTTTTTTGGACAAAACGAGATTGAATTGTCTGAATATTGGCTGAATCCTTGCGTAATTGTTCAAAGCTGTCTGCTAAGGCCACAAAAGGCAGACTCAAAATTAAAATGAAACAAACTAAAATATAAAAATATCTGCGCAAAGTCTGGTCAGTAAGCATCAGCACATCCCACCATTAATACCTATCACTTGCCCTGTAATGTAGGAAGCATCGTCGGAACATAAAAAACGGATAACACGGGAGACTTCTTCCGGTTTACCTACGCGCGCCATCGGAATCACTTTCTTGATTTCGGCAATCGGTGCATTGGCAAGCATATCTGTTTCAATCGGACCCGGAGCAACAACATTGACCCGAACATTAAATCGTGCCACTTCCGTTGCCAGAGCACGGGTGGCGGCATTTAACCCTGCCTTGGCAGCCGCGTAATTTGTCTGCCCACGGTTCGGCATCAATGCCGATACTGAAGAAACAGAAACAATAGAACCTTTTTTGCGTTTGATCATTTCTCGGAGAACTGGCTTGGTGACATTATAAAAACCTTTGAGTGTGGTATCAATCACAGAGTTCCACTCTTCATCCCCCATCAAGAGAAAAAGACCATCCGCATTAATTCCGGCATTGTTAATGAGTACTTGAATATTTTTATGGCGATCAACAATAGAGCCAATAACTTCTTTAGTCTGAACAGGATCAGCAACATCAAACTTGATAATTTCTCCGTCCCCACCTGCTTCATGGACATGCTTTAATGTTTCTATTGCCGCTGTTTCATTAGAATTATAATTTATGATCACAAAAAAACCTGCCGCTGACAACTCTACGGCTGTCGCACGGCCGATACCACGGCTCGCGCCTGTAATTATTGCAACTTTTTTCTCATCCATTTTCTTATTAAACTCCTTAAATTTTTTCTAAATATCATCATCCATGCGCAAGGCCTGAAGAACCGCTTCAACTAACACATCTTCGCCGGATTTAACCGTTCCCTCAATAACACCATAATTATCAAATGAATACAGGCTTTTGACCGCGATAACCAATCTAGTATCAACTGGGATACTTGCCTGCTTGAACTCCGCACTTTTAATGCCGACAAGCCAACCTTTAACGCCGCCCTTCCCCTGTTTTTTCTTCTTGTAACCTTCTATCAAAGCAGCAGTTTGGGCAATAGCTTCTATTAAAACAAGTGAATTTACCCCATTCCCATCATAAAGCGGCCAGCTAGATTTTACCACAGCACCGGTAATCCCGGATTCTTCATTTATCTCAATCACTTCACTGATAATCCGGATCGGCTCACGATGGGGAATAAAATCTTCAATATTGAGCATATGCCTGTTCCAATTTTTTATTTTGGCTAATTTTATTTAATTATATATCCTGATTATGTAAAAAACCAGCATTGATTTATTTCTTTTTTTCCGCTAAATAGTAGCTAAATTACTTGGAGAAACTTGCCTAAAATATGACTGATACAAATAAAGATTTCTTTATTAATTCATATAAAAAAATGTTGGCTCCCTCTGAAACTCTATGCCAGAATGATTTTATCTTTTCCGGCTACAGCTATGGTGAGGTTTTTGAGTTAGCCGCAGGCCTGAAAAAGACCTTATCGAAACGAGGCAAAGATAATACTCTTTGCCTATGCACTGAAAATAAAGCTGTAATCGCGGCCTGTATTGTGGCATCGCTTGCCGGCTCTTGCCGGTTGATTCTACCTTACGCATTTTCCGCGCATGCTTTAGCTGAAATGTACGATGCCGTCGGATTTAATTCCGCAATTGCCGACCACCCTGAAGAAATGCCTGCCAGCGTGGAAATAATTACTCCTCTTGCCGGTAAAATATCAGATATTGATCCAGGAAAAATCCGCGAACCGGATGAACCGTTTCTCCAGCTTTTTACCGGAGGATCAACGGGGAAACCAAAAGTTTGGTCAAAATCACCACGTAATTTGCTTGCCGAATCTTTTTATTTGAAGGAAAAATTTGACCTGTCAGACAAAGATTTATTTTTATCAACAGTGCCCCCTTACCATATCTACGGATTGCTTTTTTCAGTTTTAGTACCGTTTGTCGCCGGGGCTAAAGTTTTATCGGATATTTATACCTTCCCTCAGGAAATAATCTCCACCACCAATAAACACAAAGCCACAGTACTGGTTAGTGTGCCGATTCACTATCGTTCCATGAAGGTCGACAGTTTATCCGCGCCTTCACTGAAAGTGGCTTTTTCTTCTTCCGGTGTCCTGAACCGCTCCGATGCCATTCATTTCCATAATAAAACCGGACTGGGAATAACAGAAATTTACGGTTCTACGGAGACAGGTGGCATCGCCGCACGCAGCATCAGTGAACATACTGAAAGCTGGAGACCTGCCGATGTGGTTTCATGGAAAATTTCCGGCAAAAGACTATCTATAAAATCTCCGTTTATTTCGGCGGAAATGGAAAAGGATCCTGAGGGATTCTGCATGACTGGTGACGAGGTTCAACCGGATAAAGACAATCGCTTTATTCTTCTGGGACGGGCGGATGGTATTGTAAAAGTTGCGGGCAAAAGAGTGGATCTTCTGGATGTACAAAACAAGATACTGACTTTACCGACCGTAATTGACGCTCTTGTTATCGCATTGCCCGCGGACAAAGGACGTGAAAGTGTTATTGCCGCTGTGGTTGCCTGCAAATTAAACGAACATCAGTTAAAAAAAATGATGCTGGAAAAACTTGAACCTTACGCGATGCCACGCCGGATAAAAATTGTTTCATCCATAGCCAGAACCACCACCGGTAAAATCGACCGTAACAAAATCGAACAAATATTTCTTTCTTAAGAAAAGATATCCGGTTTGTCCAGATTCTAAAATATCCGTGTTAGTAAACAGATTATGTTACTTATAACATCTACAAAACAATAATGCTGGTGAATGAAATATTATGAAGATTTACGTTTGAAATGATTAGTTTGCAACGAAAAGATTACCGGCGCAAAGAATTTTCCTTATAATTTTCTAAATTTTTCCATATTATGTTTTTCAATCCTGTAAACGCTCTAATAAATGCTTAAATAATAGAAATCGTTGTCTCAAAAAAGACCTGTATTTTTGGTTAACCTTTTCCGCATATTTTTTCTTCCCTTTTCGGAAAAATGCTCTCTCAAATGACTTAAGCTGTTTCAATGTTTTGAATGGCAATAACTCACTGTCGAAGTACCGCTGTATTGCATTATCCTTATTGTTGAATTTTTTCACCTGTTCTTCAAGCCAAACAGACGGGATTTTTTTCCCTTTTCTTACATTTTCATCACCATTGAGCAAATGCAAATTTAGTATATTATTTACCCTAGAATCTAAGATACCTTTTCTGTACAAATCAAACGGATAAAAATGATCATCTTCTGGTTTGTGTTGCCCCGTTTCCACATCTTTTCTACTTACAAGCTCACCGTCAATAAACCTTGGTTGGTTCTGCCACAAAGCTAATCGAACAATATCCCTTACGGATGATCTCCCCCTATTTAAATCAACGTGTTCAAAAATTGAAGGATAAATTTTTACTCTTGGGATCGAAATTGATGTTCCATTTATAGCTAAGCCTTGCATGGCAATGGCATCGGGACCAATATTATGGCTATAACCAGAACCAATATAACGGCTTGACAACGAAGATCTCCAAAACCATCTATTTAACTGTGTTTTTTGCCGTTCATTAATGGGTTTTGAATGATAATAAAAAAATATACTTAACACAGTCAAAAGAGTTTGAGATGGTAGCTCAGAAACCGTTACTATGCCATATTGATCTTTCAAATATTGCATTGCCCGACCAACCGACTTTATGCATTTCGTAAAAATATTATTATATTTATCGCCTTTTTGCTCTCGTATTTCTTCAGCTATTTTTTTTAATATTTTTACACTCACTTCCATTGGATATTGTTGCTTTTTAACGTTCTTGCTCAACTGGTAGGTCAAGGAAAAAATATGAATAAATATTACGGTATCAATATCTTTAGTAAGTGCTTCAGTTTTTTTCGATTTCCATTTTCGAAGTATCTTTTCAAAATCTGTATGCTGAGTCCATGTTTCTGATAAAAAAATAGATTCTGTAGCTATTTTGGTACCAGCCTGATTAATACGTTCAAAAACCTCAATTGCCTGACAATAACTATTAAGAGAAATTACGATAACAGGAAACTTATATGATTCACCAATTAAGTTTTGTAGAGTCTTCAACTTAATTTCGTCACGATCTCCACGATAATACTCTAATGCTTTCTCACCTTTTTCGTTTTTTCCAATAAAAAAGTTTTCAAAATCTATTAACTGAGTATGACGAGTATCACATATTTGATGAAATTTATCTCGCACCTTATGTTGAGAAAATATTTTTTGGCGTGCAAGATAATATAAAGAAAGCATGCGCTGCTGACCATCTAAAATCAGATATCTGCGATTCGGTAGTTTTTCGCCATTAATCGGTCGTGCATCAATTTTTTGCTTAGTTTCCCAAATAATAATACTACCGATTGGATATTTCTTGATAAGACTATCGAATAAATCCTTTACTTGTTTAACTTTCCAAACAAATCCACGCTGAAATTCAGGCACAGCTACTTTCTTTTTTTCAACAAATTTAATAAGTTGTTCCAAACTATGTTTATATACTTTTGTTGCCATATTGATTTATTTTAAAGAGTTATTAATCACTCTTTCTTTCCACAAATTTATTTATCTTTATTTTATTTCTTCAAGCTTCTTTCTTGCCCCATTGCATTCTTCTTCGGCATTCTCTAACTCTACAAGATAAGGTTGTGTTTTTTTGTATTCTCCTTCAATACCTTTTTTATTTTCTTCTAGTTATTTTTTAATCTGTTCAATTGTATAGTTTCTGTTTGATAAAACATTACTTGTTCATGATTGAACTATAAGAATAACGGTCATGTATGTCAAGGAAATATAAACCGCAAAATGCGAGGTGTGGTATCGATGTTTGTCGTCGTACAGGAATTGTTTTTATTACGGATTGAAGTCTTGCATATTTGTTGATGTTGACGCTTTGTTGATTTCAGGAAGCTATAGGTATCAACCGGAAGGACATTTTTTCTGACCGTAATGATTTTCTTATATCACTAAACCTAAAAAGCCCAACTTCACGAAAGTTGGGCTTTTTTATTCTGGCTCCCCAGCGCGGACTCGAACCACGGACATGGTGGTTAACAGCCACCCGCTCTACCGACTGAGCTACTGAGGAACACGTTTTTCGGTAACACTTCAAATCATTTCCAAATTATCGGTGGTTAATCCCACCTCGGCGGGACTACTGGGAAACAAATTTTACCGGCAATCCATGCAGATACCGAGTTCTTTAAGCGGAACACCAGTTTTTTTACTGATATATTTGAGTTGATCTACTGGCGCAAAGTATCGGCCGCAGGTATCACAGGTTTTCATTTTAAAGGTGCGTCCCCAGATCTTTCTCTTGTCACCAGTGGTGAACATTTCAATATGACCTGTGGGACAAACATAGGCGCACGCGCCGCAGCCGATGCAGGCATCCGATTTTTCATTATACGGAGTGCCAACGGTTTTATGTGAGCCGCGGGCAAAAAGACCAATGGCGCTCACGCCGACAACTTCTTCGCAAACACGCACGCAGGAACGGCACAAAACACATTTGCCTTTATCCGAATCAGCGATAAACCGCGCCTGCGGCTCTACGCAAAGTTCCTTAGCCAGCTTCTGCAGCACATCGGATTCAGGACAACGCGCCAGCAGTAATTCCATAACCAGCCGGCGAACATTTTGTACTCGTTCACTTTTTGTATCCACAATCAGGCCTTCTTCCGCGGCATAAAGACAGGAGGTAACTATTCTTGTCCTGTTCCCTTTTTTAATTTCAACAACACACAGTCTGCACGCACCTGATCGTGACACAGCCTCATGGGCACAAAGAGTGGGAATCGAGATGCCCGCGCCACGGATGGCTTCCAGCAGCATCGTATCTTCTTTTGCTGTTATATTTTTGCCGTCAATAATCAAATTTACCATGATTTATCCTACCTTTACTTCACGTTGATTGCGTCAAATTTGCAGCTCTCAATGCACGCGCCACAACGAGTACATTTATCGTTATCAATCGTATGGGCCTTCTTCTTTTCACCGCTGGTTGCCTGCGTTGGGCAAACCTTAATACACATTCCACAGCCGGTGCATTTTTCAGGAATAATGCTATAGGTAATAAGCGCCTTGCAGACACCCGCCGGACACCTGTGATTCTTGATGTGCGCGTCATACTCTTCCCGGAAATATTTGATGGTGCTAAGCACCGGGTTTGGAGCGCTGCCGCCCAGCGCGCAAAGCGAGCCATCCGCTACGCCAGTTGCTATTTTTTCCAATAGTTCAACGTCGCCTTCCCGTCCTTTGCCAGCGCAGATATCATCGAGAATTTCTCTCATGCGGCGGACACCCTCACGGCAGGGTACGCACTTCCCACAGGATTCTTCCTGCAAAAAGGCGAGGAAGTATCTGGCGACATCCACCATGCAGGAGCTGTCGTCCATAACAATCATCCCGCCGGAACCCATCATCGAGCCGACTTCATAAAGTTTATCGAAATCAACCGGTATATCCAGAAGGCTCTCCGGTATACAACCTCCGGAAGGGCCGCCGGTCTGCACGGCTTTGAACTTGCGGCCGTTGGCAATGCCGCCGCCCATGTCATAGATGATTTCGTACAATGTGGTGCCCATTGGAACTTCAATAAGGCCGGTGTTGTTAATCTTGCCGACAAGCGAGAATATCTTTGTTCCCTTGGAGCCTTCGGTGCCGATGGAGGCATACCAGTCCGCTCCACGATTTATAATCAGCGGCACGTTGGCCCATGTTTCCACGTTGTTGAGTACTGTGGGTTTGTCCCACAGGCCTTTTTCCACAGCGTGGACATACTTGGCGCGCGGTTCACCGGCGCGGCCTTCGATCGAAGCAAACAGAGCGGATGATTCACCACAAACGAATGCTCCTGCGCCTTTGGTAATATGAATATCAAACGAAAAATCCGTGCCTAAAATATTTTTGCCCAAAAGCCCCGCTTCCCCGGCAGCCGCAATCGCCAACGTTAGATGTGTCACCGCCAGCGGGTATTCGTTTCTCACGTAGATATAACCTTCGCGCGCGCCTACGGCGTAAGCGCCGATGATCATGCCTTCGATAATACTGTGGGGATTGCCTTCCATAAGGCTGCGGTCCATGTAGGCTCCGGGATCACCTTCGTCTCCGTTGGCGATGACATATTTAGGCTCGCCGTGCGCCCTACGCACTCCCTCCCACTTGACGGCCGTCGGAAAGCCGCCGCCGCCGCGGCCGCGTAAGCCGGCTTTTTTAACTTCTGAAATGACTCCTTCCGGCGTCATTTCAGAAAGCACTTTAGCTAGTGCCTGATACCCGTCGATGGCCAGATAATCGTCAATTCGCGTCGGGTCAATCATGCCGTTTTGACCAAACACCACACGGAGCTGCTTCTTGTAGAAGGGCAAGTCTTCTTCCCGAAACATGGTTTTTTTCGTGTCCGGATCGCGGTAGAGCAGCCGACCCAGAACTTCCCCTTTGGCCACGGTTTTGGAAACGATTTCCGGCACGTCTTCGACTTTAACCTGCTGATAAAAATATTTATCGGGATGAATGACAACCATGGGACCTTTTTCGCAGAAACCGAAACAACCAGTAGCAAGGACTTCCACATTCATGTTCTGTTTTTTCATTTCGGCTTCGAGCGCATCTTTGACCTTGAGGCTGCCGTATGCGCGACAGCCGGTGCCCGCGCAAACAGTAACAAACTTTTTATTGGGGCCGTAATTTAATCTCAAATCTTCTTGAACCCGGCGGGCTTGAGTATCGGAACTTTCTTTCATCGCTGCGCCCCCTCATTGTTGATTTTTTCGATGAGCTTATCTATCTTTTTCATAGTCACCTGGCCGTGGTATTCGGTATTAATGAGTACAACGGGCCCCAGCGCGCAGGCGCCGACACAGTTGACGGTCTCCAGCGAAAACTTCTTATCCTTGGTGGTTTCGCCCGGTTTAATACCCAACGTGCGTTCAAACTTGTCCTGGAGGGCGGATGCGCCACGGACATGGCAGGCAGTTCCCACACAGATTTTGACTATATTTTCTCCGCGCGGTTTCAAACTAAAGGCGGTGTAAAAAGTGGCCGCTTCATACACACGGCTAAAAGGCACATTCATGGCGCTCGCCGCTGTCTTCAAGGCTTGTTTCGGAAGGTAATTAAACGCTTCCTGAATATCCTGTAAAACGCCAATCAGAGAACTTTTATCTTTCCCGTGTTTCTTGACAATTTCTTTTGTTTTTCCCGCAATATTACTGGTTGTTTTCATTCTTGATTCACCTCAATATTCTTGAAGGGTTACCCCTGTTTTCAGTCCCAGGCCTTAAGGTGCTTGGCTTTGTGCAATATCCTCTGATGTTCGTTTTCTACTTTTTTCTGAATATCGTTGACTTCTTCTTCAGTCAAGTGACGGAAACGTCCCTGCCCCTTGAAATAATCTTTGATCGGTTTTAATGCTTTCGGCATTTCTGAAGAAACTTTATATTTACCTTTTTCCACTTCATACAAAGGAAAAACTCCGGTTTCCACAGCCAGACGACCCATGGCAATGGCCAAATGAGAACCACAGCGCCAGCCGGTAGGGCATACAGAGAAACAATGAATATAAGAAGGTCCTTTAATGCTTTTGGCTTTCTCCACTTTCCGGATAAAATCCAGCGGATAACTGGGACAGGCCGTTGCCACATAAGGCACCCCATGAGCAACCATAATTTCCGGCATGTTCTTTTTCCAGGTTTCCTGTCCTGAGCTCATTTTCCCCGCCGGCGCTGTTGTAGTTGATGCTCCCATCGGTGTGCCGCTGGAGCGCTGAATGCCTGTGTTCATGTAAGCTTCGTTGTCAAAGCAGACAAATAGCATGTCATGGCCGCGTTCCATCGCGCCGGAGAGCGCCTGAAAGCCGATATCCATCGTACCGCCGTCGCCAGCCATGCCAACAACTTTAATATAGCGGTCATCTATCTTTCCTTTCCTGCGCAATCCCGCAAGCCCAGCTTCAACTCCTGCGGCCACTGCCGCCGCGTTTTCAAAAGCAACGTGAATCCAGGGAACCTCCCAGGCCGTTGTCGGGTACATGCTCGATACAATTTCCATGCAGCCGGTCGCGGAAGCAATAATGGTATTTTCACCGAGAGCCTTGCACATCAGCCTCACGGCCAGTACCTCGGCACAGCCGGTGCAAGCGCGATGGCCGGCAGACAATAATTCTTTTTTGTTAATCAGCCGCGGGGCATATAAATCAAAATTTTCTACAATATTCATGATTCTCTCACTCCCCAAAATTCATACGTGTCCACTGTTTTTTCAACACTGTATGGAATTACTTTTTCAAACATACCGATAAAATCTTTCACGGTAACATCACGGCCGCCCAGCCCGATAATGTAATTGTACATTGCCGGACGATGTGCTTCAGAATAAAGAGCCGACTTGATTTCCGAAAAAACCGGGCCGCCCGGTCCGCCGAATGAAACGGCGCGGTCGGTAACAATCAGTTTCTTTGCTTTTCTCAGCGCTGCTTTAATTTCTTCAAAAGGGAATGGCCTCCAGAGTCGAAGTTTAATGAGGCCTGCTAAAACTCCTTTTGCCCGCAACGCGTCAATGGCCATTTCCGCTGTTTCACCCATGGAACCCATCGTGAGCATGATAATTTCCGCATCTTCGGCTTTGTATGTTTCTACAGGCTTGTAGGCGCGTCCGAACATTTTGGCCCACTCATCCCAGACTTCCAGAATCACTTTCTTGGAATTTTTCAGAGCTTCATCTTTTGCTTTCTGCATTTCCGTAAAATAATCTGACATGGCAAAAGCCCCCATCGTTACAGGTTTGCTGGGATGCAGAGTGGCATAGGGCACACGCGGCGGCAGAAATTTATTCACCAGTTCCTGATCGGGTAATTCCAAAGGTTCCACCATGTGCGTTAATTGAAAACCATCGATATTGACACACACAGGCAAATTGACATCTTTATGCTCAGCAATCTTGAAAGCCTGAATAGATAAATCAACCGCTTCCTGGCCGTTTTCAACAAAAAGAGAAATCCAGCCGGAATCGCGCTGCGGCATAATATCAGAATGATCATTTAAAATATTCAAAGGGCCGGAAACGGCACGATTGGCTATGCCCATGACAATCGGCAACCTCATGCCCGAAGCAATAGGCAGGAGTTCGTGCATCAGCATTAAGCCCTGAGAACTTGTTGCCGTGTACACACGAGCTCCGGTACCGGACGCGCCAAGTACCGCGCTCATCGCCGAATGTTCTGATTCCACCGTGACGAATTCCGCATTTATTTTGCCATCAGCCACAAGATCGGAGAGATGTTCGGCAATATGGGACTGCGGCGTAATGGGATAAACGGCCGCCATATCAATATCGCACTGACCCACTGCTTCCGCCACGGCAACTGCCACTTCCATTCCAACGCGCTTGGCCATGCTTATTTTTCCTCCACTATTGTTATCGCCCGGGGCCAGCATTCGTGAGCACAAATCCCGCACCCTTTACAGTAATCCATATTTGCTTTGAAAAAACCATCTTCACTTTGCTGGACACAGCCTTCCGGACAAAACACATAACAGATACCGCATTTGATGCATTTTACGTTGTCCCATATTGGCCTTTGTGCTCGCCAGCTTCCCGTGTGATATTCACTAGCGCTGCCCGGTTCGAAAACAACGCACCCCGTTGTAATTTCCTGCCAGGTAGCCAGTCCTATTCTCTTTGCCATGATATTAATACCTCTTAATTGCTGATTTTAATTTCTTCGTAGGCCCTTTTCATGGCCGTTAAATTCTTCTGGGCAATTCTGCCAAATCTGTGCTCCACCGATTCTTTCATTGCATCGAGTCCCATGACACCGATAACCTTCAAGAGCGCTCCAATCATCGTGGTATTGGCAATAGGCACTCCCATTTCCTTACGGGCAATTCCGGTGCCGTCAACAGTAGCGACAATACCGCTGAAGTTAAGATCTTTTTTTATTTCCTCGGGAGTTTTTGGCGTGTTCACTATCAACTTTCCACCGGGTTTTAAACCATCAATGACGTTCACCAGGCTGAGCAAACTTGCGTCCAGCACTATGACGACATCCGGCTCATAGATCCCTGAACGGACTTTGATTTTCTTTTGATCAATCCGGCTAAAAGCGGCAATTGGCGCCCCTCTTCTTTCCGGACCGAAACTGGGGAAGCCCTGCGCGTAATTTCCCGCACTGATGGCCGCCACGGCAAGCAGTTCCACCGAAGTCACCGCTCCCTGGCCGCCCCGAGCATGCCATCTAACTTCTATCATTTATCTACATCTCCCTAACTGGATTGTTTATTCATCGGTTAAAATGAAAATAACGTGAATTCCTAATATATTAGTATTTTTCTGTCAATAATTATTAACTTGCAAGAAAAATGCTAATAATTAACAGGTGATCCGCCATTTTTTTTGCTCCTCGGCGTACAAATCATGACCGGCAGAATCGTTAATAACAATGACTGGCATATCAACAATGGTTAATCTTCTAATTGCCTCCGGGCCGAGGTCATCGTGAGCAACAATTTCCACCCTTGTCACGCATTTTGCGGTCAAAGCGGCAATACCGCCAATGGCGCCAAAATAGACAGCTCCATATTTATTAATTGCCGCAACAACTTCGGGCGAACGATTGCCCTTGCCGATCATTCCCTTAAGGCCATTTTCGATAAGTTTCGGGGTGAAGGCATCCATGCGGTAACTGGTGGTAGGGCCAATGGAACCGATGATTTTACCGGGCGGCGTGGGAGTCGGAGCAGCGTAAAATATTACCGTCCCCTGTAAATCTAGGGGGAGCTTTTCGCCTTTTTGAAGAGCTTCGTATAAGCGACGATGAGCAACATCGCGGGCGGTATAAACTTCGCCGCTGAGCAAAACTATATCACCAGCATGCAGTGATGCAATGACTTCATCAGTTAGAGGTGTTTGGATTTTTGTTGGTGTGGCCATTTAAAACTCCCTGTCCGACCTATCAGATTGTAGCTTAATGTCTTTGCGAGGGAGAGAAACGACCGAAGCAATCTCACAAACTATCGAATGTATTAAGATTGCCACATGCACTGTCGTGCATTCGCAATGACAAATAACTATTGCGGCGCTGTGTCACCTACGGAAACTTTTCACAAAATCGTCTCCTTGTGTCTCGCTACATGACACTGAATATTCACCGCCACCGGCAGCGACGCGATATGGCAGGGCATCATTTCCGCATTGACTGCCAGCGTCGTAATTCTGCCGCCAAGACCTCCCGGGCCAATACCTGATTTATTGATACTTTGGTAAATATCTTTTTCTATTTGCGACAGACGCTCATCTTTACTATTAGCTTCGCCAACAGGCCTCAACAAAGCTTTCTTGGCCAGAATGCAGGCCTGTTCCAACGAGCCACCAATGCCGATACCAACAATAATTGGTGGACAGGGATTGGCGCCGGCTTGATCAACTGTCTCCAAAACAAATTTCTTAATGCCATCAATTCCGACAGCCGGAGTGAGCATCTTTGCTGCGCTGACATTTTCACTGCCACCGCCTTTGGGCATGGCGATAATTTTCAGCCGGTCGCCTTCGACAATATCGATATGGATGATTGCCGGTGTGTTGTCCCCGGTATTTTTCCGAGTCAGCGGATCGCAGACTGATTTTCGTAAAAAACCATCTGCATAAGCCTTCCGGACTCCTTCCTCAATTGCCGTCCGTAAATCCCCACCGACAACGTGAACATCCTGCCCGATTTCAATAAAGAGAACTGCCAACCCGGTATCCTGGCAAATAGGCATTTTGCTGCGGCAGGCAATATTTGCATTCTCTATGATTTTTTCCAGTACCTGTTTGCCTGTTACCGATTCCTCGCGAGGCAAAGCATCTTTCAATGCACAAAGAACATCATCACCAAGCACAGTATTAGCTTCAATGAAAAGCTTTTTTACCACTTTGGTAATGCGCGCAACGTTGATCCGCCGCAAAGTTTTCCTCGTTTTCTTTTCCATATTAATAAACCTATTTTCCATGATGCCTTAAAACAGTCAGAGACAAGGCGCTCGAAGCCTGAGAAGTGAGGCGTATTTTTGTATACGCCGCAACGCCGAAGGACAAAGCGCAACGCAGCATATGGACTTTTTCCGGTGTTATCCCTACATGCCGCGACGGAATTCCAACGATTTGGAAATCGTCATCTTATCTATATATTTCAAATCCCCGCCCATCGGCACGCCCATCGCAATCCGTGTAAACTTAATATTATGATCTTTGAACATTCGGGTAATCAGAAGTGCCGTTGATTCGCCGTGGACATTGGGATTGGTAGCGATAATCAATTCTTTAACCTTGCCTTTGTTGATCCTTTGCAGAAGCTCGCCTAAGCGCAAATTTTCCGGCCCAATACCATCCAGCGGCGCCAAAGCCCCGTGCAAAACATGGTAGGTTCCCTGAAATCCTCCACTCTCCTCGATTGCCGCGAGGGCGTCCGGTTCTTCCACGACACAAATAACGCTTTGGTCCCGCGCGGGATCATGGCAAATGTTACAAACCTCATCTTCTGTCGGGTTTAAACAAATCCGGCAGAGCCGAATTCTTTTTTTAACTTCAATAATACTTTCCGCAAGTTTTTTTACATCATCCGCTGTGGCGCGCAAAATATAATTGGCCAGCCTGGCGGCAGTTTTTTCGCCGATACCCGGAAGCTTTGCAAGCTCGGCAATCAAGCGCTTTATGGGTTGTGCGTATGCTTTCATAGACAATCTCTACATGTTCATTCCGGGGATATTCAACCCGCCGGTAATTTTTGCCATCTCCTGCGACGCCATTTCCTGTGCCTGACGAATTCCCTCATTGACTGCCGCGGCAACAAGATCCTGCAACATATCTATATCTTCAGGATTAACAACATCCTTTTCAATTTTCAGTGATACAATTTCAAACTTCCCGTTCACGACAACTCGCACCATGCCGCCGCCAGCCTGAGCCTCGACTGTTTTTATCTCTAATTCCTGCTGGAGCTGACCCATCCGCTCCTGCATCTTTTTTGCCTGCTTCATAATATTGCCGAAATTCTGCACTTTTTCTATCCTCCCTGTTTTTGATCAATCCGTGGTTTTATCTCTACTATCTGGGCATCGGAAAACTCATCAAGAACTTTTTGTAAAATCGGATTGTTCATTGCCTCGCGTTTGATTTCATTAATGCTATTGGCTTTACTGCGTCCATTAATACCGTTGGCATTTGCTTTTTGATTCTCGTTTATCTGAATTTTCAGCGTCACATTTTCCTGAAAAAAACGACCGGCAATTTGCTGCAGTTGCTCTTTTTGTGATTTTTCGCTGATGTTTTCCAGAAGATGATAGCCCTTGGGAAAACCCAGCGTCAGCAAACCGTTTGCATAATTTAAAATTTCTGCGGACTCAATTTTTGCCCCCAGTCGCGCGCTTTCCCTTTTGATAAAATCTTTCAAATTATTCCCGAGAGTTGTCAGATCTCCGGTCGGCTTATTGGGTTTGATGGGGCTCTCATCATTTTTTTTTTCATCGGCGATATTGATTCCCGTGCCGTAATTCGCCGGTATTTCTTTTACCGGCTTGTTTGTTAAAGGTTGCGGCGCAATATTCGCGGCTGTCGCAGGCAAACCCTTGCTGAGTTTTTGTTCCAGTGCTTCGATTGTTGAAATAATTTCGCCCAGAGGAATTATTGGTTCCAAATAAGCCAACCCGACAATGACTGTCTCCAGTTTCATCCGCGCCTCCTGGCTGTGACGGAAACTATCCTCTTCTTTAATCAGGATTTCCAGATAGCGCTGCAATGTTTCTCGCGATACGCTCTGCACCTGATTTTTTAGCTTTGAAATTTGCTCCGGGGCGATATCAAAAGAGGAACTGCCATCCGCGGCAATTTTAACCAAAAGCATGTTACGAAAATGTTTCAACATCATCTGGTAAAAGTGCTTCATGTCGATTCCGGCAAGGTAGGCTTCTTCAAGAATAGTCAGGCACCGGCCTGCATCTCTCTGCAATACCGCCTCGGAAAGACTGAAGAGATATTTACGGTCAACCAGACCCAAAATTTCTTCCACATCGGTATCGGCGATTTTCATGCCAGCATAAGATATGACTTGATCAAAAATACTCTGGCCATCGCGCATACTGCCATCACCGGCTTCAGCAATCCAAATGAGCGCGGCCTGGCTGATTTCAATTCCTTCAGCTGTTGCCACCTTGCCTAAATTTGCGGCAATTTCCGCAAGTGAAATCCGGCGGAAATCATAACACTGGCAGCGGGAAAGAATCGTCGCGGGAACTTTATGGTCTTCGGTTGTGGCAAAAATAAAAATTACATGGGCCGGCGGTTCTTCCAAAGTTTTTAAAAGCGCGTTGAAAGCCTCGCGAGTCAGCATATGCACTTCATCAATAATGTATATTTTGTATTTGGCGGCAGCCGGAGCAAACTTAACATACTCGCGCAGCTCTCTAATTTCATCAATGCCTCGATTGGAGGCACCGTCAATCTCGCGCACATCCAGCGATGATCCGGCGGTTATTTCTTTGCAGTTCGGGCAGACATTGCAAGGTGTGGCCGTCGGACCTTTTTCGCAATTGAGCGATTTGGCCAGAATTCTCGCCACCGAGGTTTTGCCAACGCCGCGCGGGCCGCTGAACAAAAAGGCATGCGCCACCCGTCCTTTACCAATAGCATTGCTCAGGGTTTTGACGACATGCTCCTGACCGGCAACATCTCCAAAAGACTGCGGCCTAAATTTACGGGCTATGACTTGGTATTCCACTTGCACTCCTAAAGTTATTAAAAAGTTACAGAATAATATTTATACCACTTAGATTTCAAAGGATAAAGCGGCGGTAGTGAAACTCCAATTCCGAAAGCGAAGCGCAACGGAATTGGTAAGTTAAACTATCCCGCGCTAGCTGTGGCAAGGAGAAGGCTCCGCAAACGTATTACCAATACGTTGAGGAAGCCAACGACGCTGCCAACAAAGTTAGCCTTCGAGCGCGAAGTGGTATATCTGGTGACCGGGTTTACCGCAACACATGGCGGTATTTGCTGCCGCTGCTTCCTTCCGGACCTGACGGGGTTCACAAGCCACCGTTGCGCGGGACCCGGCCACACTATTTATCATTAATCAGGGGAATGTACCCCAAAATTTGAATCGACCAATTGCACTCCCCGCTTCGCTTCGCTTTCGCGGGATAGTTCAGCTTACAAATTTCCATGCACTCCGTTTTGGAAATTTGAGCTTCACTACCGTTGCGCGGGACCCGGCCACACTATTTATAAACATTAAACATACTATGAGGCTTTTAATTGATAAACGAACAGGAATCAACTCAAATTTTTTCTGTTAATTTTCCGCAGGCATTACTATTATCAAATACTATCATTGCGTAATTAGTATTTGCTATTTTCTTCTGAAATAACAAACTGATATGAGCATTAATTATTTTCAGTATTACCAGGAGATTAATGGCGGATGGTGACAAACGCTATTTCAACCTAACATCTTACGCAAATCAAAGAGGAAGAAAAAAGTTGTTGAAAAAAATCAAGTTAGGTATGATGAATTTAAAAGCTGCCACGATAAAGATGCGAATAAACACAGATTAAAAATTAAATGGAGGCATACATGTCATTACCGGATAGAAACAATCCTTATAGCTTCAATCAATTTTTAGACTGGAGGAAGAACGTCGATTATTATGCGGATGATCCTTTCATCCAGAAAGTAGTCAATCATTATGCCGGGAATGAATGGGAGAAAATCGACCGTGAAGCAAAAGCCATTTCACGCAAGGCATCTTTTCGGTGGAAGGAAATGGCCGAAGCAAGCGCATGGCCTGAAAAGCGCCCATACATGATGCATTACGACGGGCATAACAACCGTATTGATCGCATTATTCGCCCGAAAGAAACCGAGATCATGGAAAAGGAAATTTTTTCGGAGGGGCTTTTTTCTGATAAAACATCGAATTGGGAAAAACTAATTAAGATGTACATCGTATATCAAAACGGCGAGGCTTGCATCGCCTGCCCGCTGACATGTACAGAGGGCCTCGTGGAATTACTGAAGAAATACGCTGATTCGTCCGAGTTAAAAGCAATACTCAAACACACGGGCAACGGCAAAAATGGAGAATTTGCTATCGGGGCACAATACTTGTCCGAAATTCACGGGGGATCAGATGTTCCGTCAAACCTCCTCGAAGCCGTGAAAGAGGGAGATACGTGGAAAATTTATGGACAGAAATTTTTCTGTTCAGCAACCCATGCCGATTATGCCATCATAACGGCAAAGCCCAAGGGGTCCGAAAAAGTCGGGCTTTTTGTCCTGCCATCCTGGCTCCCCGGCAACAAAGAAAAAGAAGTCAGGAACGGCTATATGATTGACCGCATTAAATGGAAAATGGGAACAAGTGAACTCACGACAGGTGAATTAACATTCAACGGCGCGGTAGTATATCCGACAGGACCAATGGAAAGAGGAGTAGCCAATGTCGTGGGAATTGTCCTGACCTATTCGAGATTAACCGTTGGGCTTTCCTGCGCGGCATTCATGACGAGGGCAGTCCGCGAAGCGAAAAAATATGTCGAGTTCAGAGAAGCATTCGGCATTACCATCGGTTCCTTTCCCATGGTTAAATGGCAGATCGATGCCCTTGATAGAACTGTTAAAAGAACGACGGCCGGCGCTTTCAAACTATACAGCGAATTCATGAAACTCGAGGGTGGCTTAAAAGGCGGTTTTGCAAAAGATGAATCCGCTGCAATGATGAAAAAGCGATTCGAAGTACGGGAGCTGATCATGCTGCAGAAAATTGCGGCATCCCTGGATTGCACGGATACAATACGAGGCGCTATGTCCATATTCGGGGGCCACGGTGTGATGGAAGATTTTTCATCTCTTCCCCGTCTATACAGGGATGCAGCGATCAATGAATTATGGGAGGGGCCGAGAAATGTTCTTTTAACCCAGATTCATAATGACTTTAAAAAAACTGCCGCGTCGTACAAGCCTGCGGAATTTGTCAGTAACGTTTTGTCCGGAGCGAATACTTCTGTAATTAAAGAGCTGGCAAATGAATTGGAAGGATATATCGCGCACCCTAATCTTATTACCATGGATGAAAAAACCGTGGAGATTGCAAAAAAGTGGGATGACTACTGGCACAGATTTTTCCACGCCTATCAGGATATAGCAGTGGATGAAATTGAAAAGTCGTAAAAAATCTTCCTAACTGGCGGAGAGAGGGGGATTCGAACCCCCGGTACACCTTTGAGGGCATACACACGATTTCCAGTCGTGCTCCTTAAGCCGCTCGGACATCTCTCCGTTTATTTCAATATTTTTAATCATTGAGACGTAACATGTTACGTCTTTACATCTATTTCTGGCGGAGAGAGGGGGATTCGAACCCCCGTGGGAGCTTGTGACCCCCAAATCGATTTCGAGTCGATCCCGTTACGACCACTTCGGTACCTCTCCACAGATCAATATTCTTTCGAAGCGGTTACTATCCTCTTTTGCTGAAAAAATCTACTCATAATTTCCCCGCAATCTTCTTGCAATATTCCTTCCGTTACTTCTACCTTATGATTCAACTTCTCATCAGTCAAAATATTATATAATGAGGTCACGGCGCCGCATTTCTGATCACGCGCCCCGAAAATGACACGCTTGAGCCGAGCCAGAACAATGGCGCCAGCGCACATAATACAAGGCTCCAGCGTCACATAAAGCTCGGCTCCCACCAGACGGTAATTGCCGATCTCTTCGGCAGCCTGACGCAGCGCAAGCATCTCCGCATGTGCCGAAGGATCATTTAAACTTATCGGTGAATTGTGCGCCCGCGACAGAATCTTCCCTTCACATACGACAATTGCGCCTACAGGCACTTCATCTCTGTCGAAAGCTTTTTGCGCCTCTGCTATTGCTATTCTCATGAAATCGTAATCGTTTTGCATTTTATATCCAGGGGAAAATCCCAACCAAGAGTCTCACTATGAGTGATATTTTCAAATGTTCGATTATCATATTGTTGATTTTATGGCAAATGCTGTATATGACTGCTCATAGGTAAAAAAATATGGATGTAAGAAAAGCTATATTTTTGCCGGTGGCGATATCAATTGTCGGACATGTGGCGCTGATCATGATAACCAGTGTGCTTGATCTGCGGGAAAATGTCAAATATGCGGAAATATATACCGTCAGCATTAACGAACCAAACCAGCCGCTGCCGCCTACGCCGAAAAAAGAAGACTCTACTGAAGAGAAAAAATCACCCCTTACCAGAGTGGTAAAAAATATTGGCAGTGCCGGTTTGCGGAATGATACCATTGACCTGAGCAGTTCGGATACCAAGTATCTGCAATACAGGCTTGATATGGCCAGGAAGCTTAGTCTTGCCTGGAAATATCCCCAAAAAGCAAAAGATGCGGGTGAACAAGGAATTGTCGTTCTTAAAATATCCATCAATTCCGATGGCAGTGTTTCGGGGGCAAATATTATAAATTCTTCAGGTTCGGCAATTCTTGATGAAGCGGCATTGCTAGCCGCTAAATCCGCCGCTCCCTTTGGACAATTACCTGCCGCTGATCTTACACAGCTTCATATCTTCATCAAGTTTCTTTATGAACTTAAGTATGACTTCAAAAAAAACAGTTAGCGATAAATAATTATGTATAAAACATTGACCACTGCTAGAAATTTCGTCACCGTTTGTTTGTCATTTCTTCTTATTATCTGCTTCCCGTGCGTATCTTTTGCCTATCACATAACCGACGAAATAGGCCGCAGTATAAATATTTCTCCAAGTCCTCAGCGTATTGTTTCTCTTGCCCCTGGAATCACGGAAACTCTTTACGCGCTTGGTCTTGACAATAAAATCGTGGGAGTAACCAGTTTTTGTAACTGGCCACCATCCGCCCTTAAAAAACAGCGGATAGGTGGTTTCATTAATCCATCCATTGAACAAATTGTTTCGCTAAAACCAGACCTGGTCATTGCAACCGCTGACGGCAACAGGCCCGATACTGTACGGCAACTCGAAAGAATCGGTATGACGGTCTATGTAACAAATCCTTCTGACACAAATGGCATTCTCGGGAGCATTTCTCATCTGGGCGAAATAACCGCTCGCAAAAATGCAGCTACGAAATTGGTAAGGCATTTGCAAAAACGCCTCAGCAATATCGAAGATCAAATCCGGCACAAAAGGAAACCGCGTGTTTTTTTTCAGATCGGTCTGGAACCATTAATTACGATTGGCGGTAAGACTTTAATCAATGAGGTAATCCAACGTGCCGGCGGCATCAATATAGCAAGCAATGATACCGCCCGTTACCCGCGCTACAGCCCGGAAGGTATTATGGCGGGATTACCGGACATAATTCTATTTGCGCCCATGGCCAATGATAAAGAGTTTACAGCGGTGAGAAATTTTTGGATGAAATTTGAAGGAATACCGGCAGTAAAGAACAATAGAATTTATCCTATAGATACAGATCTCATCAGCCGCGCATCTGTACGCATTGTTGATGCGATCGAAACGATGGCGTTAATCTTTCATCCGGATATCAAAATTACGAAACCAAAGTAAGGTTCTTTTTGTTAGGAATCGGACTTAATGCCATTCATCCTTTGGTTAACTTCCTGCAGCAATTTCTTGATTTCCATTTGCTTACTTACAGGCAATGACTCCAACTTATCCTGCTTTGCGCTGAGTTGGGATATTTTTGAACCCAGATCGCCTAAAAGTAATTCCCAGTTGATTTTCGGTTCCGCCATCTGCGGTTTAAATTCTTGTATTGGAGCACCCAATTGCAGATTTATTTCTTCCAGATATTCCGGTATTGTTACAGCAAAACAAAATCTTTCCCGAATTAAAGAGGCCAGATGATCCTGCACGGAAATTTCACCGTGAACTAAAAATATCTGCATTTTTTTATTCTGAAAATTTGTAAGCCAATCCAACAATTGATCCTGTCCCGCATGCGCGGAAAAACCGCCAATTGTAAACACTTTAGCCTTTACGCTGATATCTTCGCCAAAAAAACGAACTGTCTTAGCGCCATCAACTATCCTGCGGCCTGGGGTTCCCTCCGCCTGAAAACCGACAAAAACAATACTTGCGCCCGGTCGCCATAAATTATGCTTCAGATGATGTTTAATCCTGCCGGCATTAGCCATGCCGCTTGCGGAAATAACTATCGCCGGGCCTTTCATTTCATTAATTTCCATGGACTCTGCTGTTGTCGAAGAAAACTTCAGTTGTGGCAGATCCAAAGGATCTTCGCCCTTTTTCAAAAGGGTCTGTGTTTCCTCATCAAGATATGACCGATAGCGGCGGAATATTTCTGTCGCCTTAATTGCCAGAGGGCTATCCAGAAAAACCGGCAGATCTTTAGGCAACTTTCCGGCCATCGACAAAAGATGCAGTGAATAAAGAATTTCCTGTGTCCGCTCTACTGCAAACGCGGGTATAATAACTTTCTCGCCGTTTTTATAACTATAATTGATCGCTTCCGCCAGTTCATTTAAACTATCCTCTTCGCCCTTATGATTGCGGTCGCCATAAGTTGATTCCATAAAAAGAAAATCCGCCTCGGCAATTGCGCTTGGATCTTCCATTAACAACTGATGGCGGCGACCTATATCACCTGAGAAAACCAACTTTGTGGTTGTGCCATTTTCTTCGATAAATAATTCCAGTATGGCCGCTCCCAAAATATGGCCGGCATCCCGAAAATTTGCTTTTACTCCATCGCACGGGCTGAAGATACTTTCATAAGTTTTGGTTTTAATTAACGGGGCGACGGCTTGGGCATCTTTTAGCGTATAAAGAGGCTTAACATCCGGGCTGCTGCCACTTCGCTGCATTTTTCTTATTTTCCAGCCGGCCTCCACCTCTTGAATATGAGCGCTATCAAGCAGCAAAATTTTCACCAGTTCTCCCGTAGGTTCTGTAGTATATACAGGGCCGCGAAAACCATTCTGCACCATGCGGGGCAGCAAGCCCGAATGATCAATATGCGCATGGGTAATCAGAAAAAAATCGATATGCTGCGGGTCATACACCCTGATATCCCAGTTACGTTTTTCTATTTCAGCCGATCCTTGGTGCATACCGCAATCAACAGCGAACCTTGCCTTATCCGTTTCAATAATAAAACAAGAACCAGTAACAGCTCTTGCTGCTCCAAGAAATTTAACCTTCATAATAATTCCGCCTTAGATGATCTTCCGACTAAACTATAACGCCGCTTTACCCGCTTTTTTCAACTTCTTTGCTTCTTTCTTTTCTTTTGCCGATTTCGCCGGTTTTTTCTTCGCGTCTTTTTTTGCGTCCTGTGACTTACCCATAATTAATCCTCCCTTTAGATATTTTAATTAAACTTCACCCTGCTCATCATCAGCAGTCAAATATAATATAATAGAATGAATGTATTTCGTCAAACAATTAATAATTTTATTGTGAAACTCCAATGCACTGCGCTTTTGAAATCGGAGCCCATTATACCGCTTCGTTTAACTCGCGTCACAGTTCGAACTTACATATTCCAGTTCGCTACGATCCTGCAATATGAGTCTCATTACCCCCTGCGCTTCGCTTCGGGGATAGTTCGACTTGCCGATTTCAGTTCGCTTCACTCCTGAAATCGGAGTCTCACTACCAGCCCTTCTTCCACATATCTTCATCGTCATAGATTTTCTCTTCGTCGCTCGCTTCCTGAGCATCAAGCTCAAAGTCGCGCATTGTTTTCTTTGCTTTTTGCGCGAAATATTCACGATACCATTCATGAGCTGTAATCATGGACATAACTTCACTGGTGCCTGTCCAAATTGAAGCCAGACGGACATCTCGATAGATGCGCTCAACAGGGAAAACATTGGTATAGGCAATTCCACCCATTACTTGCATGGAATTATGGACTACCTTCTGACATGATTCGGTGATGAATTTTTTACTCTCCGAAACCATGCGCCGCACCCGGTTCATATCCACGCCTGCGTCCACCGCACGTGCTGTAACATACGCCATCGCTCGCGCAGCATCGAGCAACATTACGGCTTCGGCAATTTGAAAACTTACGCCTTCAAACTGATTTATAGTCTGACCGAACGCCTTGCGTTTTGATGTATAGCTTGTGGCAATATCCAGAGCCGGACGGGCGGCGCCGATGGTCATGGCCGCCGTTCCCAGGCGCTCCGGTATCATCATCGTATTGAAAACGGCATAGGCGCCCTGAATCTTTCCCACCACGTTTTCCTTGGGAACCTTAACATCACGGAAAATCAGGCGGCCGGTTCCGCCGCCACGGCAACCCATGAGGCCGTAAAGATATTTGACTTCCACGCCCTCGGTACGATCAACAATAAAGCAGGTTATCGCTTCCTGTGGCTTTGCTTCGGGATTGGTTTTGGCATACACAAGAAAAAAGTCCGCGCCTTCAGCCCCTACAATAAAGCGTTTCTGGCCGTTTAAAAGAAAATGATCGCCCTTATCTTCAGCTTTGGTCGTAGCCCCGAAGAAATCCGAACCTCCGCGCGGTTCAGTAAGGCATTCCGCCGCAAAAAGTTCGCCTCTCAGCAGTGGTTTCATGTATTTTTCTTTTTGCTTATCCGTGCCATGAAGCATAATCGCGTCGCAGACCAACTCCGCGCCCACTCCAAAGACACAGGCAAATTCATAACCCAACGTTCCCACTTCTTCCATGACCATGCAGGTGGTCACCCAATCCAAATCCCTACCACCCCATTTTTTCGGATAACGGCAGCCCAGCAAATTTCGCTTTGCGGCTTCCTGCAAGAACTCCTTCGGAAACTTGATTTTATCCGTATCCATATCCAGAATCATTTGACGCGGTACCCACTTGACAAGGTCACGTGCCTCATCGCGGATCTTGATTTGCTCTTTGGTCATCATGTAATCGAACATAGGATTCTCCTTGTTTTAATTTCCAATTCTGCCCGGCTGATGTCTTTCACCAGAACGGTTTTTTTTCGTGATTTCGTGCCGGCAAATATTTCCAGCTGGCTTTTCTTTAAAGCAAATGTTTTTGCCAACAGTTTGATGCAAGCCTCATTGGCCGCGCCCTCCAGAGGTAACGCCGTAACCTTGATCTTTAAAGTCCCTTCCTGCACGCCCACAAGTTGCGCCTGGGAAGCATGCGGTGTGACTTGAATATTAAAAGTCAACCCATGTTTAGATTCTCTTAACTGAAGAATATTGGACAAAAAGAGCCTTTCTCGCCGACATTATAAAGTACGGGCAAATTGAATTATAGTTTCCACTAAAAAATACTGCAAAAATATAATTACCAGGATAACAATCATCGGAGAAAGATCAATCCCGATATTGCGAAAGGGAATTATGCGACGTACTAACCGAAGTACCGGCTCCGTCGCTTTATATAAAAATATTACGATTTGATTATACGGGTCTGCATTGACCCATGATATTACGGCGCGGAAAATTATAATCCACATATAAATCGTTAAGACTATGTCAATGATCCTGGCCAAAGCTAAAACAAAATTACTTAAAACAAACATAAAAATACCTCTTATTTTAATTTAGACAGTCTTGGAAATGGACAAGGTAAACTTATTCAAAGCTTCATTAAACTCTTCTGGCTTTTCCATCATCACCATGTGACCCGCGCCTTCTATCAGGCATAATTTTGCACCGCTTATGCTTTCGCTTATTTGGCGCGAAAATTCCGGCGGTGTCATTTTATCTTCCGCTCCGCAGATAACCAGCGCCTTTAATGAAATTTTGTTTATTTCTTGGGAGACGTCGAACTTATCGCACGCCGAGAGGTCACCTTGTAAAACATCTATTCGCGCCTGCGCCAGGCTCTTAACTAAGGGTACCATAAATTTTGCGCGATTTTCTTTTGCCACAGAAAACTTGCAAATTAACTCAACTGATTCTGCATGATTTGTTTTTAAAAATTCAAAGATCGCAGGATTAACCGGCATTTTCATCCCGCCGCCAACCGTAACAATTCCGTGAATGGTTTGCGGATAATTTATTGCGAATTGCAGGCTGATGGCAGCACCAAGGGAATGGCCGATCAGAATAACATTTTTTAGCTGTAAAATATCAAGCAGTTTTTTTACCCAAAGGCAATAACTTCCAATATCGCTTTCACCATTGCCTTCGGAGCTGCCATGCCCCGGAAGATTAACAGCCACTATATTATACTGTTCATGTAGCCCGGCATATTGATTTGACCAGGAGCTGTGGTCGCCACCGGAACCGTGGATGAAAACCAGGCTTTTTTCATGCGCTCCAAAATTATTGCCATTGACCCAACAGGAAATTTTCGAAGATTCAACATTAAAATATTTCAGCATATTAAATTACTCCAATGGTAAATAAATACCACAAAACCAAAAATTTATGCAATGAATAAAGCGCTTGACCGGATTTGGGTTGACAGGGTAAATGGTAAAAGCGCATGAATTATAGTGGAGGAATTAGAATATGCTTAAAGGCAAAAAGATAGCAATTATTGGTGGCGGGAAAATGGGCAGTATTATTGCTCAGGGTTTAATCGCTCAAAAGATTTCTTCCAACAAAGATATTATCGTTACCGACATTGATGCCGCAAGGCTGGCATTTCTGCGCAAGTCGATGAAGCTGAAGGGTTCTCAGGATAACGAAAAATCAGTAAAAAGCTCGGATATAATTATTCTAGCGGTTAAACCGCAGAACATGTCATCAACGCTCAAGGAAATAAGTTCCGCTGTTGATAAAACAAAAACTGTAATTTCCATCGCCGCGGGGATTACGACCGGTTTTATTGAATCTCATCTGACTTACGGTGTCCGTGTTTTAAGAGTGATGCCCAATACACCGGCGCTGATCGGCGAAGGAGCGGCAGCAGTGGCCAAAGGAAGCTTTGCAAAAAAAGGCGATGTTAAACTTACTCACATTATTTTTAATGCCGTGGGAATCAGCGTTGAAGTGGAAGAAGCGCTCATTGATGCTGTAACAGGCCTTTCCGGCAGCGGTCCGGCTTATTGCTTCTTGATCATTGAGGCGCTCATCGATGCCGGAGTAAAAATGGGTTTGCCACGGCATTTGGCGGCAAAGCTGGCAATGCAAACCATGTTAGGATCAGCCCGCCTCTGCCTATCCAGTGATAAATCACCTGCCGAGTTGAGAGAGATGGTTACATCACCCGGCGGCACTACGGTTGCCGGCCTCAAGGTGCTCGAAGATGGAAATCTCCGGGCAACAATTATTTCTGCAGTGGAAGCGGCAACGAAAAGATCTAAAGAATTGGCGGGTGGTAAATAATCATCAAAATGTATTGCCTCCCTCGGGGATTGGGTAACAATAAATTCTCCAATAATTCCTTACAGGGACTCTGAGCTGAGCTTATCTACCGAAATAATATGGATCTCCATTAATGCTTCGCTTGAGAATAATAAAATTCTGCAAATTTTTAAACTAACGCATTATTTATTGATGCATATCTCGCGATGAAGCGAACGGATGATTTGATTTCAAAATTTATTCTATTGGCGTCATTAGAGTAATTTTTCATTTGGATGTTTTCGTGATTGCCTGAAGATTTTTTATTAAAACCTTCAAGAACTTACAACCACCGGATCCAATGACTAAATCTACAAGTCAATAGATTCATGAAATGGGGGAAACTGAGGATTACCACTTGCAATCAGGTTAGTTCAAGTTGATAACCTTTTTCCCGAAATAATCTCAGACAGGCATCCACGACGGTTTCGTCGTAAAGGGTTCCGCTGTTATTCTCGATTTCTTCCAGTGCTACC
>Ga0208495_1000171_pt1 | contig 32215 bp, 31 predicted proteins | sample CryBogmetaGMA14M_FD_184551 | JGI IMG/M metagenome (GOLD analysis project Ga0208495, IMG submission 184551) | Freshwater microbial communities from Crystal Bog, Wisconsin, USA - MA14M (SPAdes) | ecosystem: Environmental > Aquatic > Freshwater > Lake | place: Crystal Bog, Wisconsin, USA...
ATAAAACAATTCAACTCAATCAATTCAACCCTTAATCGGGGGAAAGATGTGTTGTTGTCGATAATGAAACCCTGTTTCTTAAAGAAAAGAAATGGGGTTTTGTTTTAGTGGAATAAATGATTAAAATTGACATTATCGCATTTATAGAATGGCTAAAAGAAAGGTGGCATAGTCGCTTATCCATTTTTTTTCTATCTGTCGTTTGCATTTTATTTTTAATATTATTCCTTTCTGGCGTAGAATTCACAAAAATATCATCAGAAAAAATAGGGTTAATACTACTTATTGTTATAATTGTTTTTTTTGCATGGTTTTTTACAACTCGTGTTCCAAAAACAGAAAATGGGAAAATTGGTTTAATTATTGCGATATCAACAGAAAATAAGAGCCAATATAATAAACTCAAGAGCGATTTCACCGAAACCCTTCATAAATTCATTTCTCAGGGAAACTTAAAATATCAATTTCATGTTATAGTATACCCAGAATATTATTCAAGAAAACTTATTGATCAACTTACAGCAATTGAATATTTAAAGAAATCAGAAGCACATTTCATGCTTTTTGGACGTTGTAGAGAACGAAACATTAATAATAAACAACATTTTGTTCTAGATTTACAGGGTGTTGTAACCCATGTTCCATTACCGGAAAACACAAGAAAACTATTTTCCGCTGAATTTTCCGAACTATTACCGAATCGCTTAACCCTTGCCCTAGAAAATGACCTGTTTTCATTTGAGTTTGCATCTGATTATATAAGTATTGTTGCTCGCTATATTGTTGCCACTGCGTCCCTACTTTCAGCAGATTTTGAATATTCAAAAACACTATTTTCCTCTCTAAGGGTTGAGTTATCAAAAATAAACATTAATATTCCCGCTATTGTAAAAATCAAGCAGCGGATTCCACAGCGACTAGCAGATACTATAGTTACGATTGCACACCTAAAATATATTATTTTTAATAACAGTAAAAATATAAGTTATTTAGATGAGATGGGGATAGCTCTTTCCGAATTAGAAAAAATTCCCTATGATCATTATGGAGGACATTTACTTCGAGCTGCATTTATATTTCTTAAATATAGTGATACAAAAAAAGCACTACACGAAATCAATAGATGTAAAGGTAATCAGGATGGAGCCTGGATGTTTAGTTATTCCTTTTTAAAGGCATATGATGGAGACCTTAAGCTTGCTCATAATAAATATAAAAATGCTTTCAAATCTAATTACGCGGATTCTGTTCCACTAGAATGTGAGGAATTTATTATTGATATATTGGAACGCGAACCAAATAAATATCAATTATATTACTGCTTGGGATTAATTAATTATTTCGCAAAAAACGATTATCCGACTGCTAAAAAGGATTTTGAATTGTTTATAAAATATTGTGATCCCGAAAAATTTACGGAGCAAATTAATTATGCACGAGAATATATCTCGTCTATAAAGATGTGATGATTCATTTGCATAACGATTTATTATTAAAGGACATATCATGAACAATTTTGGAGAAAAAGTAAGTTTTATATGGAGTATCGCAGACTTAATTAGAGATGCATTTAAAAGAAGTAAATATCAGGACGTTATCCTTCCCTTCATAGTGCTAAGAAGAATAGACTGCGTTTTAGAACCCACAAAAGAAGAGGTCATTAAACGCTATAAAACCTTGAAGGGTAAACTTGACGACCTTGATAAACCCCTCAGCTACATCTCTGGTTACGCTTTCTATAACACCTCCCCATTTAACTTTGAACGACTTCTGCAGGATGCACCAAATCTATCCAGTAACCTGAGGTCCTATATCAATTCCTTCAGTCCCAATATGAAAGAGGTCTTGGAAAAGTTTGATTTTGAAAACACCATTTCTAAACTGAATGAATCTGGGTTACTTTTTCTCGTTATGGAGAGATTCAAAAACATTGATCTTCATCCCGATAAAGTCTCAACCCAAGAGATGGGATATATCTTTGAGGAGCTAGTCCGGAAATTCAATGAAGCGCTAAATGAAAATCCTGGGGAGCACTTTACCCCTCGTGAAGTCATTCGTTTGATGGTCAATCTCCTTTTATCTCAAGACAAGGAAGCACTTAGTAAGGAATATATTGTCCGTACTGTTGATGATCCCTGTTCCGGTTCCGGTGGAATGTTGACTATAGCAAAGGAAAGAATCCATGAGATTAACCCAAAAGCTGATGTCCATCTATATGGTCAAGAGGTTAATCCGGAGACTTTTGCGGTATGTAAATCAGACCTTTATATGAAAAGTGCTGAAGGAAAAGATGCAGAAAACATCAAATTTGGGAGCACTCTTTCCAATGACCAGCACTCAGACAAACAGTTTGACTATCTCCTGACCAATCCTCCCTATGGGAAAGACTGGAAAATGGATAAAACCGCAGTAGAAGCGGAAGCGGAGAGGGGATACTCAGGTCGATTTGGTGCTGGTCTTCCCAGAATCAGTGACGGTCAGTTACTCTTCCTTCAACATATGTTGGGTCGTATGAGACCTGTAAGTGAAGGGGGGAGTCGAATAGCAATCGTCATGAATGGTTCCCCCTTGTTTACCGGTGACGCAGGTAGTGGGGAAAGTGAAATCAGAAGATGGATTTTGGAGAATGACTGGTTGGATGTCATTGTAGCTTTACCAGAACAGCTTTTTTACAACACGGGTATTTCCACCTATATCTGGATACTCACCAATCGCAAGAATGAAAAAAGGAAGGGGAAAATTCAGCTTATTGATGCATCGTCACTCTGGGTTCCCATGAGAAAAAGTCTTGGGAATAAAAGACGGGAAATTTCACCTGATCAGATAGAGGAAATCACAAGGATTTCTGGGCGATTTGAAAACGGTGAATATTCTAAGATATTTGACACAACAGATTTTGGATATCGTAAAATTACAGTAGACAGACCACTAAAATTGAATTTTCAAGTTAATCCGGAGCGATTGAATAGATTGCGTGTTGCTGGTACATTCATTGGTCTATCTGTTTCAAAAAAGAAGAGTCAAAAGGAAAAACTTCAGGAAGAGGAACAAGGGAGGAAAAAACAGGAAGAACTCGTTAAAATTTTATCCACTATTCCAGATCTAATTTATCTTGATAAACCATCATTTGAAAAAATCTTGAAAGAATCACTCAAAAAATTATCCTTTAAAATATCAACGCCATTGAAAAAAGGCATTCTGTCTGCATTATCTGCTCAGGATGAGAATGCACAAATCTGTTTGGATGATGAAGGACATCCGGAACCTGATAGTGAACTCCGTGATACTGAGAATGTCCCTTTAAAAGAGGATATTAGGAAATATTTTGACAGGGAAGTAAAACCACATGTACCTGACGCGTGGATCAATGAAGGTATACGGGATCATAAAGACGGTGAGATAGGAAAAGTGGGATATGAAGTCAATTTTAACCGTTACTTTTATAAGTATCAACCTCCTAGACCCCTGGATAAAATAGAATCTGACATACGGAAGATTGAGAAGGAAATTCTCGATATGTTGGGGGAGATTGCACAATGAGATTTCCGGAATACTCCAATATGAAAGATTCCGGAATGGAATGGTTGGGAGAGATTCCAGAACATTGGGAAATGTGTGCTTTACGGAGAAAATTAGAGGGTGGAAACGAGGGTATAAAGATTGGGCCCTTTGGAAGTCAGTTAAAACTAGAGGTTACAATAGAAAGCGGTTACAAGGTATATGGCCAAGAACATATTATAGGACGTGATTTTAGTTTAGGTTCTAAATATGTTGGAGAAAAAAAATATTTAGAACTTCAACCATGTGAAGTTAAGCCAAATGACATTCTTGTCACGATGATGGGAACGAGTGGTCGATGTCAAATTGTTCCTAATAATATTGAAAAAGGAATTATGGATTCCCATCTATTGAGATTAAGGGTTAAAAAATTAGAATTAGATCCCTTGTATGTTGTCTCGTTAATAGATGAGGCGGATTACATTCGAAAGCAACTAGAGACAAGCGGAAAAGGTTCAATTATGCATGGATTGAACTCTTCTATAATAAAATCAATTATTATCGCAATACCTCCAGTGAGTGAACAGAAAATTATTATTCGTTTTCTTAATCAAAAAACCTCAAAAATCGATTCCCTGATCTCAAAGAAGGAACAATTAATTCAGCTCCTTCAGGAAAAACGTATTGCAATAATCAGTCACGCTGTCACAAAGGGATTAGATCCGAATGTCAAAATGAACGATGCCGATGTGGAGTGGTTGGGTCAGATACCGGAACACTGGGAAGTGAAACGTTTGAAATATATTTCTCGTTTGAATTATGGTGATTCATTATCGGAAGAGAATCGAGAATTGGGGGATATCCCAGTCTATGGATCCAATGGAGTCGTTGGGCATCACTGTCGTTCAAACGCATACTCTCCTTCTATAATAGTCGGACGAAAAGGTTCTTATGGAAAATTGAATTATTGCGAAAGTTCTTGTTTTGCTATTGACACTACATACTTTATAGATTCGACAGTCACCACAACTCATATAAGGTGGCTATTTTATTTATTGCAAACGATAAAATTAGATTCTTTTTCAGAAGATAGTGCTGTTCCTGGATTAAGTAGAAACTTTGTATATGAGAAATGGGTCCCTTTTACTTCCTTCAATGAACAAAAAGAAATTGCATTATTTCTTGACCATGAAACTTCCAAAATCGACATCCTCATCTCAAAGGTCCGTGAAGCATTAGAAAAACTCACGGAATATCGTACTGCTCTAATCTCAGCCGCTGTCACAGGTAAAATTGATGTCCGAAAGGAGATTCATTGATGGACGTATCCGAGAAAAACTTTGAATCTATTATCGAAGCAACTCTCCTTTTAAACGGTCCTGACCAGTCTCCTGAAAAAATAGAAATACCCACCGATACCAATTACCCTCCTGGTGGTTACAACAAGAGATTACCCGAAGATTATAACCGTTCTCTCTGTTTGATTCCCAAAGATGTGATCAATTTCATTTATGCAACACAACCAAAGGAGTGGGGGAAATTCAAGAAGCACCATGGAGATGAAGTGAAGGAGAGATTTTTAAAAATCCTTTCCAGTAATATCAGCAAATGGGGAACGATTCATGTCCTGCGAAAAGGGATTAAGGATTCTGGATGTAAATTCAATCTGGTTTATTTCAAACCATCCAGTGGATTGAATCCTGAAAATCAGAAACTATATGAAGGTAATATTTTTTCAATAGTCAGACAGCTGAAATATAGCGAAAAAACTGAACATAGTCTGGACTTGGGAGTCTTTCTCAACGGATTACCCACCTTCACTGCTGAAATTAAAAACCCCTTCAAAGGTCAAGATATTCAGGATGCGATCCGTCAGTACAAATATGATCGCGATGCTAAGGAACCCTTCTTTTCATTCGGTCGATGTCTTGCGCATTTTGCCATTGACCCTCAACTGGTCTATTTCACAACTCAATTAAAAGGGAGTGAAACAGATTTTCTCCCATTCAATCAGGGAAACAATAGGGGTGCTGGAAATCCACCTTCATGGAAAGGATTTTCAACCGCCTATCTCTGGGAGAAGGTCTGGTCACAGAATAGTGTCTTGGACCTGATTCAGAATTTCATTCACACCGTTGAGATTGAGGATGATAAAGGGCGAAAGACCGGTAAGGAATTTGTCATTTTCCCACGATACCACCAGTTGGACTCAGTAAGAAGACTCGTCTCAGATTCTAAGTTGAAGGGATCGGGCTATAATTATCTTATCCACCATTCTGCTGGGAGTGGAAAGAGTTATTCTATCGCTTGGTTGGCATACCAGTTATCATCACTTTTTGACGACAACAATAAAAGGATCTTCGATTCCGTGGTTATCATAAGTGATAGAAGGGTTATCGACAGACAACTTCAGGCAACGCTAAGACAATTTCAACAGACACTGGGTTTATTGGAAAATATTGATAAAACCTCTCGTCAACTAAAGAAGGCACTAGAAGACGGTAAGACCATCATTGTGTCCACCCTTCAGAAATATCCCGTAATTGCAAAAGATATTGAAAACCTTCCAGGGAAGAGATTTGCAATCATAATAGATGAAGCTCATTCTTCCCAGACCGGTGAGAGTACTAAAAGTCTTAAATCTGTTTTATCGACTGAAGATTTAGATGAAGCGGAGAAGGAAGATGACATTGAGGTTGAAGATTATGAGGATCGCATTATATCTGACATGAAAAAACGGGGACCTCAACCCAACCTAAGTTATTTTGCATTTACCGCAACACCGAAATCAAAAACCCTTGAACTTTTCGGTACCAGAAGACCAGATGGTAAGTATGAAGCATTCAGTCTCTATTCCATGAGACAGGCGATAGAAGAGAAATTTATTCTTGATGTCCTGGAAAATTACACCACCTACAAAACCTACTGGAACCTCCTCAAAAGAATACCGGACGATCCTAAATATGACCATGATAAAGCGGCGTATCTGCTCAAACAATTTGTCGATCTCCACAAGCACAATGTTGAAAAAAAAGTCGCAATAATCATTGAGCACTTTAATGATCACATTTTAAATCTCATAAACGGAAAAGCAAAAGCGATGATCGTTACGAGATCACGTCTTCATGCGGTTCGGTATAAATTAGCGGTTGATAGGTATATCAAGAAAAAGGGATTTACATATAAAGCACTGGTGGCATTCACCGGAACTGTGAGGGATAAAGGACAGAATTATACGGAAATGGGAATGAATGGTTTTTCTGACAAACAGACCGCGGAAACCTTTAAACGGGATGAAAACCGTTTCCTTATTGCGGCGAACAAATTTCAGACGGGTTTTGATCAACCTCTATTACACACTATGTATGTTGACAAAAAATTAAAGGGAGTCCATGCGGTTCAGACTCTTTCCCGTCTCAACAGAATCTATCCCGAAAAAAATGAAACCATGGTTATTGATTTTGCCAATGAAGCGTCTGACATACAAAAGTCTTTTGAACCCTATTATGAGAAGACTCTTCTTGAGAAAGGTACCGATCCCGCAATCCTTTACGAGATCCAGAATCACATGGAGAAATACCATCTTTACGATAATTGTGATGTAAATAAATTCGCTGAGATTTTTTATGGGGGTAAGAGCACCCAGGATAAACTCTATGCTGTTCTTGCCCCGATTGTTCAGAACTATAAGGAGTCTATAAAAGAAGAGAAGGAAGAATTTCGTGGATATCTAAAAAATTATATCAGTTTTTATGCGTTCCTTTCCCAGATCATCACCTTCGTGGACTTGGAACTTGAGAAATTATATATTTTTTCGAGATTGCTGATCCGTCTGTTACCCGTGGACACGAATAAACTCCCCGTGGAAATCAAGGATAAAATTGATATAGACTCCTTTACCATTAAACTACAGACTAAAGGATCACTCTCACTTGGAAGGGGAGAGAAGGAGATAAAACCGGAAGGTATTTCAAAACCCTCAACAATAGAAGATGAAAAGGAATTGCTTTCTAAAATAATTGAGGAGCTCAACAGCAGGTTTGGTACGGACTTTACACCTGATGACAGAGTTTTTATTAAACAACTGGAAGAGAGACTCTTTGTCCATCCATCCCTTAAAAAGACTATTCGTGTGAATCCCCCTGATACCGCTCGTTTGACCTTTGACGAAGTTGTGGAGGATCAACTGCAGGATATGATGGATACCAATTTTAAATTTTACAAACAGGTAAACGACGACAAGGATTTTTCAAAGTATTTCATGGGTTGGTTGTTTGACAGGTATCTGGAAAAGGTGAACATAGAAAAACGGAGCAGCTTGTAAATCATATGTGAAAAAGGGAAGGTGTAAAATGGCAAAAAAAGTTAGATGTTTTATAAGTTTTGATTATGACCATGATAGTGATTTACGCATTATGTTGATTGGTCAATCTAAAAATGAGGATTCACCTTTTGAAATTGCAGATTGGTCGGTAAAAGATGAATTACCTGGGGATTGGAAGGAAAAGGTTAGAAGACGTATAAAGGTTATTGAACAGGTAATTGTTATATGTGGTGAATATACTGATAGTGCATCAGGGGTCAACGCAGAACTTAAAATGACGCAAGAAGAGGGAAAACCATATTTTCTTCTTTGGGGGAGAAAAGATAAAACCTGCAAGAAACCAAAGTCAGCAAAGGATTCTGATAAAATATATAATTGGACGTGGGATAATTTAAAGAAACTCATTCATGGTAATAGGTAAGACTTTATGACTGAGAAAACGACTGATTATAAAACACTCCTGTTCAATGAAAACGTACAAACAGATAAATACAAAGATCATTTAATTGAACAGTACAAACTCTATGTAGAAATGGCTGACCGTCTCAGTTTAAGAAGATTTCATGCAAATACATTCTTTCTAAGTCTAAATACAGGTCTTGTAGCTATTCTTGGATACTTAAAAAGTATAATGACCGCGAAGGATTTCTCATCAACAGTTTGGATTATATCTATGTCCGGTGTGATCCTATGTTACATGTGGTATCGGTTAATAAAATCGTATAAAGACATAAATACCGCAAAATTCAGTATTATTCACGAGATTGAAAAAAAATTACCGATAAGTCCTTATAAAACTGAATGGGAAATGGTAGAAAAAGGGGAAAACCCTCAAAAATATTTACCTTTTACACATATAGAAATCTATATACCGTGGATTTTTTTAATTATTCACTTTTTTGTCATTATTAATTATGTTTTAACCTATAAGATTGTTTCATAATTATAAAATATTCTTTTTTCACCTTCCATCCTATTTCAAAGGGTCAGCGCACACCCCATGAAAGAAGATAAACCCCTTCAAAGAATCATCCCCTATTCAAATCATGTGCACCAACCCTCTGGTCCATTTCCCCATCCATAGGTTTTTGAGAACCTTTCAAATCCCCATCCATAGACTCCTGGGAGTCTTGACCTGACCCTGTTATTTCACCAACCCCAATATCATCCCTCCAACCCTCTGAAGCCTGTAGCTGCTGTCCGCCGGCAAGTCACGGTACTGAGCCGCTTTGGTATAGACGTTGACCACATGGAACATGGTCTGGCCATATTCAATCGGTAATGCCCATTCTACAGCCTCTTTTTCTTCCTTGTTCAATTGAAACTGGTGATTGAAGCTGCTGATGGTGGTTTCTGGGTTTTCCACTTTGCTTTCAAGGGATAACCGGACCTGCTCTTTTTGTCGTCCCAGTTCCTGTGAAACATTGCTGAAGACTCCAGGTAATTCTGAAAGGATTTTCGCTGATACGTGGCGATAGGATGCGGAGACTTCCGTCTTGGAAATCATCCCATTGGTGCATACCAACCTCAGCATGAAAGCAGCGATGGATAATGATGCCAATCCCACTTCAGAATTGCTCACGGAAATGCCTGGAATCATTTTCTCTCCATTAACCTGAAAGGTCTGGTTGCCGTCAGGAATACTCAATGACATAAACTCATCATCCAGACTGCATTGAACTCTGGTTTCAGGGTCATAATTCAATGCATCAAACTTCTGCAGGACTTCCAGATTATCCGTAGGAATATACCTTGGGGTAAATACGGCTCTGACATCATTCCCATCAAATCGGAAGAACAGCTCTTCGTTCTTTTCATATTTAATCCAGTGATTCATATTGAGCGCCTGAATATCTTCGGGGCATTTTCTCAGATATTGAATCGGTATCCCCAATCTGTTGGCGATGGACTGCTGGGCAATGGGTCTGAGAATATAGGCATCCTCTCCGATCCGGATGGTTTTAAGGTCTTGAAAGGATATATCCTTGACCCCGATAAATTGATCAACATGGTTTCTTGACATAGTTTCAACTCTTTCCATGACTTTTGAGAGTGTCGTCATCTGTGACATGGGTTTTCCTCCTTCAAATTTATAATGCATTATGAAATCTGAAAATGGGAGATGTGCCTTTCACCGCCTTTGGCACATTATATTTTCCCTGACGACTCTACAGGGTGCATATCCATGATAGCGGACGAGCGGCTCCCATTTGATTTCTGACAGATTGTTTCTGACGGGATTACTGGTTGACGGCTGCCGGTGAGGATTCATTCTGATCGGAATTGACAGTTGCCTTGATTTTGGTCCTGGACTTCTTTTTCCTGCCGGTCTGTTTCTCCGGTTCAGAATCATTGTTGATGAAATTCTCATTGAATTTGGGATCAATGAAGACGATCTTTTTGTTTTCAATCGTCTCATTCAACTCATCGGGAAGTTGATCATTGTCATTACCCTGATCCTCATTCTGGGCTTTAGCCTCTTCATAGAGTTTCCCTGGTATTCCCAGATCAAATAGGACAATGGTCACCGGCAGACTAATTGTGGGATACAGCATTTCGATTTCCTGACAGACAAGGTCTTTTGTGGTCCCCAGTTTGCTCTTTTCGCTTCGTTGTGAGGTCACCAGGACTATCCCCATATCAATCTTTTTCTTGTCATAACCCACCTGGAGTCTCAAAAGGGCATCCTGGATGTATTCATAGCTTGAGAATGATCCATCCATAGCCACTCGTTTCCTGAATCCCTTATAGAAGTATCTCCGGCCATCGAGAACATTCAGGTCCCCATTCTGTCGCCAGTCCATCTCTTGAAGCGCCTGACGAAGCAGTTCCCCTTTGTGATAGGTCCCATAGAGGCAGTCATTCAGATATTCCATTGCCAGTTTAATTTCCTTGGTCATCTTCTTTTCCTTGAGGATCTTGTCTGATCCCCGGAAGTGTAATATTTCAAATGGCATGATTCGTTTTCTCCTTTCTGTAATGTAAAAGGGAAGGTTTTATACCTTCCCTTTATATTGGGGTTAGATGTTTGCTGTTCTCACTATGGGGAAGCGTATAAACCGTTTGGGCGGCGTTTATTCATTCTTCTCAACTCCCATGATCTCAGCCAGGAAAATGGATTTCTTTGATGCCTGACCCAGATAGGTGTGGGAATAACTGATATGCAAAAGCTTCATTGCTCGGGAAATCCCCACAAACACGATTCTCCTTTCCTCTTCGATATCCCCTCTTTTGGTCGGTGTGATTCCCTCGACCAAACCGATGAGAAAGACCGCGGGAAACTCCAACCCCTTTGCCTTGTGAATGGTCATGAGCGATACCCCTTCCTTGTCGTTGACCATTTCATCCTGGAAGGTATCTGTATATTCTAGGAAGGATTTGATGTTCCCGTATCTGGCGGCCGCCAATTGCAATTGATTGAGGTTAAGAATCTTGACATCATCAGAACTGGGTATGTCTTCATCGGTGATAAAACGGTCATAATCCAGGCTGTTTCTCAGGATTCCGATGATCTCCGCAGGACCCATGTTGTTTGCATAGTCAATCAGCGGGTCCAGGAAAGCGATAAACTCTTTCACATTCTTCCTGACATAGGGCAGATCTATCCCGATCTCCTTTAATCCCTCATAGAGGTTGACCTTTCTTTTGCTGGAAAACTCCTCCAGCTCCTTTGTAAACTTCCTGCTGACATAGCGGTTGGGAACGTTGAGGATATTCAATAATGCCTCATTGCCTTCTTCGGAGTCAGGTGTATCAATCACTCTCAGATAATCCAGGAGATGTTTCACTTCCGGACGGTTGTAAAAGTTCAGTCCGTTTTCGATGTGATAGGGGATCTTGTGCTGTGAAAAGACTTCTTCAATGACCCTGGATTGGAAATTGGCCCTGTATAATACCGCTATATCCTTATAGGCATACCCCTGATGATCGACCAGTTCCGTGATCTCGTTGACCAGGTTTAATGCCTCTCCATCTTCCGATGACGCCTCCAAAACGATGACCTCATCCCCATCCGTGTTATTGGTGGTCAGGGTTTTTTCGATCTTCCGGACATTGTGTCGGATCAGGTTCTGGCAGGCTTTCAATATCTGTGGTGTTGATCTGTAGTTGAGATTCAGGATGAATATCTTTGCCCCTTCAAACATCCTGTGAAAATGAAGGATGTTCCCCACAGAGGCGCCGGTGAAGGCATAAATTGACTGCCAGTCGTCGCCGCAGACCCAGAAACTTGAGTCGTTATCGGACCCATTAATGAGAGTTTTCAATATCTCCAACTGGACGGGATTGGTGTCCTGGTATTCATCGACCAGAAGATGCAGGTAGCGTTCCGCATATTTGCTCCGAATCTCCGGATGGTCATGCAGCAGGCGATGGGTTTCAACCAGCAGGTCATCAAAATCCATCAGGTATTTCTTGGATTTCTCCCGGTCATACTTCTCGTAGATCTCCGCCACCTTCAACATGGTTTTGTCCCCTTCATAGAGGATGCGGAACTCGTTGACGTCAATGAGGTTATTTTTGGCCAAGCTGATTTCACTCAAGACCATTCCCAGTGATACATCTTTCAGCCGCATGTGCTTCATGATGTTTCTGAGGAAGACAATCTGGTCTTTCCCGGAAAGGATCTCAAAGATCCTTCCTTCATTCCTCAAGAGGTAATGGCAGAATGAATGGATAGTGGATAAGGTTACCCTTGATGCCAATTCCCCCAGTACCGGGATCAGTCTCTGCCTCATTTCTTCAGCAGCATTCCTGGTGAAGGTCAGACCCAGGATATTCTCAGGCGGCACGTTGTATCCCTTGACCAGTATCCCGATCCTTTCCATCATGGTGCTTGTCTTTCCACTTCCGGGTACCGCTATGACGGCGGCGATCCCGTTTAGAAACTCTGCCGCCTTTTTCTGTTCTCTGTTTAAGCTGGACAACCTGTTTCACCTCCTTTCCATCCGGAATGTTAATAACGTCAAGATCGCTTTCAAGTGTTTTAATGGCCATATGCAGTCTGAACATGGCGGCAACGGTCTCATCAACCCTCCGCTGTGTCTTATCCATGAGGATCAGGTTCCTTAAGCACTTCTCCTTTTCACGGGTATAGTCCTTCAGGAATGAAATGATCTCATCTGTGCTGTGCTTTTTTCTCAAGGCGTCAATGTCCACGATCCGCTTCAAATCGCCATGCCTCATGATGGTCAGATAATCCTGGGCTTCAAATAAGGTCTGTATGGTCATGCCGCCTCCTTCATGAACCAGTCGTCGCAAGACTTCTTGAATGAACACCCCTTGCATTTCCAGTTGGATGTGGAGTCGTTGGGGATGAAGATCCCCTTTGAGATCCCTTTCCAGACCTCACTGATTTTTTTAATTGCCCTTTTTTCATCTGTTTTAGAGCGGGTTGTGTAATACTGCTCGAACTTCGGCGTCTTGGTTTTAATCAAGCAGTCAAAGCGGAGCAGGATCTCCCGGTCAATATATCCCATTGCTTTTGCGGCAATCTGGTAAAGGGTCATCTGGAAGTTTCTATCCACTTCGTCAATGGAATAGGACCTTCCCGAAGTCTTGAAATCGGTGATGATGAGTGTTCCTGACGAGTCCTCTTCCATTAAATCCATTGCCCCAATGATAGGAATGTTGCATCCTTCGATGGTGAAACTGAAGGGTTCCTCAATGGCGACTATGTCAAAATGATTGTCAGGACACTTGTGATAATAGGTGGTCAGCAGTTCCTTCCCTTCCAGCATCAACGTTTCAAAGGATTTTCCTTCCGCATATTGAATGTCATCCCTTCCATCTGCAATTCTTGTCCAATGTTTCTCAAACATGTCATGGATTTCTTTTATGGTCAGGTCGACTCCCGCCATCCTCTGCTGATAGATCTCCGCCAAGACCAGGTGAATAACCGTTCCGAACTCCAGCGCGTCGGATTTAAATTCCGGTTTGATCCGGTCAATTCTTCCCAGCTTGTAGAGCAGACCGCAGTCAAGGTAATCGCCTATGGATGACGCAGATAGATGCGGAGCTGCCCTCAGGTCGCTTAATCCCATGTGGTCCTCCTTAATTGATGGACAGGACGCACCAATCCCTCATGCATCCTGTCCGGATTGAGCAGCTATGAATGATTTATGATATGGGATTGTTTAAGACGCTTGCTGCAGAGTTCTGATGAATAGAGATGCGTCTGAAGAGGAAAGGTTCTCAAGATTCATGTTGAAGGTCTTCATGGCCAGATTCTCCAATTCCTCTACTGAGATGTTCCGTCTTCTGGAAAGATTGTAGATGGCGTTCTTCTGCGCCTCTGACATCATGGGAATAGGTTTCTCCTTGGACTTTCCATTACCGTTCCCGGATTTTACATTTTTTCCAGGGACTTTAGATGTTTTTCCAAGTCCTCGATCCGCCGGTTGAGCCTTCTCCTTTCCATCCTGTGCTTCTGCAGGAGGAAGAACAGGCGTATCAGCTTGTACAACCATTCCAGTTTCGACCCGATCAGGTATGGGATTTTCATTTATGGGTTTCCTTTCTTCGCCATTTTGATCTTGAACCGGTTTTACCGCCTTTGCCTGTTTCGGAGTGAACTTCTTGATATTGTCCTTTTTGGGCATAACCGCTTTGCCTGTTTCATTTTCAATTCCGATGGCCTCATTGAAATCGCCCAGTTCTTCGAGAGCTGTCATGCCGATATTGGTAAGGTCTCTCAATGCCCTCGCTTTTGCTCTAGTGCTGGCCATCCTGATCAGGTGTTTGCTGACCTTGGCATTGCAGTTGATGGGATTGGCGTCTCCCACGTCAATGAAGGGTCCTCCGGTTGCCGTTTTAGCAATAGCTTTACAGACAGCGGTATGGTCGTTTTCCTTGGAGGGATACTGGAGCAGTTCCACGTCCATGCTGATGAGATTCTTCTGATGGGCCAAATCCAGCAGTCCCGAATACAGGACAAAATCCCTTCCTTCCACCTGTTTAATGAACCTTTCATCTAGTTTTGCTTTCCTCTTTTCCAGGAACTGTGCTTCCGTGACCTGGTTCCTGGGGACAGAGTTCATGACCGCCAGAATATGTTTGCATTTGAACTGGGGATCATTCTTTGACCTGGTTGCAAAGTCCCCGCAGTTGCAGTAATCCCCCTGGTCCGAGATGCAGCATTTATAGGCGATCTTGCCGTCTTCACTCTCGACGTAAAACCAGCTGTCGTCGCATTGCCAAACCTTGAGATTCTGAGCTTTTTCATTTCTTTTTAGGGCTTCTTGTGTTGTCATTTTTCTTTATACCTCCGTTAAGTGTGTCCGTGATGATGACGGCTATGTTGCTGATGATCTCCGCGATCTTTAACAGTATCTCGATGGTGATCTTGGCCATTGTCCCCTCCCTTTCATCCCTCAGAAGGGGACTTCATCTGCGCCCTGATTCTCCTTGAACCCCCTGCCGTCCGTCTTGATGAATTCCAGAGTGTTGGCAATCAGCTGGAATGAGCTTTTATGCAGCCCCTCATCTGTTTCCCACTTGTTCTGGTCAAGGGTGCCGATGATTGCGATTTTTGCCCCTTTGTGGAGATACTGGGAAACGACTTCCGCCAGTTTCTGGAAACAGACCACCTTGATCCAGCAGGTCTTCTTCTTTGACGAGTGAAAAGCGATGTTGAATGAGGCGACGGGATTGCCTTCTGACGAATAGAAGACCTCCGGATCTCCTCCCAGGTTTCCGGTGAGCACGCATTGATTGAGCATGGTTGGTTCTCCTTTCTGTTTGAAATAATTGATTGATTTTTCTGAAATTGCCCTTATAGTGTTGATATTCTTTTGATCCCTCCTTTCCATGTAAAAAAATTGACTTTTTTCGCATAACGATTCGTTATTACATAAATTGATATATGTAGAAAAACGGTCTATCCCTGATTTACGATCCTTTATTCCGGAGATCATGATGCAGTTTGTTGAGAATTTCCGTTTCTTCGTGGCTGTATGAAGTTCTTTTGGATCTTTAGAAGTGTATCAATTGGCACATTGATAAAAATACTTATAAAGGAGGGGGTTCATGAACAGGTCTGATCTGATCGCCGCGCTGCAAAAGAAAGAAAACCTGACGGAGAAAGTGGCTACAGAAATTATCAATCTGATTTTCGATGGATTCACTAATGTTATGAAGAATGGTGGCAGAATTGAAATCAGGGGATTCGGGAGTTTCCATGTGAGGGAATATAAATCTTACAAGGGCAGGAATCCAAAAACCGGGAAGATTGTAGAAGTGAAACCGAAAAAAGGGCCATTTTTCAAAGTGGGGACGGAAATGAAGAAGAGAATAAATATCTGCTGACTGGATTATATCTTGGTATATGATGACACAAATTCAACGATACATATCAGATGAATTGACCCATTTTGTTGGTAAAGATTTACCGGAAAAAGAGGAGAAATATCAACTTTTGATAAATATTGTCGGCTCTGGATGGTTAACACATCCACCTCATATCCAAGATAAAAAAAATTCTGGAGGATTAAGTTTAAGTCCCCACTCACTCGCTAGTGAAAATGAAATGTATTCCCCTGAAGTGATTTGTTTCTGCGATATACCACTTAGAGATCTTAATATTCACATGGATAAATACAGCTTGTTTGGACTTTCATTCCGTAAATTATTTCTCATTCCAAAAGGTGTTAATCCTGTATTCTATATTGCAAAAGGTTCATACATTAAATCTTGGATTGATTTGGATAACCCTGACAAATCTGTAAATATTTCTCGATCGGATCATTTTGACAATATGCTAAAACTTTATCAGGACTTTATAAATCATCTCGCTATTTACTTTAAGGATCTATTTTATCAATCTCCAGAGGTTATTGGATCTCAGAAGTTACAAAATGAAATAAAACAGTTTCAATCACAATTATTTGAGATTGAACGCTTTCTCGATTTTCACATATTTAGTTTTATGAAGTTCTTTGATAGTTCAAAAAAAGAAAATGACCCTGATAATTATTACATGGAACGCGAATGGAGAATGATTGGCAATTTAAATTTTAGCATACAAGACATTTATCGAGTTTTATTACCAAGAGAATATGCAGAACGCTTTAGAAAAGATATACCCGAATATATAGGTCAGTTATCTTTTTCTGATCCTTTGAATCCTTAACGTTAAACCGTGAGGGTATTATGGACGAATGATCTTGGACCCCATATCTCGAAAAGAGAATGGGGTTTATTAATATATTTGGAGTGTTATGTGTAATAATCAAAATAATTTAGACTACTTTCATACATTATCAGAAAGTGAAGATAGTCTAATGAATAATACTATCAGTAATTTTAAAATACCCCCATCTGGCGTTGTGATTGTATTTGATAAAAATGATTATCATTTATCTCCTTTGTATCCCAATAGTTCTATTTGGAAAAATCTTGGTAATCATCTCAATCTTCAAGAAGGTGATGGATATGATGATTATTGCCCATATGAGATTAAAAATATTATTATGTCATTTTGTTTTCACCATATGGTGTGGCTGTCTAAAAGAGCTCGAGTGACTTCACATATAGATTTCGTTTGGAATTTATCACATGAACTGAGGCATCTGGAACAAGACCTAGAAAATCGTTGGTTGTCTCTGTCCGGAAACTTTCTTTATCACAATATCAAAAGGGTGCTTATTGAAGAAGAGTCTATTGATGTTACAATTCCGACAGAATTAGATGCTGAACTTTATGCTTGGAGAATTACTAGAAAGATATTCGGAAATTCTGTGGTCGACCAATATGTTCAAAACCGATGTAAATACAATCGCAGACAGAGATCTTTTCAAATGCTCTGTCATCATGATCCTGATATTCAATATGATGTATGTGGAAAAACCATTTCTCTTTTGCATAAATACGAATCACCATTAAATAAAATCATAGATGATGATGATGATGATGAAAATCCCCCAAAATTAAAAAGTATTTATTACATGTGTTCTATGTTATTGAAATAGTAATCTAAACTCTTCCTAAAAACTCGGAGGAAAATACAAAATGATGATGCATGATTCTGTAATACAAGGTAGATTACGTCCGGAAAGTATTTCACGTTTCAAGAAAGAACGATTTTTACGACAACTGAGTGAAGATCAATTTCGTGATGAAGTGGTCAGACCATTATTTTTAAGAAAGGGGCTTAAAGACGGTCGAGATTTCTGCGGTAAAGATGAAGAAGGTAAGGATTGTATATTTTTAGGAAAGGATGATCTTGGTTATAAGATTCTTTATGCCGTACAGACAAAAAAAGGTAATATCAATCTAGCCATGAAAGCTTCTCAGTCTTTAATTGAAGCAATAACCCAATTGCGTACAGCATTTCAAACACCAGTTACATTTGCGGAGACGAAAGAAAAAATATTTCCTACATATGCAATCTTGGTTGTAAGTGGGAAAATTAATTCAAAGGCACGTGAACACATTATAGAGAATGTAAAACAACCTCATATTCGTTTCTTAGATATTGATTCTCTTATACCGGATATAGACGACAATTTTTCTGAATTATGGCTTGGAATTGATGCAGATAAATTTCCTTATTTAAGAAAACTCAAAGAAACCATTATCAATTCAACAGGTGAATACGCTTTTCCTGAACTGTTACCCCCAGGATCAGGTGTAAGCAGTGTTTCTGATGAAATGTATGTGAATTTGTATCTAAATAGGACAACTTTTAAACAAGTTAAGAAAAATGGTGAACTGATAAGAGAACCAAAGGTCGAGGAGTTCCCTGCAACATCAATGATAAAAAGAAAAGAAAAAAGAGTGCTAATCCTTGGTGAAGCTGGTTCTGGAAAATCAACTCTTTTAAAACGATTTGCCTATCTTTTGGCAGATAATGCACTTACATCAGGGCAACAGATTAATATTCCGATTTTAGTTAGAGCGTCAGATATCTCAATAAATAATAAATCAATCATTGATATGAGTAATGAATTAACATCTAATTTAACATTATCTAATAACTCAGCTTTCACTGTAAGTGATCTTCAAAATGGTAACGTATCAGTATTTATAGATGGATTGGATGAAATCCCCGATAATTTTAAGCGAAAAGATGTATTGGGCAGAATTCTAACTTTTTCTAATCTTTACCCTAACTGCAAAATAATACTTTCTTCAAGGGATTATTCTTTTGTACAAGAGTTATATCAACTTCGTTCTTTTGTCCATTTTCGATTAAGTCCAATTGATTGGAAACAGACGTCTTCCATTATTCAAAAATTGCATCATGGTAAGAAGCTAAAGAAAGAGACTCTACAAGAATATCTCAGACGCCTTCAAAATGTTCATGGAATTGAATTAAACCCACTCTTAGTCACAGTATTCATCGCCACATCTGATTACTCAAGAAAAGACATACCAGCCAATATTACAGAGTTGTTCAAAAAATACACAGAAATGATGTTGGGAAGATGGGATTTAGGTAAAGGAATATCACAGCAGTTTCATGCCCCTTTAAAAGATTTTTTACTAAGAAAAATGGCATTTGAAATGCACAGGCGGAGACTGACACAAATATCTTTACATGAATGTAGGGAAATTTTTGTAGAAGAATTAAAGAGTAGAGGAAGATCTGCAGATGTCGAACAATTGCTCGAAGAATCTTATCGCTCAGGTATATTTAGATTCAATCAGAATATTATAGAGTTTAGACATCTTCTTTTACAGGAATTCTTTGCAGGTAGAGGAATCTCATCAACTGATTTTCTTTCTAGTGTGATATCTGATCCTTGGTGGCAAAGAGCTATCCTGTTCTACTTTGGGGAACATCCAGATGATCACAGGGCATTGGAAGAACTTATTGACAATTCTACATTCATTAAGCCTAAAGAGTTATTTAATGCTTCTATTGCTGTGGGTTTAGCTTTACAAGCTTGCTATTTAGTGAAGATGACTTATAAATTAAAAGTTTTTATGTGGGTCATAGATGGTTTATCAAAAGCAAAAAATATATACATAAACGATGAAACGGATGAATCTATTAAGTTTCCTCTTATAAAATTTTTAAGTTATTATATTTTTGGTAGAGATGCTGTTGCATGTGATATTTTGGAGGGAGAGTGCCAAACCATTATAAATAACATCAATAAAAGTGGTCTTCTAGATATAGATAAGGAGGTAAGACATTTCTGGACTATCGTTGGTTTAATTGAATGTGGTCTGCTTGAACAAGCATTTATAGAAATTAAAAAGTTTCACACTAATGACAATCGCTTTAATCTGGCACTTTTTCTGAGTTCGTTTATAGTAGCACAATTACGAGTTTTTGATAAGAAAGAAAAGAAAATAGCAGAGAATATATGTGCCTATCTCTCTCCAAGAGTTACCAAATTGCGGAAAGGGGTTATGGATGAGATGAAGACTGAACTTTTAGAATTGCAAAAAGGAGAAATCAAAGCAATTGAACATCATATTGATATATAAAAACTTTGTTTATTATGAGGGCAGTAAAGCTCCAGATTGTTGAATTTGCCTTGAGACATGCCATAAATGAGCTTGAGAATAAAAAGGAGAAAAATGTATCAATATTTGGATGCAAGAAACAGCTAATTCTATCAATTACAACTTCTTCGATAAGAAATAGGAGGTCTTGACATCCTGGATTTACAGGCGTAGAGATAAGGAAACAATTCACATAAATATATCAGCAGTCATTTTAATCCTTAACGTTTAACCGTGAGGGTATTACGGATGACCCCAGACCCCGTGTCTCAAAAGAGTGCGGGGTTTTTTATTTAAACCCTATAAAGCTTAAAACATGAAAGGATGGTCCATTATGAAAAAGGATTTTACTCGGGTGATTGTATTTATCTTTTGTTCATTTCTTGGACTTACTCTTTTAATGTTGATCAGTTGTGGAGGTGGAGGTGACAGTAGCAGTAGCACGCCTGCTCCTCCGCCTGATAATTTTGGGAGCATAATGTCAGTGGCACCAGAAGGGGCGGTCGCTCTGGCAATACAGGGAATAAAATCCACGGAGGAATTCTGGACAAAGGAACGGATATTAGAAGCAGTGAAAAATCCGCTCGATATGAAAGCTCCGCTCGATATGAAATTAGACATATCACCACTGGATAAAACTACTCTACAGATTCCGGATGGTGTGCAGGAGAGCTTTCCGCCCTACAATTCCGATGCTGACAAAAAATCAAAGCTCATAAATGAAAAATTAAATTATCAAGCTGACCCGTCATGGGTATCTAAAGCATCGAGCAGTTGCCCGCAATTGAGCTACCAACTCTATTCCACCAATGGATACCAACATTACCCGGAAAAAACGATGGGTATACTTGTGTTTCTACAAAAAGGCGTTGCATATTACTGTAGTGCATCACTCATCAATAAGCGCATGATATTAACGGCTGCCCATTGTGTGTCCTCTGATGCTGCTTGGCACACTCAGTTTTCGTTTGTTCCCGGATTCAATAACGGGGATAATTATAAACCTTATGGAATATTCTCCGCATCACAGGTTCTGGTTTATTCGGGATGGTTCAATAATAAATACTATCCTGCTGATTATGCCATCATAGTATTAAATCAAGCCATAGGGGATCAACTTGGCTGGCTTGGTTTTACCACGAATCTTTCTCCTGTTGGACAAACATGGGATCAATACGGGTATCCCGGAACACCTATCAGCGATGGCATGACTTTACTTATGAACAGATCCGCATATGCCGGGGAATACTGTTCCACAGGAACGCCTTGTCGGATAGTGGTTGGCTCCGGGATGGGTGAAGGCAGTAGTGGTGGTCCGTGGATTCTTTCACAAAATAATTTATTATATGCCAATAGCGTTACAGCTGAAGGTAGTACTTCGTGTAAATATGCAGTTTCACCGTATTTTGATACTCACGCGGGCGATTTATATAAGGCAGCTCAACGTTTGCAATAATAAAGCTCTGCACTTGCATGGCAGGACAGCCTGAATATGAAATGGAGATCATCATCAAGGCTTCACCAGATGTTGGTTTCCATATTGCCGTCCAAAGCCGTTTTTAGCGAGTAGTTCACATTGCAATCTTTTTGATACTTGTGTCTTATGATTAAGTTAGATAGATTATTTTACATTTTTGTTACAAATTTTTCACAAAATTGTTGACATGAGGCAAAAAAGGGCGCAGTTGTAGTATACAATCCGATATATAATCAAAACAGCACCGGTCCCTATAGTCCAATTGAAGCGTAGAGCGATGGTGATTCACTTACGATAGGACCCCGTATCTCAGATATAGAGAGCGGGGTTTTTTATTTAAATTTCATCCATCAAACGAAATGAAGGGGGGAGACTATTATGAAAAAAGATTTTACCCGGTTGATTGCATCTATCTTATTTTATTCTTTTCTCGGACTTGGTCTTTTTGCATTAGTGAATTGTGGAGGTGGAGGTGGAGGTGGAGGTGGATCAGCACCAACCACTGGTTCACTGACCATTAACAATGGTTCACAGGCGCAAGTTGCCGGCGTCTATATTTCTCCGACCTCCACATCATCATGGGGACCGAATCAATTATCTAATCCCATTGCCTCGGGGGGAAGTGCAACCATTGGATCGTTACCACCTAACCGCTACGATGCAAGAGCCATTCATTTAGGCGTCTACAGTTTTTACTATGCATATTTAATGAATTTTCCAATAAGTGCCGGTTCAACATATACTGGAACTATAATAGACTCATCTTTTACAGGTACAATAAGAATTATCAATAACAGTTCATGGGCTACATTAATTGCCATTTATATCAGTCCGGCCTCAGCATCATCATGGGGAGCCAATCAGCTTTCTTCCTCAATAGCACATGGGACCTATAGAGATATAGTGGATATACCGGCGGGCTCATATTCTGTAAAAGGTGTTTGGCAGGATGGTGGAACAACCATTTCAGATGGTATTGTAGTAGCTTCTATGACCAGAAAAGACCTAACTGGCAACTATTAAAACATAATGAATAATCAGGGAGGACTCGATATGTATAATCAAATAGTAAAATTAATCATTATTGGATTCGTGGTGGGCTTGGCAACTGTGACCATTGGCTTCGCAAATGGAGGGGGATTTACTGTTGAAGAGTTAAAAGAGGGCGGTCAACAATACATTAATACAGCAGTTGCTCCCTCTGATCAGTCATTTGTTCCAACAGCTCCGACGGGGAAGGTTGCCGATAAAGATATGACATTAGTAAAAGAAACAAGCAAGGATTCAAGTCAGGTAGAAGTGTATTCCTTTAAAGAAGGAGAAGGCGAGCAAAAAGTAAAATAATATTTTTCGGATAGCATCTGGATGTCTTCGACTTTTATGGCCCAGTTGCTACTGAGCATTGACCGATGTTGCTAAGTTATTGCTAAGTGAAAAAAATAAAGACGGTCCAATTCGGTAAGGTGCAAGGGTAGCCCGCCAGTAAGGGCAGTGGGTATCTGTTCTTGCTGGCGGGTATACTCGCCAATTGCATCCTATCGTATCCTGAGAGGGTCAAAACGATTTGCAATTAAGTGGATACCTGCGGACTCACGCCATTGGCACCAAAATATGTATGTTCTTATTGAGGTTCTCTATCCAGATTCTTTAACCAAGCATGAGGGTAGTATGGAATGAATACTGAAACCCCGTGTCTCATCAAAAAGATGGCGGGGTTTCGTGTTTTTGAATGGTGTCTTGCTAATACGGAGGCGTAATGAAAACAAAAATAATCGTGCTTATTTGTGCCTTTCTTTTCACTGTATCAGGATGTGCTGTTTTCAGGTCTCCACTGATGAATGCTGCATCGAAAGGGGATATAGAAACTGCTCAAAAATTAATAAATAATGGCGCAAATCTTAACGAAAAAGATCGTTACGGCTTCACCCCTCTAATCATGGCTATTACTTCTGGCAAACCCGAAGCGGCGAAAACATTCATTCAAATGGGTGCAGATATTGAGGGCAAAGATCAATCAGGATTCACCCCTCTGATGCATGCAGTATATCTGAATCAATACGATATTGCTAAGCTCCTTATTGAAAAGAAAGCAAATGTGAATGCCAAAGGCTTGTCCGGAGAAACACCGCTGATATTTGCAGCCTCTAATGGCAACGCTTTAATGGCAAAATTATTAATTGATAATGGCGCGGATGTGAATGCAAAAAATAATTACAATACGACAGCGCTTCACTATGCATCGAGCTATGAGCAGGAAAAGAGCATGAGTATGTTTAAAGTCTTAATTGATAATGGCGCGGATCTTTCCATTAAAGATTATTATGGGAATACTCCGCTACTATATGCGTTAGAACATCATCTGATTGATGTTGTTGCTTTTCTAAGAACAAAATATCAAGATAGTGTCGATGTCAAATCGCTCTCCTCCTTTGATAATGCGTTAAGAGCGCCCTCCCGTTACACTCCTGAACAGGGAGATTATCTTATACCTGAAGGGAGAGAGAAAGCGTACGCTAATGCAGTATCAGATTGTAGCTATCTGGTAATTCCGTTTAGACAAAGCACAGTAATGTTGTTTCCCATTCTATATCCTGCCATGCTTGTAAGCGATATAAACACAATCAAAGTGGAGTTTCCCAAGTGTATGGAAAAAATGGGTTTCAAATGCATAAAAGATTGTTCAAAGTAGGCCTCATTTGTGATCTGCCCCCATAAAACCGGTCCGGCTTTTATGATATTAAAAATACAATTAAAAATAGCCATCTACATAAAAGTATCTAACCCATTAACCATGTTTGAGGGTAGTATGGACTGAATACTGAAACCCCGTGTCTCAAAAGAGAATGGGGTTTTTATTATTTGGAGCAGGAAGACATAATCAGTACTTTATTCATGCACTAAAATACTTCAAAAGGAGGAAGTAATTATGAGAAAAAGTTTGTCAATGTGCTTCTATCTTTTAGTTGTTTTTTTGCTTGCTGTTGGTTGCGGAGGTAGCGGTGGTGGTAGTAATTCTGCACCTCCTCCTACGACTACTACTTCTACTCCCAACACTCCAACTAACGTAAATTTAGAGAGGACAGAATTGTTAAGAGGAACCTGGGTATTTAACTTTACAATTATCAATTCTTTTACTTACACATATTACCTTTCTACCGTTCAGGCGTCAACTACAACACCTGGAGATTATAACATATACGGTAAAAGCCAATGTGAATATTGTGATCCTGTTATTGCCTCATATGTCTCCAAATCTAATTATTGGGATTTATTAGCTCCTGACGTTTTCATTGACAGTTTTTTTGTGTTCTATGTTGATGGCTCTACTGGCGCTAATATTTTGCCAGGAAGTTGTTATTATCAAATCAGCCACCCGAGTGAAACGTGGTCAAGATGTTATTCTCTTTCTGGGTATAAATCTTCCTACTCCACGAAAATGATTTCAGAAGAACTAACAAGCAGAATGGCATTAGAAACGGTTCTCAAAAATGAGGTTGTAGAGCATGAAGAGCCACCGGCGGAAATTCTTGAACAATACAACAAACTCAAACAAAAATAGTATGGGCATTTGACAGGAACAGTATGAATTGTAGGAGGATCATGGCATGAAGTCGAGATATCCGATTGTCATATATGTGCTGCTCACCGTTTTTTTTATTTTTGGGTGTGCCACCACACGTTCTCCATTGATTAACGCTGCCCATATTGGAGATGTCAATTCTATAAAAAACTTATGCAAAGTAGGATGCAACGTAAATGAACAGGATAAATATGGTCAAACTCCTCTCATTCACTCAATATCGAAGAAAAAATCAGATGCTGCAAGATTTTTAATTGAATCGGGAGCAGACATAAAGATAAAAGACGCAGAAGGTTTTGATGCACTCCTATGGGCAGCCCATTATGGAAACCTTGAAATTATCGATTTACTTTTGGGAAAAGGGGCTGACATTGAATCACAGGATTCTTCTGGAGAAACCCCACTCATGAGTGCAGTATCTAATGGGAATCTTGAAGTAATTAACCTTTTACTGGATAGAGGGGCTAACATAGAATCACGGGATTTTCAGGGATGGACCCCGATCATGCTAACGGTCTCTGCGTCCAATAGTGTCAATACGGCTCGACTTCTGATTAAAAGAGGGGCCAACTTAAATGCAAAGAACAAGGAATCCAAGACACCTCTTGTTTTGGCTATGCAATATGGGAACTATGATCTTGCTGATGAATTAAAAAAGGAAGTCTCCCGTAGGAGTGATGACGCTCTCATTGCAAAGATAATTTTTATTAGAGAATCCGATCAGTGGTTGCCGTTCAGGCAAGATCCTCACATTTATATTGGGGACCATTTAATTCTTCTGAAAAAAAACAGTGCAGACTTCGTTGATGTCAAGCCCGGAAAATGTAAAATAGTCATTAAGGGATCGGTTCTTGAAGGGGACCACATAATCTCCATTGATGCACAAGCGGGAAAGACATATTATTTCGAAGTGTCCCTACGTGCTGGTTATTTCGTGGAAGGGGCTGCTTGGGTGATCATTGCGGGCGAAAAAGCGGGCTTGTATGAAATTACCCCGCTTGAAGAATCAGTTGCGAAGGAAAGAATAAAAGTTTTACAAAAACAGGTTATTAAATAACCCTAATCTCATATTGTGGAGGAATCGATGATGGAAACCCCGTGTCTCAAGAGAGTGCGGGGTTTTGTATTTTTAGAATTCAATAGCTCTTCAACATTAATGCTAAAATCAGGAAGGAGGATGCTATGGACGAGAATGAGAAAAGAAGGTCTCTATCAGATTTTGAGCGTTTCATATTTGGAATCACACGCTGGTTTGCAATTTGCGGTGCAGCAGTTGTTATGATTGGCATAGTGGTTCTCACAATCGGACTCTTAATGCAACATCAGAATACTTCCGTGAGTTATGAGGACGTTTCTAAAAAGATAGCGATAAAGAAAGCAGAAGCTCCAACTGGGGTTGAAAAACAACCTGATTCCGAGTCGACTCCTCTCACAAAAATCCCAGATGACATCAAGGCTATTTTTTCAGGCGATAACGAACGAGTTCTCAAGGGTTGGCTTTCGACTTTATCAGAATCTGATCAAAGGGATTTCTTAGATAACATGGTTAAGATCATCAAAGAGGCAAAAACCAACAACGCAGAACTTTCCAGTGTGATTAATGAATATAAAATCATTAAATTAAAAAAATTACATCAAAGTGATTTTGATAAGTATGCCGCGATAGGTGTCAAGGCAGCTTATATTGGCGGTATATTTTCTCTACTGCTGACAGTCAGTATCCTAAGCCTTGTCTTAGTTATGCTTGCCATTGAACGAAACACCAGACCCATATCATCTTATGAGGTGAAGGAATATCCTCAAGAAGGTCTTCATCCAGAATCGCCAAAACCGTCCAGTCCTTCAGAATGAAAAAAATGTTAATATGAAAAAGTTTACCATTTCAATATTCTGAAGTGCTTTCTCTTTACAGGTGTTTATATGGTGTTTAGGGGATGGATAAACACCTTGAAAATCATGATCCAATTAATCTGAAAAGGGATCTGTGGTCTGAGTGGGGTGGTGTTAAGGTGTTTAGGTGTTTATGGGAAAAATGGGGGAGAGTGTAAAATAATTAAGGTTGATATATGTATGCATATGATTTTGTAAATAAAAGAACTGGAATAGATCATAGTTTAATATTTGTTGCTATGCCTTTTGATGACAAATATGACTTCATTTATAATGATCTTATAGTTCCAGCAGCCGCTTCAGCAAACGAGATATTCGGTTATGAAGAAAATTTATCTTTACGTCCTTTTAGGACTAAGGATGATATCAGAACTACGTCAGGTTGGATAAACGTCTTGGAGCACCTATCTAATGCTCAGATTGTTATAGGTGTTTTAACTGGCAATAATAAAAATGTATTTTATGAGTTGGGTATAGCGCATGCGACACAGCAAATTGCTAAGCAAATTTTAATTGCCTATAAAGGATATAAACCAAGCTTTGATGTTAAGGATTTAATATATTTAAAATACAATAAAAGGAATATTGCAGAATCAATAGAACCTCTTGCCGATAAAATTGTAAATGCAATCAAGGATTATGATTTAGAAAATGAAAATGTAGTTATAAAAACTAGAGGGTCTGTAGGGATGTCGGGTTTTACCGCAATTATGACCTACGGTAAATATCAAAATTTTGCAGTTCACACTGCAGATTTAAAAGATAATGATCCGCTACGTGATGGATTAGATATTCTTTGCCATGACGGATTGCTTCATTTAAATGCAGCATCTAAACGAGATAATAGTGTTTATAATATTGAGTTTTCTTATTGGTGGACAGGGATCGGAAACGATGTATTGAAATCGCTAGAAATTATTACCGAAGAAGAGTTTTTGCAAAGGAGAAAAGAGGTCACAACTTTTATTAATTATTAATACAAAACAATCACATCACACTCTACATCTTCATATATCCATAACCCCTTCCGGTAGCTTAACCCTTTTGGGTTCAATCATCACACAAGAAGATTCCTCCGGCTATCCTTTGACCCTCCCCATATATTCGTTACAAAAGATCTCCTTCCCTACTCGACTCAGGAAGGTTTCAGATGGTATTGCTCAGATACCACTGATCTCTGTCGATTATCTTGACATCCAGAAATTACCGTGTATAAATAAGCAATAATTCACATAAATATATCAGTAGTCATTTTAATCCTTAACCCTAAACCGTGAGGGTATTACGGATGACCTTAGACCCCGTGTCTCAAAAGAGAGCGGGGTTTTTTATTTAAACCCTATAAATCAAAAGACATGAAAGGATGGGGCTATTATGAGAAAGGATTCAACTCGCTTGGTTGTATCTATCTTTTATTCTTTTCTTGGACTTACTCTTTTAATGTTGATCAGTTGTGGTGGCGGCGGGAGTGGTGGTGGTGCTTCAACTCCTCCTCCTGTTCCTACAACGCATACACCTTCAATATCAAACTTACAATATTCGCCCCAGACCGCAACACAAAATCAAGGCGGTGGATCGGTGACAGCTACTGGCACGATAAACTTTGTCGATCAGGGGGGTGATGTAACAACGCTTACACTCAATGTGTATGATGCCCAAGGGAAACTTTTGAGTACGGAAACTAACCCCCTTCATAACACATCAGGTGTAATTTCAGGCACTATTGCCATCACGGTACTGAATGTCAGTACTGCCAATGTCGCAGATTATACATTTGAAGTTTATGTTACTGATGTTGCAGGGAACAGTTCAAATAGGCTAACAGGCACTTTTAGAGTCATAGGCTCAGTAAATCCTATTTATGATAAGACAGTTTTGTTGCGTGGGAATTGGCATTTTGTTTATACAATCATTTCAACATGGACAGATGATTATTCGTTATCAACAATACCTACGGATCATACTAACAATCAGGGAGGCTACTGGATTTACGGGACCAATGAGTGGGGGAATACAGTTGTTGCTAGTTATTGGCCTAATGATGGATACTGGGCGTTAGGGGATTATAATTCTACTATTATCGATCTATTTTATGTTTTTTATACTGATGGCGCAACAATACTTCCGAACAGTTGCTACTATCAGATAGAAAAATCAACAGGTAATTGGTCAAGATGCTATTCATTATCTGGCAGTAAAACTTCTTTGATTCCCGGTTTATCATTTGAACAAAATACTTTATCCACAAAGCAAGAAAAAGAGAAACTATTGTTATTAGAGAAGATGGACTTTGCTCCTGTTGATGTTAAAATCAAAGGCCAGTATTTGGAGCATCTTAACCTTATTAAAAACACGAATCGGGATAGTGTCTCGAAGTAAGGAAAGAATAGCGCCGTTCGGAGGACTTGAAGACTAAAACTATACGCCCATGATTTTTTAAAAAAGACATTCTAATGGAATGGGGATACACCTACCTTGATATAATGCGAAAAAAGTAGAAGCGCTAAAAATGAGACTTCTTCTTCATAGAAGGTGTTTAAGTGTGTTTATATAGTGTTTTAGGGATGAATAAACACCTGTCAAATCGTGATCCGGTTAATCTGAAAAGGGATCTGTGGTCTGGATGGGTAGGTGTTAATGATGGATCTATTTATTCAAACGATACATGTGCTTGAGAGTGCATTCCAAAGACTTGAAGAAGGGGTTGAAAAACCCGAGTTTGTGAAAAGAGGCACATACAACGTTTTCCGCTATCGAAACCAATCAATTGAATCCGCCGTTATCCAAAAATTAGTACGCGTAATAAGTGGTCTTGAGGCGTCATTACTACTTCTAACAAATGGATTTGTACAAGAGCTCGGGGCTTTGTTTAGGATATTAGATGAATTTAATGAAGATATTTTTTTTCTGTGTCATGCAATACGCAGTGGGGAAGTAACCGAGCTACATAAAATGTATTTGGAATCATTTTATAAGGAAGAATTTGACAATCCTGAAAGTCCTTTTATGTCTGAGCAGAAGCGACATACGGTTCCTCGAAAGAAAATTCACGCAGCATTAGCTAAAATGTCGGACAATCTAGTAAATCCAAGTGATGCTCAGGAACTTTCCAGAACACTTCAACAGGCATACTCTGGATATGTACATGGCACATCTGTTCACATATTGGAAATGTACGGTGGAACTCCACCACACTATTACCTTTCTGGGATGCTTGGAACACCAAGAATTAATGAATTTTCAACAAACTACGGGAACTACTTATATAGAGGCTTAATTGCCGTAATGCATGTAGCTTTATCATTTGGGCATAAAGAGTTACTTGTCGAATTGTATCAATTTAGGGATTATTTTGAAAAGCAATCTGGAAAGATGGAATGGGAACACCCTGAAAAAATGATTAAAAGAGAAAAAATAAAAGGGACTACAAACGGAACTACTTAAAAGAGGGAGGGTGTCAGATAATTTGTGTAAATGACTTTTCTCATTTTCCATCAGGGCATCCTGTTCACCATAGAGGATGGCAAACTGATTTGAAACCTTGTCCCCATTCCTGGTGGGCATTGTCCATTTTTTCCGAATATTATTCAATGACAAATATAAAAGTTTGATAGCCGCTTCGTCATTGGGGAATGAGGCTCTGTTTTTGATGGTTTTTTTCAGGGTGCTATTCAGCGACTCAATGGCATTGGTCGTATAGATGATTCTTCGGATCTCATCATGAATGCGTCTGGTGATCTGTTCTGGTATTTTGTGGTCAAGCTCCTCTTGACACAGAAGATCCTTCTTCATATACTCCCACCGTGAAAAAGCGATGCCTGATCAATTTGAGTTATCGGATCGAAGGAGGAATCAATGGTTGACGACAATCATGTATTTACTGCCAGCAGGTTGACTTCGGGCAACCTGATTTTTCCTGTACGTATCGAAGTGAATCAAAACCGGGTTACGCGGATTAAGCCGCGACTCATCGGTTCCAACGAAGAGAGTATTGCAATTCCTAAAGTGGCTTCGGTCAATATCAAAACGGGTTTAATATGGTCCGACATTCGAATTGATTCGACGGGAGGAAGCAACCCCATTGTGAGCCATGGGCATCACAAAGACGATGCACGAGCCATTCGTGATCTAATTGAACGACTCCAGCAAATCCAGCGGACCTCGCATGGGGTCTGACGCCTAAGTATCTCAGCGGCGGAGATGGAAATCGGAGTAGATTAAGCAGATATTATCAATTATTGGACTGATCTTTTTAAGTGAGAAACAATAATTTTTATTTGACATCGTAGATCAGCAGCCTTATAATACTTTCAAATATTGCTTGTGAATCTACCTGTACGGTAGAGACGGACAGGCCCTACGAGATCTGAAAAAGTTGGTCTCCTGAGTAATCAGTACTGCTCATGGAGGCCTTTTTTATGGGTAAGATTAGCCTCCTGGAAGTGGTACTCATCATTTCCTGGGGGCTTTTTTATTTTAATCAGAGGAGGTTTAGTGAAATATGAATACTAACCATATTTTTGAAATGATGGGGACTATTGGTTCAATGATTATGTGTGCCAGTTCTGTTCCTCAGATTATCAAGACGTATAGGACAAAATGTGTCGATGGTTTGAGCGGTTCTTATCTTGCCATTCTGATGCTGGGAATGTCTCTGATCTTGCTCTATGCCCTGTACGTGAAAAATATCGTGTTCCTTTTTGGCAATGGTCTTTCTCTTTCATTGACGGGGATTCTGGTGGGGATGTGGTTTCGGTATCGACAGTAAGAAAAATACCTCGTGATATAAAACCCAGAACCCCCAAAAATCGGCCTCCATACCGGAATGATCACAACTGGTTAAAATCCTAATTTGGTCATTCTGAGAATCCGTTCGATAAGAAATAGGAGGTCTTGACATCCTGGATTTACAGGCGTAGAAATAAAGAACAATTTTATTATTCATATATTGATCGTCATTTTAATCCTTAACGTTTAACCGTGAGGGTAATAC
>Ga0208495_1000173_pt1 | contig 31947 bp, 28 predicted proteins | sample CryBogmetaGMA14M_FD_184551 | JGI IMG/M metagenome (GOLD analysis project Ga0208495, IMG submission 184551) | Freshwater microbial communities from Crystal Bog, Wisconsin, USA - MA14M (SPAdes) | ecosystem: Environmental > Aquatic > Freshwater > Lake | place: Crystal Bog, Wisconsin, USA...
CAGCTAACAAGGTGGGGTCAAAACCAGCACCTGCATAGACAGGAAGTCCTCTTGATGCCCCATGAGCTACTTTCGCCAGGGTAATAGCGTTATCAGCAACTACTGGAGTTGGAATAGCAGCCCATCCAACGTCACCCTCTGCTCCCGATGCAGTTAAAACGTATGCGGTTGTTCCAGCAGCTAGTCTTGTGGGGGGTCCACCGGAACCATTATAAGTAAGAATATCTCCACGAGTCCCGTGTTCCATCATTGCTGTAGTCACATAGTCATTTGCAATGGACAAATCATGGTTATGGTCACTACGAGCCACTGTTGAAGCAGAACCAGCAGCACCTGAAGAGCTTGATGTAACTGCCCCAGGTTCACCTGATGCCAACGCATAGTTATTGATGGGAACCCAGGCTGAACCAGAATAGATGTAAAGTAAATCTTCGTCATCTACAAAGGTACACATGCCTTCTGTTGGGGTTGTAAAAACCCACGTTGAGCCTGATGCGGGGTATTGTGCTATGTAGTTTTCTTTACCTGACCATACCCCAGACGCAGTGGCGGCAATAATATATCTATCGCCAGCAGCTTCCCCCCCAGGAGGCGCAGTAAGACTTTTATCCTTAACACTATCCTTGAATTCTCCTACACCTAAGTGTGCCGCAGTAATAACAGCCTGAACCTTCTCTGCGGACCAAATATCAGTGCTGCTTGTCCCGCTGTCGTTTATGGCTAATCCTGCTGCTGTAGCTCTTACCCAAGTGGACCCGTCACAAAACCATAAACCGTGACTGGTAGTGTCAGTATAAAGTCTTCCAGCTACAAGATTCCCAGAAGGTTCCCCTGCACCTGAAAAACATCTACCAACTACATAGTTAGCAGCAGTAGAACCATCACCGACATAAACTAATAGTTCATCTGTAGTAAACCCTAACTCACCAGCAGCCAAAGCTCCGCGTGTAGTTAGCTGTGCTTTCGTTCCTCGTCTTATCTGAATAGTTGCCATGTTCGTATCTCCTTAAAATTCTCCCCCATCTAGGGGTTCTTCGGTTACAATGCTACCTATCTCAATAGGAGCATCAGCGGAAGTAATTGACCCACAATCTATTCCTGCCACATAATGACCATGTTCTTCTGGGGGTCTTGCATCTGATAAACGTGCGTCGTTACCGACACATGCTGTATTAGTAGAACTACCGTATAAGACAGCAGCATTTAGTTTTCCCTTGGCATCGTCATAAGCAACCGACATACCTGTTTCGGTATTACTTGCCCACATTCCACCAGCCGTATCTTGAACAGCTTCAGTCCAATCACTTACAGCCGTGCTTGCAATGTTTATTGAACTATGATTATGGTCGCCCGCTGCGGCATTTGTTGAGCCTGTCCCTAACTGTGGGATTAATCTCCATACTGCGGCTCCGATTGTCTCCGCTACACATATCCAACCATTCCCCGCATACAACCATAGATCGCCATTACGAACACCGTCAGCGTAATCATCGCCAGTAGTCGGAGTGCCGGTCCCCTTCCATGTTCGAGGGACTCTTGCGCTTAACACCCACCGTTTGTTCGCATTGTCGGGGTCTGGAGTGTCTGGAGCAATAATGTAGGGACTATCCTCTGCACCACCATTGTCGGCATCAAGCACATGGATATAAACTCTAGTGGGGTTACTACCGACAAACACTATTGCCGTGTCCCCATCGGTCAGGTCTACACCGGCCAGGCTATCAAGCGCAGCGGTTGTCCCGCCTGTGAGCAGAGTTTTGGCGAAGTTGAACCCACCTGATACCAGCGCTGCAAGTTCTTGAAGTGTCTCGGTTAAGTCAGTAAAATTTGTATTACAAGCCTCGAAACACCCATGAACACTATCTGCGGGTGTAACGAGGTCTATTAGTGTCGGTGTATAGGGCATTATGCCTCCGTGTTATTCTGCTTGTCGTTGAATTTCTGCGCCTAGCCTGTTTATGAAGTCTTCTAACGCTCCGATAAATGTGCCGGGGTTAATACCATCTGGTGTTTGGTTGATTAGCTGCTTCTGTAAAAAAAGCAGTTGTGAAAGTAATTGTATTGTCATTGGGTCTATGTTTGAATAAGTCATTGTTAATTCCTCTGCAATATTAACTGTCCTGTCGCTGTGATCATTGCAACACCACCACCATATATAATATTAGAAGACCCATAAGCGGATTGGACTAGCCCTCCAGTAAAATTAGTTATAGGAGTTGTAATGGTTGTTGGTGTGTTGTAGTAGGATATATCAAGATCTACGAAGTCCTTGATATACCAGCTCTCCCCACCCCAACGTTCATTAATATAACCTGTTTCGGCAGCGAAATGGCCTATAGAGCCAGATGTAATGGCGTTACGCCACCATGCTGTGGTGGTCCCTGTTCTTGATATAGTAGCTGATCCAGCATCTCGCAATACTAAGCCTGGCAGGTTAAAAAATACGGAATATCCGTTAGTGATTTGTAGTGTAAATACATTGTTACTAGCAGATTGATTATTAAAACTATAAACATTCCAGGTTCCTGCCATTGTATTTGTATTCGATAGTCCCACATAGCCTACTAGAATTAAATCTGTGCCTAAAGTCTGAAGTCTTGAGTATAAGTTATCTGGACCTTGTGCCAACATAACTAATGTTCCGTTACTATGTAAATAAACGTAATATCTGACACCTGGAGCGCCAGAGACATTAAGCCACAAGCCAGATGGAGGAACATTAACCCTGAGTAAACCAGAGGTAACAACCACCGTAGTCATACCACTTGTCGGATACAGAACGACCCAATTTGCATTGTAATAGTCAAGTCTAACACCAAGTCCATTAGATTGTTGTATTGAGAATACGTTCTGTGCAGAAATTAATGATGCTAATTGATTATAATAACTATCCATCATTTGTTGGTTTTTATAGCTAGACCATAATGTGTTGGGTGAAACATTAACATCGTCTATAACTAACATCGGTTGATTTATAGAATCAGTAACATACGAACCAGTAAAATAGCCCGTATTATCCATATCAAGCGTAGCAACCCACCTGGCATTATTCCCCGGATAGTTGGCGCTCAAGTAAGCATCGCTTGGGCTTCTGAGGCTGAGAAACAACTTGCAAGCTAAACTCCCCCAACAAGGTCTATCGTTAGCTAGATACAAGTAAACAGGAACAGTAGTATGTTGATAAAGCTGTGTTCCACTTAAACTTAAAGGGCTTGATTGGTTAGCTTCTGTGTAATTATATAAAGGAGATGTCCTTGTTATTTTATGAACAGTAGAATCAGCAGAATTATAGAGCTGTGTCCCTCTACCTCCCACCATAACAATTCCAGACGTTCCCTTGCGTCGTATAACCCTCATTTCTGAGGTTGATGTATATTCAAGTGTCATTTCAGCCAATCCATCAAAGTATGCCGGATTTAATGTAGCCTGTCGTATGGCCGAAATGTTGGCCGAATATATTAGTTTCCGAACACCGTCAGTCCGAACCTGCCCAATATGCCTAGCCCAATAGCCTCTCCATGTTTCAGCTAATCTACCTTCCTCTGGTGTTTTAGTAGAAAGGAATACCCTTAGTCGTAGGTCTTTGTTGATATAATATGGCCCTGTTGTCCCATTACCAGCACCCTCGTCATCGTCGTGCCACGGTCTATTCGTTGCAGGGTTTATAGCGTTATCATTATAGATGTCGCTGTCATTAGAGATATAGACGTAATATAGTGTGTTTACTGCTATCGTTGTATAATCAAAGGTTAACAGACCATTACCATCAACCAGTATTCGAGTATCCGTAATATTTAAGTTTAGACTTTCACCAATGAAGTATAGCCTGCCCCCAATAAACATCTGTCCGGCGGTTCCATAAGTCCTGTCTAGTTGCAGTGTGTTTTCATCTACGAATTCTAAATCGAAGTCACTGAACTCACGGAAGGTTTCTTTGAGATCAGCGGCACGAGAGATGTTCATGTTAACTTCGTAGAGAAATTCTACTCTGTCCGAAACATTGGCAGGAACGGCGGTCTGGCACTGACCTATTAGAATAGCGTTATATGCGTCAGTTGTGGACATTCCTAGCCTATTATTTATAGGCTCAGTCTTTGAACAAAACAGTCTTCCTCTAAAGTCGTAAGTTGAAAAATTGAAACAATCATTTTTGTTGGCTAGGTAGACCCAATATTCTTCAGGATTACCTTCTGTGCTATGCTGTAATAAAGATGTTGAAAATGATTCTGTTTCTTCCCACCAATCCAAGACAGGTGAAAATGAAAATACACTGGTGCGTTTAGATGTATCAACAACAGCTTCATTGACGGTTGTATATTCAAAATCACTATTAGTTGGGCGTAGAGATAATTCTGTTGGGCTTACATAGATTAGCTGGATGTCAGGGTTTAGTCCTCGTAGTGTTTCCCCATACATACTGACAGTGCTAACTATTCCGAGGTCGTCGTTAAGCCCGCTGATTCTCTCTCGTTCCCACGCCTCACCTGTCCAGAAAACAGGAACATCGGGTTCAATTATTTTATGACCTTCACCTACCTTAAAGCCAGAGGAGGGAAGAAAACTAGGTCCACCTGTTACGTCAGCATACCATTCTATTTCGTGCCAGCCTTCTTCCTCTGCGCTCCAAAAGAAGTATCTCCAAATTGTTTCACCATCGCTTCCAATTCTGTCTACAACCCTAAATACGGTGTTAGGCTCCTGTGTCTCAGTTGGAAGCAGAGTCACGCTAGACGCTTGGTCAACTTCTTCAGGGATTAACTGCCATGTGCCTTCCGACCAAAAATAGTAATAGATTAATTCCTGTAATCTTGAAGGATCACCATAATAATTACCTTCAGGTGAAACCCTGTTTAATTCTTTCCCGTAATTACCGTCCTTTATGTAACCAACTCTAGCCGGGTCTGCGGGATAGTTTGTATAGCCTAGCTTCTCAATATCGTCTTCTGATGTCTTTGCGTTTGTCCATTTAGTATTTGCTGCGAGTTTCGCTGCATCAACTGATGCTAAGTATGTGTCTATCAAGTCAACGGCTGATTGTTCAAGAAACCTAACATTCCCTGTCCTATATGATTCAACCATTGTTGCAATAGCGTCAAACGCTTCATCAATCGTAGGCAAGGAGTCTCTGACAGTATTAGCGCAGGCTTGGTAAGTTGCAAACTTATCGTTGATTTTATCGAGTTTAGCCTGTGTTGGGGTAGAGATAAAGGCAGGTAAAGCCGCCCTGTAGGTAGTTATGGCAGTGTTTTCAGCATAGGTTTTGTTAAGGAATACCGCAGTTGTTGTCATATCTCTAATAGATTGGACATACGAATATAGCTGGAGCATTACTGCCTGCGGCAATTCAGCCTCAGTGTACGCTCTTGTAGCCTCGTCGTTAACTATATTCAGATATTCGTCTATCAGAGTTGTAGCCATATATTATGCGCCTGTCTGGTTAGGAGCGCCGTTATCTGTATGATAACCTGGACTGCCTAACCCTTGTGTCGGTCCTTTTAATTCAGATTGTGACGGAACAGCGGAACTAGACGATTTAGCGTGGAAGTTAAAATTAACTATCTCAAAACCTTGTTGGATAGAATGTTCCTTTTCCTCAATCTTAACTTCTTTCCCAAACACCTTCCAACAAGCTAAAGCATGTTCATCCCACGCTAAACCACCTTCGGACTTGGCCTTTTCTTTGCACTGTTCCTCTGTTTTACCTTCTGGTAAAAAACCATAGCCAGTTTTCAAGGCGAGAGCCGCCATAGCCCTCGCCACATTGTCAACTGCACCTTGTCCGCTGCTACCTTCAGCCATCTATCTCTTGCCCTTCTTAGTAGCCATTTCCTGAACCATAGCCTCTAATGTTTCCATGCGGCTCTTTAAATCCTCATTCTCTTTTTTGAGCTTTTCTGTCTTTTTATCAGCCGATGTAGGCACTCGTTTCATCCATCCGTTTGCCATATTTCTCTCCGTCCATCCTTGTGGCTTATTTATATCTGCAATTATCATTATGAACAGATGCCTCGTATCTTTTTAACCTTGGGTGTTACCACTCTATTACCTGTTTCGAGGTAGAATCTAAGTCGGCATTGAGTAAATGGATTAACAACCATTGTTACCGTTCCACCGAAACTACCGTTACCTGCAATGTCGGCCCCTGTAGTTGCATCAACCAACTCAAAGTCATCAGTGGTTACGTTTACAATGCGCCTAATGCCATTAGCATTGGTATTTCCCGTAACACCAGCTATCAACACAACAGTGTTTTCTTCGTAACCGTGACCTGCGCTTGTGCAGACAATAGGTGTTGCATTAGTTGCATCAGTAATTGAGACTTCGCCTCTAGTGTTAAAGGTATATTCCTTGTAAGTGCCATCACCTACGTTGGTTGGGACAAACCCTGCGGCTGGTTTTAATTCAACCCATACCTCGCCATCATCTATTGAATAGTAGGGTGTAACACTTCTAGTTCCGCTACCATTAACACCGTCGGTATTTATGTCGGCCACAACAACGACTTCGCTACAATTCTCGTCGAACTCAGCGTTAGTCCCGATATAATCGCCATCTTCTGCGTTGAGTAGAGCAATTATGCCCGCACCGCTATCTAATATCTGGAATGTTGCGCCTGTCCCTGTGACATCACACATAATTTTAACTTTAGTAGCTACAGACGAGAGGTCAGTATCTATCCCAGGTAAAAAGGCCGACCAGTTAGTTCCACTGTCCACGCTATAGGCCCAATACATATTACAGCCTGTAGGCATAAGATGTGTAACCGCAGTAATAAATGCACTTGCCTGAAGTCCAGTAATTTCGTCGAAAACTACCTGTGCAATGTTCTGGAAATTGGCTTCACCTAATTCAAAGGTTAAATCCCAAGTAGCATGAGGTTCCCATGTTGAGTTGTTGGGGCTTGTAAATAGCACTCCACCAGTTGCTTGCGCTCGCAGCATTGTGCCATCGGAAACATTAACCTCGCCCATCTTGGCAACCCAAACATTGTAGGTTGTGGTATTACAATGAATGACTACACAATATTCACCTGCGCTATAGCCAACCATCTCGTCAAACGTAAACGTGGTTGCCAAACTAGCGTCGTCTGATATTGCAATACTCGCAGGGTAAAGCGTTTTACTCTGCAACACCTTCATAGTAGGTGAGCCGTTAAAGGTTTCCCTTATTTCTACTGTTACAGGAAGCGTTGCATCTTTAGATTGAAAATACAGCTTAACGTAACTAATCCAGCGAATACCCGATTCAACAGCAAATGTTTGGGCTAATGGATCGCCGTAATGGAACAATCGTCCACCTAAAGCGTCAGGACCAACGACAACTTCTCTTTCTGTCGTACTTAATATCCCCATGACTGTTTTTTGATGTGTCTCTAGGAATCCCTGGCTTGTAAACACTCCCATTGCGTAAGTTTCTTCGGGGTCTGCGGCTGAAAACACATTAATGTTTTTTCTACCCACTGCGATACCCGAAGGCATAACAAACCTAGCTGTAAGTTTTCCTGCGCCACTGGAAACAACTGTTGATTTACTCTTATAAGTAGAAACTCCAGCAACAGAGGGAGATACATGCAAGAAATCAACAGGAACCCCGTCTATTGTGCAAGCCATATCAGTGCTAGGCAATACGCCATGAACCTCTACATTGATATAAAAAGGGCTACCATCTTTTGTAGTCCTGCAATATGGGATTACTGATAAGTCTACAACCCTGTCAGAAACTTCAACTAACGTCCGTTCAGGGATAATTTGCTTATAGGCACCGCTACGCTCTATGGCTGCGTTAACTCCGCCTCCACTAGCAGTTGACCAGTGTACTCCGCCTGTCCCTGTTAGATTATTGTTGTTCTCTACCATACTCCTAGCGGCCCATCCGCCAGAATTGTCCCAAGCTATCTTCCATGCGCCCCAAGTAATCTGTCTAGCAAGTTCAGCGTTAGTTTGCTGAACCCAATTCATCTGCTCATCGTAGTTAGCATCTATTAACGCCATTTGAGCCACATCAGTCCAAAAGTCTTCGAGAGGCGTAAGACTCATCGTACCTAGCCAACCATAAAGTTCATTTGGATTGACGTTTAGAATCGCTGTAGCTTTAGGTTGTGACAGAAACACCGTAGGGGAGTAATCGAAAACAACCACTGAACCTATTTTGGCAATGTTGGTTGAGTTAACCAAATCAACAGATAGGCTTTGTCCGTCTTCAGATGCAGGAAGCCTTAGACACTGTTCACTGCCATCTATGGCTACGTTAAAGGTTACACCATTAGTATTAAATGCCACATCAGAGTGCTTAAAACCTATTAGTGGGTCTGTAAAAATTCCCTTAGCTTCAGCAGCAGCGGGATTGTCCGCAGCGTCTTTCTGAACCTCAGTCAATGCAGCCTGATATTTTAATCTATCAATCTGGCACTGCATTTCATTAACAGACCAAACAGTTTTCCTCTGAACTTCCAGCTTCTCAATCATTACGTTTTCTGGATAGTAGGTATAGGGTGGCACTGTTAGCTGTGCAATAGTTAGTGGGCCAACCTGATTAGCTGGTATTGGAGGTAACACCGCAGGTGCGCCAGGAATCCTAAAAAAGTAACCATCACTTCCCAATGCAAGTTTATCCACACGAGCCAGATAATAATCATAGTCAAGTCTTGGTGAATCATTAACTGTTGGTAACACTTTAGCCGCATCTCCAGTTGAGCCTACTCTACGGAAATCAATACAATCCCTTAACTGAGTAACCCCATCAGGAGCTAATTCAATTTCAGGATAGTCGTTAACATAACTATCAGGGCTTACATAATCACCCGCAGTCGATTTCCAGTATTCGAATGTGACGTAGTAAGTTGCGGCTGTAGTAGGTTGACCAAGAGGGGCCGAGCCTTGCGCTCCCGCAGCACTCCAATCAATTGCGCTTGTCCCAAATTCAATTGAAGGAACAGTTGAACTATTCTTGGTTAACGAATAAGAAGAATACTGGTCAGTTGATTGACCTGAACTGTTGTTTACTCTCAGGATTCTAATAACATCGCTTGCATTCCCACTTAAGCCAGCAACAGCATCGCCACTCACTGACTCAACTGCGGTTCCACCTGTAAATACTATTGTGTCTGAACCGTCTTCAGAGCCTTTTGTAATAGTTGCGTCGGTTACTGTAACTCTAACCTTAGTAACCTGAGTTGGGTTATAAGAGTGCAAATACTTGAGGTAATATGTCGCCCCATTGCTAGGGTCTGAACCACCCAATGACCAATCTATGTCGCCATCAGTTCGCTTAAAATCTGTAAGGTAGATAAAATTGTATTTACTGTCGTGACAATCAGCCAGAGTATTACTTACACCCAACAATGTGCTTGCGGAATAATCCATACTATCTGTGTCACTTCCGCCATCTCGAACAACTGATTCAACCCTCTCCGTAATATATGAAAGGTCTGTAATCTCTTTGACGTAGTTGTCGTCCATTTCATAGATGCGAGTTCCAGTAACATAGTAGGTTCCAGTAGCTACGCCGAGAATTGTGTAAGCGTCTGATGCCACGGCCTCAACGGTCAAATTCTTACCATCACACGCTTTTATCATTACGTGCGTGCCACTTGCAGCGCACTGGACTAGCGGATACAAAACACCATTTGTTGGGTATGCGTTAATGCTAGTATTGATAGCTGCGGACACATCGGCGGCTGTTGCTGCTGTTAGTCCAGCACCAAATGTCACTGTATGGCTACTTCCCGCACCTACCTTAATTTTAACAGCTAAATTGGCAACATTGAAATTCTCTGAGGTTGTTCCAATAGTATAGCCACCAGTTGCATCGAATGAGCCTAGAACACTATTATTGACACTACCAACGTCCCTAGCTTTAGGAATCTCAACAGTCTGTGTAGCGATAGTCTCAATCTCGTTACCTTCTACATAGGCTTTACCTGAGTAGATATAGGCTGTCATCAGCGTATCATCGTCGTCGATGTTATCTTTAACTGAAATCTGAAATGGTCTGACTACAAAGTTACCAGAAGTATCAAAAGTCCTTCGAGCCATTTCCTTCTGAAGTTCAGTCTTCTCACTCTTGATAACCGTGAATACTGGAGCATTGTCGATGAACTCTCGAATATCAACCTGCCCAGCTGTATCAACAACCCAAGTAATCGTGTAAACTAATCTGTCTGCCCCAGCTTGAGCATACTGAAGGTCAACGCCCTCATCCTGATTTTTGATATATGCGTCTGTTCCTGATGTCACTACGGTAGGCGTAATTGTTAAGCCAACAACTTCTTTGCCACTTCCAGTTAGTGTAACCTGTCCGGCTGGAACAGGAACATACTGACCATCTAACTGTATTTTGCCCTCAGTAAAGTTCCAGGTGGTTCCACTAACAAACTGCTCTGCCAAGCCCTCGATGATGTCGCCGTTTTTATGGATAGCTGATGCAATGTCTTTATCCGCTCGCTGCAATATCCACTGCATGTCCATAAGCTCTTGTCGTTGCAGATACCTTCCAGCGTGAAACAACATTGCTCGCCATTCAGGTCTACCTGAAGTGTTTTCTACTGGAGCAACTACCGTGGGTGACACTGTTTGGTTCGTATCATTAAAAGACCACGGAGCCGCAGTTGCTTCCCCAAGATACCTGTATGAGCCTGTAGAGAGTTTGTAATATTTAACGCCCAACACGCCATCAGGAATTGAGTCTATGGTTAACGCAACATAATTACCCGAAGTCAATACCGCAGGTCCATCAGTTACGATGACAATGGCGCATGGCGTGGTTTGACCAACGAGCGAAACAAAGGTGGCCACGTATGAATAACTCGTAGAGCCTGTGGTCCCAACAACCGCTGCGGATAGAATAGGCTCCGCTAGGTCATCCATAGCCCTGAGTTTATAGTCGCTAATCTGTTTTGAGTCTAAGAAGCCCATTCTATATTCTCCTAATTATCTGAATTCAATCATAATTTCTATTACTTCAAGTCTTGTGTCAGTCATAATGGTCGCTACATCATTGTCTAGGTATTCCAGTAAGCCTTCTGAGCTAACATTTGCAGGGGCAAGCCATGAATCAGATTCATGGCCCAATACCGGAACGAGGTTACTAAATAGCGCAACCTGCCGAAATGTCTCGTAAGGCTGTCCACTGGTCGGGTCAAAACGAGCCAGCATATAAAGGAATCTTGCCCCTTCGTCTATTGCGTCTACGTCAGCAACAAATTCGTATTTGGTTCCGAGATGCGTAACGTCTTCACCAGTGCTAACAACTTTACAAAGCGTAACCTGTGTAGGAGTAACGTACACAACAGGTTCCTCAATGGTAGAAGCAGTCGGTGACGGATCAGGTGGGTTTTTTTCATTGTCCCATGCGGTAGTTCGTCCAATAGCAACCCAATAAGTTGAGTTTGTCTTATGGAGTAGTCCCCTTCGCGCGCGGCCTTGGTATGTAGTGACGGCCATATTAATATCTCCTATGGTTCTTCTTCAGTTTTTTGGACTCCAGCCTGCAAAGCAGCCTCATATTCTGTTAGAGGAATAGCCTCGTCGCCTTCATTGCCTAAAATATCATCTATGTTTCCAGGCAGGTTGCTGTCTCCAGTTAGATAACCCTGTGCAACGGCAAGCCCTTCTCTGTAGCCAGTTATTTGTGTAGCCCAACCAAGCGATTCAAACTCATCGTAATTATCTAATTGGTGAATCCCGTAACGACTCTGTGTAGCCAACACCTCAAATACGCCGAATATGTTGTGCCAACTATCTTCTGTAGCAACCGCAGGTCCACACTCAAATAGGATAGACTTTGGATGCCATTCAGATATTTGAAATCCACGTTCCGGTTGCCACGACAACGGCAATTCCCCAAGTATAGAATCACCAATATTGCCTATTAGTGCTGCACTCTCGTGATAATAGATTGGGTAATATGTCTTTTGAGGAGCAAGGCTTGGATACCAGGAAAGGAAAACATCTCCCAGTGTTCCTATGTTAAGACCACCATCCGAATTACTTATCTGATGCCAAACTATAGGGAAGTAAGACTTTTGAACCTGTCTATTTGGCATCCATGATAGGAATACATTTCTATCAGCCTCATAGTCAGTGATTATGTTTCCATAACCCAAGACACCTTGTCTTTGGTTGCCAGAGTGCAACATCTGCCCATGAAGCAGAGAGAAGTCCATCTCCCATATTGAGAATAGTTGCCTACCATATATCAGATACCAGATAGTTCCAGCGGGGACTGTTTTCTGCATGACAGGTTCAACTTCGGCTCTAACTAAACTAGGGACAGAAGAATCGACTAGCTTTAACTGGTATGCTCCGTCATGCCAGAAATTAGCCGTGACCATGTAGGAATCAGGTTCACTCAATCGACCTTGGCGTGATAGGACAAGTAGTTTGGAAGCATTATCTGTAACTTGGATAGATTCACAGCCAAGTTCAACCATGTCGTCGGAGAGGCGAGCAATGGTGCCTTTGTAGGAGGCTCTCTTTAACGCATATCTGATTCTGTTTCTATTCCAAAGAAACGACTTATTGTCATCCCACTCATGCCCAACAAGATCCTTAATTAGAGGCAAAAACTTATCATCGGCTTTGTCTATGCTAACAAACTTTAGATATTCCTCTATTGTCCCGCCAATATGCTCAAGTTCATCATCTATGGCGCCAAAGAATCTTCTTGATACTGTGTCGGAATCTAGCCTACGCCATATTTCAGGAACTCTTGCTATGAGTGGGTATTTTGCCATTATTATCCTACGGTCACGCTAATGTCGCCAGCAACAAAGATTTCACCAATCCCTGCCTGTTGATCTATTAGCGGTGTCACGAAGTTGACGTATTTAACTCCAGCGGTAGCGGTTATTGCAGAGAATAAATCTCCGAAAGAAAAAGTCCCTGCTATAGTCTGATTATCAACAGATAGCGCCGTCTGAATCTTGGTTACAACCTGAGAAATAACAGAGGCAGATTGATAGCCTGTCTTAATGCCTAACGAACAGGTTACGTCAAGCGCAACTTCTACGGCGTCAAGGATAACGTAACGTCCTTCCCAATCTCCTAGATGTCCGTATATCTCACAAATTGCCATAATGTCGTCTATCATGGTTCCGGGAAGCGGGCCGCCGCCTTCAGGAACAGCATATATGACAACATACAGGTGAGGCATTTCGGGGACTGTGTTTCTGTCTGCGGCCTGAACATATTTTACGCCAGAAACGTGTTCTTTAATTAGCGTGTTATAGTCTACCTTTGTTACTCCACGCCGCTGTATCCTGGATGCTTCGGGAATCCTAAGTCTTAGTTCTTCTGTGTCTTCAGCCGGACCTCCGCCTCTTAACGGAAGAAGATTAGTTACAGAGATAACACCTGCAAATGCGCCAGGAACATCAACAACAACATTTTCTCCGCAGTTTCCGTCTGTCCCCGCTGTAACGATATAGTTTACGGTCATGTCTCCAGTGAATGTGTTTACGCCCTTGGTTCCGTCGCCTAACGTCAAATAAACCACATCTGATGTGTCGTTTGGTCCTTCAGCCATAAGATTAAGCTGGAAATGGTTGTCTGTAGCCGTGCTTTGCCAAAAACTGTCAACTTCAGTCCATGTAATGACGGGATCTGCTCCTGTTGTAACAGTTACAGTGTTAGCGCAAACACTCTCGCCTAAATTGTATGTCCTTTTGTTTGTTATGTCTGACAGGTCAAAATCTGCCTGTGTAAGTGTCAAAGTATTAAGTGTTCCCTGAATCACAGGGATCTCAACGGAACTTTCACTAACCTGAAAAACTATGTCTGATGTTGAAAGATAAGTAAGAGCGTCAGACCTATAAAATGGCGTATATTGTGGAATATCAAGATCAGTCGAAGGGAAGTCGTCACCTTTGGTTGCAGTTAAGTAACCTTGTGCTCCAGACGCTAAAAGGGCTTTCTCGTCAACCGTAGTGGCCTGATCTATAAGTGACTGTTTGAACTTAGCGTATTCAATACAAGTCTCCTCGTAAGCCTCATCCTGGTAAAACGCCAAGTAATCAGATTCGCTCGCAAGTAATCGTGTCAAAACATTAGCAATACCCGAATAATTAAGGTCCGTCAGTTCAGGAAGTTCGGTTCGTATCGCCGTCATAATGGCTTCAAGCCTAGCCGTAAAGTCGCGGCCTACAAAAGTTGTATAAGCGGTTGTTGCCATTTTTATTTACTTGTCCTTAAAAATAGTTTGTAGAAAGCTGATTCCGCATCCTTGCTACGGACGGCATCCTTAATGTCAATCCAACAGGCAGTTCCCTGTTAGGGTTCATTACCGATCTGTGTGCGCCGCTTTTAGCTTGGTCCTGGACATACATCTTGGCTATTACCCACCAAAGCCTAATGTCTCCGTAGTGGTCGTTAGAGATGAAGAACCATGTGTCTTTATGAGAAGTCGTGTAAGCGTAATCATCTCTCGCGTAAGGAATGTTTTTCCGTCTATATAGCCGATTATATGATGAGCCGTTTTTGGTGGCGATAGGATTGCCATAATAACGGCTGAAGTAATCGTGACCGCTCGCATCCCTGTCCTGGGATTGATACTCAGTATCTCTAGTTTCTGATGGTGTCACAAACGGAGCGACAAGATTTCCAGGGACATTGCTTGGGATAAAGTTAATCGAAACGTGGACGTAAGCCTGGTTGGTCTGTGTCCATCTCGATGTTACTTTCCATTCTACGTTGTCTTCGGGAACACTTGCCCTTTTCTCCCAACGTGCGGTGGAGGTATTAAAATATAAGGTTGTGACAATCCTTGTCTCATCAGTATCGGGGTCGAACAGTACATTGTGAACGAAACTACCAAAGTTAGGCAGTGTGTCGTATTCGCCGACATTGGTGAGAATAATGTGATAAATGCTCTCCGCAATAAGGTTTCTTCGTGCGGGCACTGTTTCGCGAGCGGTCCAGCTATCGGACATATATGCCAAGTCAACGGAACAGGCGTTTAGATTCCCTTCGCTCCAGGTAAAATCCTTGGTAATAGGATCTATCCTGAGAGGGAACGAGATGCCTTTTCCGAGAAAACTATTGTTCGTCAAACTTACTGAAATAGCTTTTTACCCCCTCTATTAGAGGTTCAAAAAATTCTTTCGGGTCTTCTTTAATAGCTTGAACAATCATCTGTTTGGTAACGTATATTGCGTCTTTCTTCCCAAGGAGTTGTTGTTGCACGCCTCCAGCGGTTAGGAAGATCGCCTGTTCCTTTGAACTCATGAGGATGCTAGGGTCACACTCACCGGGGCTTCCCCCTGCGAACATGGAAAATATGCCTTCTCCATCTTTTGCAACTGAGATCCAACCTTGCCCATTAACATCCAGAAATCCGCAGATACAAATACCATTTTTGGATATTTCACTTGGCATCGGCGCTGTCTGGGCCATAGCTGATTTTGTTCCTCGTGTCGCTCCCTTGCGCCATTTACTCTCGTCACCCTTCTTTTCTTCTTCGTCCTTGTCTTTTCCTGGTGTGGCCCAAAAAAAACCTGCTCCTGTGAAATCAACCATGTGCATAGATTCCTGTTGGCCGTTATCATCAAAAACCAAGGAGTGACCGGCTTCTGTCTTAATAACACGTATCCTTGTGCCTTTCCTGAGATCCTGATCTATAATTATCTTGGCTTCTTTCGGTATCAATTCCTTGCCAATCTTTTCAGGCTCTTTAGATACTCCAGGACCAGGAAAACAAACAGGGTCAAGGTAATTCGGCATAAAAAAGGTTACAAATACTGGTTGACCAGGAACCAAAGGCCACCATTGTCCAAAGTCTCCATCGTTGTAAAACGTGCTTACAGGTATCGAAATAACTTCGCACCACTGTAGCCAATTCTCTTTACTAACATGATTAAGACCTGTACACTCAACCTTAACTCTGCCCCTGCCTTCAGGATCTTTCAGGTCGCGCACAACACCTAAGTGTAAACCATTGGATTGCATCATGTGTTCAGGTTCGCCCGGTATTGTAAGTTTGTTATTGCCTGATGACATTATCCAACCATGCTATCTATGTTTGGTGGCGGAGCCGATGATTGTGGAGAGTAGCTGCCGTCTTTCTTAGATTCTTTCTTTTCTTCCTGGACCCACTTGTTAGATTGGAAACCAGCAATCTTTAGGTGTTCTCCTGCCGCCCTACCCTTTTGCAGTTTCACTCCCCATCTGAAGTCAATCAACATCTCGTCGCCTTCTTCTTCTGGTTGTCCAAAAACAAAAGTGTATTGGCTTTCTCCGTCTACGTCCCTGCATTTTATTGTGGCTGAATCTTTCTCATAGATGTTGGCATACATGATGATAGGCTGTTCAATAGGTTTTCCGTCCTTGCCAAGAGTGGCCCGCATTAATTCACACATGGTATGATAGCCGCTATCAACTCCCCATCGCTGCGAGGATTTTTTGACGTACCACTTGCCGCTTCCTTCAGGCCCAACATTCTGGACTGTGACACATTTCTTTGCTTCAAGACCGGGAAGTCCTATACATTCCAAATGACCATAAATAGTTGAATTGCCCGCTTTCTTTTCTTTCTGGTTCATTTGGTTTTCGGTTATCTCATTGGCTATGGCGTTAAGATCCGCCATCATCCTCCCACCCAACGAACTGTCAGCCTTGGGGAAATTCCCTTTTAGTTCGCCCGGTTTCTGCCCTCTAATTGGTGTCTCTCCGCCGCCTTGAGCAGACTTTTTACACTTAGCCATGCCCATAACCCAATTAATCCCTGCGTGCGCTGTCTTGTTGTGCATAGGGATCTTCTCTGGGCCTTTTTTCGGCTCCTCTAGTTCAATCTTCCCTTTTATTTTTCCACTCTTGAATAGTGAATCCAGCGTATCAATGATTTTGGGATCAACTTCAGTGCTACCGGCGAAAGTTGTGCCTGTAAGCCTCTCTGTGCAGTCCATCCCAACAACACGAATCGAACAAGCCTTGGATGTATGAAAACCTTCCTCTTTATCTTTAATCGTCATGGTTACAGGCTTGCTCATTTTGCCGTTCCAGTAACCATATCTAAGTGTAATTTCTGATTCTGTTCGTAAAGAGCCTGACAGTTTCCCTTCAGGGTTCCCAAATTCAGCGGTAAGTGTAGATATTCCTTCTTCAACGTCATCAAGTTGCCACATAATGCAAAGTTTGGTCATGTCTTGACCGTTGACGGTGATACTAAAATCCGGTGTCATTACTCGACCCATTACTTCACCACCCTCATTGTTAGCTTTATCTTGCCCTGATACGGAAGAAGTGAATTAGGGTTAGCCAGATAGTCGGTAGAAGCGTCAATGTGCAATAGTATAACCGTTTCGTTAATATAACTGCCCATGATAAACTTTAGCTTGGGTGGCCGTTTAATAAAGCCTCCGACCTTTGCGTCTTTCATCTTAAATAACTGGTCAACAACTGTCTTTACGTTATTGTCGCCTCGTTTGGATCTGCTAACATCAAATTCAATCTTTATTTCTTCAGAATTACCGCATCCGAATTCCTGTATTGGAGAGTTACGCCCTGCTACACGAAGCTGATTCCACGGAACCGAAACACTCCTGTCCGTTTTTGATGGGTTCCACTGAAAACTGTAACTACCGGCTCCGCCTTCAGTGTCAATCAACATACAGGACGTATTTGAGTGCCAAGCGTCAGTTCCCATTAGGTTACAAATCCCATCGGATCTCCGCCGTATCCATGATAATTAACGTCACGGTTCTTCTGTATGATGTCGGCTACAACCTGTGCTATTACTCTGCCGTCTAGTTGCAGACGATTCTCAATCTGTGATGTAAGCGTAATTTGAGGAGCGCCCTGCCCTGCTCCACCGTAAGACATGAACGGCACTGCCATACGCTCTGACAGGCTCATATCGTTAAATCCTTCAGGAGCGGGAGATGCTCCAGGAGGAGTCTCGAACTTCGGGATATAGGGAGCAACTTTCGCCTTTATGCTGTCAATCGCAGATCCTATGTCACCGATTAGTTCAACAATCTTATTCGGCAGATAATCTATTGCCGCATAAACTTGCTGTGCATACATGTCCCATGTCGCTCCAGCTTCTTTTAATGGACCAATTATGCTGTTATTCCAAAAGTCACCTAACGATTGCCATAAGGTTCCTGAATCCCAAGTCGTCATTGCGGAACCGGAGATGCTATCCCAAATAGGAGCCAATAAGTTTCCAATTCCAGTTACGGTGTCGTAAATCCCTCCCTTTATAGCTTCTGGTCTTGTCCAAAGTGGTCTTTCCAAAAAGTCGTTGAAACGCCCTGGTTTGGGTTTAACTTTTAGTTCGTTCCAAAAGCTCTTAGCTATGTCAGCTATTCCCCCTCCAAACCATTCGACAATATCCATAGTTGTGTTGCCAAGGTCTTTTGCAAGCGACAATACAGTAGGAGCAAGCCAACCCGATGTTTTGCCTGTTTTGGCTGTTTCTATCATCCTTTCCCGAAGCATTTCAGTTTCCGCTACACCGAATTCTGAAATTAGGTGTTCCTGGTGCTCTCTAATCCAATCGTGAACCTTGGAGGGACTCCATTGATCTCTTGCGACAGCCCGTTGTGTGCTCATTAATGTTGTTGCATAATTAAAAGGCCCAGAAATTGCTTTTGCTATAATGTGCGCCCCAGGCCAATCTGATATTGTTGTGCTAAAATTTTGTAATGAAGTTGAAACTCTTTCATAAGCTGTCCCCGCATCAAGTAATGTCTCTAACACCGTCTTTGTTAGGTCAGCATCAACGGAATTGGCGATCTTGTCTTTCATCTCCTTGTATCTAGTAGCGAAACCTTCGGAAGTAACAGACCTAATCAACGGTATCCAGTTTTTTGAAACACCAAACTCTTTGACAATATTGAAGCCTTCAGCCTCAAGGTCTTTCATAATCCCGCCCATAGCTTTTAAGAAATCAGGCGCAATATCTTCGTCACCCATGTATTTGTTAACGAGCTTGCTTCTTATGGCGTTCATATATTGGGTGTTATGGTCTTTATTCAGCTTCTTTTGTTCAGGCGTAAGGTTTAGTCCCTTAGTGTCTCTCCATAATCCTGTTCGTTTCATAATCATCTGAGCAAAAGGATCGCCTTCACCTTCAAAAAGGTCTTTAGCCCCTCTGCCTGATTGCCCTGGTTGAAAGCCTAAGTCAGAAGTCGCCGCCACAAGCGCCAATGAAGCTGGCATAGACCATCCTCTGTCCAATACCGACGGAAGGATGTATCTAAATGCGGACTGTATGCCTGGACCCCATATAGCTGAAACAGCAATGGTCTTGCCAATTTGTGCTGCTATGCCCTGTGACAAGCCTCCAATGTCAACATTTCCAAATCCTTTTACGTCAGCCTTGCCACCACTTTGGAGTTGTCTGGACACCTCCTCTGGCAGTTTAGTCATAAAGGCCAACATGGTCTTGGTCATAAGTTCAGCAGTCTTCTCGACACTCATCTTGGAGATCATCGAGACTTTAATTGACGCTTCATTCATCTTCTGCATATTGCCAAAACCAATAGCTGAAACATCAAATGCGCTTGCAGTCTGCGTCATAGCCTGTATGTATGATTCTGCCGAGACAGTCCAAAACTTCTGGGAAAACATCTTTGCGGCAAATTCAGTGTCTTTTTTAAGGTTTTGGTCAAACCCCAATGGTGACAGTTCGCCTAAACTATGCGCCATCTTCTGTCGTGAACGACCCAAACCAATGTCTGTCGCTCCGTATTGCGCCGCCTGTATTCCAGCAGACCACATCCTGTATCTTAACAGGAACCAGGGAGCCTTCCCCCAAATGGAGTCCATGAGGAAATTACCTGTATCATCAGGAGCCATCTTAGGCTTTCTGCCGCTTCCTCCACCACCTGGCTGTTGGAACGGTATAGGTTCGCCCGCCTTGTTAACCTTCATGGGAGCTATCTGGTAGCCCTTGGCGGTTCCCATAGCAACATTGTATCTCTCAACTGCGGTAGATAAAGCGCCTAATGCGGAGGCTGCGGCTGATGCTTTGGCAGGAGTATCGGTAATGGCCTTGTTGAACAGTTCAGCGTTTCTCGCAGCGGTTCCCATAGAAGATGAGCCTTTAAAGAAGTCACCTAGTTTAGCGCCCTTTACTCCCAAGTCTTTAATCGAAGCTGCGGCATTACCAAGAGCGGACAAACCTTTAGCAAAGTTCATTATAGGCGCAATGGCTCCTGTAACAGATGTTCCAACACCAACTAACTTATTGGCTACAGCCTCAAATGAAGCTATAACGTGCTTGTTGGCCTCTACAACCTGTTGAACACCGTCTACCTGATAACCAATGCCAATAGTTTGATCCACTTAACGCTTATCCCTTGCCTTTTCAGACTGTTCCTTTTCCCAATTCCGCTGCTCTAAAAACATCTTCCAGTACTTCCTTCTCAACCTTGACGGCCACGCCATCACATGCTCTGGTAAGAAGTGGTAGTGATACATGAAGTTGTGAACTTCCCATTCAAGAGCCTCATCCGTATATCTCGCTTCAGGAAAGAACGGGGCTAGGTTCTTTATCCCCTTGGAAGCAAAAAGCCCCTGTGTGTCAAAAAATTTGACACCTCTTTGTATGAACAAACAGTACAAGCGATGTTGGCAACGGCCTTGTATCCGCAAATCAACTTTTCCCTTGTCTCACGAATTGCAAGGTGATCCGCTTGAGGCAAATTAATTACGTCCTCGTAGGTCGGCGGTTTACCGTCTAACTCCTTGAGAACCTGAAAATCGGCCTGATTAGGATCTGAGTTGCCCGCAGCCTCAAGACCCATTAAAAGCTGTTCCTGTCTCCCGTCTAGGAAACCAATGGATGCTTTTACCTGAGTCCTTGGGAGCGTAATCTGCAAAACAGGATCGTCTTGTCCCTGTAACGCCTTTGGGAGAGCGACAACCTCAAGTTCAGTAAGATCTTTTTGAGTATGAATTGGTTCACCACATCTAGGACAAACATTATAAAGGTGTAGAATGTTGCCATTATTGAACTTGTAGTTTTCAACGCTAATCCATTCCTGGTCAGGCACTTTGAGGTCGAGTATCCCTTCTCTACCTGGCTCTTTCTTCCCGTCTATCGACACAACGATACAGGCCAGAAAGTCAGGTATGACCTCAAATACCTTTTTGCCACGGCGAGCAAATACCTTGTCAGCGTATCCGTCGCCTTCCTGAATGACTATCGCTCTCCCAAAGGGAGTTTTGAAGCTGTTTTGTTGCTTCTTATACTCTATCAAGATTACCTCTCAATTTTATAGGCATACTTGATTTCAACTTCATCTATTACGTTTTTATCCCAGGCGTTAGAGACTTTATTAGAAGTCCCGTTGTCTGTGACAAAGCAGTAATAAAACTCAGTCGTCCTCACGTTTATGCCCGCATTATCCATCTCGTATAAACTTGCGTTCCTAAAACATGCGGAGATCGGCATACCGTTACCGCTTTGTGCATCCTGGCACTCAGTCATCCACTGGTAAAAGTAGAGTCCGCCCGACCCACTATCGGGAACAACAAGTTTCAAAATCAATTTATCGAAGGTTAATCCACCGGGTTCAGGGAACGGGTGATTCTGTCCTGCGCCTTGGTGTTCGCGTACGGCGATCTTGGCCTTTCCGGGGTTACATTCCTGCACCCTGGCTGCCACGAGGCCGTTAACCTCAAATCTGTATTTCCACTCTGCTATGGTGTTAAAACCGTAGTTGTCTTCAGCCATTGTGTTATCCCCTTATCTTACGTTCCAGCCAGACAGTTCATAAAGATCCTGGAACTGCTCAAAGGCTTCTCCAGCGCCGACAATACCCATGTTGAACATGAGGTAGTAAATAACCTGAGTAGGCTGTATGAGCGCCCTACAGTGGTATTTGCCCCTGCTAATATCCAGGCCGGTATTGATAACCGCATTAAGCAGATTCCCTTTGCCATCCCAGTAAGCATCTCGATCTGTCTGAATCAGGAAATCATATATTTGGTATCTATCCTTAAACTCCTTGAACGCAGGTTCGAGTACTCGATGTATCTGCCTCCATGTCATTGGATGGTTGGGGTCGAACAGGAATGTTTCCAAGACCGGAAGTATCATTCTGTTTGCGGAGGTTATGAACCTGACCACGTTTAGGTTACGCAGGGCTGTAGGAGGTATCCACGTAGTCCGTTGTTCCCAAAACATCGCTCCCTGTATTCCCTTGATTCTGGAAATGAACAGGTAGTTAATGCCGTTATCAGCAAAAAGGTCAGCATACCCAGTGGAGTTGTAACCCCTAATGTCGTAGTCAATTCCTTCACAAAGAGTTACCTTGCCACGTTTCGGGCCTACAGGAGCATAACTTGTGTTATACAGGTTATCGGTCTTACATAGACATGCCGCTAAGTGTCCAAGAGATGAAATATACTTACGGGTATTGTCCATATCATCGTACACGAGAGGCCGACCGTAAAAAAGTGAGAATCTGTGCGAGTTCCACGCACCGAAGCCGTAACCTATTCCAAGTCGCCAATTTAGGGCTTCAGCCGGTGTCATGTTCGCAGGAATCTCACCATAGGCAATCATGTCCGCCCTAAGTTCGACGTAAGCGATTAGCGCCTGATAAACCGTAGCTGAGTTGGTTCCAGGAATCATAATGTCCATCGCAGGGTTCCAAGTCTGGTCAGCGGCATACATCCCTGTCTGTGCAACAGCGTTACCAATCCAATCTGACTCAATCATGGTTCCGCCGTCTGAACCACCAGTAAGCGCATTTCCTGTGGTATTCTCTACAGGTCTATTAGTGTATCCTGCGCTTGAACTTTCAAGGTCAGTCAAATAAATCAGTTCAGATCGTTGATTCACATAATTAAGGACATAATGGTCTGAGGTAGAATCCATGTTCACATCAGAAAATGTCTCTGTAAGTCCCTGGTTAGAGTAAACCACCTTTAAAGTGAACGCTGTGTCTGACTGAAGCGGAGAAGGCCAGATTTGAACCAGCACGCTGTCGCCCCAGAGTCCAGGGTTTCTTGCATCTACCTGGAGGGTCGGCTGAGTAACGCCTGTGGTTCCCTCAATCAGCGTTGTGGTTAATCCTAGTGCGGTCAAACAAGTTGAGCCTGATTGACATTTAATAGAAACGCTCGCCCCTGTTCCAATAGTCAGAATCCTAACCGCTCCACTAATGGAATAAGCGGTGGCTAAGACTAATCCCGCCAACTGAGTGACTATCTGGCTAGAGGTTAGTGTGAATGATCCTGAACCTTCTCCCGCAGTAACAAGAGTAAAGGTCTGGTCCGCTGTTCCGTTAATTGCTATGACAAGTTTATTCGTTCCCGCAACAGCCGCAGTAACCGCCTCACTAAAGCCTAAGGTTGAATATGCGTCGTTTGACACTGCGCTAACCGTTAACCCCGCGGTTACGGTGTTAGCAACAATGTAGACTTTCTCATCGGCTGTAGCGCTTGCGGTCAGGTCTGTAGTCTGAGCATTTATGATGTCTGCCACTTCAGCCGCAGTGACTAGCGTATCAGCAGGGAACGTAACAGTTTGGGGAGAGCCTGCCGCTACGGTAATCTTAAACTTATCATTTATGCCTGTTCCAAAGTTGAACGGTCCAACTTCCGTCCCTGTAATGCTACCGGCTGCCGCTGGAATAAACGTATATGGCCCTGTAGCCGCAGTCATTGTCGCACGAGTCGCCGTTGAGCCTCTGTCTGAAAGTGTTACGCTCGAAGTTAACGCTGTAATGCTAGTTGCATCCGCTGCGTCCGTATAATGCACAACACGTATGATTATTAGTCTTCCGCCCTGTCTCAGCGCCATTTCAGCGACGAGAGGATCGTTAGACCACGTTACTTTGTTCCCAAATTTTATTCGCAGTTCATCAAGCGATGAAACCGCTGTTGCTGTTGCAACCGGCCCTCGCTCGAACTGACCTATCATCACCACCCATCCGAGCAACACTTCATCAACGAACATGCTCAAATCGGTAATGCTGTTTATAACTCTTGCAGCGCCTAAACTCATCTGAGTTCCTCCTTATCCCTCGATCCGTAGTTTCTTTTCATGCACCAACCGTTTTATAAAGTCGTATGGTAGAAGTTTCCCCAATATAGGGGCAGATGTTCGGTTTGATGACAGTTTCGGTCCCAGATCAATGCCCGTGCCGTCGGTGAGAGGGATATGTTGAGGACACGGTTGAAGGTTCGTTATTATCTTGTAGCCTGGGTTCACTTCTCCTTGTGGAATCGGTGATACCAACGGCGTTTCCTCTATTGTCACGTCAGTCTTTTCCTTTGCCATATTAAATTCCTTCGTAATTATTTTCAGGTTCAATATCGAAGAATATTTCTTGAATACTCGAAGTGTCGTAAGCCTCAAGCCGGTCAATCCAAACTGTTCCAATTGACAAAGACGTAACAGCGGCAAATAGAGGCACATCTAGTTCGTCCATGTTTTCAATGTCACCCGTAATAACTACTGGATGTTGACCCTCGATAGTCGGTGATAGACCGGGAGGGAACGCCTGTAATATTCCAAGCTGTAATTGGTCTGCATGGGTCTTTTTGGTAGCTAGAGCGTGGACATGATAAAAAACTGTTATAGGTGTGGGAAATGGTTTAATTGTGTAACTTACTGGCCCTGTGGCTGTAACGCCAATAGCGTGTGACATCTGAGGTGGAACGTCTATTGTTGTTTCTGTGGTAGAAGGAACCGCAATCTCTATCGCAGGTCTTGCCCTATCAGAATCAACACGAATGTACATCCTCGCAAACGCCAGGCATGGGAATACTGTTTCTCCCTTTTCCCTTTCGGGCCAATAGGAGTAGACCTTCATTGGATTACCGTTATGAGTAATCTTTGAAAGTCTATTAAACATCCATGTATCCAGCGTATCTAGCACTAAAACGGCACCTCGTCAGGGTTTCTTAACCGTCCCTGCCAGTATTTGCTCATATAGTAAACTCGACCCAAAGCCCGTGATGTAGCGTTGAAGTAGGTGTTAAAAACTAAGTCTCCCACCTTTTCCCTGGTGTCTGAAACAAAAGGTCTTCCTTCCCTACCCATCCTGGTTATCTCTTTCACTTCTTTGGTCTTTGTTTTGTATTTCTGCGTCCCTTTTTTGGTAAAGCCATTCTTCACATCATACGCTACGGTTTTAGTGTTGAATTCTTGTCCAGCGCCTCCCTCAAGGCTATGTGCAATATCAGCTAATTTACTAACGTCGTGGTGACTCATTCTTGGGCTTGCGCTATATACACCTTTTCCACTTGAAGATTTAGGAGGTCTTTTCCTAACCTTGGGAACAGCCCTTTTCCATGTGCGCTGTTGGAGATAACCTGGGTATGTGGCTCCTGGGTGCCAGCCGACTTCTCCACCAACACTATTAGGCAGGGAGATTTTAGTTTCTGATGCGATGGAGTTGTGCAATAAGCGAGTTCGGAACAATACTCTGGTGTCATAACCATGTTCAGCTTTCCATGCGGCGTATTCTGGTTCATTTGCTGCATAATCGTTATTAACCATCGTATTTTTCATCTCAGTAACTATCTGCTTACCAAGACTCTTGGACGCTGCAATCAACACTCCATTAAAGGTATTCTCGAAGTTTTTACCTCGTTGAAGGAAACTCAAATCTTCTTTTCGGATTTTAATGTTAAGTTTCATCTAGGTCGTATCCGAATCCTTCGCCTCTAACGGTGCTATCAAGTTCAACGGCTTTTCTTACATGAACATAAGTAATAGGATCTGTGGCTCCCTGTGGTCCTACCTTAACGGTTAGCGGATAACCCTTACAAAGATCCCATCTTTCGTCACCCTTGCGAAAATATGCGTCAGGTTTAAACTTTGCTATTCCCTTGTTAACCAACGCCTGTGTCTCGAACAGCCATATACTTTGCTCACCGTCCATTGCACCGGCTACACCAAGGCTTAACCCTTCGGCTTGTCGTTGAAGGTCAGTCCACTCCATGCACTGCAAGCTAAAAAGTTCCACGTTGTCTTCGACATAAGCGACTTCCGCTCCATGTCCAAACTGGAAAGCCTTGTGAACAATCCTAAAAACGCTGTTCTTGACATTTTCTCGCACTATACGAGTCTCCAGGGCCAATGGTCATATTGTTGGTTTCTTGCTATAGATCTAACTCCGCAACCAGGCCAGGGAGGAGCAGGGTCAGCGTCGGTCCCGCTAGGGATAATGCCTGCCCCTTTGCCCGCTGTAGTCTTTAAAACCTCAATAGCTTTCTGTAATGCTCGAAAGAAATCTGACCGGCTTGGTAACTTCGTCGTTTCTGGCCCTGTCCGTAGTTCCTGCACTTCGTCTGAGTAAATCAGTGCTAACCTTGGGACAATCGCCTCTAGCGTCAATGCGGCTACATACACCCGTTCCTTGTCGTTTAAGTTGTTCGGGTCAAACCCCTGTGAAGCGATTTGAGAATCAATCACAATAGGAAGGTCTGTTACCAAGTCTCCATCAATGTGAAGTATTGGTCGAATGTTGATTTCGACAAGTTGTTGGATGTCTACAGCCATTATAGTTGCGCCTTAACCTCTGCCTGTCGGTCCATCAGCTTTTTAATGAGGTCTTTTTTGCTATCGTGTTTATCCGTCTTGGCTCCAAAAGCGGCAACGGCTTTCTTTAATGTGAAATAGGCCATAGATTCAGCGTCTTCCTTCGTATAGAAACGGTAAGCCAATGCTTCGTCACCTGGAACGCTAAGGTTAATATCAGGCTCAACCGCAATCACTTCAGGAGTTATCTCAATAGCGTCTTCTTGATTGGGATCGTCCCTAACCTCAAAGATTACAAGCCCTCCTCCGTTTAGCCAATTTCTTGTCATACGCCCGACTGGTGGAACATAAGGAACTACGTCATCACCTGTAATGGACAAAGTTGTTTCGGGATCTATAAAACAAGTCTTCTGATTTTTGAGCCTGATATATTTCATGTGTTACACCAGTGGCGCCATCCAGGTTGGGAATCCGTAACCTGAGAAAAGTTTACTCTTGTCTACAACGATCCTCGAAAGGCGCTGGACATTGACAAAGCCGGACATAATCGACACGACCGATCCTTGTACCTGTCTGCGTATGATCCTCTCAGATTCAACCAGGAGCGGTCTGAACACGCAGTAAAGGAGCGCCTGTGACGGATCGAAAAGAAGACACTGATTGTCGCCAATAGATGAGCTAATGAAATGAGGAATACGGCTAGGAACGATTCTGTTTCTGCTCTCTACATTAACAGCGGCGGAACCAAGGCCACCAGCGGTAGGCTTGAATTCAGCGATGTTGAGGATGTAGTTAGACATCGTTTCCGACGTAACCATTGACTTCCAATCGTATCCAATCAGGTTTGAACGGGTCCAAAGAACCAGGAAGTCAGAAAAGGTCAAAGACGAACCTGTGCCTGTTCCAACGACTGTAGCGGCTTCTGAACCATCTGTCTGATCGCCAGAGATAAGCGCTGTTACGGCGTTTTTATAGAGCTTGGAGTTAAGTTCAAGTCCTACTCTCTCCATCCAACGAGACAGTATCGGGAAACTTACGGACAGAATCATTTCGTCCGACCAGGAGAGGCCAATACCTGTTTTGCGAATCTTGGTCGTTTTTGTTCCCCAGGTGTATTCGCTATCAGGAATAGTTTCAGCCTCGTTAACTGGCAGGTGTTGTGGATGCTCAAAATCTATCCAGGGAGAAACTACGTCCATGCTGTTGACGTTCTGAGTTCCCATGCAAAGATCCTGGTATTTAGCTGAAAGTCCAACACCACGAACAATGAAGTCTCGAATAACTTCAGGGGCAAGGTATCTAACGTCGCCCGCCAAGGTTAAAAGATGACCAAGTGTAAGGCTCGTGCTGTTAAGTCCGAATTCCTGGAATATAGCGGGAAAATCCAAAGGCTCGCCTTCACCATCAAAATATCCATGCCTAGCGCAGAAATCCTTTACGCTTACTTCGCGTCCGGGCGCTGCATCACTACCTCTATATTCATTCAACGGGTCTAGGATTTTCTCTTTAAGAGTGTGTCGAAGACCGAGAATTGCTGAATTATTATCCATTTCTGTTTCTCCTTAATCTTCCAGAATCTCGATAAGGTCGCCAGCGTCTCCGCCTTTGATGATAAGACAAGTGGGCGCTCCGTGACTTCCCGCTGTAGGCGCATAGGTCGCCGCAGTAATTCCCAACACCGCATTTGCGTGATGCGACGGTGCGTTTATGGTAAACGAACTGCCGGTGTTTACGGCGCTGATAGCGATTGTGCCCGTAGGTGTAATCGAAGCCACAAAATCAACGGCTGTAGCATTAATAAGAGCGACAGCGGCTACGAGTGTCCCTGTAACAAGAGTGAAGTTCTGAGGTGAACCACTATCTATCGTGATGTTAAAAATATCGGTTGCGCCTACGCCAAAGGTCATGTTAGGACCAACGGCTGTTCCTGCATGATAAGCTGCGGCAGGAGAGGTAAACGCATAAATTTTATTGTCAGGGCCATGCACACCAGGGCCAACAACCAAACTATCTACACCTGCAACGGCCTTGTCGTAACGGTGATTGTATTTCGTGGTTACGGTATAAACTGTGTCATTGTAGTAATTCGCTATTACCCTGCCAATATAGTTAGGGTCAGCGACTCTCGTAACCTCTACGATCTCCAGATCATCATTGATCCTAACCGGAGTACCCATAGGCAGGTTCAATGTGTCGCAGGTAAGGCTAATCCTTAGAACGTTTTCAGCTTTCTGATCCATTATTCTCTCCCTCCATTATCCTTTCGACCAAAAAGCGCCTTCATATCCTCGAAAGCTTCACTGTTATTGATCGTTTTGGGTTTTTCTTCTTCAATCGGAGCGGACTCTGCGGATCGCAGAGGACCAAATCTTCCTTCGGCTATTTCCTTGTAAAGATTCAGTTGCTCCTCAACAAAACCGAGATCCTGTGAATTTGATATTCGACCACGGATACGCTTGTCATTCTCTGACATATCGGCATCTGTAACTTTGGCTTTGTCAAACCATGACACGGCCTCTCTACGCTGAGAAACCAGGAAGGCTTCGCCATGCTTTGCGTATTCGAGTTTAGCCGGGAGCCTGTCGAGAATCTCTGCGCTTTTCAGCCCTTGCTCGTCTTCCAAAACCACGTATGGCTCCAGGTCTTTAATTTTGCTCTGATAAGCCAATAGCGCCTTGTGATTATCTAGCAATCCAGAAATTCTTTTTAGAATGTTGTCGGTCGCTTCGCGGAGTTGCTCCGGCAGCAGGGTGGCTTCGTCCAGGCTAAAGTCTACTTTAAGCAGGTTCGCCACTTCTCCCAAGTGAGTCATTACGTCGGCCATCTTGTGACCTCCTCTTTTAGTTTTATGTGGCGTTTTGGAACCTGTGTGGTCTAACGCCTTGGTTACGCTAGTTGCGTGATTCTTGATTGGTGAAGTTCTTGGTCCTGCATTGGGATCTGCGCCTTCACCTGTTGGCAGTATTGCCATGTGTCCTACATTAACTATTTTCTGCGCTATCCAGCGCACTTCTTTGCCATCAACTGTTTTACCCTGTTTAGAAACAAATTCTTCAATTTCCATTTCGGGGTGTGAGCGTGTAAACTCCGCTCTAATGCCGATAGACCCCGACCTGATTATTCCCTTTTGGATGCCTATAGCCGCTCTTTTATCAAACTCACAATCAACAACTACGTCGCCATTGATACCGGCCACTATGTCGCTTGTATCTTCCCATTCAGCGTTATCTATGTTTCCTGCGACATCCCTGGCTGAATCTGAATGATCCCACCTGAGATCGGGCTTATCCTTGTTGATTAGTGGTATCGCCGTTTTAAGGGCTTCCCCTCCGTTTGCGGTATAATCTACAAGTTGCGGTTGCCAGTAAGACGAATGAGGCCATGCTTTAACTGCACTTAGAAAACGCCATTTTTGCCTAACTACTCCGTCTGACGGCATATCATCGTCTTCGTCTTCATCAGGTTCTTGTTTGTCGGGTTCCTCTGGCTCTTGTCCGTCATGTTCCGCTTTAACTTCTATTGCCGGTTCTTGAGGAATTACCCTGACGGCGCAATGAATAACGCTGTCCATCTCATAGACATCTGCTTCTATCTCTGCATCGTAACGAGAAAAAGAGACTTTCATCTCATTTAATATTTTCTGTGATTCGTCCATCAACCCTCCCTTCTTTCATGCTAAGTTCCTTCTTCTTCCCTTTTCTGGAAACCGGAAGGCGATGGTCTAGCGTGAAAACTTCCTGCCCATCCTCTGTTGTGCGTTTATTTAAGATCAAGTTCTGTAATAGTTGCTTCATCAGAAAAACCATTCCATTGTGTTGTGCTATATGGATTTAGAGAATATCTTCCTTTTTGCTGGCTAAATGATGCTGTGTATGCGCCTGAAGTTACGGTCCTGTCATCAAGACCCAGGATTTTCCGTCCTTCTTCTGGTGTAGCAAGTCCAGCTTCTACCTGCATGACTACAGCCTGTGTCAGCATTTGCCGTGCTTCTGATTCTTTAAATACGTCCTTGAGAAAATCGTTGTTGTATTCAATCTCTACGCCAATATCACCCATTCCGCTGAAAGCCATGTTGAGTCTGTGACCATGTTCCAGACACTTTTTAACACCCAACTGATACAGGGTAAGGTTCCTCAACATCTCCTCGTAAACGACCTTTGAAAGACCTTCGCTGCCAGACGAGAATTCCCATCCAAAGAATATCGGGTGACGTTGAAGACCCGCAAACATTCCCTGTAAGACTACCTGTAGAATGTCTTTGGCTCCCTGTGCGGATGATTGTGTATTTTGGAACGTGAATTTTATGTTGTCGTAACCAATCCCAATTCCGTGGTTAAGGTTGTTTGTAATTGTGTCTGAGATAGCTTCCAAGTAAGCGCCAGCCTTTGCATCATATTCTGCCTGTGTCTCTCCTGATTCTCTAGGAGGAGCGTCAACTGAAGCTAACAAAACACCTAACCCACTGATTTTTTCCATCCACGATTTGATCTGCCTGTTAATGTTTTTGTGTATTTCACATGCTTCCAACGCAGACGCTATCGGAGGAACAGGGTAAGGTGAATCGTCTTTCAAGACCAATGCGTGATATACGGTTTGAATTGGGTTTAGAGGAACAAGTTTCCCCTGTTGGCTCTGGACAAGTTCAAGTGTGCCAGCGTTATCGGCATACCTAAATCGAAGTGATTTTATTGGAACCAGGAAGCCGCGGGATATTTCGCTTATTGATCTGTTGGGTGTCCACTCAACGCAACATGCCGCAGTTAACGCCAACTGTTTGAGGAGCGCACATTGTATTCCCTGTAACGATACCCTTTGTGCGAACTGATTAGCGCAATCTATAGCTTCGTTAGCTCTATCCTCAGAATCGGCTCTAACATAAAGGTTGTGACCTGATCCCATTCCCAGACTAACGGTAGTCTGAACGAATTTGCTCACATAAGGATCTGTTACAGCCACATAATTGATTACATCGTATAAACCGAAAGGAAATGTCGCTGGTATTGTGTATGATTCCCTAAAAGCAGGTGTGTTAAGCGCATCCTCGTCCCTGGAACGTCTAGGAACAACTCTAGGCAAACCTAAAGCCGCTCTCTGTCGAGGTCTTGCAAACAATTCCTTTATTTTAGATATTGCGCCTATGATGCCCTCGCCTTAATGAATATTGGCATACACATCGGCCCTGGTTGTTGTCCAAGGTCAAATGCGGCTACTGCGGCGCTATTCATCGCCATAGCAAAATGGTTAACTACGTTTGGACCACTATCGTAAACACGACGGGTCATGCCTGTGCTGGTGGCTTCATTCTTTGTGGTCAATGCTCGTAAGTGCCGTCGAAGATCCTCAACTGTAGCAAGATCTTTTCCTGAAACCATCTTCCTTGCCGGTAGCCAGATTTTGCCTTCCTGCATACGGTCAATCATGGAATCCAGGGCTTCGGTTCGATCCATAGAAACAGTGTCTATCTCAAAGAAGCCTTCGTGTGTTTCCACGCCACGTTTAAGTTCC
>Ga0208495_1000186_pt1 | contig 29804 bp, 50 predicted proteins | sample CryBogmetaGMA14M_FD_184551 | JGI IMG/M metagenome (GOLD analysis project Ga0208495, IMG submission 184551) | Freshwater microbial communities from Crystal Bog, Wisconsin, USA - MA14M (SPAdes) | ecosystem: Environmental > Aquatic > Freshwater > Lake | place: Crystal Bog, Wisconsin, USA...
GGGTATCTGAGATGGCAAAGAGGACTGGCAGCCTGGCTCAAACAGGTGGTGCTTTGTTCAACCCGCTCTTCGGTGACAATACTGATTACTCTTATGCAAGTAGAAGCCTAGCAGGGCAGAAAATACCAGCAGGAATAGATTATGCCATGGGGCAGGTTCCAGGAGGCCGTATCATAAACGATATTGTCAGGCCAGGAATAAACTTGGGGTATGGACTGGCTACGGGTAAGGAACTGGATCCACAGCGCCCCGAGCAGAGCAACCTTCAATCAGCAGCTCTCAACTTCCTTACTGGCATGAAGGCAGTTCCTAATGATTACATGCAAAACATAATGAGATTACAGAATAGCAATGCGGCAGAATCACAACTTCATTGGCAGAATATGTTGAACGCTCTCCAAAAAGGAGACTTCCCTCTCGCTCAACACGAAAAGGAAATCTCCCTGAGACTTCAACTAAGTGTTATGCCCCCCAAGCAACGTTAAATCCTCGGTGGTGGTGGGTTTTTCTTGAGATAATCCATCATTTCCTGTAGAGACATGGGCGGTGCCATAATTCGGGCCGCCCTTGGTGTTTGTTGAGTAGCCTTCTCTTTTGCCTTCTCCTGCGCCTCCATGCTTCGAGCTACATCTTCCCTTATCTGTTCGATCTCAGCCTCTACGACGCTCTCAGGGACCTCTACGGGCACGGGGTGAGGCACGGCAGGAGTGTGAGGTTGTGGGGCTTCTGTTAAGGCATCAGGTGGTATCAATGTCTTGGGCTCACCATGATAGAAGGTTGCGAACTGTCCAGCATCAGCGTTCCACTCAATCCACACACCTCGTCCACACAGATGCTCGGGAGGCACGGGCTTCCAAGTAGGCTCCAAGATGCACTGGCCATAATAGTAGTTGATACAACCGCCGCAATGTCGATACTTCAACTCAATAATCGCTTCATTCGCCATGTTAGTTCTCCTTTTTCTCTTTTAATCTACGGCTTTGACAGAAATCATTCAACTTCTTTCTCTTCGCTTCACGCTCCCTCCTGAGAATTTTAAGTCTTAGCGATATCACCTTAGCTTTCTTACGCTTTATTATGTTCACCGCTAAAACATCTAAATCTTTTTGCTCTAAGCCCGTGTAACTTATAACCTTTTGCTTGAACTCTATAACGTCCTCAACTTCTTGAATATTGTCGTCATAGAGATCCAGGGCTGTCGCGTACCACTTGGGTACCTTGTTGTAGTTCATGCCCATAATCGGATGAACGTAATACGCTGATGTGGTGAGCAGTGAGCCATGCCCGAGAGCTGCCTGGAGCTGGAACATGTTCAACCGTTGAGTCTCCCATGTTGCAAAGGTATGTCGAGCTGTATGAATGCCCACTTTCCTTATCTTGCAGGCATCTAGGACACCGTACCAGAGATGTGCCAGGCCCCTTGGCGTGAGATCTCTGCCCCCTAGCTTTGTGATGGAGGGTAGTAGTAGGGCATTGGGGTATTTCCCCTTCTGGACCCACTCCCTTAAGTATGGGGCGAACTCGGGTATAACCTGGACGTGACGAGCCTTGCCACCCTTGCCGTTCCTTACCATAAGAACAGGTGGCTCCTCGTCGAGCAGGACATCATTGTAGGTGAGTTGGCGTATTTCCATTGATCTTAGCCCGGAGCCTAATGCCAAACGCACAAGAAAGCAAGCACGCCGCCACTTCCTTTTACGTTCTAGGATAGGTAATGCCAAATAAATTTGACAAAGCTCGGGATCCGTGAAATATTTCAATGGTTCCATGATTTGTTCTCCTTTCGTCGGCAGGCCAGACGCCGGGGCAGTATTTACTGGAACAGCCTTCGGTTTCTGGCCACCTAAAAAGAGTCTTATTACCTCCTGTTTTCTTTTGAATATCCACTCGAATGAACCGTAGGGCATACCGGCTTGAGTTGCCAGGAACAGGCGCCCATGTTTGTGTAGTGCAGCCCAAGCTACGAATGCTGTCATGCGTAGGCGGTTAGTTGGACTGGATGTGTGATTGTCATCGCTTAACCCCATGCCTTTGAACAGGCTCTTAATGAAATCCATTATGCCTAGCTCATCAGGATCAGTGAAGAGGAACTCTTGGTAAGTTTTAAGGCACATCTCTTTTCTGAGGAGTAGGTATGGGGCGAACTCGGGCATGACTTCACACACTCTGCCATTACAGCAGATCTTAGGTGCTTGTTTGCCTTTGTTGAAATCTTCCCAGACATTCTCAGTCTTCCATGTGAAGATCTCTTTGCGTGTGTGGCCAGTTGCCAATAGTGCTCGGGCCATGAATGCTCCATCATGTTCAACTGGATACTCGTCTAATGCCTCCAGCATCAATATAAGGCGGGAGTATCTGAGAAACAGGTTGTACTTCCCTCTGTCCTTTTCCCTTCTTCTGGATCCTTTTCCTTTTGGCATTTGGTTCGTCCTCGTCTTTTGATAAAGATTCAATCACTAAATACTGATACCATAAGTCCTCGATCATTTGAAGAGCTGCCTTTTTTACTGATTCCTCAGCGGAAGAGCTGGCCAGTTTGTTTAGGACTCTCATCATGTGGAGGATTACTCGCTTCTTAGCTATGTCCATGTTGTCTCCTTCCAATAGCCCACCGCACGCCCTCGTCTTTCGTATCGCCCTCGTCTTTGCGGATGAAAGAGAGAGAAGCGGGAGGCAAGAAAAAAAACCAGGGCCGGAGGGCGCCCTGGTGGTGGTTGTTATTCCGCAAGGGAAGTCACTGACTCGTTTGTTTCAATCTCAATCTGGCCGTTGACTTTCCGCACTGTTGCAATAAGTTTTAACCTGGTGTCATTATGAGATCCGCCTGTTACCCAAACAACGATAACATCGTTGCCGCCCATATCGATGTACGCCTGACAATCAACGCCTATGTCCCATGTGTTGCATGATGTCACAAGGCGTTTGTGTCCTAACCTTGAGGCCTCGCTCCTGTTTCCCTGGACAGTTCCCCTAAATCTTGCCATAGTCTTGTTTCCTTTCCATGTTGGTATTTAACGCACTCGGCGCTTATAAAAGCGGATTCCTTTACCGCTTAATTCCAGGATGGAACTCGGTCCATCCCGAAGGTTAAAAGGTAGAGGTTATTTTTTGTTAGCGTAATAGGCCAGAGACACATACACCATGAAGGACAACATCAAAGTCCAGTTGAGAACTCTCATGTTACTTCCTCATGGGCATTAGGATATCGAGATTGCCATTGAAAGACTTGATAGCAACGGGACCACCACTTGAACAACCTGATTGCCTGAGTAACGTCAAGTTGTCAGTATGATCGATAAGCTCAACGAGGTAGTTCCTGTTGAGTATGATCTCAAAGTCTTCAGGAAATGTTCCCTTGAAGTTGCCTGTAGTGGTGTTACCTTCGGAGTCTTTACGAAAGATATTAATCCCGGAACAATTGGATTTGATGGTGACACCTTTATTTTTCTCATATTCCTTCTTGCTGATATTTAATCCCTTGAGAAACTTCCTTGTTTCCTTTGCCGGCAACGTGCAAGTTTCCTTCAAGTCTACAGGGATGACTTTGTTGTATTCCGGATATTCACCATCCATAAGGCGGCAAGTCCAAACCATAGTTCGAGACAAGTTGGATATCATGATCCGCTTCGCTGTGACGTAACCTTGAATGTAACCTGAAGTCCCCTTGAAAAACACTTCAAGGTGTTTTATCCCGGACCTAGGTATGATAACTGGTGTCTGAAGTTGGTTAAACACCTGTGGAATAGTACGCGTAGCAAGTCGGTGTCCATCAGTTGCAACTAACAAGTTGGTTTTGCTATCCAGGTAGATCCCGTTAAGGTTAAACCTGGAGTCGTCCGCACTTGCACAATAAAGGATACCGGCAAGGATGTTGATATCGGTGTTTTCACCAGTGCCAGTATCATGTCCTTCAGGCGTGTGGTAAAAGTCAAACGTTGGGAAGTCTTCAGCTGGAATCGTTTGAATCCTAGTTGAAGCTGATCCGGATACTGATTCCATGATGTACGCGTAAGAATGTTCGTCAATAGGCTTGCGGATCCTAATTGAATCGGTAGCATCCAGGCTATTACTAAAAGAATTCAAGGCTTCATAAGGCAATGCCCGCCTGAATTCAGTTTCAATATCCAGGTCCAGGCTTGCGTTGAGTTGAATTCTAACACCAGTGTCAAGGTTAGTTGCGTAGAGGTAAACGGCTCCTGATGGTGTTGATTCAATAAGGACATGGTTAAGGATAGGCAAGTAAACCTTGCCGGATACGATAGGCTTGATACGCTTCAAGGCATCCTGAAGATCGTTGTTGTGAATTCTCATAGTGTTTCCTTTCAATGGGACATAAACAGGCTTTAACACCTGAAGATTGCCCTGGTAGCTAAGTCCAGGGCAAGGTTTCAAGAGTTAACTACTTCGCTACATACACGTTCAAGTTGACAGATATTCCATCAATCTTTTCGGCCCCTGAAGTTGTGGCAATAATCAAAGTTTTGCCGGAAGCTGATGGACCAAAGTTTTTCGTTACATCGGGAATAGTAATAAGGATGCTGTTACCCTTTTTTTCGATAGTCATGCCTTTTGTTGCCATAGTCTTGTTTCCTTTCTTAAGTGTTAGAGGATGTTAAAAAGTAAGTGGTGTTGAGATGAAGTCGATGAAGTGTCGGTCCAAGTAGTCACCAGCTTCGGCAACGGCTTCGAGGTAGTCAGTGTCATTGGAGTCCAGCAAGGTGTCGGCATCCAACATGATACGGTGAAACTCCTCCATGGTGAAGTCCTGATTAAACATTGTGTTTCCTTTCAAGGTTAGATTATTTCGGCCCCAATAGGCCTTATCAAGCAAGCTGTTACTCTTGCGATAATCCCGTAACATTTAAGGTTAGGTTACGGTGTCCTAACTCTTAAGGACTTGTTGTCTAGTGGTGCTAACTGGATGTTGCAAGTTGTTGAGTGTGGTTTGTTTCCTTTTTTTGGCTTTTAGTGGTTTAGACAACGGGGTTTCCTGAGAGTTCCCAAAATATAGGGATGTAGGGAAATAAAGTTTAGGTAAAGTTGCATCTAAGAACAAGGATATGAGGAGGATTGCTATGTCTAGGTAGACACAAGGTAGTAGGACAAGGAGTTAGTACGCGTACGATGTGTGTGTAAAAGAATGTGTGGAGGAATGTGTAGCTCTACTTTGATAGGCTTATGTCACCCAAGACATAACGAGGCACTTTTTGGGCCGAAAATTGTGCTTCCGAGTATGGGCAATCAAAGCGGAAGGACTTTCGTTGTGCGTTGCGTTGCGTATGATTAAGGATAGCCGAGGGTTAGCCTGTGTTACATGGGCGGATCATGTGCGGCCAGGCAGCCAGGTCCAGGGAGGCGGGCCAGGCCGGGCTGGGACCCCCCTGAGCCTGTCGGTACGCTTATATATAAAAAGTCCAAGGTTGCTTAGAAATGGGGCTCGTGTTCTCGTGTCCCGAATTCCACCTGTTTTCGCCTACTTGTTTGTTCGCTGTTTGAACAATGAACAATCACCCGTCTTTCTTTAAACATTTGAGGCTACGAACAACCTCCTCAACCTTACTTAGCCTCCGCTCCAACTCCTTTATCATGTCCCGAAGCACCTCATTGTCAGTCTTGAATTTTATACTACTGGCCTCCGTATAAACTATGCCATCGCTCTGATTAGTCCTACTTCTCTGTTCCATCTCTTTGCTCCTCCTTCTCTATCTCCCTGATGAGTTCTCTGCACTTCAGTAACCCGTCCAAATAATTTTGAGCTACAAGCACCAGGTTCGAAGTCCTAAACTCCTCACATAATGCTTCGGCCTTCTCTATCTCAATATCCAACCGCTTTTTTAATTCTTCCATGATACGCCCCCCCACCTAAAATAAACATCTCTAATATCAACTAGATAGTAAACCACGCTGAATACTTAAGATTCAGGTATGTAGCTATAATGCTTATACAATCAGCCTTATCAGTAATGATTACTAATAAGAAAAAAGTGTCTATAATATAGGGCTCCAGAAGTTTCTCCTTGACAAGCATAAAGATTAGGAGTTATAGGAGCTTGTTCCTCAAGCGACTCTCTTGGAAGCTGCTTAATACAATCTGTATTGTTAAGTCCAGCTCAATCAAACTTCACTTACCTCTTCTCACTACTGTCTCCTTTCTTGCGACGAGTCTTACGAGTTGTCCGGTCCTAATCCCCTCTTACTCCTCTCTTAATTCCCTGGGCCTCAATGAATAGCTCTCATTATAGGTGCGGGTCCCACTCGTAGAGACTCGTCCCCCTCTCTGGCAACTTCTCCTTCTCTGTAAACCCTACCACTGGTTCATCGGCATACTTGATAACGTAGAGGTAGCCTCTATCTGAGAGCCACTCCCACTGGCCATGAGAGCAGAAGGCATTGGAGGGCACCCACATAGGTTCAGGTTTGAGGTGACACCAGCCTAGATCCTCGTCGTATATAGGCCTCCAATAGATGCAGGTGAAGCATGTGCGTTGATGTCTGGGGATCATTTGTTTATCCCCGCTGCTACTGTAAACATTCTGGTTATGACGTTGGTGAACAGCTCTTTCATCTGCTCCTCTGGCATTGCCGGGTAGACAAACTTCGGCTTCCTCCACCTCCAGCAGTCCGGACATACCAGCTCGTAACCCTTCTCCTTGGCTTTTTCCAGTGCGGGGTTCTCACAGTGGCACTCAGGTTTAATCTCGATCATTTTCCTCCAGCTCCTTTATAATCTCCTGTATCCGCATCATACCTTCCTGTTCAGCACATATCTCCTTCACAGTCCTATCCGCAGCTGTATCGCAGAGGTCCAGGATTTCTTGTTCGATACGACTTTTAAGTGTTCTCCACATAAACTGCTGTATGTGGAGTTCTTTGAGGGTACGATTACAGTCTGACGCAGAACCATCGCAACGAGGTATTTTCATTTTTCTTCCAGTTCTTTCATCTTCATTTCTATCCAATTTAGAGCATCGTCCCATCCCCATCGTTGGTCACAGGTAAAATAAGTATTGTTTGGAACATCTGTAAGGACATCTTTTGAGTTTGTGGTTGTAAGGATTCGCTTCAACTCAGTCCATCTATCATACATCTCTCGATATCTAAGTTCATAATCTACCGTGGGAAGTTTCATTTCTTCTCCAGTTCAGCCATCTCATTTAAAATATCCTGTAAAGCATTTCCATAGCCAGCTAGAAAATCTAGTATCACTGACGGTTTTTCATCTAATATTGGTACCTCATTCTCAACATACTTCCTCAATTTATTCCATCTTTCTTCTGAGGTCATGACTCTATCTTCAGGATAAAATTCATCCACATCATGATAACCTTTCCGTATCATTATTTGTCTCCTGTTTGACGATAAATCCACACCAGCTCCCTGATGTACATGGTACATTCATTATGTAAAAACTCATAAGCCCATGCCCTAGTTCCTATTGAGTGATGCCTATCATGATTATGCTGTCTAGCTCGTTTACAGGCGAACTTAATCAGGTCTAGTATATAATGGTGTAAGAGTTGAATTTCTTCATTCATCATTCCCTCGCATTTCTATTGCTGTACTTTGCGGCTCAAACCCTTGAAGTTGTCTTAACAACCAAAGGTCTTGAAGGTAGTTAAAGACATCAGGACCATCACTGGTCTTTGGGATATCCATTCTCATCCAAAAAGGGAACCGCCAAGCACCTGTTGCAGTGAGGTTCATTTGTTCTCCTTACCTTGCAATTCATAAAGATGCGTTATCAGGGGGCGTAGGTTGTTGAGGGCTAAATCTATACGGGCAATATCTGTTATCGCCCTATGTTTTATAGTGGCAGTTCCCACCAGTGGCTCATTTATAACTTCATACAAATCTGCAACAGCATTACCTATGATAAGGAAGTTGGCATTGATGGTGGTTATCTCGTCGTCCGTTAGGATATACTGAGGGAATGTCATAATTCGCTCCATATTGGTTTTTGAATAGGCTGCCATGACTCACACCAGGATTCCCGTGTTCTCAAAACACCCCGCCCCAAAGCACACTTCACCAGACACTTCTTTTCGGTGGCGAGGGAATACTTACAACTACCGCAACTCTCACCTGGTTTGGGGCAGGACATTTTTACCTCCATCCTTAAATAGCTCCATATGATTACATACGGTGCATGTGGCCCCCAGGAACTTACCTCCAGTGGGCTTACATAGGTTGTGAACCCTGAGTTTAGGGCCATAGGTTTTGTCCTGATAGCCATGGCTACAGGTGCATTTTTTTATTACTGTCGGCATTTAGTTTCCCTCCGTTAACGCGGTAGATGTAAGTGAGCTGTTTGAGAATGGGGCTTAAGGCCCAATAAACATCCCCACTACGAGTTTGCCTTGCTGCCATTGCTACTCTTTTAATAAGCCCCAGGATATCAGTCCTGATGAGGAGCAAGTCATAATTCAGGTGCCCTGTCATAGCGGCTCCAGTCCGAATCCCCCCATACCACAAGGCTGAGGCAGCTCCTCGGCATACCAACCGTCCAAGGGGAGCAGGTGCCTGGTTGGAGGCTTATTGTTGTCAACGATAAGCTGAATTATGTGATTGTAATCACTGAGACTAAGGGTTCTGGGGAAGATCGGGGTTAGGTCGTTCTCAAGGCCCTTAACCCCATCATGGAAGACAGTCGTGTGTTGCGCTGCCCAAACCGCCCACAGGAGGGAACCTTTTGTAGTCTGAACATATTGATAGTCTACTTCAGGGTAATTCCATTTTTGTATCATTTCTCCTCCCATCTCGAGCACCACCAGTCAGGGGTGTGGCGTACTGCATGAGGATCATAATGACAGTCAATGTTTTTGTAGTCGTTTATTGGTGTCCCCCATTTACAACTATCACAGACTCGCTCCCGAGGTTCAGGTATCTTCTCCAGGGGAGACGTTTCAAGGACTGCAATCCTAATGTTGCACTGATTCACCCTGTCGGTTAGCATTATCACTGTGTCCTCGAGCCGCTTCAATCTCTCTGCCCTGGCCCAGACTTCCTCACATTCAGCCCAGTCTGGATCAGACAAGGGAAACGTAGTTGAGGAATTAAGGGACTCTTTGGCAACAAACTGCCTCCCATATTCATCACGGACAAATTTGCCTTCCTTAATCGACATTGCCTCCCTCCTTCCGCTCCTCTGCTTCTCTATCCATTCTGTCCTTAGTTCGAAGCAGGACATAGATGTCTACCAACTTCTGAGGCATGACATTCGCCATGTAAGGCTCACCGGGGATTTCGAAAAGCCAGTTGCCATTTGAACAATAGGATGTTGGTTCATAGATGAGGCCTGTTGCATGTCTGCATTGGTCCCCATCGCGGCAAGGATCGTTCCATATGCAGCTTTTGCAGTTGACATCTGCCAGTTTGGTAACGTAGTTCATGCTGCTCTCCTTTAGTCCTTTGGTGGCAAAAGATCTGCTTCCATCCACCGGCAAATCATCTCAACGCAGTCTTGGAAGCCACGATTATAAGTGTCGTTGTCTGGATTAATCGGGGTATCATTTAACCCAGATCCCTTTCGCTGAAGGTGTTGCATCCAGTCTTGAAGTCTAGTCCAGCGGATTCCATATTCGCTCATTTTCTCTCTCTCCTTTGGCAGGCAAAAATGGCCCGCCGGTTCACCGTCGATTGCTTGATTGTTCCATGGCTGGTTACAAACCTTACACCAGTCTCGAATCATTCTGATTCTCCTTTATTGTTAAATAGATACACAGTCCCCCTAGACACAGTCCCAATAGGAAACCAACAAGGAATGTGATGAAGGGTGTTATAAGCTGAGTCATGGTGTTCCCTCTACCTTGGCCGGAGTTACAATGTTCCGAAGCTCGTTGAGTTTGAGGAGAGCCTGGCCTACATCAATCGGTTCCTCCCGAAGCAGGTGATCCAGCTCATCAACCATCCCGAGGTGCTGAAGCCAAAACCCCTGAAAGAAAATCTGAAGTCTATTCCTCTCCACCATCAGCCCTTTTACCTTCTTTCGATACTGAATTGTTTTGTCTTTCTTTCCGGACATCCTTCATGCTCCTTTCGTATTCGTCCCAAGACTTCATTAAAATCGTGAGGTTGCGAGGTGTGAAGTAGGCTGCATTCTCAGCCCAGGCCGCGAGATCTTTGAGGCTCTCAAAAACCCTATCAGGCCAGGTTGTCTGGATGAACCAGCCAAGCGATCTAACATAACCCCTCTCGTGTCTTATGAGATAGTCCACGAACCTATCGCGTGCTTTTTTGTTCATGGGTTACTCCATGGGCTGTTCCATCCAAGCTCAATGTTGCAGGAGCGGCAGCAGGTTGTGGTTTGGTATATAGCCATAAATGGTTCCCCGCAGATTCCGCAGCTCCGCCATTCTCTAATCTTGTTGCGTTTACGCCACTTGTAGACGTAGGAGTTGTCTCGGCACTTGATGGAGCAAAACTTGTCAGTGAGTCTGTACGCGGGAAAAACCTTACCACAAAGTTTGCAGTTCTGCATCCTGGCCGGCTCGAAGGTTTTTAACCGGTATTGGGTGTTGTAGAAGGCTTTTGTGCACTTCTCAGAGCAGTACTTACTCTTCTGTTTGGGTAAACTTGTTCCGCACTGGATACAGGTTTTATTCTTCTTCATCATCGTAGTCTTCCTCGTCGTGGCGGTAACTGGCTTCTTCGGCCTCATCTTCTATGCCTAGGCAGCTATAGCAGATGGGAGAACCTAAATCTTCGTGCCAGTAACCGCCATAGTGAAAAATTTCATTGCATTTCCCGCATATTAGTTTCATCAGAAAGGTATCTCCTCTCCTCTGTCATTATACTCTCGGTAGTCCGGCCCCGGATCGTGTGTATCGTAACGTGGGGAATCTTCTTTCTTAACCTCTTTCTCCTTCTTTGACAGAGCTTGAAAATTCATCGTGTGTGTGGGAGACTTCTCACCTAATGGATTTTTGTTCACTAAGATGAGGACTTTAACTCCTCCCCATGTCCCAGTGAAGTAAGTGTCTCCAGCCTTGCTCACGTTCTCCCAGAGCCCACAAATATGCAGGATCGGGGCATCATTTTCATACGGCATTTCAATTCTCCTTTTAACTAAACCAGTTACCTATTGAATCGTATCTTCTCACAGGACATTCAGACAACACCGCATAGAAGTCCTTTAGTGAATAAAACCTTCCATACTCATCCCTTATCGGTTTGCCCCTTGTAGACAAATTTTCCAGAATCGAGGGACACATTGCCCAGTTGAAAGAAGAGCAGGATTTGATCCCCGTCTTTTTCATAGGGCTGCTCTTGTTGAAACCCAGCTCTCTTCCGGCAGATGAGTCATCAAGTTTTTCTACATCTTTGAGGTGAGGTTTTCCGCACTCAGGGCACGCATTATACCAACCAGCATCTCCCCTGCCGTTAAGTTCTTCGACTCCACCTATATAAAGCGTCACCCCACAGTCCCAACACCAGATACCGGCAGCCGAGCGTTTGCCTATGTGGATAGTTGGATCAGCATAATCAAAGTCTTCTTCCTTTGCAGACGCCAAATAGAAATTAGTTCCCATGTTATTCCTCCTTGTGAATAGTATCTATGCTGGAAAACGATGCAGTTTCAGGGGTCCAAAATAGTTGGATAGAATCTATTGGACCATTTCGATTCTTCAAGATTCTTAGGTGTCCGTGGTTTTTGTCGGCAATACTTTCAGAATCCACATACTTCCTCCATAACCCTAAGACAACATCTGCGTTTTCCTCAATACTGCCAGATTCTCTTAGATCGCTAAGTCTAGGTTTTCTTTGTGATACCGGCCTCCCCTCTATATTTCTATTGAGCTGAGACAAAAGAATAATTGTGATCTGGAGACGTTTAGCAAGTTCCTTTAGTTGGTTGGTATAACTCGCTAATTGTCTGTGCCTTGACTCAAATCTCTTTGTGTCTGATGATCCCATGATCTGGAGGTGATCTATAATGACAACTCGAACAGTCTCTTTCGGCTTTTCTTCTTGAAATTTTTTCAGCCTTGCCTCAACAGCGTCGGGCGTTAGGTTCTTGTCTACAATCCAAAACAAGTCTTTGTCCTTGTTTATTCTATCGTACATGGAGGCAACCTGATATTCGGTTACATCCCCGGATCTCAGTTTATTTAAATTAATCCCGGTTTGTTTACTGATGATTCTGTGAATTATCTCATCCCGGTTCATTTCAAATGAGAAAAAAACAACAACATTACTACGATCTGAAATCCATCTACCAATGTCTAAGGCAAAGGCCGTCTTACCCATACCCGGGCGCCCTGCCAGAATAATGAGATTACCCGGGAAAAATCCCCCTAGAATGTGGTCCAAATCCCCGAATCCAGAGTTTACCGAGAAAGACTGATATTCGCCTCTTCTCTTTTCATCAATAAGGTCCACAGTTTGTTTGGCTATGTCCTTGTAGAAGACATGGGGGGACTCATCCTTGTTGGGTTCTGACAACTTGGCAATGAGATATTGAGCATATTTAATAATCTTCTTGGGGGTATCTAGGTTCCATGTTTCCATTGCTATGTTATAAATGTTTTCTACAGCATAGATAGCCGTCCTTTTGGTGTGTAACTCCTGTAACTCATAAAGTATTTCGAAATAATAGTCATCGAAGTCCAACCCCCAGTATTCGAACTTGAAGGTTAAAGGACAGGCGCCCTTCTGGACATACTCCTGTAGGGCTGAGTTGTTAAACCGTCCCCCCATGTCCGTATTAATATCAGTCCAGAAACCTAATACCTGCAACTGAGATTGAACCGCCGACAATGATGGTATTTTGTCTTTAGAGTGGAGTGTTTTGTAAACCTGTAACAACTTTTGATTTCGCTCCTTGAAAAACATATTCGGATTAATTTCATCCAGCACCCTGATAAGTTCCTTGGCCTCGTCAACCTTCTTAGCCTCCTCCACCAACCATAGCGGTAGTCCTAGTATTTCCATCTCTCTTCTAGGGTTCACATTGGCTGCAATGCTATCCCCCGGTCCTTGGTAAAGTTTCATCTTAGTCTTCCTCTTCATCGGAAATTGATGCAAGTGGGTACGCCTTCTTTAACCAGTTGCTAAAGGCGGCCCTAAAATTGACATACTTGTAAGGGTTAACTCCGGGCTTTTTTGCTGTACCGTCGAGACAAGCCTCATAAAACCATCCCCAGGTATCTAAAACAGGATAATTTCCATAAATTTCTTTGAATGGGTCCAAGTTAAGCTCTATCTCGTCTAAAATCTCTTTTATTTTGGCTCTATCCAAAAGGACTTTTTTCTTGGTTACGGTTTTAACAATAGGCGAAGGCGAGGCCGAAGCCGGCTCCCCCTCCCCCTCTGTACTCCCCCTCTTATTCTTCTCTGTATTAGTTCTTAATTCTTTCTTCTTAATTCTTAGGGGCTCTAAAACTGTTACTGGGAGCGGCTCGTTCTCGTCGCTGCTTACACTTTGCTTACAACTTGCTGACACATTGCTTACAGCCTCTTCGCTCTTGCCTTGTATGTTAGCGTAATTAATAAGCAATAAAGACACCTCTTGCTTACACTTTGCTGACACATTGCTTACAACTTGCTTACACCTCTCAACTCGGCCATCTTCCTCCATCTCTTTAACAAGTCTTTTGGCTTGGTTGATGTTGGGAACTTCTCCTCTACTTGTTTTTGTATAGAGCCCCCACCTTATTGCCAACTTCGTCCATGTGGTGGTTATTGTCCCAATTTCTGTTCCGTTCCATTTTGCATCTAAGATCAGATATAGCCATGCCTTTAGACGAATAGGATCATCCCCATACTTATCAATGGAGCGACAAATTTTTACCCAATCTGGTGAGGCAGTCATGTCAAATTTCCATAAATGTTTGTCGGCTTAAAAGGTTTCCTATCAGCCTCATCCTCGGAGCTGAACCCATTAATGGCATAAACCATAGCCTTCGTCAGTGGCCTCTTGATAACCTCCCCGACAGTTTGTTGATCGAGGATCCACGCACACTGCCCACAAGACGAGTGGAGCGTAAGCTCACCTTTCTTAACCATTCCCACGAGCCTATCTATTCCGCCCAGTGGCGAGGCTTGGATGAAGCCTGGAACGCCTGTGACAAAGAGGAGGGTATCTCGACTTTGAAACCAAGGCCAGGTTGTTGCCAAATGTTCGTAGATAGGCGATCCGAAATTATCCAGTCCCAGGTTCCGGTATTTGGTGAGGCCGTCCATATCCAGGATGAGTCGGAGGAGTTCCTTGTCCCTCGTGTCAACCCACAACCTCTTCACGAGGAACCTGTCCTTCAGGTTCACACATTCCCAGAGCACGTCATCGAGGATTCCCAGAAACTCAGCCATGATAATTATGCGATCATCCGAAGTCTTGCCGGCCAGGACGCAGGCATGAAGAGATTCGTCTACAGTTGGATCGGCATACCCTAGTCCCATGGAAAATAGTTTGAACCGGGGGGCGGCAGGGGAGGAGAGGACAAGGAGGCCATCCTTCTCCTCGGTTACTGACAATTTGGGAGCGGACTCCATTATAGACTCTCCTCTGGTTTTGGAATAGCCATACAAATGGCTTTGACTGCCTCTGTTTCCTCAGGAGAGAGGACAAGTCTTTTTACTATCTCACGATAAACATTCCGTAGGAGAGCAGCCTCTCCCTCGCTGATGCTTATCGTGATGACGTAGGATTTTTTTGTAGCGGTAGACGTTTGCATTATCTTCTCCTTTTTCCGTTTGCTCCCCAGGTGTTGACTTCATACCCACCGAGGTCCGCAATGTCCGGTACGTTGTTATGACAGGTGAGGCATATCCTTGTGTTGCGGATGTCTTTGGACTTAAAGATCCTGCCACAACGAAGGCACTCTATGTAACCTGCCACGATCTTTCTCAAACCAATTCGGACAAGCTCAAGACTATTATCTTTCTCTTTAGATTTTTGTGGTAGTTTAGGTGGTTTGGTTTTTCTGGGGAGAGGATTAACTTTTCTGTTTTCTTTGCGACGCTGAATCTCTCTGAGAGATTTGGCTTTTATGCGGCAAGGGGAAGAGCAATAAAGATGGTGACTGTATGTTGATTGAAATTTAGTTTCACAGATGAGACACGTCACATCATAGACAACACCCCTTCTTCTTGTCATTTTACACCCTCTCTTGTAAAAAAAAAGTGCGAGACTGGGGGAAAGGAAACACGGTAAGGCCCAATCTCGCACACAAAACTAACTAACCCGGGAAGTTCAATACCAGGTTCTTTTCCAAATGTCAAGAGTTATTTTCATGTTTTTGAAATTAAGCATGACAGGACTCACAATCTTCCTCGTCTCTACCTCTGTAAATCCAGTCTCCGTATGCGTCATACATCATTTGATCTTCGTTAAACCATTGGCCTTGGCCGCACCATTTAAGCACGGAAGTTGTTGCTGTTTTTTCAGAGGCAGGGTGAAACCGGCATTCTCCAGCTCCGCCCCCCGGTGTGTTGACTACGAAGAATAAACAGTTTCCACAGATGTAATCTTCTTGAAGCATCGACATTAGAAATCCTCCCTTGTTGGTTTGGGGCAGAAGCCTCTGCCAAAATTGTATGCTCTCATTGCATTAGCAATAGATAATGACATTACACCATCATCATTGTATAGTTCTGAGACTGGGTCTTTATTCTCTTGCATGTAGTTATCGTCTTTGGGGCTCCATATTAGTCCTTCGAGCTGTGTTAGTAACGGTATAGAGTATATCTTTATGTCTCTGTCTGAGATAAGCTCACCCAGCCTCACGATGGCATTCTTTTTAGATGTTCTCGATGTGTTGAATCCTAACCTGTTCCCTTCTTCAACGGTTTTCTTATCCAGGGGTGTTTCGTAATACAGGTTGGGATATCGACGGAGCTGCGGGTATTTCTGGCGATCCCCATGGCCGTGTTCCACTACAGCCAGGATAACAAGGCCCACGGCATTTCTTTCAACTCCCAGGAGCCCATAATAATAATAGGCCCCTAGGAGCCAGCAAGCTATACCGAAATCTTGAGGTTTGATGCGGTTATTACGGTAATGCGCGACAACCTTCACTTTTCTGGTGGAGAGCACAACGATCTCCGAATAGTCCGCGCCGATCCCCTCGCTACAGTCCACGCCCAGGACATACTCTTCATTAGTGTCGGGCTTCTCCCAGATTGTCAGAGAGCCCATCGGGGTGTCCACGAGTTTCGGGTAGGGCTCAGTTGCGCTCAGAAACTTAATCTCTCCAGTGAAGATCGAGGGCGTCTTAACAGCCACGTCTTTCATGTTGCCTATAGTCTCAGGATCGAACACGTTGAACCCGGTGGAAATAAAGGCTGTGTGCTCATCCGGGGGATACTCTTGGAAGAATTTCGGCCAGCTCCCATGACACTGATCCTGGCATGTCTTTCTCGCCCATAGGAGCTGTCCGTCTGTCCAGTGATGTTTTAGTTGAAACTCTATCTCTGTCTTGGATTTTTTCAGCTCTTGGCCAGGGGGTAGTTCAAGCGAGCAAGCTGGATCATCTACCCATGAAAAGAAAAAACCCTGCCAGTCCGACTCTTCCGTCTTAGCTAAATCCCAGTAGGTTTTAAACAGGTTTAGGCCGTTGGCCGTGGACTCGATCACATACATCGAGAACCACGTCTCAGAGGGCTTAGGGACGGCTTGGTTGAGGGAGGTGAGTGTAAGCTCGGGGTTCGGGAAAAAGGCCATCTCCGAACAGTGGACAAAGTTCAGTGTCCAGCTTCTCCCTATTTCGTCACCGCCGGCAGTCATTACCCAAAAGGCCGAGGAGTGCGGTGGCATAAACTCGATATGATCCTTGGCCGGGCGTCCGCCTTCCAGCGGTATCTTCTCTTCCTTCGAGAGGTTCTGCCAGAATCGGCGGGCTATAGTGAACACGTTCCTTGTTGAATCATTTCTGTGGGCCAAGACGAGGCCCGTGGTGGATGGGTATTTGGTGAGTAAGTAGAACATGAAAGCCTCGACAAGAGTTGATATTCCAACCTGCCGCGACTTGAGGACAATGAACCTCACCGGCTTCTTCTGTTTGAAGTTTTTGACAAGAGCCGCCAGTAACCGCTTTTGGAACCGATTCAAAACAAATCGTTGCAACCCCCCACCTTTGGGCTTTATCCAGAGGTTTTTCTGAATCCATCTGGCCATGTTGTCGTATTCTTTTTCAGGGGTGTTTTTCTTTAAATTAACAAGAGCGTCTACTGCCTTGGATAACTTGTCGAGGGTTTTTGCGTCAACTTTTGACATTCTTGGATGCCTCTGTTAGAGCCTCAATCTTAGATTCTAAGTCCTTGACATGCGTGTTTATTTGCCTTTGGACATCCAGTTCTTCTCGAATTTTGATTAGCTGCATGATGCGGTTGATTTGCTTGTCTACGGAATTGATCTTGTTTCGAGTTCGTTGTTTCTCTCCAGCCCGGAGTCCTACAACTATGAGGCCGGCGGAGATCGCTTCAATGTCCTTCAGCTCGAACTGTCCCCGGTTGATAGCCTCCTCAACTACAGACAAAACACTCACAAGGACTTTATCGGCCTTGTTGTCGGCATGAGAAGGGGAGACATATTTCGAGCTGAGGAGTTCAACACTTTGTTCTTTAGGCAACGAAACCTCCCAAGGCCCCAATGTAGAAAGCATCAACTTGGTGGGCGTCACCTTCGAAGCCTTTAGATGCTGCAACCATACAAGCCTCTTCCTTCTTCTTGGTTCCTTTACTAATCTCTCGGAGCCTAATGTCACTGTCCAGACAATAAACATCTAATCTCCCCAGAAGGTATCCATTGAAGTGATGAAAAATGCGGAGAGTGGGATTACTGCCTTTGCCTTGCCTGCCCCACATACCAGGCTCTTCGACTGCAATGACAGTGATTTTACTTTCACGAGAAAGAGACACATCCGATATCCAGGCTAAGAGAGCATCCACAATCTGTTGTCGCCTAACTCTTATCGGATCGTCGCGCTTCTTTGGCCGAAAGGTTTTTGTTAGAATAGCCTTTCCACCTGAGAAAATAACCACACCCGTCGCAGTGATTCCAGGATCTATTGCTATCTCCATGGGGTTTTTGCCGGTTCATACTTGAGAAATTCACCTGTTGTCATATACACCCTTAACCCATGGACAGGTTTCAAGATGGCAATCTCTATCTGCCCAATGAACTCCATTGTGACAGGATCTCTTTGTGACTCTATCTCAAGTCTAAGCTCTTGCAACTGGGTGTGAATCTTTTCAAAGATATGGTGGATTCGTAGTTGGCTTACTTTCTTTTCCTCATTGTTCATTTGTTACCTTCCCAAAGGTGCTTTTGCCTCTGTTCCCCTCTAACACAAAGCTCTCTAAAATGGTATCAATAAGGTGGTGGTGTTCTTTTGGAAGGTAGTTAAGAGAAGATCTGGAGATATTGATAGCCTTCCCTAGGCCGTAGGTATCAACTCCCTGCGACTGAAGGAACTCGATGATCTTCCCTTTCTGCCAGATCTCCCCAGGCTTCTCACTCCAACCATACTCATCTATGCCGATCTTGAAAGTTCTCTTGTTTATCTTGCACCAGTCCTTAACCTTCTTCTCAACGTCACTGAGGCCTGATTGAAAAGACTTAACAGCAATGTAAGCAGCGGAGATAATATCCTCGGGAATGGCTGCTATAGCTTCGGATCGCCTCACCTGCACGAGAGCATCCAATGGTGCGTTTCCTATTATCTGGTGCTCGCTCATTTCCACGGGAGCATAAAATGAAATAGGGCAGTTCTTGTCGAGGAAGTAACACGGGGCGCCATACCAGTTAAGGCATTGATCTCCGGGGTTAGGGTCCGGGGAAGAGAGGCAGACATCCCGCCACTTCTCTAGGAACCAGTCCCAGAGGTTTATGGTTTCGTTATCCTCCACGCAGCGGTAGGCAAAATAGTCTCCTCGTTCTAGCCGTTCATAATTCCAATGCTGTGTTTGTTTAACCTGGGGGTAAACCCTAGAAAACTTTATATGGACAGTGGGTCCATAGGCAACTACGTAGGCCAGGACATAGAGGTGCCTCTCAAAAACGTCGTCAACTATCCAGCGGCCTGTTTTGAGGTCTTCAACTATGGCGTGTTGTCTGTCTATAGGAATAATCCTATCAAGAATTGCCCGAGCCACAGCTTTGTTTCCGCGACGAGCCAAAGTACTGTCCATTCCAATTTTGATATCTTTCTCAAAATACTGGTTAGGATAGCCTGCATACTCATCCATCATTATGGACTCATAGAGGATATCCTGAGCAGCTTTATCAAGGTTTCTTACGGCAGTATCTAGGTTAAGAGTTCCTATAAGAACTCTCCTACGGAGGGCGTGGAGCTTTCTACCAAGAGCGGCAGCAGGCCCAGCGGCGGGCCGGATCTTATCAATGTATTCCGATGCAGCCCGCCAGTGGCATTTCTCCCATACCCCATAACGACTTTTTGAGAGTGGGGTAAGCTCCATTACTTTCCTTTCTTGAGGATGGGGGGCATCATTTCGTTGTCAATCAGTTGCGGAATCAATTCAGCCCACACATACTTTTTCACTGTTTCCATCTCTACTTCAGGGATATCCCAGATAGCATCGACAGCGTAGGCTGCAACAACAGTTTCCCATACCCAATCAATGCCCTCCTCGGTACACCCGTTCTTTGCCAGATAGTCTGTGATCTTTTTCCACTTCTCTTCCTGAACTGAAATAACAGGGGGAGACTTGGGCTTGGGAGGTGGAGGCTCGATGTCCTCGGGAACATGCGGTGCCATCGGCGGAGGTAGAGCTTTTTTAACTGGCTTCTCTATGGTAACAGTGGCAGTGAACTTCTCATCAGCCTGGTGCATCTCCTCCTGTGTGTAAACTCCCCTCGTTTCGTTGGGGAACGTCCTACGAAGTGCTACGGCCTGGGCGCACTTGTAAAGCATTAGAGGCTCACCTGCTGGGCCCCAAAAATTGCTGAACTGATCGCCGCTCTTCTTGTAGAAACTGAGGTCCGCGAAGTACTCCTGCGGAACTGGAAACTCCTTGTTAATTACCCTGGCGATGGCACGAACAAGCTCATGCTTCTTGGCATCGTATAGACTCATAGGGATTTCAAAAAGATCTTCTCCTTTAGTGGCATCTCTGAATCTCACCACGCACGCTGGTGGAAGAAAGCCTCCATAGTGGCCGCTCTTAATGGCCATCTTGATGTAGCCTTCAATCGAGGTTTGGTAAACGATCTTGGGGTTCTTTCCACCATACCTTACGGGCCAAAGTTCGGGAATTAACGGATCTAGGCCAGTATGTTCACAGCAATAACGGTAGGCTTGAAATTCAGCAATACTCTGAAATACATCATTGTATTTCGTCTTGACTAAAGCCGCCATCTGCGGGCTCCATGCTATTGTCTCCGGCAAATTCGTCATTTATTCAGCTCCTTTTTGAATCGTGAAGAGGCTGCGAATCGCAACCTGAAACTGGCGGGGTAATCGTCTGTCTTTTTTGTGATGTGGTTTGTGAATCTTCGGGCCGGCCAATATGCAACCTTCCAGGCACCGAAGTATTTTTCCCGGTAGCTTTTGTGAGTTCTACACATACTTTGCCGAAGCACCTGGAAAAAATCATGTAGGAACCTGGCAGCATTAGTCACTCCCAGTCCATACTTTCTCAGGTTCATCTCATCCAAAATCTCTCTACGCGTAAGATACATCTTCACACCTCCCTTCATCCTTACTGTTTTATAGGAGCGTCCATATCCTATTTTTTTATGTATGTCAAGAAAAAAAGAACGAGTTGATTTAAATACTTTATATCTTTAAGAAACCTATTGTATTTTAATTAATTAGCACATAGCCCTACAATAGCTGATAGTTTTGGACTAGGAGGAATAAATGCTTCAGTTTCCGGAACTTCCGGTTCAACCATCGAATACACCCTCCCTCCCGATGAAGATGCCTTTGAGTCTTGCACTTCCAAGTCCAGTTAAAAGGCCGGCTGAAGCACCTCCTCCAAGTCCTGCTTTTATAGAGGTAGCCAAGGACTATGTGAGTAGTTTTTGTAAATCCTCAAGAGCGTTTATGAACGATTACAAGTCTCAGTGGGAATTACTGGAAGCATTATATTTATCTCAGATAGGAATACGGGAATGGGAAGAGTGGAAGAAGGCAGGACGACTGGGCTATACTGGAAGCTATTCCAGAAAGGATCCACTGTCTGCACTTCTCGAAGCTGAAGGAGATGCTGAGGCCGCTGCCTGGCAATCCAATTACATTCATTCCCCAGGGTTCATCGTCGATAATTTCGTAGACAATTCGTGGAGTGCTATCTTCAACTCCTCAGAATATTTGGTTTTGATAAACGAGTCAGGTAACAAACAAAAACCTCCTCCGCCCCCAATGCCACCACCGATGCTACCGCCTATGCCCATGGCACAGGGGCCTCCTGGAAGTCAACCTCCAATGGGAGGTATGCCACCTCCAGGTGCGCCAGGCATGATGCCGCCCCCAATGCCACCGCCTCCTCCGCCCATTGAATCTCAGTTCACAACAACAAAGAAACTCCAAACGCTACTCTTGGAGAAGCTAGATAATAGCTTTGTTCATTCAAGAGTTTACGAGGCTCTTCAAAGTTGCGTTATTTTGGGCACGGTTTTCGCAAAGGTATATTGGCATAGCAGATCAATTCCTAGACATCTCTGGAAGATAGATGACTTCGATGCAAATCGAGAGACTGAGGATGAGATTATCTCAGAGGGCCCGGTGATTCAGCTCCTACCGCTTGATACGGTATTGCCAGATCAAAAGGCTCTCCACTCAAATGTCCAGCAATGGCGGGGAATTGGCCACACTGTTGACAGAACTTATGAGGATCTACAGTGGAATTTCGACGAAGGCATCTTTAATATTAATGAAAAAGAATTCAAGGCCCGTTGGGGTAAAAGTAAGGGTGAAGAGTCTAGTGGAGGTGGGGAAACTTCTACAGGACTCTACAAGCTCGCAAGCACAGATATTGAGGCTGATGTTCAGAAGTGGTTTACGGTTTGGGAATGGCACGGATCCATCCCGTTCAAGGGAGATTTCGTTGAGTGTTGTGCTTCCTTCGTTACCACCCAGGGAGCCGAAGATCCCAAATCCGGCGTGATGGTGCGGCTCACAACTCGGCCACTCCTCGACGTGGGCACCAGGCCGTTTGTCTGTGCTCAGTTTAACCCTCGGCCAGCTTGCCTAGGCGTCGGCATAATTGAGCGAGAGCAAGACATCCTGTATCAGATGAGTCAGTTCATTGGGCAGAGCCAGGACAATGCGCGCTCGACATCCAATGCGATGTATCAGCTCGACTCAAGCTCTCCTGCCTGGGCGGACCTTCAAGCTAACAACAATAAACTCAAACCTGGCATGGTATTTAGAAAACTAGCTGGAGACGAGCAGGGACTAACTCCGGTTCAGCTCCCGTCGTTTCCTTCACAAGAAATCTCTAACATGGTGCATTTCTTATCGAATGTCCTTGAGAGGCACACAGCAATCACGGACACGCAGCAAGGAATGTCGCAAAGGCCCAAGACAGCTACGGAATCTCACATCTTGCAACAGCAAGGACAGGTTCCTATGCGATCCAGGACAACGCTTTTTGCGAAGTCTTTCTTGAGGCCAGCTTTCAATATTGCCTTGGCCATGATTCGTCAAATGGTAGAGAGTCCTCAAAAGGTTACGATGCAGGTTGCCGGCACTGGGGAAGTTCCTGCCGAGATAACCGTTGATGAGTTGAAGGCCGGAACGTATAGAGTTGAGCCTACGATTACACGACAGGACGCTTCTCAAATTGCACGGGCTCAGTCCATAGAGCGGATCCTCCCAAACCTTGCAAACCTGAATCCTCTGCTTCAGGCCGAGGGGATCAAGATCTCTTTTTCCGAACTGTTAAAGCAGTACATGGAGTTGCTTGGGATCGAAGGTGTGGATCGTATCGTAACGGTTGGCCCTCCGCCTCCACCGCCAATGCCTATGCCTCCGCCCGGAATGGCTGGGCCAGGGCCACCGCCCGGTCCTCCTCAAGGTGGTCCACCAAGGCCAGGGCCTCCTCCAGGCCCACCACCAATGAATTCTCCGGGGCGTCCTAACATGCCCCCTCCCCCAGGAAATCCTCCTCAATTAGTCCGTAGGGGCGGACCTTTAGGGGCAGGGCAGACTGATACCAATGCCCTAGCCCAATTTTTACAGTTGCAGGCATTAGGTAAACAGGGAGGGATGCCAAGAGGATGAGCGTTCACCTATCATGGAAAGAGTGGGTAGACTGGACAGCAGGTAACGAGGATGTAAGCCTGAAGGAGCTTGAGCAGGATCTCAATGTCCTTTTGGGTGAGAGTATAAAAGTTAGACAATTTATAGCCCTCATGGAGAAATGGATTAATTACCACCAGATACAAGAATACGGTAACTACTGTCAAAATCCAATGAAGGTGCTCCGGAATTACAGTGAGTGCCTTAGAGACATTTTAAATTTACTTGAACGGTTAGGCACAAAATAAGGAGAGAATATGTCCCCTGAGACACAGTCCGCAATGGACGAAAACCAAGTATTAGATGAGGGGGTAGGCGATTCTGGATCCGATGCTGAAGAGCAGAGTCAAGAAATCACTACCGAGGAAGTAAAGTCACAGGCCCCTAGTAAATTCTGGGGTAGGTATAGTTCGGAAGACGAAGCAAGGATGGCACATGAGCAGATAGTCAACACCTTGCAGCATGTTTATAACGAGAAACAAGCGGCTGATAAAGCACAGCAGGTTGCCTATCAGCAAGAGATGCAACGACGGGCCTCGGTTCCGATTGAGCAGCGGCCCATGGAAGAGGACGAGGAGCTATTTTTAAAGAGATATAAGGAAAACGTTGACAACAAGAAATTCACAGAGGCTCTGCTTCTACTGAAACGGGACATCGAAGGCAAGAGCATGAAGAATGCCGCTGAGATAGCTCGGGCAGTATATCAGGAAGCAGCTAGTCAAAATGAGGCACCTAAACGGAGCAAGCAAGAGTTTCTCAACAACCAAGAACTGGCGGACCTACACCCGGTTGCCGATGCCGCGATTATGTTGGATCAGGTGCTCTCACCATACGGTTACAAAAAAAGCGATGTCCTTCAGTTGATGAGAAACATCCAGGGCGCCGCACCAAAGAGAAAGAATCTCGGCATGGAAGAGCCTTCAAAATCTTCTTGGGCAGATCTCAGTGACGGAGACATCGACAAGAAGGCACGAAGCTGGATGAAAACCATGCTGGGAGCCAAATAGTTTGAGATAATGTAACAGAAAAGGAGTAAGGAAAATGACTGCTTGGGCAACGCAAAGCGACTTCATGAAACTCTGGACTCAGAGTGGACAGGTTGCTGAAAGAAAGCTACAAAAGTTTTTGCTGGCTGGGCTTGATGAGATCTCCAAGGCCAAGTGTGACATCGCATCCAAGATCAAAAAAGCCGAGTCTATTTCCACACCAGTTATCCGTTGGATGGAAGAGTACGATTATCCGACACAGTTGACGGCAACCTGGAATGGAAGCACCACGCTTACTATCGCAGGAAACCTTTTCAATGCAGCGGTAACGCTTGAGAACATCCGTAAGATCGTCCGAGTTGGAACCATCCTTGAGAGACGAAGTGACGGTGTTCAGTTGAAAGTCTCCGCGGTAACCGGGATTGATGACGGAGCCCCCTTTGCGGCAACTGTTGGGCTTTACGGCAACACCACGGGCTCATTAGATGGTGCGGATGTTGTTTGGGAAATCATATCTGAGGTTTGGAGCGACTACAAAGAGGTAGATGAAACCAGATCTCTCGATAGAACCTTCCGAGAAGTGGGCACGCAGATCTGGGCCGAGACTTTTGACTTGCCTTGGACCAGAAAAAACACCTCGTACGAGTTGGTGAAGAACGAAGAAGATCACCAAATTAAAAAGCTCCTGGAGAAACTCAGAAGGCATACCTCGATGGCGCTCCTAAGAGGCCGTCCTTATTATTCTTCCTCGTACAAGTACGGGAACCAAACTGAAGAGTCAACGATGCTCGGTTTGATTACCTGGCCTGAGATAACGCAGGCGGAATGCGCCGATACTAATGTGTATGTGGCAGCGGCAGGTGCGGAAATCTCCAAGTCTTACCTCAACGATCTCATTAGGAATATGTGGCTTGATGAGAACGCGGACTTCGGACAGGGCGACTGGTGGATCGTATGTCATCCGCTCGTGGCGAAGTACATCATGGAATTTGATGCGAACTACAGAAGGATGACTCAGGATGCCACCACTGTCGGCTACAGTGTGAATGTTTTCGATAGCGACATTGGCAAGTCCTTCCCAGTAGTTTCGGATCAGTACTGGCGCCCCGATGTGCTCCAGGTTGTGGACTTCTCAAAAACCTCTTACGGCTACTACAATAACGATGAGATGACTCGTAAGAAAATCGAGACAGCGGGCCGCTTCGACAGATGGCTGCTCACCTTCCAGACTTATGGCCTTGTTGTTCGTGAGCCTCGCCGATCCATCGGCATGATCTACGGCCTAGCAACTTCATAAACTACAAGGGCACGGATTAACTTCCGTGCCTAACTACCTAAAAGGAGACGGAAAATGATTTGGTTCGGGACAGGATCTCCAAAACCAATAGTCTATACCAACAGTGCAACACTCAAGTCTCGACACTTCTCTGTTGAGCAACTTCTGGTTGCGTCCGTGGCGTCAAAAACCTACACATTGCCGACGCCTATCAAGGATCTTGCCGGTAAGCCGACATGGTTTGTAAACAACAGCACGGGATCTCAGACACTATCGGGAGCTTTTGTGGGGGGCTCGTCTGAAACGGTTCTAACAAAAACAATGGTTTGCCTTATGGTATTGCCAGTATCCCCAGGCGTTTTTAAGTGGTTTGCGTTTGGAATAACCAGTGTAACGGCGGGCCTGGCTGAAATCGTGATGGATTATGTGGACACGATGTTTCAGGCCGGAACACACACGGGTTTGACGGTTACCTATAACGATGCTCAGGACAAAGAATCTATTGCTGTAACCTACGGTGCGGTAGGGGACATTGCTGCCATAGGTGCCCTGACATCTTCTGGGGCAGCCGGAGCTGTATCAGGGAAGGCTGCGAATGCGGGGCATGTTCATCCAATGGTGTCGCATCCGCACAGTGGCATAACTGACGGTGGGTTAATTCCCTGGGCCAACATCGATAAAACCACAAGTTCGATTGCAAACATTACTACTAAGGCGCACACCGATCTTACTGCAATAGGCACCAATACTCATGCTCAGATTGATACGGCACTGGGGACTACAATACCAGCCTATTTCAATGTCTCAACTGGTCACGATCACGACGGGGTTGATTCAAAACTTCTGCCTATCCCCTCCATAGTGGAGTCTGTTGAGTGGACTACGTTTACAAGCACGCTGGTATTCACCACAGCGACACCTACTGTAACAGTTATTGCAAGATACCGCAGATTAGGGAAGAGTGTGGAGTTTTTGATTGACATAACAACCGCTGACGGGCTTGACGGTGTTTTTGTTTCTGCCACGCTTCCGGTGGTTCCTAAAGCCATAGATGCCTACGTGCCTGTTTCGTACACCAAACTGATAAATGCAACTTACACCACTGGCAAAGCGATAGAGATTGATGCAGCTAATGCTACCCCGGCCAATAGGATCGTCAAGGCTAGGGAGACTATTGCCCTTACCACTGGGAATGCGTGCAGACTGTCCATCCGTGGTTCCTATGAGGTAGCGTAATGTTGAATTCACTACAATGGTTAGCATTAGCACCAAAGAGGGCTCAAATAGAGGCGGCACTCCAGGTTTTGGGGGTGCCCCTCATTGGATGGATGAATCATGTGCCCATGTTTAAGGAAGGGTTTAATCCGAATTGGGATGAGATAGAAAACATCGCAACCGCAGTTAATACGAAGGGAGTAGGCCAATGGAAAAAGCCCGAAAAGGTGCCGGAAAAGGCAAAGGCACCAAAAAAGGCGGTAAAGGCTGTTAAGAAGAAATAACCTTCCTCTCGTCCTGCTAAGCCTGGGGGAATCTAGGGGGATAGCAAAAGGAGTATAAAATGGCGCAAATTCCTCACGCAAATTACACACTTACCAAACGATTCACCAATGTTGGTTCACTTGGGCAGGCTATCTCATTCAAGGAATGGGCTATTAAAGGAATAGCTATTCACTTCGAGGGATCTACCTGTGTTGGGATAGTAAAGGGCTCTGGCACTGTTACAGGCAGCGGAGACGCACACCTTACCAGTGATGGAATAACTCTCACTCTGGATGGTATGTGGGATGCTGGAGATACCATAACTACACTTTACACACCTACGGCAAATGGCAGTGATAAAATAGTAAACGGTGCAATGGCAACTGATTCAGGGGTAGCATGGGCCAAAGGTACTGGATGGGTGTTGAATGGAGTTGCTACACATACCACGGGTAATGCCACAACCCTTGTTGAAACCACATCCACGGTTGTCAATGGCGAACAATATCTCTTTGTCTACACACTAGCCTCCACAACCACAGCGGGGGTTTTAACACCATCAGCGGGAGGCGTGACTCTTACTACTAGAACTGGAGTGTTAGCTCTTCCAACTACAGTAAGTCCATCAGGTGGTTCAGGATGTACCATTGCTGTTGCTTCGGTGAGTTCAACTGGTGAGGCTCTTACTGTTACAGTAGTTGCCGGGGGAACGGGATATGCAGTGGGAGATGTGTTAAGCGTTACTTTTGCCGCAGCTACGAGGCCACTGAAGCTGAAAGTTTTGACGTTATCCACCACGGCTGTTGCCACTGTTATCATCGTAGACAATGGTTTGGGGTATGAAGTTACTGGAGCCTCTAAGACTTACTCAGAAGAGTTTACGGCGATTAGCACAGCTAAAGTTACTTTCACAAGTGATGCAACCTGGGCCGGGACTATTGATGACGTGAAAATGTATCGAGTCTACCCATGTGTATGTAGTATTGTGGCATGGCGATAAGGAGGTAACAATGGCTGGTACAATTAATATAACAAGCGGCGGTGGGGCTGTGGCTTACATCAAGTCTCATTACAATCATGATACGTCATGGACTGGTGGTGCTGCAACTTCGGCTACAACTAGGCGAACCATCAATTCCCCGAATGAAGTTGAAGTTAAGATTGACACGGTGGGGTTGAAGCTCGCCACTCAAACAACTCTTGATCTTAATACTGCTGGTTCATGGGATACTGTTTCTGGTACTGATTACACAACTGCTGCAAATAGGGCAGGTAAAAATTTCTATATTTACATGTGTCAACCTGTATCTGGTACTGTACCGGTGATTAAACTATCAGCTAACTCAACGGTTCCGTCTGGTTATTCTGCATCTACCTCCAGAAAAGTAGGTGGTTTCCATTGTTTATGCGTAGCAGTTGGGACTATATCTGGACACACGCTTACAGGTTATTTGGCTGGCGACATACTTCCACTTTCAGTGTGGGATTTATGGCATAGAGCAGAATCTGGTAATGAAGGTATGGTTTATGCTCCGGGTATTAGTGCTTGGGTAGATATTTACTTAACAACTGGTTCAATAACAGTACCAACTTCTGTAAATAACGCTACAATTCTTAATGCGATAACGCAGTATGCTTTTGTAGATACTCTTGCATTAGTAAACAAACGTCTTTTGTTTGACCACGAATTTACTTATATTGCAACTGGTTCAAACGAAGCTACTAATATTACTGCAAGTGCAGATCCTGTTACAACTTCAGGACATTCAGATACTGCTGGTAGGAGAATGATTTCCAACATTGGTTGTGAAGATTGTGCTGGAGTTCTTTGGCAATGGCTAAATGATTCTCTTACTCCAGTCCAAGGTGTTGATTATGCTACAGGTGTAGCATTTGGATGGAAAGATGTCACAGGTACCAGAGGTCAAGTTTATTCCCAAGGAACTTATGGGTTTATGAAGCTGGTTGCCGGTGGTGCTTGGGATTATGGTGCTCGTTGTGGGTCACGGGCGCGTAATTTGTATCATTGGGCGTGGCTTGCGCATACGTCTATCGGTAGTCGCGCGCTGAGTAATAAACGGATTTAACGAGTTAGGTCCAGCCCTTGCGAGGGTAAGACCTGATAGGTAGATAGTTATAAAATGCTGATTGCCGGTAGTAATTGGAATAATGGTGCTAATTGTGGATCACAGGCACGTAATTTGAATAATTGGACGTGGAATGCGAATACGAATATCGGTAGTCACGCACTGATACATGAAAGTAGCCAAACTTCATGGCTGAACTATTTACCTTGTTCCTCTACGGAGCAAAATACAAAGCGAAGGAGGGGGTAGGATAGTAGGTAGCAATACTGAAACACCCATCTCCTCAGAACACTAAAATGAAAAGACACAACAACTTATTTGACCAAATTGTTTCTTACGAGAACCTAGAGTTAGCTTATCAAAAAGCTAAGAAAGGCAAGAGCAAGAAGATTTCTGTGATTAAGTTTTCACAAAATATTGAGGAGCGTTTACTTAAGATTCAAGAATCTTTAGTCAATAAGACTTTTACTACGTCTCATTATACAACCAAGAAGGTTTATGAACCCAAAGAAAGATTAATCCACGTATTGCCGTTTGCTCCGGATAGAATTGTTCAACATGCCATTATGAATTTCCTCGAACCTATTTGGGATAATTTATTCATTTTTGATTCATATGCTTGTAGGATAGGTAAGGGGATTCACAAAGGTTCCCGTAGAACTATGGAGTTCGTTAGGAAGTACAAGTATTGTCTCAAGTGCGATGTGTCTAAATTCTATCCTTCTATCAACCACGACATTTTATATAAGATTATTTGTAAGAAGATAAGATG
>Ga0208495_1000190_pt1 | contig 29032 bp, 22 predicted proteins | sample CryBogmetaGMA14M_FD_184551 | JGI IMG/M metagenome (GOLD analysis project Ga0208495, IMG submission 184551) | Freshwater microbial communities from Crystal Bog, Wisconsin, USA - MA14M (SPAdes) | ecosystem: Environmental > Aquatic > Freshwater > Lake | place: Crystal Bog, Wisconsin, USA...
GCCGTTTACAGACTCCCCTTTTAAATTCAACACATATACGGCACCGGCATACTGGAGATAATCCTTCAGCATGTTACAGATTGTAGCTCCCAGGTTGAGGGGGTTATTGGACGCACCAATGACAACAATTGATTTGGGATCGAAGAAGGTTTCCATGAGATACTCACTTTGAATTGTATTTAAAACGGTTGTACAGGGTCAAATCTTTCAACTTTTGTCAAGACAGAAAAATTTATTTTCCACCTATTTCTTCCACCAAAAGAAAATAAGCTTGATAATATACGGTAAAATATTTTAATGCACTATAGCCATTTTTTATCTATTGCACCACAAAGGTCAAAGGCAGAGCTGACCCCTGGCATACTGGAGACAGGATAGAAAATGAAAATATTAAACAGAAAGGTTGTCATGTCCGATACTACCAGTTCTTCGCCTGTTCCACTTCTAAAACTTGTTGGTTTTGCCATGGGGCTTTTTGCGGTCCAAACGTTCTGGGGCTTTACCTGGGCGACACTACCGCTGTATCTGAAGGATCTCACCGGCTCGAATGTGGTAACAGGAATTATTATATCGACGACAGGAATCACCGGCTTGTTTTTCCCGGTGCTTGCAGGGTGGGTGTCCGACCGGATCAACACGCCGCTTGGCCGCAGGCGGCCGCTGATCATCGCGGGATGGTGCCTGGCATGTATCATGGTATTGCTGCTTATGCGGATCGATTCCCTTCTTGTGGCGCTGCCCGTGATCGTTCTTGCTTATGCCGGATTCTTCTTTGCCATCGGCCCCTATTTCGCGCTTCTTCCCGATACTGTTCCCGCATCGCATCGCAGTTTCGCCTCGGGTGTCATGTTTCTTGTCGGGGGCATCGGAATGCTAAGCTATCTGATTTTTGCCGCCCGATTGTGGGATACCTCACACACCCGGCCGTTTGTGTGGGTTGTGATTGCGATTTTTGTTTCAGTTGCGATTCTGTGCTTTTCAGTGAGAGAGGCAAGGGCGCAAGGCCCGATTAAACACCAAAGCCTGCTGAAAGGACTTGCCGGCGAAAAAAATCTTCAGCGATTCTTTATCGGTATGACGCTGCAATGGATCGGCCTGTGGATGGTGAGCGCTTTTTTCGTGATCTCGTGCATGGCTCTTTTTGGGCTGACTGTCGAGCGCGCGGTAAAAGCGTTTTTTGTGATGAACGCTTCTTTCGTTTTCTGCGCACTTCCCGCAGGGTTGTTGGCAACAAAGCTGGGGTTGAAAAGGACAACGATCTTCGGGGTTGCGCTTCTGGTAGCCTGTTTTTGCTGCATTCCTTTTATAAATGCGTATTCGACACTGCTCATTTTTATGGTGATAGCCGGGGCGGGGTACGGGACGGTACTTGCCGTATCTTACCCGTTCTTTCTTAGCCTGGTACCACAGGGGAATACTGCCGGGTTTGTCGGGCTCTACATGGCCTGTCAAAACGGGACTCTGCTTGTTGGGCCGGTAATAGCCGGAGTAATGATCGACCATTTCGGCTACATGACGCTTTTCTTTGGCGCAGCCGCTGTAATGCTCGCAGGCGCTATTATGTACATGACCGTGCGCAATCCTGAAGAAAGTGCAACAAACTGACAGGAAATCCATCGCTGTCATTGCGAAGCGCCTCTCAGGCGCTGTAACAATCTAAATATATTCTGCTACTCAAAAAGCTTTACCATGATTGCCGGAACCGGTGTTTCAAAATGCATGCTTTTACCGGTTGCCGGGTGGAAAAATTCCAGTATCCCTGCATGAAGCCCGAGACGGCCCAGAGGATCGGTTGACGCCCCGTATTTTTTATCACCGGCAATGCTGTGGCCTATGTCCTGAAGATGAACCCGTATCTGATTTTTTCTGCCGGTCTGTAAAGAAACTTCCAAAAGCGAATATCGGGCAGTACTTTTCAAAACGCGGTATCGGGTAACAGCTTTTTGTCCGTCTCCCGGAGTTTTTGACGAATACATCATCAATGATTTATTTTCTTTAAGGCATGAAACAATTTCCCCTTCCGCATTTTGGACATGGCCTTCAACCACTGCATAGTAGATCCTTTTGGTTACGGCATTCTCCCAATTGTCCTGCAATTTCTTTTGAATCTCTTTGGTCTTGGCAAACATCATGATGCCGGATGTGTCGCGATCAAGACGATGTACGATATGCAGCTCTGTACGATTGTGGCTTTTTTTAACATAGCGCTTTAAAATGCTGAAGGCTGTTTCTTCATTTTCCTTAACTGTTGCAACCGAGAGAAGTCCTGCAGACTTCTCAATAACCAGAAGATGCTCGTCTTCATAAAGCAGATTAATTTTCCTCAGCGTCATGTTATCCGCTGGTTTCTTTTTCAGGATGATGACATTCATTCCCGGCGCTAGCGGATAATCAAATCTGGTGACAATCTGATTTTGGATCATTATCTGTTTTTGTTCAAGAAGTGATTTTATCGATTTTCTGCTCCGGTCAGGAAATGACTCGTAGAGAAATTCCAAAAGCTTAGCTTCGCGTTCTGGGCGCAGAATACTTTGGTAGGAATTAATTGCACTCATTTTTGTTTTCACGTTCTTTTATTCGCTTTTGTCATTGCGAGTTCACGACAGTGAACAGCCTGCCCGGCGCATGCCGGGTGGCAATCTAAATATATTAAAACACTTATGAGATTGTTTCGGTCTTATACTCTCACTGATTATGATTCATTTCAACAAATTAATCATTGCATAGTTGTGTAATATTTATTAGTTATGAGTGCACTCCAATCGTACCCCGACAAACAGGATAATTCTATGGCGGTAAACAGCCTTCTGAACCTTGTTGAAAATATCCAGACATGGGAAAGGCTTGAAAAAAGAATCGCCTGCCTGCCTACGGAAATAGAAAGAGGCAACGCTTTTGAAGAATTCTGTCATGCCTTTTTCCTTCTTGATCCTGTTTTTCAATTTCAGAAAGTCTATCGCCACACTGAAATACCACATTCCATTCGAGAACGCCTGGGCTATCCGGGCGTTCAAGACCTCGGCATAGACGGCGTAGGCATTACCGATGATGGTCGGCTATTTGCCTGGCAGGCAAAATTCCGCAGCGACAGAAAGCTAACGCCATCTCTTCGGGAACTCTCCACCTTCTTTACAGTTTCCGACAAGGCGGATTGGCGTATCACGATTGCCAATGCCAATAAGCTCCCTTCCTCAATTGATGACAGAGTCCGTCAAAGCCGAATTCTTGCCGATAGATTTGATGCTCTGGATGCAGATTTCTTTGATCGTCTTACGACCTACTTAAAGACACAGCGCGTATCTCCACCTGTCAAGAAAACACCTCACATAACTCAGCGGGAAGCCATTGCAGCGGCTGTATCGTATTATGAAAACAACAAAAGAGGCCAGTTGATACTCCCCTGCGGCGCGGGGAAAACCCTTGGCTCGATCTGGATTAGTGAAAAGCTTGCTGCAAAAAAGATTCTGATAATGCTGCCCAGCCTGTCTCTCCTGAGTCAAACATTGAAAGAATGGGCAATCAATTCACCTCTGCCTTTCCGTTACCTGTGCATCTGCAGCGATACAACGGTTGACCTGGGCAACGATGCCCCGATAGAAAAAATATCCGATATGGATGTACCGGTTACTACCGAAGTGAAAGAAATACAGAAATTTCTTCAGAACACTACTTCCAAAACTTCAATTATATTTTCCACATATCAATCATCAAAAGTCCTCTCCGATGCAGTCCGCAAGTCAGGCGCAACCTTTGATATCGGCATTTTCGATGAGGCGCATCGAACAGCCGGAACAAAGATCGGCGCCTGGGGCATAGCCCTAGATGATGACAATATTCCCATAAGTAGAAGAATCTTTATGACGGCAACACCCAAGATTTACGCCCCTCATATAACCAAAAAGGCCAAAGAAGAAGACGTCCTTATCTGCAGCATGGACAATGCCGATATTTACGGACACCCCTTTTATGAAATAGGTTTTGCCGAAGCAGTCAGCAGAGGCCATATTACCGACTACAAAGTCATCGTCATCTGCGTGACGGATACTGAAGTAAAAGAACTTATCGAAAAAGGCGGGAAAGTCATTACAGATGGGGATGACCAGTGGGATGCCAAAGCATTAGCCAAGCGGATTGCTCTGGTAAAAGGAATTCGTGCCTACAATTTGAAAAAAGCATTCACGTTCCACGGCAGGGTTGAATCAGCAAAGGCATTTACAGATACCAGCAAGCCCTACGGAATTGATAAAATCTTCAACCTTCTTGCACCCGAAAATCAAACGCAAAAAAGTGTGGGATTTTTTCATGTGAACGGAACGATGTCGTCAGGAACAAGAAGCAACATATTGAAAGAATTTGAAAGCGTTGACATCGGCATAATCAGCAACGCCCGCTGCCTGACGGAAGGTGTAAACATTCCTGCCGTAGATATGGTTGCCTTTATTGATCCGAAAAGAAGCCTGATTGACATTGTCCAGGCCACAGGCAGGGCAATGAGAAAAGCTGATTGGAAAGAAAAGGGATACATTTTTATACCGGTATTTTTAGAAGAAGATTCCGATCCTGAAGAAATTATCAAGAATTCAGACTTCAGCACTGTCTGGGAAGTCCTGCAAGCCATACTTGATCAGGATCAGCGGCTGCAAGGTGTAGTCTCCAACATGAGAATCCTTCAGGGCAAAGGCGAGGAAGGCTCTCAGGCATGGAAAGATGCAATGACTGAATATGCTGAAAAGATTGAGTTCTATGATCTGCCGATCAAGATTGATCAGCACCGTTTCATTGAAAAGCTTAATACCAAAATAGTTGAAATAATCGGAAGGACGTGGGATTTTTGGTACGGACTTTCTTTAAGATATAAAGATGATTTTGGTAATCCCAATGTACCGGTAAGCTACAAGACAACGGAAGGTTTCCGACTAGGTCTTTGGCAAAATACTCAAAGAGGCAATTACAAGAAAGGAATTTTATCTTCAGAGCGGATTAAACGACTCGAAGAAATTGGTTTAAAATGGGAGAGACAGGAAGAACAACGAGAGGAGCAGTTTGAGAAGGGATTTCAGGAAACATTGCTTTATAAAGAGAGAACTAAAAATCCTAATGTACCAGCACGTCACATAACACCTGAAGGTTACAGGCTTGGCAGTTGGCAAAGCGACCGAAGGAAAAATTACAAGAAAGGGGAATTATCTCCAGGTAGGATCAAACGACTTGAAGAGATTGGCTTTACATGGGATCAACTTGACGAACTGTTTGAGCAGGGTTTTCAGGAGACTTTGTTTTATAAAAAAAGCAAAGGCAATCCCAATTCATCATATACATACAAGACACCTGAAGGTTTCCAGCTTGGTGTATGGCAAGGTCATCAAAGGGGTATTTACAGGAAACGGGAATTATCTCCTGACAGGATCAAGCGACTTGAAGAGATTGGTTTCAAATGGGAAGATTTAGTTGATGAAAAATTTGAACAGGGGTTTCAAGAAACCTTGTTTTATAAAAAAAGCAAAGGCAATCCAAATGCACCTACAACACTCAAGACACCTGAAGGATACCAACTAGGTAAATGGCAAAATCATCAAAGGGAACGTTACAAAAAAGGAAAATTATCTCCTGATCGGATCAAGCGACTTGAGGACATTGGTTTCAAATGGGCGAAACTAGAAGAGCAATTTGAAAAGGGATTTCAGGAAACAGTGATTTATAAAAATAGCACTGGCAATTCCAATGCGCCAAACACATACAAGACAGTTGAAGGTTATAGTCTTGGCAATTGGCAAAATACACAAAGGGGCAATTACAAGAAAGGGGAATTGTCTCAAGACAGGATCAAACGGCTTGAAGAGATTGGCTTTACATGGGATCCACTTGAAGAACTTTTTGAGCAGGGTTTTCAGGAAACATTGTTTTATAAAAAAAACACCGGCAATCCCAATGCAAATGCCCATTACAAAACAACTGAAGGAAACCGTCTTGGCAATTGGCAAAATACACAAAGGGGCAATTACAAGAAAGGGAGATTATCTTCTGAAAGGATAGAACGGCTAGAAAAAATCGGTTTCATATGGGAGATAATTGAAGAAAAGTTTGAAAAGGGTTTTCAGGAGACTTTGCTTTATAAAGAAAGCACCGGCAATCCCAATGCATCACACAAATACAAGACACCTGAAGGTTTTCTGCTTGGTAAATGGCAAAGTACCCAAAGGCAAAATTACAGGAAAGGGGAATTATCTCCTGATAGGATCAAGCGACTTGAAGAGCTTGGTTTCAAATGGACGATACGGAAAGAACAGAGTGAGGAACAGTTTGAAAAGGGATTTCAAGAAACTTTGCTTTATAAAGAAAGAACAGGCAATCCAAATGTAACTTATGATTTCAAGACACCTGAAGGTTACCGTCTTGGTTATTGGCAAAGTCATCAAAGGGTATATTACAAGAAGGGCAAATTATCTTCAGATAGGATCAAGCGACTTGAAGACATTGGTTTCACATGGTGAATGCAAAGATAAAGTACTCTGAGCAAGAATGACTATCTCTCTTGCACATTACCGTCAAAAAATATAAAAGAGGAGCAATTACATGTGTCAATTTCTGCAAAGTAACTGGAAAGAATTAATTGCGTTTTTAATAGCAGCATTTAGTATATGGAAATACTTTGATACTAAAAAAAACGAGCTGGCATGGCGACGCACTGAATTTCTATTTGAACAAGGTTATTTGCTTGACTCGGATGAAGATATCTATGAAGCAGTAAAAATTCTTGAAGGAAGAAACAATGAAATTTCTTTATCAGAAGTATTTGATGAGAATAACTGTGACTATCTTCATAAATTTGACAAACTATTAAATCTACTTGATCGTCTTGCTTATGCGACTATTTATAAAAAAACGATTTCGACTGAAGAAATTATAAACTTTGGTTGGTATTTAAAGAAAATAAGAAATGAAAAGGTTGTTGCCAATTATTGTGATAAAAACGGGTTTAAAGATATTTTAAGCTTGGCTGATCTTCTTATAGAAAAAGAACAGCATAAAAAATCCTGGGGTCAGGTCTTGAAAAATCAGTTTTTGAAAATAATGGCAACGGTTCTATTTAATTGACGGCATCATCTAACTCACGTCATTCCTGGCTTTACGGCGATTAGAGGTTCAAACTTCAACCGCTGTTTTTGAAGTAGCAAGGAATCAAGTCTCTTCTTGACTCATTGGCGATGTCGGATACCACGATTCAAGTTGTAATCATCAATTCAGTTATAATCTCTTCAACCATATTTTAACTGCTATAACCATGAAACAGATTACAAATGCCCAGTAGCCGTAAGTATAAACGGCATTCCCTCTCAAGCTGTTTGTATATTCCACGATATTGGGAGCGATAAATAATATAAGAGAAACGATAATGATGCCTAAAACAAGACTGGCAATCACATCGCTCGGATAATGAACGCCCAAATGGGGACGCAGGTATATCATGGCCGGAATCATCCAGCCGAGGAGAAGCACATATATATAACCGAACTGGAAACAGATAAGGCTGACAGATATAGTCGTCCATAAAACATGACCCGATGGAAAACTTTCAAATTGCTTTGATGCATAACAGGTATCACGATTCTCAATCTTTAGATTCAAATCCTGTTGCAGTTGGTCATTCGCGTAGGGGCGTCTCCGCCTCACATATGTTTTACAGAAAAGAAATATAATAATGCCGATCAGCGATGCCAGCATAAGCTGAATTGTCAGCTGTTTTAACGGTTCGCTGTTGAGCAGTTGCCCCGCAATCGCGGTAATGAATAAAAACATCATCCAGAAAATGGCATCGCCCGTAAATATCAATGCCTTTATGAGAAGAGAATTTTTATAGGGCCTTTGATAAGTCCATTTAAGCAGTTGTCTATCTATTTTTTTCAGAGATTGCATATAGAAATTAAAGCCCAACAATGCGAATATATATCTTGTGTAATAACCCCAACGCTGCAAAAATTATGATATAACGATTACCGGTTGCAAGCTAGCATAAAATTACAGAATTGAAAATTGAGGATTTCGGGTATGTTATTTTGTTTTGTTGTCCCCCGCTGGGGGGGGGTGGGATGGATATTTTCAGGAATAATCTGGGACGGTTCTATTTAATTGCTATTTAATTGAGATCATCAGCAAACCACCGTCATTACTTATCCGGCATACCCATGCATTCGTAACCTGAAGGTCATCTACGACCGGGGTTCCCTGCCGGACTTCTGGCTTCCGGCGATTAGGGAATAATGGGGACGTTTTGTTTTTCGTAAAATCTTCCCTAACTCCTCTTTATACCCTGAATAACCTAACCACCTGAAGGTGACGCGAGGTCACTAGGGGGTACGCGATAAAAGAGGGGGATCTCATGGAAGTATTTTTGGAGAAGTAAATGGTCACATCATTGGAATTACTGGCCCCGGCAGGCAACGCTGATATCGGGATTGCTGCCATCGATCATGGCGCGGATGCCGTGTATATCGGCGCTCCAAAATTTTCCGCCAGGGCCGACGCGGGGGTGAGCGTTGCCGACATTACCCGCCTGATCCGGCACGCGCACCTTTATTACGCCAAGGTCTATGTGGCACTCAATACCATTCTGACAGACCGGGAGCTTGCCGAATCCCTCGATATCATCAATGAGGTCTATCAGTTGGGCGCCGACGCTCTGATTATCCAGGATGTGGGTTTGCTGGAGCTTCCTTTGCCCCCGATTCCTCTTATTGCCAGCACCCAGATGCACAATAACACTGCGGAGAAGGTCCGGTTCCTGGAGGCCGTCGGTTTTAAACGGGTGATTTTGGCCAGAGAGCTATCGCTTACTGAAATTGCCGACATTCGCAGGAATTCCAAAATAGAGCTGGAAGCCTTTGTGCACGGGGCCTTGTGCGTTTCCTACAGCGGGCAATGTTACATGAGTCAGGCCGTGGCGGGCCGTAGCAGCAATCGCGGCGTCTGCGCCCAGCCCTGCAGGTCTCACTACACCTTGATGGACAGCGACGGAAACGTTATCCAGAAAAACAAATATCTGCTCTCCCTTAAAGACCTGAATCTGATGAACAGGATACCGGATCTGATTGCGGCCGGTGTTACCTCCTTCAAAATCGAAGGAAGATACAAGGGGATTGAGTATGTAAAGAATGTCACAGCCGCCTACCGGCAGGCCATCGACCGGTTTATCGGCGGTCATGCCGATTACCGCAAGAGCAGTTCCGGTGCGAGCGCGCTTACCTTTTCACCGGATACGGAAAAGACATTCAACCGCGGCTATACTCAATACTTTATTGCAGGCCTTGGCGAAAAGGTTGCCTCCATTGACACGCAGAAAGCCATCGGACAGCCTGTGGGTGAAATCACAGGGATGGGGAAGGATTTTTTTCGCATGGTGCGCCATGATTTGCAAAACGGCGACGGACTTTGCTTTTTCACAAAGAAAAATGATCTGGCCGGATTTCGTGTGGACCGGGTGGAAAAAGAAAAAATTTACCCCAATAACATGAAGGGACTGGAGACAGGCACACCGCTATATCGCAACCATGACATGGCTTTTACCCGAATCCTGAACAAAACCTCCGGCGTTCGCCGCATCGCCGTGGAAATGAATTTCAGGCAGGAGGATAAAATAATCCGCCTGACGGCGAAAGACGAAGACGACAATGAGGCCGAAGTGGCAAAGGAGGTTTTGTTTGAGCCTCCCCGTGATCCGGTAAGAGCCAGAGAGCAGATTGAAAAACACCTGACCAGCACCGGCAGCACGCCCTACCAGGTGGCAAGGCTGAACATTTTGCCCCAAGAGCCGGGCTTTCTTCCCGCAAGCCTGCTAAACGGCATCCGGCGGGATGCATTGGAGGCGCTCACTCAAATCCGGTGTGAAAAATACCCCCGCCAGGAAATCACGTTTACGCCCAACGATGTCCCGTACCCGGAGACAAAGCTCGACTTCCACGCCAATGTTTTCAATAAGCTCGCCACGCGTTTCTATGAACGCCATGGCGCAACCGTTACGGAGCCGGCTTTTGAATCCCTTTCCGACTTAAGCGGAAAACCACTCATGACCACCCGCTACTGCATCAAGCATCAATTGGATCTGTGCCCCAAAATGCAGCATCTGGGTCGCTCCGTCCAAGAGCCTCTCCGGCTCAGGGATGCTCATCATACCTATCGTCTTGACTTTGACTGCCGGCAGTGCAGAATGTTTTTGATCATGGAGAATAAAACAAATGCGTTCGAACAAGCCCCGGAATGAAAGCAGCCACTGCCTTAACTGTTACCAACGCCGGGAAATCTGCATCTGCCCGATTCTGCCCACGGTGACAACGCAAACAGAATTTTTGATCCTGCGGCATATTTATGAAGCCGAGCGCCCCAGCAATACCGGCCGGTTGGTAGCGCTGGCAATGCCCAACTCCCGCATTATTCCTTGTGGTGGTGGCACCCGCATCGGGCTTTCGCCCATTGATGATGAATTTCTGCGGGCTCCCGGAACCTGGCTGTTATGGCCCGATGGAACAGGCAAACAGCCGGATATGGCAGACCTGGCACCACCTAATCGAGTAGTGGTGCTTGATGCAACATGGCAACAGGCGAGGCGTTTGTATAGCAGTATGCCTGTTCTGCGGGCGCTGCCCCGGTTGGTTCTGCCGGCACCAATTAGAGACAGAGACCGGTTGCGGGAGCAACATCGTTCAGACGGGATGTCAACACTTGAGGCGGTAGCGGCCGCAGTCACTAAGATCGAGGGGGCAGAAGCAGCCAGGCCGCTGGAAATACTTTACGATGAGTTGGTAAGACGAACAACCTCCTTACGATGGGGCAGTTGAAAAACGCTCATCTGCTGCGTTGCGTTGCAAACCGTACCGCTCAACGTATATTCATATACGCCTCGCGGTTCGGCTTTTTGCGCGTCTTGCATCTGAACATTTTTGAACAGCCCCAAAACATGGGGGTCAGGGAATAATTAGGGACATAACACTTAATTATCTTGATTTAAATGTTGAGTTAAGTATTATGTCCCCTGAATCCGGCGAATTTTTTATGTTCACCGCAATTTGCACAACTACCGGGGCAAAAGCTCCTGGAAATACATAAAACAAAAGTGAGGTATGATGATGAGCAATACGGTTTTAAAGGAGTTAAAAGATGGGATCCTGTTATTGACATTGAACCGCCCCGAGAAGAAGAACTCGTTCAACGTCGAGCTGTGGACGGCTTTTGCCTCAGAGCTGGATGCCGCCCGAGTAAACGATGATGTTAATGTAGTCGTCATCACCGGTGCGGGCAGTGATTTCTCGGCGGGACAGGACTTGAGGGATGCCGGAGTTCCCGGCGCGTTGCAGTCTTATAGAATTACGGAACGTGCGGTTGTTGATTTTGATAAACCGCTTGTGGGCGCGGCCAAAGGGGTTGCCGTTGGCGGCGGAGCAACCATACTGTTTCATACCGATGTGCTTTACGTCGGTGAAAGTTTGCGCATGCGACTTCCCTTCAATAGCCTTGGTATGGCTCCTGAATTCGCGAGCAGTTATATGTTACAGGCGCTGATTGGTCCGCAGCGCGCGGCGGAGCTCCTTTATACCACGGAATGGATTGACGCTGATAAGGCTCTGGATGCGGGAATAGCCTCGCGTAAGTTCAAGGATGATGAGCTTTTGCCAAACGCGATGGCGAAAGCCGCAGAAATTGCGCAGTGGCCGTTGGTCTCTTTGCTGGAAACGAAAAGGTGCCTCAAAATGACGCATAAAGCGGGTATCGAAACTGCTCTGAAGATTGAGCAGGAGGCCATGGACAGACTGGCCGGCGGTCCGGCAAGTATCGAGGCCATGATGGCATTTATCGAGAAGCGAAAACCCAATTTCCGCAACCTGAAGAAATAACCGCTTTAATACCATTTAGCTCTCATCTGAAGTTTGCGTCTCATTAGAAAGGCAGTAGAAGAAAAGAGCAGAAAGGGAATGGCATGAAGCTTTTTGCGATCAGCGACATCCATGGGGCGACTAAGCCCATCGAGAAGGCCGCACCGCTCATCCGCGAGGCAGATTGGGTTGTGATTGCCGGAGATATAACCCGCGCTAAAACGCGGGCCGAGGCTGCCGATGTCATTGCCTGTGTTGAACAATATTCAACCCGTATCCTTGCCGTCCACGGCAACTGGGACAGGCAGGAGGTCAAAGACTTCCTGGAGGAAAAAGAATACAGTCTGCACGGGAAAGGCCGGATGATTGAGGGGATCGGCTTTTTCGGTTTGGGCGGGTCTTCACCCACGCCAATACATACGGCAACGGAATACACAGAGAAAGAAATCGCCCTCACCCTCCGCACGGGATACGAAAAGGTTCGGAAGGCATCGCAAACCGTTTTGATTTCCCATGTCCCGCCACGGGGAGTCCGCGACCGGTCCATCGTCTTCGGCCTTCGGGGCGGTAGTCATAGTTTGAAGGCGTTTCTGGAAGTAAATCCAATCACCCTCTGCCTGTGCGGCCATATCCATGAAGCAGCCGGGATTGAGCGCTTTTGCAAAACGCTCGTAGCCAATTCCGGGAGCTTCAAGAAGGGCCATTACCTGACAATCGAAATCGGCCAAGACCTTGTGGTAACACGCGGCAGAGTTGACTATTGATTATGATTAAAGGGAATAATTTTTTTTTTGAAAGGTGATAATGATCAGTCCCGCAAAGGTCTTATTTTATCTCATTGAATTAATCAATTGTTACGCCGCTGTTTACTATTCCAATTTCCTCTTTTTTTATCTGCGGCGCACATTCGGCTTCGGTGAGGTGGAGAATCTTCTGACAGCGGCACTCGGCGGCTTTGTCTATGTTATCGCAGCCTGGCAGGGCGGCAAATTGGCCCAGCGCTATGGATGCATCAGGATGATTTACATAGGCTGCTGCGGCATTATTTTGTCGCTTACCCTGGGCATGGTATTTCCTACCCCGACGGCGCAGATCATGGTGTTTTGTTTGTGGACAGTGGGGGTTTGTTTTATCTGGCCGGCCTTGGAAACGCTGATTAGCGGAAGGTCTGGCGCGTCGCTTCCGAAGATGGTCGGTATCTATAATGTCACCTGGGCTGGCGGCTCTGCGGTAGGATACTTCACGGCTGGTATTCTGATTGAGAAATTGGGTATGGCCAGCGTGTTCTGGTTGCCCCTTGGGCTTACGGCTCTCGAGCTTGCTCTGCTGCCATGCGCCGCAATATTGCTGAAAAAAGAAAATGATCGTCCATGTCAAGAGGAACCTCTGACCACGGCGGTCTGCGAGGCTGACGCCAAAAGGTTCCTGCGGATGGCCTGGTTTGCCAACCCTTTTTCTTATGTGGCGATCAACACGGTCATTCCGCTCATTCCCTCCATTGCGGAAAAACTTTCCCTTTCCACGGGCATGGCGGGCATTGTCTGTTCCCTCTGGATGTTTGCGAGGCTGGCTGCTTTTGCGGCCTTTTGGCGATGGACGGGTTGGCATTACCATTTTAGCTGGCTGGCTGGGTCTTTTCTGCTGCTGATCGTCTGCTTTTTCGGATTGCTCATGTCGCCGTCGATCGAGTTGCTTTTGGTCGCGCAAGTTGGCTTCGGCCTTTCGATAGGGCTCATCTATTATTCATCACTCTTCTATTCCATGAATGTGACGGAGAATCAGAGTTCCAATGCCGGACTGCATGAGGCGATGATCGGGGTGGGTCTGTTTATCGGTCCAACCTTCGGCGCTGCCGCCCTCTATCTCGTTCCTACTGCCGTTGGTATTGGCGCCTGGTCTGTGGGCGGCCTGCTTTGTGCCGGATTTTCCGGGTTAGTCTTTGTGAGACATTACCGGAAAAGATCATAAAGTAGAACAGCTGCGGGGTATTAAATTAAATCCAGTTGTGCCTGAAGCTTGCAAATTAAAGTGTCATTAACCCCACTCAGCTTCGCTTTGGGGATAAGTGAGAGTAATAAATTTCAGCGCGCTACGCTTCTGAAATTGGTGTCACTAACCCCGCTCAGCTTCGCTTCGGGGATAAGTGAGAGTAATAAATTTCAGCTCACTGCGTTTCTGAAATTTGACTCTCACTAAATACCTTATTTACGATATCAATATAATTATCCCGGTGATGTGTTTTATTTATTTTCTTTCGAATTTTTTCCCCGTTTTCAAAAAAGCCTGCCAGATAAGTCCAGATTTCTTTCATTTTATTGGTAATATGTGAAGGGCCGGACAATATTTTCGAATATTCAGCAAATAAATTGTCATGGAAAGCCCTGATAATTTTTATTTTTTCATCATGAGGCTTTTCAGTATGAAATTTAATTTCTTCCGCAAGGAAAGGGTTTGCCAGCAGGCCCCTGCCGATCATCCACCGATCGACCGATCCGAACCGCTGCGAAAGCATCTCCAATTTCTCCAAAGAATCAATGTCCCCGTTATAGACAATCCTGTGTTTCGAGAGATTAAGGCATTGCCCGAACATATCAAGGTCAACTTCACCTTCATACATTTGCTCACCGGTTCTCGGATGAATGATCAGTTCCTCAAGCGGAAACCGGTTAAAAATGGGAATGAGCTCCAACACCTCATCAGGATATGTTAATCCTATCCTGAGCTTTATCGATAAATTCGGTTTTAGAGCAGGCATGGTGTTTTCGAGAAATGATTCGATTCTGTCCGGATAACAAAGCATGCCCGCCCCTCTACCCTTTTTCACAACCATGGGGAACGGACAGCCGAGATTCCAGTTCACCGTGCCGCACCCAATATCGTATAACGCATTGGCAAGCATGGTGAAGTCCTCCGGCTTAGAACTCATTATCTGCGGTATCGTAGGAATACCGGTATTATTATCAGGGTGCAATTCGCGCAGAAGATTATTTTCCGGCTTCATTTTCTTCACTGAGGGGATAAAAGGCGCGATGGCCAGATCAACTCCCTTAAAATAAACAGGGAACAGGTTGCGATAAATCCTGTCGGTTATCCCCTGGATTGGTGCGAGGTATATCATGGGTAGTCTCTAAATCCTTTGGCTGTTATTATTTCCAGGTAAGCTTTCAAAACCCCGCGGTGCGGGATAGTTCGGCCGACCAGTTTCAGTTTCTGAAACGGGGGTCTCACTAATTAAAACATGAATGTTTGAAAACAACTTGGTATTAATTCTATTTAATTGAAATAGCCAGATGAAAACGAATTTATGAGAAAATATTCAGAGGGACATTCATGAAACTGCTTATCCGTGGTGGAAGTATTGCTGCAGGTCATGGTGTAACCAAAAGTTATGTGGATATTCTAACCCAATCCCTTCTCCCAAAAGGGATCGAAGTGATTAACCAATCAAGATACCAGGAGACCTCTTTTGATGGTATCGGCACATTTCATGAGGACATTGCTAACTTTGCGCCTGATATTCTTCTTGTCCAATTCGGTGTTGATGATGCTTTTCAGTATGTTTATCGCTCGGAATTTCAGGAAAATATCGTGCAGATGATCAGGCTGTCGCGGCTTCGTTTCAATCCGGTCATCTTTCTGGCTACTTCCCACACTTTTGATGATTCTCATGATATGGATGCTGTTAATATCTTTTACAATTCTTTGAGGATTGTGGCAACAGAGCTGCGCTGTGAATTGATTCCCGTACATAGCTACTGGGCTGGTTATCTTACAGAACATAATCTGTGTAGTAAGGATTTGGTCCTGTCAGATTCCAAGTATCCCAATGAGAGCGGGCATCAGGTAATGGCAGAGGCAATAATGAAATATTTAGGCAGAATCTTTGACCAGGACCAAAGTGACACTGAATAATTGGGGACGGTAAAAAAATAAATAGAACAGTCCACGATAGTTTGTATTTCAATTCTTGATGATGATTGATATTCCTTTCAAAATATGAGATATGCATAACCGAAGGTAAATGACCAGACTGGTCTTTAGAGTTGCCGGAGGTTGTAATGTCCGAACCACGGTTCTATCAGATCTCTCCAAAAGGAAAACTCTCGGGCGTCGCAACCCTTGACTCGGCTTTGGCTGCGGCAAAGGACGGAGGCTTTCTGTGGCTGGATTACTGCCATCCAACGACGGAGGAACTCTCGAGGCTCATCGATCCCCTGGGTCTCCATCCACTTTCCATCGAAGATTGTCTAGACGAGAATCAGATTCCCAAGATTGAAGACTTTCCTCGGAACACCTTTATTATCTTTGACACCTTTGAGTATCTCAACAAAAAACTTTCGGTCGGCGAGATTAATTTATTTATCGGCGTCAACTTTCTGGTTACTGTCAGCCAACTCAATTCTGAAAATCGCCGGCTTTTGGATGGCATTGAGCACATCGTGGAGAGGGACATCGAGAATGCCTGGCACGGACCGGCGTTCCTGATGTACCTCATATTGGACTACGTGGTGGATCGAAAGTTTTTAGCCATTGAAGCGCTCGAAGACGAACTGGAAGCCAGAGAAGAAGCAATGCTGGAGGACGTTTCCAACTTCAAACCCGCAGATCTGCTTCAATCGCGTCGGGACCTGTTGAGTCTCCGCAAAAGTCTTTTTCATGAGAGGGAGATCCTCATCAAGATCTGTCGTAAAGATTGTCCCTTCATACCGGAGAAGGCAATCTTCCACTATCGGGACATCTACGACCATCTCACAAAATTCTTCGAGTTGACCGAGTCTTATCGGGATTTAGTCTCCAGTCTCATGGAGATGTACCTGTCGATGCTGAACAATCAGATGACTAAAACCGCCAACGAGACAAACATAGTAGTCAGACGATTGACTCTCATCACCACTATCTTTATGCCGCTCACGCTCCTGGCTGGAATCGGTGGGATGTCAGAGTGGTCTATGATGACAGGACCTCATAACTGGAGGATTGCATACCCGGCTTTCCTGCTCGCCATTGGGGTGATCGGTTTTATCAACTACCGCCTGCTCAAATGGTTTGAGAAAATAAGACAATGACCAGTTGGGCGGACACGGGAATAAAAGGGTAATTAGGGACAGCGCTCTATTTATTTTATACGCCTTTCAGGCGACTTGTTGCGCTTCACTCAGCACAGCCACCATATTTTCCTTCTGTTGTAATCACTCCTAACTTTTGATAAAGGTTCTGTGGCTACATGCAGCAACGAAAGGTAACTTATAACATGAACGATATCCATGAACGATTACGTGACAGGCTCGAAATGATGGCGACCGGTTACCCGGCAACGGCAAATGGTGTTGAGATCAAAATACTTCGGCAGCTTTTCAGTGAAGAGGATGCGGACTTATTCCTGAAAATGGAGGCCATACCGGAAACAGTTCAGCAGGTGGCCTTACGGGTTGGGGCAGATGTTGCTGACTTGGCAATCAGGCTCGAAGATATGGCCCGGAGAGGGCTTATCTTCAGAGTCAAAGAGGATGAAACGATCCGCTATTTTCCTGTGCCGTTCATTGTCGGTATCTATGAGTTCCAGTTGAACAATCTGAATATGCCGCTGCTCAAGGATATCTCACAGTATTATCTTACCGGTTTGGGTGCCACGTTCCATGGGCAGAAAACACCTCACCTGCGTTCCATTCCCATCAATGCCGAAATCGTAGCCGATCGGCCTGTCGCGCCCTACGATGATGCGGCTGCGATCATTAAGAGAAAATCACGCATTGCCGTTGCCGAATGCTTTTGCCGAAAAGCCGTGCGCATGTACGGAAAGACCTGCGTACATCCCGCGGAAACGTGCCTGCAATTTGAAACCTTTGCCGACTATTATGTGGAAAACGGCATGGCCCGCTACATCAGCACCGATGAGGCTCTGACCATCCTGAAGCAAAGCGAGGCAGAGGGTCTGGTTATCCATATCCTGAATTCCCAGAAGGTGGAAGCCATGTGCTGCTGTTGTTCCTGTTGCTGCGGTATGCTTATCTCTCTCAAGCTTTTTCCCTCCCCGGCCCTGGCAGTGAAAAGCAATTATGTATGCCTGTTTGATGAATCCCTCTGTACGCAGTGTGGTATTTGCGCAAAGCGCTGCACAGTGGGGGCATTTAAGATGAAGGAAGAAAAAATAGAGTTTCATGCCGAGCGGTGCATCGGCTGCGGCCTTTGTGTAACCACATGTCCTGCCGAAGCGTTGAAACTGGAGAAAAAACCGGAGGAAAGGCTCTATAAGCCGCCGGAAACCGTCTTTGATACCTATCGTGTGATGAGCAGGGAGAAAGTTTAATAAATCCCTGGAATATCAGCAGGCTCAAGCCGGAACGCAAAAAGTAATACATTGAAAATATATCCAACCTTCATCAGCTATACCATGTTGAGTCAGCAATTTTTGCCTTACGTATATCTTCCTGAACGACACAAATCGTCAACCTCGGCAAAAATGCAAGACTTCAATCCGTAATACACACAATTCACGTCCAACAAATATCTTTACCACACCCACATTGCTCAGTAAAAATTTTCTTGACAAAAAAAAGATGATGATTTAGACATTATACGTCTATACGTCTAATGTTAGATGTTCTTCAAGGATCTAAATAAAAAATATCAGGATGGATTTCATGATTACGGTATTTTTTGTATTGTTTTTCGTCCTTTTTCCCACACTCGTTATTTTTCTCTGCAATAATTATTCTTTCCTTGATAAAATCGGCGCCGTTGTAGTCTGCTATATAGTCGGCGCGTTGGTGGGCAATATCGGCATTTTACCTGCCGGTTTCGACAAAGTGCAGGGGCCGCTAATGCTGATCAATATCTGTCTTGCGCTACCCCTCATGTTCTTTTCACTTGATATCATGGGATGGGGTAGACTGGCGGGGAAGTCTCTGCTGTCCTTTGCCCTGCAAACTTTAGCCATTGTGATCATTGCCACCGCCGGCTTTTATATATTTCGGAGTTATGTCGGACCGGAGACATGGAAGATAGCTGGAATGTTTATCGGCGTTTACACCGGCGGCACAGTCAATCTCGGCGCTATAGCCACGGCGCTCCAGACTGACCGGACACTTTATCTGGCAGCCCATACTTCCGACGTTTTCATTGGTGCAGTGTATCTGCTGTTTCTCATGACGATTGGCCGGGGGATATTTTTAAAAGTGCTTCCACCCTTTAAACCCTTAGGCAATGCGACCACGGAAGAGTCTTTCAACTACAATTCTTATGTGGGCATATTTCAAAAGGAAATACTCATACCACTTCTGAAGGCATTCGGGCTTGCTCTAATTATTTTTATCGTGGGTGGTCTTTCCTTTCTGGTATTCAAGGAGGATGTGGCCTTTGTCTTATCTATCCTGATTATCACAACCCTTGGTATTGTCTTTTCCTTTGTCCCGAAAATCAGGAACATCAAAATGACCTACCAACTGGGTAATTATTTTATCCTCATATTCTGCCTGGTAGTGAGTTCCATGGCCAACATTAACATTCTCCTGTCAACGGCGCCGATCATGCTGCTCTATGTTACCTTCACTATTTTTGCCTGCCTCGCGCTCCATGTTGTGCTTGCCTCTTTTTTCAAAATTGATGCGGACACGGTCATTATAACTTCTGTCGCGGGCATCTGTTCGCCGCCTCTGGTGCCAATGGTGGCATCAGCGCTGAAGAACAAGGAAATCGTTATTACGGGGGTAGTCACCGGCATTATTGGGTGGGTGATTGGCACCTATCTGGGCATTGCCGTTGCATATGTCATTCATAATCTGCCTTTTTAGCAGGGCATTATGCACCGGCAACTATTTGGACATCGCTTCTGACTGCATATTTAGAACCTTAATCGGTTAAGGAGAGAAAAGTAATGAAGACAATCCCAGCAAATGGCATTGAGTATGCAGAAGTGCTTGCGCGTCTCAAGGAATTCGGCAGTGAGGATGCCAAATATCGTGATAGCAAGATTTGGAGCTTAGTGTACTATCTAGGTGAGGAACACACCTCGTTTCTCAAAGAGGCCTACGGTCTCTACTTTTCAGAGAATGCCCTCAACCCCATGGCCTTCAAGAGCCTGAAGCGCATGGAAACGGAAATTGTGCAGATGGCCGGCAGTCTTCTCAACGGCGACGATCAGGTCGTCGGTACCATGACTTCGGGAGGCACAGAGACATGTCTGCTACCGGTGGTTACCTATCGCGATAGGGCCAGCGCTATGCGCAATTTACCCTTCAAGCCGGAGATGATCGCCCCGCTCACCATTCATTTGGCGTGGGAGAAAGCAGCCAAATATTTCGGCGTCAAGATGGTTCATGCCCCACTTGACGACAAGTATTGTTTTGATGTGGCGGCAGTAGAGCGGTTAATAAACAGCAACACGATCATGCTTGTGGCTTCGGCCCCATGCTACCCTTACGGGGTGGTCGATCCGATTCCCGCTCTGGGGGAAGTGGCCCTTCGTCATAAGCTGCCACTGCATGTGGACGCCTGCCTGGGAGGTTTTCTGCTGCCCTTTGTGGAACGACTCGGATATCCGATGACACCCTTTGATTTCCGGGTTCCTGGTGTGACCTCGATCGGGGCTGATCTGCACAAATATGGATTTAGCGCCAAGGGCGCCTCGGTGCTGCTTTACCGAAGCATGGATTATCTGCAACATCAGTTTTTTGTATCTACCGATTCCCCCACCGGCGTCTTCGCCTCACCGGCCATGCTGGGCACGAGACCAGGCGGCGCCATAGCAGCTGCCTGGGCAACGCTCAATGCCATCGGCCTCGATGGGTATATGGATATATCGCGTACCATCATGGAAACTACCGCCCGATTAATGAAGGGGGTCGAGGCCATCGAAGGCCTGACAATACTTGGCTGTCCCGCCATGAGCGTCTTTGCCTATGCTTCGCGCGACAAAAACCTCGATATCTATGCTGTGGGTGATCAACTCGAAGAGCGTGGATGGCTGGTTGATCGCATTCAGCATCCGGCAGGCCTGCACTGCATGGTTACTCCAAGGCATGCTGGAGTAGTTGATAACTATCTGAAAGATTTGCGCGAGGCGGTGGACATTGTGCGACGCGATCCCGGGCTTGCCTCAAAAGGTAATGCCGCCATGTACGGAATGGTAGCAAATGTGCCACTACGCGGGCTGGTCAAATCACAGGTAACAAAGATGATGGCTGAACTCTATGGATCAGAGTGCAAGATGCCCGCCCTGGCAAGCGATGGTCAACCGGCCTCCGGGCTGGAACGGCATCTCCTGCCTGTTGGTATGAAGATTCTCAACTGGTGGAGTTCGCGTAAAAATCGCGTCAAGTAAAGGGGTTAATAATTTGAAAGAAAAAAAAGAACGGAAAATTGCCAAAAAAGCGCTTTACTTTGAAGTCATTGATTTTCTGCTGGAAGACATAAAAAGCGGTCAATATCCTCCCGGATCAAAGCTTCCCTCGGAGGATCAATTAGCCCGTGAATTCTCAGTTAGCCGCGTAACGCTAAGGGAAGCGCTTCGTGTGTTGGAGGACGACGGCTTAATCATACGTCGTCACGGTACCGGAACATTCGTTCTGTATAAGAGAGCGGTTCCGGTTCAGACGCTATCCTCAATTGTGTCCACATCCACCATTTTCAAAAGAGTGGGACTGGAAGACCGCTTTATCAAGGTGGATATGAAAAAACACCCCGCCAATCAAAGAATTTCGGAAAAGCTCCGGATTCCTGCAGGTGCAGAAATTTGGGAAGTTGAGCGGATATGGACAATTGGCGAAAAACCGGCTGTTTATTCTTTTGATTTTTTTCCCGCGTCATTTGTTCCGTTCGGAGAAGAAAATAAGTTAAACGACTATATGCATTCTTTGTATCACTTTTTAACCGAGGTCTGCGGTCAAATATCGGATGAAGGCGACTGCTCATTCAAACCTATTATTAGCGATAAACATCTAGCTGCCATTCTTAAGGTTAAGACCGCTTCACCGCTGATGTTCATCGAGACCATTGATTTTAACAAAAGCAAACAACCAATTCTGTATTGTAGATCGTATTACATTCCGGAATTGTTTGAATTTCAAGCGCATCGCCACAGAGACGAGACGGAGACGTACTCAAAATTAAATAATGTTCGTTGAGAGATAACTTTTTGAAGTGAGGAATAATGTATGAAAAGTAAATCCAACTGGCTTGCCTATGATGTTGAAGAGATGGTTCGCGGTGACCGGGATTTTTTGTGGCACCACATCAAACCGCATAAGCTCTTTCAATCTGCCGAGCAAATGATCATCGTTGAAGGCAAGGGGTTGAGGGTTAAGGATATCCGCGGGCGGGAATATCTGGATGCCACTTCTGGTGGTGTATGGAGTGTCATGGTTGGGCATGGCCGGGAAAGCATTGCGAAAGCGGTTTATGAACAATTAAAAACCCTGCCTTATTACGCGGGGACGGTGGGCAATATTCCCAGCATTAAATTTGCAGCCAAACTGATCGAACTTCTGCCACGGTTAGGCAAAGTATTTTTCTCCAACAGTGGATCAGAAGCCAATGAAAAAGCCTTTAAAATTGTCCGCCAACTTTCCCACATTGATCCGGATCGAAAAGGGAAATACAAGGTGCTGTTTCGAACCAGGGACTATCACGGTACCACCATCGGCGCGCTGAGCGCTACTGGCCAGTTGGAACGAAAGCAGGATTACGGGCCATTTGCCGAAGGATTTGTCGAGTTTCCACACATGCTGTGTTACCGCTGTCCGTTTGGGAAAACATACCCCGGATGCGATATTGATTGTGCCCGAGTTCTGGAAGATGTAATTCTCAAAGAAGGGGCGCATACCGTGGGCGGTTGCATTGTTGAACCTATTACCGCCGGTGGTGGTATTATTGTCCCGGTTCCGGAATACTACCCGATTATGCAGGCTATCTGCCGCAAATACGGTGTGTACCTGATTATGGATGAAGTCGTCTGCGGATTTGGCCGTACCGGAAAATTCTGGGGACACGAGCAATATGATGTGGATCCGGACATTATCTCCATGGCCAAAGGACTGGCCAGCTCTTATATGCCTCTGTCTGCTACCGTGTTCCGTCAGGATATTTTCGATAAATTCCTATGCGATCCCAGCCAGCCTGAACAGCGGATGAATTATTTCCGGGACATCAGCACTTACGGAGGATGTACAGGCGCAATGGCCGCGGCACTGGAGAGCACACGAATAATTGAAGAAGAGCAGTTAGTGGAAAACAGTCGATTAGTCGGCGCTTATCTGCTGGAAGGCCTGCAATCGCTAAGCGATATGCCATTGGTGGGGGATGTTCGAGGCAAAGGGCTTTTCTGCGGCATTGAATTTGTCAGGAATAAGCAGACCAAAGAATCAATCACTGAAGGGGAAATGGCACGCATCATGGCTTTGGTGACAGACGAAGGAGTGCTTGTGGGAAGGACAGCAAGCTCTCTGCCGGGCAATAACACTATCATGAATTTTGCCCCTGCTCTGATTGCCACCAAAGCGGACATGGACGAGATAGTGACAGCAGTCAAACGCGCTCTGGAAAATTTTTGAAGATCCGATCGCTGGAAGTATACGAAGACCATAATTAATTTAAGCAACACGGAAGGAAGGAAAAATAATGATTGTTGGAATTTTAAAGGAAATCAAGAATGAAGAGAATCGAGTATGCATGACTCCGGCAGGTGTTGAAGTAATGATCGTAAGTGGACATACACTGCTCGTGGAAAAAGGTGCCGGTTTAGGCAGCGGGAATGATGATGCCGCTTACACAAAAGCTGGCGCTGAGATTGTGAACACTCCGGCGGAAATATTTAAAAGAGCAGAGATGGTCATGCATGTCAAAGAGCCGCAGCCAGCGGAATACGATATGATTAGAGAAGGCCAGATCCTTTTTACGTTTCTCCATCTGGCGGCAGACGAGCGCCAGACAAGAGCGCTTATTAAAAGCAAAGCGGTCTGTATTGCTTACGAAACCATCCAGAAACCGGATGGTTCCCTGCCACTGCTTATTCCTATGAGTGAAGTAGCCGGCAGAATGGCAATTCAGCAAGGTGCCAAATATCTGGAAACGTCCCATGGCGGTCACGGCGTGCTGTTGGGCGGCGTGCCTGGCGTTGATCCCGGCAATGTTGTCGTGCTGGGCGGTGGTATCGTCGGCATCAATGCCGCTAAAATGGCCTGCGGCTTGGGCGCAAAAGTGTATATCCTGGATATGAATCTGGACCGGCTGCGGTATTTAAGCTATGTGATGCCGGCCAATTGCTTCAACCTGTTTTCCAGCCCGGCCACAGTTCGAGAGCTTCTTAAACAGGCTGATGTCGTCGTAGGAGCGGTGTTGATCCCTGGTACCAAGGCACCCAAACTTGTTACCCAGGATATGATTAAGATCATGAAGCCGGGAGCGGTAATGGTGGATGTAGCAATCGATCAAGGCGGCTGTTTTGAAACCTCCAAAGCCACTACCCATAGTAATCCCATTTACACGGTGGACAAAGTGGTGCATTATTGTGTGGCAAATATGCCCGGTGCGGTCCCTCGTACATCAACTCTGGCCCTGACCAACGCCACCCTGCCTTACGCGGTGAAGATCGCCAACAAGGGCTGGAAAAATGCCATGCGGGACAACCCGGACATCAAACTCGGTGCCAATGTGGTTTCGGGGCATATCACCTATAGGAGTGTAGCCGAGGCCTTTAATATGGTCTATGTCCCGATCGATACGCTGCTGTAAATCTTGACCGGAAGACCCTCAAAAAGGGGGAAATTTTGAAAACGCATGCACAATGACTATAAACCCGGTGAAAGGAGGTAAATGATTGTGCCAAGCCGCATAGAAAAAGATTTAATGGCAAATGAAGTTATACCGATGGAGATAAGTTTTTATCGAGCATTTAATTAAAACAAATTAACGGGAGGTTTTTCATGACAACAAAAAAAGTACCTGAAGGATATCTCTTTTCCAAGGGGTATACGTATTATGTGTTCGGATTGGTCTGTCTGCTGATGATGTTCGATTTTGCCGACAGAATGATCATTTCCTCATTATTGCCCTTGATCAAGACGGAATGGGGCTTAACCGATGCCCAGAGCGGCCAATTAGTGTCTGCTGTTTTCTTGGCTATGTTCCTTTTTGTTATACCGATTTCCATCCTGGTAGATCGATGGAGCCGACGCAAATCAATGTTTCTGATGTCCACCATCTGGAGCATTGCCTGCGCCGCGGGAGCCTTTGTCACCGGATACAGTCAACTATTGGTATCCCGCGCTTTTATCGGCGTCGGTGAAGCAGCCTATGCACCGGCCGGTGTTGCCACAATTTCCGCTTTGTTCCCGGAAAAAAGACGCGCGGTAATGATTGGCGTCTTCAACGCTTTCATCAATATCGGCATGGTTCTCGGTATAATGCTTGGCGGGTACATTGCTGTTCGCTGGGGCTGGCGATCTGCTTTAGGTGTTGTGGCTCTGCCGGGTTTGATCGTAGCCATATTGATGTATTTTACTAAAGAATATAAAACCGTGGCGTTGGAGCAGACAGTTGATGCTCCCGCAGCCGGAAGTACCGCAGTAGCACAGAAAACCAAATTGACCAAAACGCAGATTGTCAAAGATTTTTTCCGCAAACCTTCTTTGGTTGCTGCCTATATATCGTTTGCCGCCCAGTCTTTTGTATATATCTCAGTCATTACGTTTTTACCCACTTATTATATGCGTGTTCAGGGAGTATCATTGCAAACGGCTACAACTATGACCAGCTTACCTATTATTCTGATGATCCCCGCCGCTGCAATTGGCGGCTGGGCTGTTGACAAGTGGATGTTAACAAACATGCGCGCCAGATTGTATTTTCCCGGCATCAGCTATGGTGTGTCCTCGATAGCATTGATGTGTGCTTTTGGTCTGTTTTCGGGAGGATCAATCGTATATCAATATATCCTCTTGATCATCGGATTTTTCCTGCTTACCGCGGCCGGCCCCGCGGTTATAGCCATTACTCAGGAAGTTATTCATCCGGGCATACGGGCCATGGCTTATGGTGTTGGCCTTGTTTTTCAACACATGCTCGGCAGCGCCCCCGGACCGGCAGTTACGGGAGCCCTCTCAGATAAATTCGGACTGCCTGCAGCAATGACCTTTTCCTCGGGCATCGGGTTTATAGCCGCAATTGCTCTGCTGATTGGTTCATTTTACTATAAGAAGGATAGAGATAGCGTAGAAAAAGTAACCCTGCGTCCGGAAGAATAATGGCGCAAGGCGGTTAAACAATTAATCCGCAGGGGGCTATACTTTGATCCCTTGCGGGTATATTTGCAGAAAGGGGTTCGATGATGGAAGAAGGATTGCATCCGGATGTCGTATATATAAACGGAGATGTCGTTACGCTAAACAAATCCAATGCGCAGGCTGAAGCTGTGGCTACCTGGCACGATAAGATCGTAGCTGTCGGTTCAATTGCCCAACTGCAAAAGTTGGCGGGGCTCCGGACTAAAATTGTCGATCTTGGCGGCAAAACACTGGTGCCGGGTCTGATCGAACCCCACAATCATTTCAGTATGTACGGGCCCATGGCTTTAACCACAGTGAATCTCAATCCTCCTCCTGTAGGACAAATCAGGAATATGAATGAGTTGCTGGAAGCTCTCAAAGAGAGGGCGAGTGTAACCGCAAAAGGCGGTTGGGTTACTGGAGTCGGATATGATGATACAACACTTGAGGGAAATAGGCATCCCACCAGATACGATCTGGACAAGGTTTCTGCCGACCATCCCGTTGTTATCTTTCATATCTCTAACCATTTTCTATCGGCAAATAGCAAGGCACTGCTTATGGCCGGCATCAACAAGGATACTCCCCAACCTGCCGACAGCACTATTCGAAAAGATTCCAAGACAGGAGAACCAGACGGCGTGCTGGAAGGCGTGAGGGCAATGCTGATGCTTTACTCTGTTTTGCCTACACTTACCCTGGATCAACGGGTAGCTTTGATGGCTCAAGGCGCTCTCCATTATTTAAAGGTTGGCGTAACCTCCTGCAGCGACGCTTTAGTCGCAGGCCATGGGCCAATTGGTGCACAGGACATTGCTGTCTATCATAAAACCATCGCGGAAGGATCTTTGCCAATCCGCATCAATATGATGATCGAAGCCAATTTTTTATTGAAGCAATGCGGCGGATTTCTGACCGGTTTCGGCGATAACCATCTCAAAATCGGCCCGGCTAAAATCGTTGGCGATGGTTCCATTCAGGGTTACACAGGGTGGCTCACCAAACCCTATCATACGCCTCATAGGGGAGATAACTCTTATTGCGGCTATCCTGTTACACCACCTGCGCAGTTAAATCCTCTGGTTGCGGAACTCCATAAAGCCGGATACCAGATTGCCATTCATACCAATGGCGATGCCGCCATTGACGCCGCGATCGAGGCTTTCCGTCTGGCGCAAGCGGCTTATCCCCGGCAAAATGCCCGTCACCGCCTCGAACATTGTCAGGCAGTCCGTGAAGATCAACTAGATGCCATTGCCGAACTGGGGATCACCCCGTCCTTCTTTGTTTCCCATACCTATTATTGGGGAGACCGCCACAGGGATATTTTTTTGGGACCGGAAAGAGGGGCGCGTATCAGCCCGTTAAAATCCGCCCTGAAACGCGGCATTCGATTCAGTATCCATTCGGATTGTCCGGTGACACCTGTTTCTCCACTTTTCTGCGTCTTTGCCGCGGTAAATCGTCTGACCAGTGGTGGCAATGTTTTAGGGCCTGCATTCCGACTGACGCCGGAAGAAGCGCTGAGGGCAGTGACGATAGATGCAGCTTGGCAAACCTTTGAGGAAGACATCAAAGGAACCATTGAAGTAGGAAAACTCGCTGATTTCACAATTCTTGACCAGAATCCCTTGAAGGTGGCACCCGAGGAGATCAGAAATATCAAGGTGACTGAAGTGATTATTGGGGGTAAGCAGGTTTATTGATGTTAGGCATTTAGCAAAGAACTTCCTGCTATACGCATACAGCGATTTTCCCTATAATAATTCATTTCAACTGGCAATCATCACTTCAATTCCAAACTCAAAGGCGTGTAGTAGTAGATGATATACTTATTAATTGTCAATAAGATCATGAATTATCCGTGCATTTCGTTAATCATTGATTTATAAAAGCGTTCTAAATTTAAGTAATCCCGAGACAATTTTTGGATTGCACCACAATCAATTATCGGCAATGAAAGGTAATTACGTTGAAAGCCAAAACTAAAAATATCAGCATTGTTTTATACAAGCCAAAATACGCGGGGAATATCGGGTCGGTTGCCCGCGCCGCGAAAAACATGGGCATTAGCAATATTGTTGTTGTAGGGACAGCCGATTTTGACCGCGAAGCGATGCAGCAGCGCTCCACTCATCTGGCTTCAGATGTTTTAGATTCAATCCAGTATTGTGAAGGCATTGAAGAAGCGCTCGGCAGCTTCAATTATATTGTGGGGACAACCGCCCGCCTGGGTAAAGCCCGCGGTCCTTTTGTCGCGCCGCGAACAGTTGCCCGAGATATTGCCGATATCTCTCAGAAAAACAAGGTTGCCCTGCTTTTTGGCCCGGAAGATACCGGCCTTGCCAATGAAGAATTGCGCCTCTGTCATGCTGTGGTGACCATTCCCACATCGCGGGAATTCACTTCTCTTAATCTTTCTCATGCCGTGATGATCCTGTGCTATGAAATATTTACCGCATCGTCTTCGGCAACTACGTTAGCTACGGTAACACCCAAATTAGCGCTATCCTCGGAGCTCGAAGGGATGTATGGGCAAATCAAAACATTGCTTGCCGATATCGAATTTTTAAATCCTGAAAATCCTGATTACTGGATGATGCATCTGCGTCGTTTCTTTAGCCGCGCCGGGTTATTGTCCCGCGAGGCAGGGCTTATTCGCGGTATCTGCCGTAAACTGGAACGGTATGTTCATCACAAAAATACTTGACTTTAATGGGCAGTTCTCATAAAAAACGTAAATACTGCATTGATTTTCTTACCGGTTGGTTACGTTCCCGGGGTTTATTTCCAATGCAAAACAGTCTAATAATTACGGACAAGACCGATGGAGGGTTTAAATTATGAGAAAAACTTTTTCTTTTACCGGCGCAAAAAAAATTATCTTCGGCAATGGATCATTATTGACGCTGG
>Ga0208495_1000192_pt1 | contig 28482 bp, 25 predicted proteins | sample CryBogmetaGMA14M_FD_184551 | JGI IMG/M metagenome (GOLD analysis project Ga0208495, IMG submission 184551) | Freshwater microbial communities from Crystal Bog, Wisconsin, USA - MA14M (SPAdes) | ecosystem: Environmental > Aquatic > Freshwater > Lake | place: Crystal Bog, Wisconsin, USA...
GAGGACGCCCCTCAATGACATCTACCAGTACTGAGGTTACGGATCAAGACGTTCAAGGTCGCATCGATCAATTTATGTCGAGGTTCAAGATCGCAACTCTTTTGAACCTTTCTGGAATAAGGAAAATGCGTGGAATCCGTCCTGCTTGCGTGGTCAGGACGGTTTTTCAACTTGCTTTCCGAGATCCAGGTGAGAGATTTCGACGCCATACTTGCCCATTTTACAATAGTAATGATCCGATACGTCTTCCTAGCCGTGGAACAGAGAATGGCATCGGACCAACGAACAATCGGAGGGCTCTTCCTGGCCACCGGTGAGGAAATTCATGACATCTCGCTCGCCTATGCATTGATTCGCATACTATCGTTAGCTCTCGATCGAGTACGCGAGTTCTATGCTACTTCAGAGGAGTTAGTCCGCGAAATTATCGAATGCACCATGAAGGAGGCTCTGAGGCTCATCAAGCCTCGCTTTCATGCCAAGTCCGAAAGTTGAGATCTAAAGTATGTGAGAATTCTTCTGTTCCATTTATATGGTTGTCATTCAACACCCTTACTCCTGCGACTCGGTCTACAACGAGATCCACGGTGAGACCCGAGGAATTTACGATTATGAACTGGTCGGTCAAATCAATTTCACGTTCAGGCAAATCCAATAGTTTTCTGGTATCAACCACGTAAATTAATTGGCTTTGCATATTTATCAAGCCGAGAACCAATTCCAAAGCATTCGGTACAGGGGTCACCTCTACAACTCTGATCACTCTTTGAACCACAGAAAGCTTGAGGCCAAACTGTCGTTAATCGGAATGAAACACAACAAATTGGTTCGTTTGCGAGTCTGGGAGAACTTGCCCAAGGAGTCTCGGTTCGATCGAACAAGTTGTTTCCATACAGAATCTCTCACATCTAAAAAGAATCTTAGGTTAACGGGCTAAAGTCATCGAAAGATTGCTAGACCTAACCATATCATTATACTGTAAAAGTTTAAGGACGGCAAGGGAAATAAAGATTTGCACTGCTATTAAACTGCTGATAGGCGTGGACTGAAAGTTCATCAAAAGACATCCGTTTGCGCTTTCCCAGACCCTATGCATTCGGCTTGACAGAGAAACTCTCAATCTGATATGCAATACAGGTTACGCCGAATACTTCTCGCTGCCTGTCGGCGTCATCCACGAAACAAATGAGTTGAGGCCGGACGAGCAGGACTGAAAAACGACTTGAAGCATGGCTTTAAGAGGTTTGTCTTCAAGTCCTCCGGAACCGTTCATATTTTTATAGATGTATAAGGGGATTTGAGAATGTCCTTGAACTTTGATCTTCCCAAGGATGCGGAACTCACGAGGAAGGTCGTCAGAGAGTTCGCTGAGAAGGAGATAGCGCCTGTTGCCCAAGAGTTGGACGACAGGGAAGAATTCTCTTACGACTTGACCCGAAAAATGGGCGAGTTGGATTTTTTCGGCCCATTTGTTTCGGAGGAGTACGGCGGCAGTGACGTAGGGTACCTCAATTATATAATCATCGTCGAGGAGATAGCCCGTGTAGATGGTTCCCACGCCGCAACCATTGCAGCAGGCAATTCTTTGGGGATAGCACCGATTTATTATTTCGGCACGGACGATCAAAAGAGGAAGTGGCTTCCAGACCTTTGTAAAGGAAAGATTCTGGCATCTTTCGGCCTCACCGAGCCCGATGCCGGCTCCGATGCCGGCGCATCCCGGACTACGGCGGTTCTAGACGGAAATGAGTGGGTCATAAACGGAAGCAAGATCTTTATCACCAATTCGACTACCGACATGAGCGCCGTTTGCGTGGTTCAGTGTTTGACAGACACAGGGGAATCAGGGAAACCTGAAATAAGCTGCATACTGGTCGAAAACGGAACACGTGGATTCATCACTGAAACCATGCACAATAAGATGTGCTGGCGAGCTTCCAATACGGGACAACTAACGTTTCAGGACTGCCGTGTTCCAAAAGAGAATCTACTCGGAAAGAGAGGAGAGGGTTTTCATCAGATGCTCAAGACCCTTGATGGAGGTCGTTTGTCCATAGGAGCCATGGGTCTTGGCGGAGCCCAGGGAGCCTTCGAACTGGCTCTAGACTATTCGAAGAAGAGGAAGCAGTTCGGGAGGCTTATAGGATCGTTCCAGGTGAATGCATTCAAACTCGCAGATATGGCTACTGAGATTGAAATGGCCCGATTACTGCTCTACAAAGCGTGCTGGCTTATGGATAAAAACAGATTGACCCCGAAATACGGGGCCATGGCTAAACTCGTCTGCTCTGAAACTTATTACAGGGCCGCCAACCATGCCGTACAGATCCACGGAGGCTACGGCCTGATGAAAGATTATGCAGTAGAGCGTCACTATAGAAATCAGAAACTACTCGACATCGGAGAAGGGACCTCAGAGGTCCAGCGGATAGTTATTGCTCGGAATATCGGGGCCCCAGGCCGGTCCATGTAGTTCGGCATCCGAATGCTTTTCATTTGGCTCAAATGACGCGCTACATCTACAAGGTCTGAAAGGATGAATCATGGATCAAGACAAGAAAGAGGGTTCCTACGAATCGTTTAGGGAAGCAGTAGAAGAGTACGGTGATGATAGAGGCCACGACCTGCTCACTGATCCCGACGCACTGGCTGCAGCCAAGGAAAAGGCTGAACGAGAGAGTGCCATCAGTCACGGACAGAAAATTCGGTTCACCAGGGAACAGCAAGGGTTCACTCTGGAGGAACTTGCAGCCAAAGCCGGCATAAAATCGGATGTCCTGGCACAGTTGGAGGCTGGGGATACTTTCTTGCCGCTGGGACAACTCATCAAACTGAGCAAGGCATTGTCTCTTAAGATGGCTGATTTTATAGCCACAGGAGAAGAGGCGTTTACCATAGTAAAGTCGGATAAGCGATTGAAATTTGCCCGTTTCAGCGAGTCAAAACAAGCTGATCATGGTTACGAGTACGAATCCCTGGCCCAGAACAAGAAAGACCGAGTTATGGAGCCGTTTATCGTCACACTACATCCGTCCGGTGCAGGTGAACCCTCATCTCACGATGGTCAGGAATTTATCTATGTTTTAGAAGGTGAAATGGAAGTTACTGTCGGCGAATTCCGTGATGTGCTCAAACCCGGCGACGCAGTCTATTACGATTCGTCCAGCACTCATTTAGTAAAGGCTAGCGGAGACAAGCCTGCAAAAATTTTGGCTGTTCTTACCAGTTAAGGCTAGGCTGCCATCCGCAAGAGGTTATTGTACATGACCATGATCGAGCCCGCCGATTTTCCAATCGCCGGCATACCTGCCCCTGTTCTCGCTTTAGTAATCCTTGTATCGGCTATCTCGTTTTTCTCGTACATCATGTTTCGCCGCATCGACCTCTTGAGAAAACTGATGCCGGATCATCGGTTTTCGGATATTTGGGAACGGATCAAGCTCGCAGTAATCTATGGATTCGGTCAGTATAGGCAACCTCGCTATCTGGGAGCCGGCATCCTGCACATTCTGCTTTTCGCCGGTTTCATTATCCTCTCGCTCCGCTCCCTTACTCTCATCGGCCAAGGCTTCTTCTCGCAATTCCACTTGCCTTTTCTTACGGGCTCCCCAGGACTCTTTTATGATATCCTTAAAGATTATACGGGGCTCATTGTTTTGGGGGTCTGTATCATAGCTATCATCCGCAGGGCGGTATTTCATCCTGCCAGGTACGCCCATCCCGGCGCAGAGGGCCATCAGAACGAGGCCTATATCATCCTGGGGCTTGTGGCTGCACTCATGGTTACGGACATGATATTTGACGGGAGTTCGCTGAAGGGCGCGGCAGTATCTGGAAAATCGTGCATGTTTCCGGCAGCGAGTCTCGCTGCTTTTTTTATGCCTGCTCCCGGCTCCTCCACATTGAACTTCATTCATATTGCGAGTTACTGGGCCCATATACTGGTATTTTTCTCCTTGCTGAACTACTTGCCGATCTCGAAGCATTTCCACGTAATCACTGCCATCCCAAATGTGTTCTTTGCCAATTTGAACAGGGGAATAATAAAGCCGGTGCGCTGGGGTGTCGAGGACTGGATGGAACTGGAAGAGATTGGGGTTAGTCGTTTTCAGGGATTTACGTGGAAGCACGTTCTGGATTTTTACTCGTGTGCGGACTGTGGCAGATGCACGGACAACTGCCCTGCCAATGCGGTTGGCCGCCACCTTTCCCCTAAAATGATAAGTATTAAAGCCAGGGATTATGCGTACAAATATTATCCCATTTTTGGATCTCCTCCTGATCCTGGCGAAACCCGGTTCATCGGTGACATCATCACTGAAAATGAGATCTGGGCATGCACTACCTGCGGTGCCTGTGAGCAGGAATGCCCTATATTCATTGAGTATATCGACAAGATAGTCGACATGAGGCGCTATCTCCTTGACCAGGGTAGACTGCCCCTGTCTCTCCAGAAGCCCATGCAGCAAATCAAGAAAAAGGGCAATGCCTACGGTGGGAGTAAGGGGAAAAGGTCTGCCTGGGCAAAAGAGATCGAGGGCGTCGAAATAAGAGAACTCAAGCCAGGAGATCATGCAGACCTGCTATTCTTTGTCGACAGTTGTGGATCTTTTGATCCCCGCATACAGGAGATCTCTAAATCGTTTGCCAGGATATTGAGCAAGACTTCTTCCGACTTTGGTATCCTGGGCCAGGACGAGACTGATTCAGGTAATGAAATAAGGCGATTGGGCGAAGAAGGGCTTTTTGAGCAGGTCTCAGGAAAGAATATTAAAGCTTTTAAGGCCAGGGGATTTAAGGAGATTACTGCGTTTGATCCCCACGCTTTCAATGTCATACGTAATGACTATCCCGAACGCTTCCCCATAATCCATTCAAGCCAGTTGCTGGCCCGGTTTCTTCGAGACGGAAAGCTCACCCTTTCAGGGGATTATCTGAACAACAGGGTGGTGACCTACCACGACCCTTGTTATCTCGGTCGCCACAACGGAATTTATGACGAACCCAGATACGTCCTAAGCAAAATCCCGGGTATTGAACTTCGTGAAATGGTTTGTTCCTTTTCCAGAAGCTTCTGTTGCAGTGGGGGAGGGATCCTGCTCTGGTACGAGAACGAAGAGGAAAAAGAGAGGATGGGCGAGCGCAGGGTGCGTATGGCTCAAGAAGTCGGGTCCCAGGTGATTGTCACAGCATGTCCCTTCTGCCTCATAAACCTGGAGGACGCGATAAAGACAACCGGAAACGAGGGTAAAATAGAAGTGATCGATATTGTCGAACTCATTGACCGATCCATGTTGTGATGATGTGATGGAGAACCACCCACCCTCGAAGAGAATAACTTGGAGGAGATATGAATATCGTTGTTTGCATAAAATGGACACCTGACACTTCCGAGGCGGACCTGACCCTGGAAAGCGGCGGAAAGGACATCAAAAAAGATGATCTGGACTTCGATGTAAACGACTGGGACCGCTTTGCCATCGAAGAAGCAGTTCAGATCAAGGAAAAGATGGGGGGCAGCGTCTCAGTTATCACTGTTGCACCCGATGACGCTGAGGAAATGCTGCGGGAGAGCTTGGCTCGAGGAGCTGACCAGGCCTTCCACCTGTGGGACGACGCGTTTGAAGGATCTGATGGTTATGCCGTTGCATCTATCCTGGCAAAATTCATTCGGGATAGGCCTTACGATCTGATACTTACCGGTACTCTGGCAGATGATGACGGTGGTGGTCAGGTTGGAGGAATGCTCGCCGCCATGCTGAATATCCCCAGTAGCACACTGGTTTCAAAGATCCAAATCCAGGGCACAACAATCAACTTTAACAGGGAGCTGGAAGGAGGATTAGGCGAGGCAATTGAAATGGATTTGCCGGCCCTGGTCTCGGTAGCAACAGGCCTGAATGAGCCGCGATTTGTTTCGATCCGAGCTGTCCGGAAGGTTTCCTCGGTAGAAATCCCCATGCTGGATCTGGGCGAAATTGGGATTGATGAATCAAAGGTAGGATACGACGGGTCGAGGATTCAGATTGAGAAGGTGTATTTACCCCCTGAAGGAGAGGGAGCTGAAATAATAAAGGGCAACCCTGAGGAAGCGGCCGCAAGACTTGCTGAGATTCTTAGAGAGAAAGGGGGTATCGGTTGATGAAAAACGTATTTGTTCTGGCTGAACAGAGAAACCAACAATTGAGAGATATCACATGGGAGGCAATCGCAGCGGGACGTAAACTGGCCGGGGAATTGGGCGCAGAACTTTCTTGCATACTGTTGTCGGGGAGAGTGGAGGACATGGCTCAAAAACTGGCTCTGGAGTGTCCCAAGGTTTTGGCCGTGGAGGATCCGAGGCTTGACACATTTAATTCAGAGGCGATTATCAGGGCGCTCGTGCCGATTTTGCAGGACAAAGGACCATTTGTGCTGGTCATGGGGAATTCCAATTCCATTATCGATCTGGCCCCCGGACTTTCTATCGCACTTGAAGCTGCTCTGGCAACTGATTGCTTTGGTTTGGAGGTTCATGACGGTAAGCTTATGGCCATTCGCCAGATGTACAGTTATAAGGTAAATGCGCTTGTATCATTCAAGGACGCTCAAAGAGTCGTTGTGACGTTGCGTGGCGGTTCCTTTTCTTTCACCCCTTCTAAGCAACAGGCAGGAATAATTGAAAAAATACCTTCACCCCTCGGCGAGGACTCTCAGCGGAAACGTTTTCTCAATTACGTGGAAGCCGAAAAAGGCGATGTGGACATAGCTTCTGCAGACATCATCGTCTCCGTGGGACGAGGCATTGGCGATGAGCCGGATATGGAAGTCTTCCAGTCTCTAGCTGAAACTATGGGAGGTGTACTGGCATGTTCCCGGCCCATTGTGGACAAGAACCTGCTTCCCAAATATCATCAAGTTGGGACCTCAGGAGTTGAGGTAAAGCCCAAGGTTTACTTGGCACTAGGGATCAGCGGCGCGTTTCAGCATCTAGGTGGAATTAAGGGATCTCCCCTTCTGGCGGCAATCAACAAAGATGCTCGGGCGCCTATTTTCCGGGTCGCTCAATATGGTATCGTCGGTGACCTTAATGAATTGGTGCCGATTCTAGAGGAAAAAATCAAAGCTATAAAAAAATCTTAGACCCTGTGAGGGGAATCCATAATTGAGGTGAAAAAGTGCCTCATGGGCAATCACTTTTCCAATTGCATTTTTTGTAAGATCGTGGCGGGCTGGCATCCGGCGCGAATGGTTTACGAAGACGATCTTGTCGTAGCTTTCTGGGACGCAAAACCAGTTGCACCGGTACACATTCTCATTGTTCCACGGGAGCACATCCCTACTCTCAACGACATACCTGTCGAGAATGTGATTCTTTCTCACATAGGACAGGCGGCTGCAATAATCGCTGGAGAATTAGGAGTGGCCCAAGCGGGTTATCGTTTCTTTATCAATGTGAATCAAGGAGGTGGGCAAGTGGTTTTCCACCTCCATGCTCACTTGGTTTCTCGGAGCAATCCGGGCACCGACAACGCTCCTGACGTTTGAAAAATGGCAAGCGGAACAACATGACCGACTGCATCTTCTGCGAAATCATTGAAGGGAAACTTCCCGCAAAAAAGATTTACGAAGATGACCAGGCTGTAGCATTTTGGGATGCCAACCCTGCGTCGCCCATCCACATACTCATAGTTCCGAGAGTGCACATACCCACTCTAAACGACATACCTGATGGAGACACCCTCCTTTGCCATATGGGTGAGGTCGCCAAGAGAATTGCCCAGGATCTAGGGGTGGCTGAATCAGGTTACCGCTTCTTTATCAACGTGAATAGGGGAGGGGGCCAAGTAGTGTTTCACCTGCACGCACATCTCATCTCAGGCAATGATTTAGGGACTTTTTTCATCAAGGCGGCAATTATTGGAGCAACCTTATGGAGGAAACTTCTATCCATTCTGGGGGCGGACGGAACTCGGCGTAAAAACTAGAGACCTAAGCTTGATCGGTAACTCTTTCCTGGTGAGGGATTTCCAGTGCCTTAATGAGAAGTGTCAAGGTTTTGTTGACAGGTGCGAAAAAGCCCAGCCCTTCTGCCTCTCGTGCGAGGGCTCCGTTAATAAAATCTATCTCAGTGCGGCGCCCCGCTAATATGTCTTGGAACAAGGAGTTGATGTTTTCCGAAGTGCCTTTGCAAACAGCTATTACTTGACCTTCGGGGTCGTCGAAAATCAGGCTGATACCTTTGGCTTGCACAATCGCCAAGGACTCGGACACGATGTTGTGGATCAATTCCCTTCCAGGTACAGTTTCGGGCAGCCTGCCGTTACGAACCTTCAGCAAAGTGGCAGGTCCGTTAATGGCAGCGTTGATGATAAGCTTGGACCATACGCATCCCATGGCATTGTCCACCAGATGCACAGGCCCGCTATTCATTTTCTCCAGGACCGACGCGACCGTCCGAGTCCTTTCCCGTATTGTTCCGTCCGCTTCTCCAAAATGGATATTGCCGAAGCCTGTGTGACGAAACTTACCCGGTGCTAAGGTCATGGCCCCCATGGTGGTTGTGCCTAGCAGCACACGTCCTGGAAAAGCCTGGTTTAGAGTCTCGAAATTGCCGATTCCGTTCTGTAACGTCAGCACAAGGCCCTTGCCGGGAAGAATCAGTTCCAGAGTGGAAAGAACGGACTGAGTGTCATAGGATTTCACTAGGACCATTGACAGGTCCACAATGCCAACCTCAGACGGGTCTTGAAATATCGCAGGATGAACGAGGCGTTCACCGGATACGCCTTCAAGCCAGAGGCCTTTTTCTCGAATGAGGCGGACTTTGTTCCCATCCTGTTCGATAAAAACAGGAGCTAACCCTGCTTCCTCCAGTAAAACTCCAATAACTGATCCTAGCGAACCAGCTCCGACAACGGCAATTCTCATTCTTTAACCCCGTCGTTTACAGAAGGCAGTTTGTCAATGTTTATGGGAAGCAGGGTCTCCTGGCATTTCCTTAAGGGCTTCATTTCCCGTAAAGCTTTGCCAATTCGGCAGCGACGTCTTGAGGCATTGGGTAACAGTGCTCTTTCGCCGGGAATACGCCTGTTTCTACGTCTTTTCTAAAGTCCGCCAGCGCTTCAAGGATCTGTGCCCCGATTTCTCGATATTTCTTGACAAACTTAGCGGTATGCCGGTCAAACATACCTATCATATCGTGGACCACAAGGACCTGCCCATCGCAGTGAGGACCCGCGCCGATGCCAAAAACCGGAACGGAGGATCGTCGGGTTATTATTTCGCCCACTTCGGCAGGAACCGCCTCCAGTAGAAGGCTGGACAGTCCCGCATCTTCGAGAATTCGGGCATCCTCGATCAACTTTTTTGCGGTTTCCAGATCACGGCCCTGGGCCTTGTAGCCTCCCAACTGAGCAACCGCCTGTGGTGTGAGTCCCATGTGACCCATGACAGGAATAGTGGCGTTTGCCATGGCTCTTATCGTATCAGCCATCTCGCGACCGCCCTCCAGTTTTACTGCGTCGCAGCCTCCCTCAGCCATGAACCTCCCGCCGTTGCGAACGGCCTCGGAGATAGATACCTGGTAACTCATGTACGGCATGTCCCCGACAAGGTAAACATCAGGTGCTCCCAAGCGGACAGCCTTCACATGGGGAATCATCAGGTCCATTGTCACAGGCAAGGTGGAGTCGTATCCAAACACCACCATGCCCATGGAATCTCCCACCAGGATAACGTCGATTCCAGCCTTTTGCTCCAAAATGGCGAACGGATAATCATATGCGGTCAGGAATGTCATGGGTTCCCGCCGCGCCCTTTTGTCTCTGAGGGTCTGAATTGTAATTTTCGGCATAATATCTCCGTAAATGTGAGACTAATTTTTGTTGTTAGCTCCGGATAGAGCATCAGAGAAGACGCTGCTTCGGATTTTGCCTGTTTCTCGAAAGTCGCGGCTTCGGCACCAAGACTCTTGGATGAAGGTTTTCATCACTGAAAGCCGGCCAAAGGTAATAACCCATGGCCAGCCATCAGCTTGGTTTACCAATCAGAGGATCAACCCTGACATTCCTCCCTCCAGAGGCAAGAGAATTCACCACAATCATCGATGCCTTTGAAACAGGGGGCATTCCCCTCGGTTTCCTGGATAGCCCGGATTAAACTCTCTTTTCGATGCCTGGAAATATTCTTTATACCTAAATTTCGTGCTGTCTGCTGAATTTTTCTAAACGTCATACTAAAACTCCTTCTCATAACTACTCTTAATGAGCAATAATTACTCTAAAAGCTTCTTAATCAGAATTCCCGTAAAAATCAAGTGCTAATTGCAAGCGATCTTTTTGGGGATGTTGTAGCAGTTTATATTTGAGGGTTTTACAGGAGTAATAAGCGGTTCATGGACTAATCCCGGAGGGGGGAAGGTTCAGGATTGCGTCACACAACCAACGGGAATTCGCTCGGGAGGCTACGGAAAAAGTTTCGAATCAGGGTTATTGGTTTAAAGGCAGAACTGAATGATATCTCTATTCCATCTATTGAGAGATCTAATCAGAGCAGCACTCCTCCTTTTTTTCCTCCACTTCTTCCGAAGATTCGTACTCCTTCATGCCGCGCGAGAGATCTTCTAATCTATTGTTTACAAGGTAATTAATCGTGCCCTCAGGATAATTGCCATCTTCATCGCGTGAACCCGCGGGCATTCCCGTCAAGAGTTCGATACCCTCATCGACGTGATCCACAGCCCAGATGTGGAAATTTCCCTTCGTTACCTCTTCCACAATTTCCGGATCGAGCATCAGGTCACCAATATTCCGCCGAGGTATGATTACTCCCTGTTTCCCGGTGATCCCCTGTGCGCGACAAACTTTGTAAAACCCTTCTATTTTCTGGTTCACTCCTCCAATCGGTTGAATTTCACCATGTTGGTTCACGCTTCCCGTGACCGCTATACTTTGATCTATGGGCATGCCGGACAGAGAACTCATCAGGCAATACAGTTCGGTCGATGAGGCGGAATCGCCATCTACACCTGAGTAAGATTGTTCGAAGGTGATGCTTGCCGTAAGATTAAGAGGCATGTCCTGAGCGAATCTATCCCGGAGAAACCCGGACAAGATGAGGACCCCCTTTTCGTAGCTGTGTCCCGATAGCTCGGCTTCCTTTTCAATACTGATGATACCTGACTTTCCCATACTAGTCTTGACAGTGATCCTCGATGGGCGGCCAAACGAGTATTCCGAAAGACTGTAAACGCTTAACCCGTTTATTTGGCCTACTCGTTCGCCCTTGGTGTCGATAATGAGGATGCCTTCCTCTATATATTCTTGGATCTTATCTTCAATCATGTTGACACGTTCAATACGGTCTCTGTTAGCCTGTCCCACGTGGTGTCTTGATATAACAGCGGAATTTGCCTCGCGTGCCTTGAAATCAGATTCCCTGATAAGGTCTCCAATGCGTTCGAACTGGGCGGTAATTTTCGTCTTGCGACCGCCCCACCGGATTGCCAACCTGGCTATGGCCTCTACTCCGGACGCGTCGCAAGGGAGCAGGTCTTCTTCAGAACTAATCCTGGCGATGAATCCAACAAGCCTGTTAACATTTTGGTCGCTGTTAGGCATCCTGGAGTCAAAATCAGCTTTAATTTTAAAGATTTTTCTAAAATCCTCATCGTACCAATGGAGCAAGTCATAAATTTCCGGATCGCCTATCACGATGACTCTCAAGTTGATGGGAATTTTTTCAGGCTTCAGAGCTGAGGAGAAAATAAAACTGAAAGGATCCGACTGGACTTCTACCACCCGATTGCGAAGGCTTCTCTTTAAAGAATACCAGACTCCCGCCTCCATGAGAATATCCTGCGCGTTCAGAACAAGAAAACCTCCATTTGCCTTCAGTAAGCTACCGGCTCTAATGTGGCGGTAGTCCGAAAACCATATTCCGTGGCGGTCCATAACTCTCTCCACTGTGCCGAAAAGATTGCGGTAGGAGGGAGCGGTTTCAATTACTACAGGCGGTTTGTGCGTCTCGGAATTGTCAATCAGAACATTAACCTCGTAGTCGCTGAACTGATTGGGGTCCGGAGGGACCAGCATAGGAGGCCCGGGGGTTTCGCCGATTGTTGGCGATGAAACTAGTTTCGGACGGAATCTATCCAAATGACTCATTATGTCAGTCTCAATGTCATCCAAGTAAACGTTGACCGCCTCCGCATCATGATCCTCCCTAATAGAATCCAACAGATCTTTGAGGAGAGGCTGAACCCACTCCTTGGTCAGACGCTCAAGTTCTTCCTGAATGGTCTTATCTATATCTCTTGCTTCTTTGAAAATCTTTTCCATTTCCAGTGACAGCTCTTTGTACTTGTTTTTAATTCTCTCCAATTCATCTCCGGAGAACTTGCCTTCTTCGACAAGTGACTCGAGCTGTTCTATCTTCATCGGGTTGCCTACAACTACCGGGGCCAGATCAGGACGAGTAAAAGGTCCTACCTGGACTTGGACCATCATATAGTTCTCCGAGGTCACCTTGTTTTCAAAATTCTTGAACAGTGCTTTCTGTGCTCCCATATGACGGCTTACTATCTCATTTCGAGCTGTCTGAAACTCCTCACTCTCGAATACGGCCGGTATCTTTTTTTTCAGAGACTCAATGAGATCCGTTATCTGCTGCTTGAATACCGGGCCTCTACCCGGCTCCATTATGAGCAGTCTCGGTTGGTCGGGATTCTTAAAGTTGTTGACATAGCAAAGATCCTTGGGTATTGAGCCGCCAACATTAAGTTCCTCTAAGAGTTTCTTCACTGTGGCTGTACGGCCTGTGCCGTTTATTCCGGAAACGAAAATATTGTAACCGTGACTCTTCATTGAAAGTCCCAGTTGGATAGCCTTTACGGCACGGTCCTGGCCTACGATTTCGTCCAGTGGCTTTATGCTCGCGGTGGTGCCGGCTATTATTCCCTCTGAGGGGCCGATCCAGGTAAGTTGCTCCCATCCTAGTTGAAGTTTTTGTTTCAGATCGCTCATTTTTCAATTTCCTATTTGAGAGTTACGACGGGTAAAATGTACCCCAATCTTAAACCGACGGACGTTCTTCCTGCAACAATTATCGACGCAGGAGCCGAAAACCATATCCAAAGATATCCAAAGCTGCGCAGATTACATTTCCTTAACCACACCGAATAGTATCCGGTCCACCATTTCGACAATACAGTGACCTATTACCAAATGTACCTCTTGAATTCTCGGAGTGAGCCCACCCGTAACAGTGAGATAGTTTCTGCAATATTGCCTCATGGGGCTTTCAGCCGGTCCGCCCAGACCAACGGTGATAAGGCCCATTTGCTGTGCGATCTTCAATCCCCGAATAACGTTTCTGGAATTCCCCGACGTGCTTATTCCAAGCGCAACGTCACCTGGTTTGCCTAAGGCCTTAATCTGCTTTTCGAAAATCTCGTCAAAGTTGAAATCGTTGCCTATTGATGTCAAGACGGAAGTGTCTGTCGTGAGGGCAACGGCGGGTAGAGGAGGTCTATCAATCAGGTAACGGTTGACAAATTCTGCTGCGAGATGCTGAGCATCCGCTGCGGAACCGCCATTTCCAAAAAGGAGGACTTTATTGCCTCTTCCCAAAGCGGCGGCCAAGCTCTTGATTGCCTCTTCAAGTATATCGAGGTTTGCATTCAAAAAAATTTCTCTCAACTGGACGCTTTGGTTGAAAATTTCCAGAATATGTTTTTTCAAAGGATTCCCTCCATTTTAAGCATTAAAGTGTAGGAAAAGCACTCACTGAACTTATCATACTGGAGGCCGATAATGAATGGGGAAACTGTTGCTTCAACCAAAACTTAGGTAAACTTATCTCTCCGTGCTATGATGAGAGCCAGACAAAGAGCGGTTGAAATTTTATTTCTGGAGCGTTACCGTTATGTTCTGTGAGCGCGTGTGGTTGATGGTGATTACCCTGATTTCATCCAGTTGTCAGCTTTCACCGCTTTATGTACAATCATTTCATAACCAAGCGATTATACATGAACATCCAGAAAAACGATATTATTGATTACTACGATAGTCGACGGATTTCCTGCGGTCTAGTCCTGGAGGTTGAGGAGCGACGTCTCAAAATTCTCAACGACCAGGGAAAGGAAACGAAGATTTCCCCTAGCCGGGCATTGATAGGATGTAAGGATCCGCTGTTCCCCGTCACTGCGAGCCGAAACGAGCAAGTTGCAAGGCTCAAAGAGATCTCCGGACTGAGGGAAGAAATCAAAAACCGCGTTGATCTGCAAGAACTTTGGAATGTTGTCGGTCTTGAAGCACGCGAGATAGACATCGAAGATCTCAGCGAGCTGTTTTTCGGAAGAGTCAAAGACCAAGATTGTTCAGCCTCACTTCTTCGGGCTATATTCGAGGACAGGCTCTATTTCAGGATTCGCCCTGATGGGATTGAAATTCCTACCCCGGATCGAGTGGAACAGGCTCTCATTCAGAGGCAAAAGGAAAGAGAGCGCGCCAATTTTACAGCTTGTTGCGCAGATTTTCTTGCATCGCTTAAACAGGCAGAAGCAGTGCATGTAGAATCAGCGCCTGAGGGGCTGATTTCCCTGCTCGAGGAGGCGGCCGTTTGCGGACGGGAGTGGGTGGATTTTAAAAATGTGAAAGATCTATTTTCACAGGCAGGGCTTTCTCTCAACTGGAATCCCTTAAGAGTTCTCGTGAAATTGGGCGTCTGGGACGAGGACGTAAATGTTCGTTTGGCTGCGGAAAGAATCCCTGTTGATTTTATCCTTGAGGCGGAAGATCAAGCGCTAAAGGCTACGTCTAAACAATTCCCGAGCGGTGCTGAGGATCTGACAGGAGAGAAACCGGTTACCATTGACTCGGTCTTAACCCGCGATATTGATGACGCCCTTTCAATTTCCTATTCAGGTAACGACGTCATAGTGGGGATTCACATAACAGATGTATCACACTTCGTGGATCATGATTCTCTTCTGGATCAGGAAATACGATTGAGGGCAGTATCGATATACCTGCCAGAAAAGACGATCCCCATGATTCCGCCGGTGCTCTCAGAGCAGGCCGCAAGCCTTAACGCAGGGGAGATCCGGCCGACCATAAGTGTAATGGCCAGGTTTGGGGCAGATTTAGTTCTAAAGGACTTCAGGATTCTTTCCTCTACTATCTGTGTTCATGAAAGGCTTTCCTACGAAGAAGCTGATGAGAGAATACGGAATTCCAGTTCCAGAGAAGCAGCCATGTTTGCAATCGCATCGGCAGTACGCAATCGTCGTGTGGCCTGCGGGGCTTTGATTTTTAAAGATCCTGAACTTTCATTACGAGTTTGCGAAGACAAAACTATCGAAGTGAGCATTCGAGATAGAGAATCTCCTTCCCAGATATTGGTGTCGGAAATGATGATTCTCGCAAACAGTCTCTTTGCAGAGTTTCTTAAGCACATGAGCCTTCCGGCCATATTTCGAAGTCAGCCACCCCCTATGGAAAAAATCGAACTGGGGGACGAATACGATCCCGTGTTGTCTTATCGCTGTAAGAAATCCCTTTCCCGCGGAGAGCTGGGAACTTACCCGGCGCCTCATTCCACGTTAGGTCTTGAGGCCTACACTACGGCAACCTCTCCTTTGCGAAGATACTCAGATCTGATTGTTCAAAGGCAGATCAAGGCTTCGCTGGGGATGGCCTCTCCAATTGATAGAGATGATTTGGAAAGAATCCTTGGGGAAATATCGTTTCGTTTGGAGAGAGCAGTATTAATGGAACGGGAGCGTCAGAGATATTTTCTTCTCAAGTATCTGGCACAAAATAAGTCCGTGGAATTCGAAGCGGTTGTGTTGCATCGTTTCCCACGGTTTTACCTGGTCCAGTTGACCAAGTTCGGGATCAGTGCCGCATTGAACGTCCCGATAGGCGTGTCATTGAATCCTTATGATAGAGCCGTAGTACGTATTGAGAAAATTAACCCGAGAGAAGACAAATTAAGTCTCTCATTAGTTAAGCTGATCTGAAATGACAACCGACGTTATGGAGCAATGGGCGTTGGGGTTTTTTCGAAAATGCCTTCACAAAAGGCATTCATTTTCGTGTATTTTATTTCTGAAATTCATCCCCTTTACAAGATATCTCACAGTTGAGTCGGGGGCCCTTACTCTGGAATTTATGATCGTAATGCCTGGGGAGCCCCAATGATCAATAAGAATGAAATCACCTCAATGTCTCCTCATTTTGAGGACAACGTGATCGGCATGCTCAAGCAAAGAGGAAAGAAAACGCTCCCATCTGAAGGAGTGGTCACTGCCGCTGTTTTGGTCCCTTTGTTCTATAAGAATGCCCGAGTCCATGTTCTGTTAACCAAACGCTCTGATCACGTGGAACACCATAAAGGCGAAATTTCGTTTCCAGGGGGTAAGCTGGATTCCACCGACGCGGATTTTCTGTCTTGCGCTCTGCGCGAAACTACAGAAGAAATTGGGGTTGAGCCACGGGATGTTCGTATCCTTGGAGAACTTGACGATTTCTATACAGTGGCTACTGGGTTTCTTGTGGTGCCCTTCGTTGGGATTATCCCCTATCCTTACGATTTTCACACCAGCCCAAGAGAGATCGATCGCTTGCTGGGGGTCCCGTTCGAAGTATTTTTCGATCCTGCACGTCGTTCTGAAGATGTCTGGAACATAAATGGCAATCAGGTGGAAGTTATTTCGTACAAATGGTGTCAGTACAATATCTGGGGTGCCACAGCGAGGATTCTCAAGCACTTTGCCGATATATTATCTGATAGACGAGGTCTGATAACATGAATCCGCTAGATGATTTCCCATCGGATTTCAACGAATGCGTTCGTTTCCACGGGCATCTTTGCCCCGGCTTGGCAATCGGTTATTCAGCCGTCAAGGCAGCAACGCGTTTGCTCAATGTCGGTCCTTCGAGAGACGAGGAAGTAGTTGCGGTGGTCGAGAACGATTCATGCGCAGTGGATGCAATACAGGTCCTTCTCGGTTGCACATTTGGAAAGGGGAATTTAATTTTTCGAGATTGGGGAAAGCAGGTTTTTACTTTCATGGATAGGAAAACCGGCCGAGCAGTTCGTGTTTCCCTCACGGGAGAACTGCCTGGCCGCACAAAGCGACATGCCTTGAAAAAGAAGATTGAGGCCGGCTTGGCATCGGACTCGGAAACAAAGCTTTGGGATGAACTGCGATACTCGATTGCAAAGGAACTTATAGCGTCTGATCCGGAACTTTATTTCGAAGTTCGGGAAGTCCGGAGTCGGATTCCCCCCGCTGCCGAAGTAGTGGAAACCAGGCCTTGCGCTATTTGCGGTGAAGGGGTTATGAGCACCAGGTTGGTTACGCGTCAGGAACTCCTCGTATGTCAAGAGTGCGCTAACATCTGAAAGATACTGTCCATATGAAAATCGCTGAACATCTTTACGTTTACTTGTGGACCGACCAGAGAGAAAATAATTGCAACAGCATCTTCATCGATGGGAAGATGCCTTTGTTGATTGATCCTGGATATCCTCAGAAGGTCGGATCTCTTTTTGACAAAATGAAGGCAGACGGCCTGGATCCTCAACGAATCAAGGTTGTTGTCAGCACTCACGCACACCCGGACCATTTTGGCGGAACTTCGGCTTTCAAAGACAGTTCGGTTAAAATAGGCATTTCCCGCCGGGAAGAAAGATATATCGAAGATATCGGGCGGCCAATGTACCTGCAACAAGGAGCAAAGATGCCGGATTACCGAGTGGACTTCTACCTCAAAGAGGGGGATCTTCAATTGGGAAAGCATTATTTTGAAGTTTTGCTGACGCCGGGGCACAGTCCTGGGAGTTTATGTTTGTACTGGCCCCGTTACAAGGCGCTTTTCCCCGGAGACGTAATTTTCGCGAATGGTGTGGGCAGAACTGATCTACCTGGAGGCAACATCGATGAGCTTAAACAGAGCGTCGAGCGTCTGTCAAAATTATCAGTGGAGCTTCTAGTACCGGGTCATGGACCGGCATTACAGGGCGAGGATCGCATTCGAAAAAATTTTGAACAAATAAAAAAGGCATTCCTGGGTATGAAATAGGGATGTTCAAAAATTTGGCATACCTGGCTAGTTTTTTATGCAGGCAAAAGATCAAGAATGGCAACATGATAGCTCTGAGGTCCATTATTGTCAAAAAATTATGACAACAATAGTCTTGCCTGACAGGCAACTTGAGGAGACCATCAGAGATTTCAGACGAATAACTACCTAATATATAACGTAATAAAAATTTATTGGCATACCGTTTGAATTCGGCACACAGTTTGCATAAGTAGGAAGCCAAGAAAAGAATATATTCCTCCTACGCCAACTGCTACTGTCAGTTGGTTTTTTTTTGAAGATTCGAAGTGGAACGAGTTCATCTCATGATGCTAGGCATCAGAAGAAATGCTTCGTCGGTATGGTTGACTTGCCTTGTATGCGGGCTGCTTATCCTCATCTGTTCCGTATCGAACTCTGTTTCTCAAGAGTCGGAAAAAATCCTTATATTACCTTTTGGAGTAACTTCGGATAACGAAAAGTCAGAACTTGAAGCTTTCAGCGATCATCTGGACACCAGAATCAGATCCGCTGTCCGGCAGCTTGGAGGAATGTATTCGGTTCTAAGTCGGGAGGAGGTTGATGAACTCTTAAGGGGAAAATCTCCTCCTACGACGGACGAGGAGGCACTAGCCGCAGCGATAAAATCCAACTCTGATCTCGTGCTTTACGGATTCCTGTCCTGTGATGACAAGGGTTATCGTATGCAAGGTGTGATGTGGGACCACCGTACGAATCGCGTCACTGTTACAACTGATCTCAAGGTTACCAATATTCACGCCTTGCCTGGAGTATTGCAGTTCTTTATCAGTGGTATCAACAAGCGGCTCCAAGGTTCTCCCTTCTTGCCTTTCTACAAGACCGACCCAACTGGCTCAGCGAGTATTCATAACTCCACCAAACCGAGGACCCTGGTCAACATCTCCAGGAACGAAGGCCCTTGGCTAAGTCCCGAAATAACCGGGGCCCTTACTGGGTTGGATATAGGCGATATCGACGGAGATAAGAAAAACGAAACTGTTTTCGTGGGTGATGGCGGGATTACTATTAGTCGTTTCGAAGTCGAAAGCCTGAGATCTCTTACTCAGTTCTCCCAGTCGCCGGCGGTTTATCTTAGTGCTCAGGTCGAAGATTTGAATGGGGATGGAGTAGCCTCTCTAATCGTGTGCTACCAGGCCCCTTCCGGCATAGTGTCGGAGATTGTGCGTTATGTGGATAGAAAACTTACACTTACGGATAGTTTCCCAAACATCATCCTGAGAGCTATCACGGACCCCTCGGGTAAACACAAGAAAATACTTGTAGGCCAAAAGACTGATGTGGAAGATATGCTAAGTGGTGAAATGATCCGTTTTGAAATTCGTAGCGGCAAGGCTGTACCGGACGGAAAAATTCTTCTGCCACCTGGAACATTTCTGCTCAGCTACGCTTCCGGTCATCTAGGGGAGAAAAGAGATTTCCTCAGAATCATTTTAAACCAGGACCAGCGCCTCATGGTTTTCGATAATCAAAATAGGCTGCTGGCCACTCTTAATGATAGAATTTATGGCCTGAACAGGCGTATTCGGTTGCCAATGGGTAAAGACTACAAGGACATAATTTGGCCTGGAAGGATCCTTCTCGCTGATACAAATGGAGACGGCCGAAATGAGCTGCTTGTTATGAAGAGCCTTGACGGAAAGAGCGAAATACAGGCCCTGACCTGGGACGGGACTCAGCTCACGAAAAAATGGAATACTTCGGCCATTGATGGAATAATTTCTGATTTCAGTATAAGTGATTTTAAGAACAATGGAATCCAGTCACTGGTTTTGATCCTTGTGAAACAGGATCCTTTCTTGGCCTTTTCCGGTCCCCGGAGCGTTGTGTTCGCCTATGATTTCATCCCGTGACAGAGACAATACTACTGAATGAACGTCGCTGAATCCTCAGTCAGGTATCCGATAACCGTCATCGTACGCGTGCTGCTGGTGATTGTCTTCGGTTACGTATGCGCAAAATTCCTGACGGTCGAACTCAAACCTGAAACCGAAAACCCCGTCCTAGTAATTTCAACAAGGTTTCCAGGTGCTGCTCCTGAAGATGTGGAAGGAGAAGTAACCACACGCTACGAAGAGAATATCAGCGGCGTAGCCAACATGCTTTACACGCAGAGTTACTCTCTCACGGGCCAGTCATTCGTTGTCGTTTTTTACAAACCTGGAACCAACCTCGATCTCGCCGCGTCTGAACTCCAACGAAATCTTGATCGGGTGAAAGATCTCCCCAAAGATGTTGACAAACCCCAAATCTTTAAAGCGAGCGACCGAGTCAGTCTGCCGGTATACCAGTTATCTCTGACAGGTGATGCTGACATAGTCACCATGTCCACCTGGGCCGACAGAGACATAGCACCGAGGATAAAAAGAATCCCCGGCGTAGGCGACTGTCTGTTCGATGGCAACAGAAATCGCGAAATGGTGATTACCTTTGATCCCGAGAGACTCAAGGCCAGACAACTGACGGTTTCCGATATCAAGCGTTTTATCGACCGAACGAATCTGAACCAGAGCGCCAGTTATTTTGTCGAAGGCACTCGAGAATGGACCGTTCGTACAGTCGGTGAACTACAAACGGCAGAGGCCTTCAGGAGGGTGAGGATTTCGAAGCCGGGCGATCCCATCGTATACCTTTCCGACGTAGCAGTAATAGAAGACAAGTACGAACGCCCTGAGTCATATTGCCGGATTAACGGTGAACCAGGAATAATTTTTAATGTGTTTAATCAGGTGGGAGCCAATATAGTCCAAACCATTGACCTGATTGATAACGAGGTCAAACTTCTCCAGAAAGAATATGGGCCCCTCGGCGGTAAGTTTCGCAAGATCTATGATCAAAGCGTTTACATCCGGGACTCTGTCAAGATAGTGAGGGACGCTCTGATCGAAGCAATCGTTTTGGTATTGCTCGTTCTGTTCATCTTTCTTAAAAACTGGCGGAGCATATTCATTGTAGCCACATCTATCCCCGTTTCTATTGTGGGAACCTTTATCGGCATGTACCTGGCTGGTTATTCCATAAATGTCTTATCGCTGGCCGGGCTTGCTCTTTCCATTGGAATGATCGTGGACGATGCTATCGTGGTCCTGGAGAACATCTACCGGCATCGATACGAAGAGGGTAAGAGTATTGTCAAAGCCTGCATAGAGGGAACCCGAGAAGTGGGGATGGCCGCCTTTATGTGTACCCTCACGACCGCGGCAGTGTTCCTTCCTATCCTCATGCTCAAAGGCGAGGTGGGAACCCTATTCGCACCGGTCGCTTTCATAATTTCCTGCGCGATATTCCTTTCCCTTTTTGATGCATTCACCGTGGTTCCCATGCTCGCATCACGGTGGATGAAAGAGCAACCGAAACCCTCCGGCCTGGTGAAGAAGCTCATGTCGCCGCTCGATGTGTTAGACAAGATGGGTGGAAAGGTTTCAGACGCTCTGTTGTGGTCTCTCAAGTTCTTCATGGTTGGGACTGGACGGAAATTGTCTCTCATTGCAGTCGTGTTGGTTCTTTTTGCCGTGTCACAGTGGATTTTACCAGGGATCGGCTATCTACCCACCGGAGGAACCAATCTGATCAGGGTGAATATTGAAACCTTCGAGGGCACAAGCCTGGACGAAAACAGCAGGTTAATGAGCGTCCTGGAGGAACGATGGAGAAACATTAGAGGCGTGCGCCACATTGTGTCAACTCCCAACAGAATTATGTCCAGAAACATTATCTATCTCGTCTGCGACCGCGAAGAAGAAAGCGGTGTAAGCGTTCAACAAATCGCTGAAGCGGCCTACCGGAGCTGCAAAGACCTTCCTTTAAAGGCCGTAAATCCAATCCGTTTCCCCCTCTTTGGCAATGTTTTCTCCAGATCCAACGTGGTGGATCTGAGGATCATAGGAAAGAGTCACAAAGTGATTGAGGATCTCGTTAAACAGATTATGGACATAGGTAACGAGACCAGGGGAATAGTTTTTCGTTATACGGACTCATATTTACGGCGACCACAAGTAGAGATAAAGGTTAATGCAGAGCGGGCTACACATTTCGGATTTGACGTCAAGGACGTTGCCGATGCAGTGGAAGCGGCAATTGGTGGACAGAAAACCACATCCCAATACGATGTAGAAGGGAGATATTTCTATATACGTGTAATGGGGCCGCAGAGTGATCTTCAAACTGTTGCAGACGTTGGAAAAATTATTTTGACATCGCCTCAGGATTCCAAGGTTCACGTTCCATTGACGAGCGTAGCCTCCGTGAATACGACTTTTGGACCGCTCCAAGTAAATCATTACAACTCTAAACGCAACGCTCGGGTACAACTCACGATACAAGGGCGCCCGCTCTCGGAAGTTTACGAAGAAGTGGTCGCCAAAATCCGTTCGAATGTTGCTTTTCCTCTCGGTTATGTCATGGTGCCGTTTGGAGCCGTCAACGAGCTTCAGAAGCTGATGGAGGCGGTGAAATTCGTTTTTCCCTTGTCCATAGTGATAGTTTACCTGTTGCTGGTGATGCAATTTCAGTCTTTCATCAGGCCGCTTTCAATCCTTCTTAGCGTACCGCTTTCAATCATTGGAGCGAATTTCCTGGTTAAAATCACCGGTATCCCTTTCGATTCTTTCACCATTCTGGGCTACATAATGATGGTCGGTTTGGTAGTGAAAAATGCCATACTTTTGATCACGTATGCAGTTCAACTTATAGAAGAACATGGAGTGGAACGAGACCAAGCACTGCTCCTTGCTGCTAAGAGAAGAATGCGGCCGATATTTATGACAGCGATTGCAATGGTACTGGGAATGCTCCCATTGGCCCTGAAGAAGGGCTCAGGCGCCGAGATTTACAATGGCCTGGCCATGGCCGTAGTAGGGGGGCTTTCCGTGGCTACCCTCTTCACTCTTATATTTATTCCAATAGTGTATACAATTCTGGATGACTTGAAAAACCGCTTCTGGAAAGTAAAACCCGTGAAACTTGACGAAATCGATGAGGTAACATGAGTGCCCGTCTTTTTGTAGCCCTGCTGGTGATCTATACGGCGTGTGTCGGGTGTTCCCAAAAACAAGACAAGAAGCCTCCTCCGCCTCCAATCAAGGTCGGAGTAATGACAATTGACAAGGGCGAAATGGAACTCGCTCTCGACGTGTCCGGAACCCTGAAATTCATGGCCAACACAATTTTGTCGGCTGAGGTGGCTGCTCAAGTTCAGTCCATTGAAGTCTCGGACGGTCAGTTCGTGGAACAAGACGACCTGCTCCTCATTTTTGATGAGACCAGGATCAGGGAGACGGCAAACCAAGCCCAAGCCAACCTTCAGAAAGATGAAGCCCTTCTCGCTTACCTGAAAGCCGAGTGGGAGAAGAATAAAGTGCTCCACGACTCAGGATCTATTAGTCAGAACCAGTATGACCAGAAGCTTTCCGCATACCAAACCGCCGCGGCCCAGGTTGAGGCCAATAAAGCCGCTCTGGCGAAAGCCTTGGAAGATCTGAAAAAGACCAAGGTAAGAACCCCTATCCAAGGCGTAATTTCCAAGCGATTCATTGAAAAAGGAGACTGGATATCTTCGGGCGGAAAGCTCTTCCAGATAAGCGACTATAATCAAATCTATCTTGAGGCTTTTCTCACCGATGTGGATGTGGGAAAGTTGCCCATGCAAAAGATCCGTGCAGACGGAATGGACTGCCGGGTCACAATCGATCCCTACCCGGGAGCCACTTTCAAAGGCAAACTCACCTACGTCCAACCTGTTGCTAATGATAATCGTCTTTTCGAAATCCGCATCTACCTGGCGAATCGCGACATGAACCTTCTTCAGGGCATGGTTGGGCGAGGCCGCATAGTGTTCAAAACCATACCTGATGTCCTCAGGATTCCGTTGCAAGGGTTGCTTGAAGAAATCCGGAGCAATGCCGAAAACAATGTGTTCCTTGAGGATGCGGACAAAAAAGCCGGGCTTAAGAGAATTAAAGTAGGAGTTACCAACCAGACTTATGCAGAGGTTTTGGATGGACTGCAACCTGGAGATAAGGTCGTTGTCCAAGGAAAGGAGATCCTCAACTCTGGTCAGATCCTCGAGGGAACGGAACTGGCCAAGCCTGAAGGCTGATGGGTCACGTGAAGACCCGATAATTTATATTTCGCCCGCAAGAAAAGTTGTCTGGCTCATAAAGTGTGTGATCAAGATGGGATCGAGAGTCTCCAATCACGCAAGGAGCACTGCGGGCATTGGTTGTTACGAACCGGTCGGATTAGTGGGAGTTATTCACTCCCAATTAGACAAACCATTTGAGAAGCGCCTAAGAGCCACAGGAGAACATTCATGAAAAGAAACGTTTGCCGTCTATTCTGGATTTTAATGAGTATCCTATGTTTTGTCGGGCTTTCAGCGGCCTCTGAACAAGAACTGATAGGTGATATTGTAGCCGCTCGCGAAGCCGTAAAGAGCATTCCATTACCATCATCAAGAGTGCCGAATCTGACGGAGGAAAAAGCCTATGCTTTACAGAAGCAGATGGCCGACAAGGTTCTGAGTAAAGGAGAGAAAATAGGCGGGTTCAAGGCCGGCCTGACCACTAAAGCGGCCCAACAGAAATTTGGTGTTTCATCGGCTGTTCTCGGTCCCATGTTTAAGAGTGGAGAACTCGGTCCAGATGCCGTGGTGGATCTCAAAGACTTCACCAGGCTTTTTATTGAGACTGAAGTCGGTTATGTCGTAGGTGAAAAGATCAGTCAGCCGGTGAAAGACGTAGATACTTTGAAAAAGATGATCAAAGGGGTTTTCCCCGCTGTGGAGTTGCCTGATATTAGATTCGCGGAAATGAAAGATTTAAGGGGCGAAGATTTAATAGTCGATGCAGTTGCTTCTTCCAAGTATATTGTGGGGAAGTTGCTGCCGCCGGATACGGTTGACGTGAATCAGGTACTGGTATCACTCACGCTGGACGGTAAACTCGTGAATGAAGGTAAGGCTGCGGATGCCATGGGCGACCAATGGAAAGCATTGCTCTGGCTGGTAAATGGGGTGACAGCACAAGGTTGGTCGATAGAACCGGGACAGGTGTTGATTACTGGCGCTATGGGCAACATGATTCCTGGAAAACCAGGGAAATATGAAGGAGACTGGGGTACGCTTGGAAAGCTTTCGTGGACTGTGAAATAACCAGAATCAGAAAGTGTAATGGTTCACCTGGAGACGTCGACCAGAGGCGGATAACGGAACCTGGAACTACTGTTTGCGGGCCTGGATCGAAGTGCGGTTCATCCCCACGAGTGTGGGGAACACTGTCCCCATTTGTCAAAGGGGGAACTTTCATGGTGCGCATAAGCACCTTTACGGTTCGGAGTCTAATCTAAAAGCTGCTGATGACAATTTTTTTAATGACAAAATATCTTCTTTTGTCATTGCATCGGGAAGTTGGCGTTTATACCTCGAGGAGTTCACATTACTGGGAAATTATGAAAAGATGCAGCTTTGTATAGTCTTGTGGATGCCGAGCAAACGGGGAAAAGGGGCCGTCCACGACAAAAGGGTGAACGCCTTCCCACACCTGCTTCGTTGTTCAGAGGGTCGAGGAACCACTGGGATTGGATCTTAATCCGTCTCTACGCTCAGAACACGATGGTGTCGGTGCATCAGTTCGACGCTATTTGGTACAATACTGCTGGTAACGAGCCTTTATCAATTGTCCTCGTCCACGATCCTTGCGGTACATACCCTGATGTGGCTTTCTTCGACACAGACATAGGAGCTTCGGACGAAGAAACTATCAAGAGGTACTCTCATCGATGGAGCACGGAAATCACCAATCGTGAAACAAAAAGTCTCTTGGGTAGTGCTGACCCTCAATGTCGTCTTGAAACATCCGTAACCCGTGCACCGATGATTGCCAATTGGAGCTATTCGCTTGTGGTTGTGTGGTTCGTAACGCAGTTCAGGATGGGAAAGGATCTGTTCCCCCAAAGAGTTCCGATACGTCTTCCTGGCTGTGGAACAGAGAATGGCATCGGACCAACGAACGATCGGAGGGCTCTTCCTGGCCACCGGTGAGGAAATTCGTGACATCTCGCTCGCCGATGCATTGGTTCGCATACTATCCTTAGCTCTGGATCGAGTACGCGAGTTCTATGCTACTTCAGAGCAATTAGTCCGCGAAATTATCGAATGCACCATGAAGGAGGCTCTGAGGCTCATCAAGCCTCGCTTTCACGCCAAGTGCGAAAGTTGATGCATTAAGAAAAGAGTTAAAGCAATTTGATCTTGAGTCTTGGACTTGTATGAAGTCCTTTTTCGAACAGTTTCCGATGGTGGTCCCTGTTGGAACACAAGAAGAAGTTCTGGATGTTATCGAAGCGTAAAAGAGTCTAACAGGGTGTTCCATCTGGCCACTATTGAATGCACAGAAGGAGTCATTTTGAACAAGAACGTCCTGATTCTGGTATTTCTGCTGGTCGCAGTTGCAGCCGTGGGCGCTGGAGTGTTTCTTAAGAAGGGTGACAATACCACGCCCCAATCAGATCCTTCCAAAGCAGAGAACACCGCAGGAGAGCCCAAGGGAGTGGGCCCCATCGCAGTAATCCCCAAAGGGACTACCCATTCGTTTTGGAACTCGGTTCTCGCTGGTGCACAACATGCCGCCAAAGAGCACGATGTGGAGATTTTCTGGGCGGGTCCGGATCGCGAGGGTGATCGTGAAAAACAGATCCAAATCGTCGAGGACTTCATCGTGAAGAAGGTCGCCGGCATCGTGCTGGCGCCCACCGACGCCAGGGCGCTCGTCCCCGTGGTCGAACGTGCAGCGGCAGCCAAGATACCGGTCGTCATAATCGACTCGGACATCGAAACCGACAAGCGGGTCTCCTTCGTGGCCACCGACAACTACGCCGGAGGCGCCCTCGCTGCGAAGCACATGGCGAAGCTCCTCGGCGGCAAGGGCAAAGTGGCCGTCATCAAGTATATGGCTGGCTCCGCATCCACCACGGCTCGCGAAAACGGTTTCATCGAAACACTGAAGAAGGGGTTTCCTCAGATCGAGCTGGTTGAAGACCGCTACGGCATGGACACGGTTGAAACATCGCTCTCCGCCACCGAAGACGTGCTCACCCGCCACAAAGAGCTCGATGGCATCTTCGCCTGCAACGAGTCCACTTCCCGCGGCGCCCTGCGAGCGCTGGAGAGCCAGGGACGAGCCGACGCCGTGAAGATGATCGGCTTCGATGCTGCTGACGCCCTGCTCAAAGGTCTCGAGGCCGGGCGAATCGCCGCGCTCGTAGTCCAGAATCCTCAGGCCATGGGATACAAAGGCGTAGGCAGCGTCGTCGCGGCGATCAAAGGCGAAATCGTCAAGACGAGAATCGACACTGGGGTGGAACTCGTCACCAAGGATCGCTTGAACTCGCACGAGATACGAGCGCTCATCGGGAGAGAAGGTTGATGGCGCTGTACCCGCGAGTCGAGTCTTCCCAGTTCGCCCTCGAGATGCAGGGGATCAGTAAGAGCTTTGGCCCCATCAAGGCCCTCGAAGATGTCACGCTACGCGTTCTGCAGGGGACGGTTCATGCCCTGGTGGGCGAAAACGGCGCGGGCAAATCGACTTTGATGAAGATCCTAGCGGGAGTTCATCAGCCCGACACCGGAACCATAGTGCGGAAGGGTAAAACCTGCTCGTGGAAGCATCCTTCGGAATCCATCGCTGCCGGGGTCGCGATGATCTACCAAGAGTTCAGCCTCGCCCCGGATCTCACCATCGCCGAGAACGTGTGGCTCGGGATCGAGCCACGCGGCACGCTGCTCGGTACCTACTGCAAAAATCGAATGCTCGCAGACACCCGTGCCCTGGCCGAAAGAAATGGCTTCGATGTGGATCCCAACCAAAAAGTGGAGAACCTCCCAACGAGCACTTGCCAGATTGTCGAAGTGCTGAAGGCCCTTGCGCGTAACGCTGATATTCTGGTGATGGACGAACCGACTTCCTCGTGTGGAGAGCACGAAGTGGCCGTGCTTCTCGAAATGGTCAAGAAACTGAGCCGGGCGGGGACCACAATCATCTACATCTCCCATCGGCTCGAAGAGGTTGTAAAGATCGCGGGGGACATCACCGTTCTCCGCGACGGACGAGCCGTGCACACCGGCCCCATGAACGGCCTCGAGATTCCCGATATCGTCAAACATATGGTAGGGAGGGACCTGGACGACTACTTCCCCAAAAGGGAGGTCGAAGTTGGGTCCACGGCTCTGAGCGTGTCGGAACTCTCGTCCCAAGGCGTCGAAAACATCAGTTTCGATCTGCACTGGGGAGAGATCGTCGGCGTCGCCGGTCTTGTGGGCGCAGGTCGCACTGAGCTTGCCCGCGTCCTGTGCGGTCTCGACCCCTCAATCCACGGC
>Ga0208495_1000193_pt1 | contig 28429 bp, 24 predicted proteins | sample CryBogmetaGMA14M_FD_184551 | JGI IMG/M metagenome (GOLD analysis project Ga0208495, IMG submission 184551) | Freshwater microbial communities from Crystal Bog, Wisconsin, USA - MA14M (SPAdes) | ecosystem: Environmental > Aquatic > Freshwater > Lake | place: Crystal Bog, Wisconsin, USA...
GCATAAGACCGGTGGCGAATGTAGATGATCAAAAGCGAACAATAGATGTAAAAGAGGCTTTCTTAAACGGTGCAGACTATATTGTTGTTGGCAGACCGATCAAGGAATCAAAAGATCCCCAAAAGGCAGCGGAAGACATACAGAATACTATTTCATCATTGTTTGGTTAAGTTTTAAAAGTCACCACCTGTACTTTCTTACTTTCTAATCATGTCAATCAAAAAGAGGGACTTTAAGGTCGTCTATTATGAGCCAGCTTAAACAAAATATTAGCGCTAATTTATTCGGGAATGGTTGGCATGCCCTCATGGCGTTTTTGTTTGTACCGCTTTATATAAAATTTATGGGGGTGGAAGCATACGGGTTGGTAGGCATTTATGCTTCATTGCAAATACTTTCAGGTCTTTTAGATATGGGGGTAAGCAGCACATTAAACCGTGAAATGGCGAGGCTTTCCGCACGGCCGGGCAGGGAGCAGGAGATGCGTAATTTGGTACGATCCCTGGAAATTATTTACTGGGGCATAGCATTGGTTCTCGGAATTGCGGTCATAGCAATATCGCCTTTGATCGCTCATCACTGGGTTCGGGCAGATCAATTATCAGCCACAACTATTGAGCAGGCAGTTTTAATAATTGGATTTACATTGATGCTGCAATGGCCACTGAGCTTCTACGCCAGCGGGCTTATGGGGCTTCAATGCCAGATTATATTGAATGTAGTTACTGTCAGCATAAGTACTTTGCGCGGTGTTGGCGCAGTTGCGGTTTTGTGGTTGATTTCTCCCACGATTCAGGCGTTTTTTTTATGGCAGATCGTTGTCAGCGCAATACATACTTTTCTTATGGTGGCTATTTTCTGGCGTAAGCTACCGAAAAGTAAAAGCAGGCCTGTTTTTCAAAAACAACTGATTAAAGGCATTTGGAAATTTGCCGCCGGAATGGGCGCTATTACAATTATGTCAATAATTCTTACTCAACTGGATAAAATCATATTAAGCAAAATGCTGTCTCTGGAGATGTTTGGTTATTACACGCTGGCCGGCATAATCGCCATGAGCCCATTGCGCTTTAGTGGACCGATTTTTTCCGGTATTTATCCAAGATTTACACAATTAGCTGCTCTTCATAATCAACAGAAGTTAAAGGAGCTCTATCATAAGGGTTGCCAGTTTATGGCCGTCTTGATTCTTCCTTTCGCCGTTGTCGTTGCCTTTTTTTCCTCTGAAATTATTTTGCTCTGGTCACAGAGCCAGATAACGGCTGAAAAAACTTACTTATTGGTGAGTATTCTTATTTGCGGAACGGCGCTGAACGTGCTCATGCACCTTCCTCACGCCATGCAACTGGCGTTTGGCTGGACCAAATTATTGTTTTATAAAAATCTGCTTTACGTAATTATCCTTGTACCATTAATTATCTACATGACAATTCACTATGGTGCTATCGGCGCAGCTAGCGTCTGGCTTATTTTAAACGTAGGCAGTGTTTTATTTGAAATTCCAATAATGCATAGGCGTTTATTGCCTGAAGAGAAATGGCGATGGTATTGGCAAGATGTTTTAATCCCTTTGGGGGCGGCATTATTAATTGCCGGTTTGGGAAAATTGTTTATGAGTGAAGTAATGACGCAATTCATTATGTTGCTATATTTAATTATCATTTCAGCTTTAACTCTGGGGATAACGGCCATTGCCACCTCTGCAACGAGGTCATGGGTATTTGAGCAATTGCGTAGAGATTAAATTTTGAAAGATAACTTGGAAAAAAGTAATAACATACCATGAAGAAAAATAAATATCTGATCATCGGCTTGATATTTTTGATCCTCTCCGGAGTAATTATTTATTCTGCGAAGCTAACTGTTGTATTTTTCCCGACGCAGGAGATGGAATTGGGCGGGGTATTAGAATATGGACCTTTGAAAAAAGAGTTTCTGATTATCCAGGAAATTACGGCGACAAAAGAATATCTGACCGCCGTGGAATTGGTCATGGTTTCTTCCGGAGCGCCATATCTGAATGAAAATACTATCATGGTGCTGGATACAAACTATCAGACGCTCTATACGCAGCGATTCACTAATGAAAATATGGGCAGACCACACTATCAGCTCTTTAAGTTTCCTGACAAAATTCATGTGGGGAAGGGGAAGAAAGTAATTCTCTGTTTATCCACCTCCACCGGCGACAAAGACAGCCATCTGGCCATACCGAGGATGCCGACAGGGAAATTGGGAAAACTTTTGGTAAAACCGGTTGTCAATGAAGATGTGATCGGAACATTAAAAAGTTCCGGGCAGGTATTCCTGTTAGAAGGCAGTTTATGTGTGCGGACTTATGAATCGAATTATGGTTCTGTAAATTTGTTCAAAATATTTCTCTTCTTTTTGGCAATACTTCTTGCTTTACTTATCGTGTTTGCAGAGAAAGTTCAGGCATTCGTTGTGCGATTGACCTTTTCTCCTGAAAAAATTTATGTTGTATTGGCATTGGTATTTGGATTGGCATTGGTATTTATCACTCCGCCACTCCAAACCCCGGACGAACAAGATCATCTTAACAGGGCATACCAACTTGCGGAATTAAATATTTTTCAATTTGAATCTACCGTTCCTGTTTCGCTTATACATCTGTTTGATACCTTTGGAAGATTGAATTTCAATCCCTTGCAGAAAACAAATATTAATGAAATCCTTGCTCAGAGAGAGGTAGAATTGAATCCGCAAGCCAGGTCAGCAATTTTTGCACGCCCTTTTATTTTTCCTTACTTCCCCCAGGCGGTAGGTATGTTCATTGGAAAAATGTTTAACAGTTCTCCTGCAATGCTCTTATATATAGGAAGGATATTTAATCTGCTCTTTTCCATTGTTATTATTTTTTTCGCGATCCGAACCGCGCCTTTTTTCAAATGGATTTTATTTTTGCTGGAGCTCATGCCCATGACTTTATATTTATGCGCTTCTTTGTCCAAAGATGGAATGATTATCAGCCTCGCTTTTTTGTTGATCGCGCTGTTCCTTCGGTTTGCCTATGATCAGCAGAAGAAAATAAGCACAAAGGATTTGGTCATTATATTTATGGGCTCTTTTTTGTTAGCAGCGTCCAGATCAGTTTATGCCATATTGATAGGAATGTTTCTTCTAATTCCCGTGTTCAAGATAGGGTCTTTAAAAAAATATATTCTCATCTTTATGGGTCTAATAATCACTGTTTTTCTGGCGACTCAAATCGGCGCCCTCAAACCGCTTTTTCAACCCAAAGCTGCTGTTTCAACACAGACAACCTCTGCGCGGAAATTATCTCCGGACGCACTTTCAAAACCAACTCCTGTTGAGCAATTCGAGCGATCTGATCGAAGAAGTACCCCTAAAGGCGTAAATTTCATGGAACAAAAACGCTTTATCGTGAACAATCCTATACAATACCTGGAAATTTTATTTAACTCGATTTCTATTTCCCAGAGGGCTTTTCAACTGGATAGTTTTGTAGGTACTCTGGGTTGGTTGAATAAGCCTTTGCCTGAGTGGCTGATTAATTTATATTTATTTTTATTAATCATCACAGCGTTTCTGCTTTCCAATAACGATATTAATATTGGGTTGATAAATAAATTAATTATTGTATCCATATTTATTGCAGGAGTTATATTCATCGAAACTGGTCTTTATTTGACATGGAATCCGGTCGGGCAAAACTACATCCAGGATGTTCAAGGACGATACTTTATTCCTTATGCCCCGCTCTTTTTCCTTTTAATATATAATACTTTTTTGGGGGAATATTTGAATACCATTTTTACACCGCGAAAACGGAAACCGGTTAAAATAAAACGAAAGCTTTTAACAAACCCGGATTATGCGGTGCAGAATAATCGGCAAGTTACCCTATACAATTCGTACTACTTACTAATTGTTTGTTTCTCTGTTATTTCTTTATTATCTACTGTTTATGTAGTTTTAACAGGTTACTATGTTGTTTTGATTTAGGCTGAATAACGCGGAGCATCAGTGGCAACCGGTTTTATTGGCGATCTGCTGGAGGTAATTGTTAGGCAATAATATACCTGATTAATTTTGCTCCTGCATTAAACAAACTCCTACTATTATCAAACATATCGGCAATTTGATAAGTCAAAAGAAAAAATAATGGATAAAAAAGGTTAGGTTTTGAATACGACCAGTTTGTGATTGATTGGATAAGTATGTTCTTTACAAGGTAGATATTCCCAAGTAGCGCAATTGTTATTCCGATAATTGCACCTGCAATAATGTCAGTTGGGTAATGCAATCCTAAATATACTCGTGGGAAACCAATAAACAATATAGAATAGGAAAGAGAAAATGTGCCTACCCACCGCGATATAAATAATAGACCGGTGGAGAGAGTAAAAAATAATACCGCATGATCACTTGGGAATGAGCTCCATCCCTCTAATACAGTCGTGGTCATTCCAAATGGAAGCAAGAAATGCAAGCCTTCTTCTTGTAATGGTCTGAGGCGGAATGGCAACGTTAATGCGAAAGCTCTTGCCAACGCTATGGCGATAATGCAACTCAATAGAGTTGAAATTATATGTTCACGCTTGTGTGAATGACGATCTTCACTATTGAACCATGCCCACCAAATAATAGTTGATAAGATGCCTCCCTTTAACAAATTATTGTAAGATAAGAAAGCAATGAGCTTGTCAAATATCCATGAATGCTGAGAAAACTGATTAATAAAGGTTATTATTTGAAAATCAAAATAATTCATCATATTGCTCTCTCCATTTACAGAAAATTACTGTCCAATATTTCTACCTGCTGGTATTATTTATTTCGTCCGTCTACTGCCGATATCCACTTACTCCCTACTTTAAGTGGGTCTACGTTGTGCATACCTGCCGCATTCCATCCACTGCCTGTCTTTGTTACTATTGGTGTCTGAGATGCCATTTTTTCCGCATATTGATTTTCAGATAGCTTCGTTATTAAAAAAGCAAAAACTTGAATTCCATAACTGGGATCATCATCTTGTGTTAATCTATAAAGTTCGTCATTATAAACAAAAACTCGTCCGCCCGGTCTTGAAATATGCTTGTTTAGCTTTATTATAGGATTCATTGGGTGAGGCATCCACCCTGTTAATAAATGATTTGAATAATAGAGATTAAGATCGCCTTTTCCTGTAGACACAAACATCCACCACTTATCTTTATAGCGAAACAACGAAGAATCCGCATAGTGAACTCCAGTCAGTAGATTCCCGACATATTCCCACTTTTCAGGGAACGATATTGCTTTATATAATCTCACTGATAAATCTTTAGTACTTTCCGGGATTAAGTAATAGTTGTTGTCCCACTCGAAAACATATGGGTAGGACAGATGAAAATCCTCATCAATAATAATTTTTCTATATTTCCATTTTCTTCCATCTGCGCTTTCTGCATATCCAATATCACCTTGGCCGGTTTGACGATTCATCACTTCAAAAAACATAAAATATTTCCCATTCTTGAGCAGCATGAAGGGGTCTGCAACAAACCTTGCGTCTATATCATCAACATCTTTTTCGGTAAGAACCGGATTGAAAAAATTTTCTGGATTAGATAAGTTGAATGGCGTGGTACCCTCATATATGCCAATCGACCAGAGACCTCGGGTATCCAGATTTAAATATAGATACACCTTCTTAAGGTATTCATACGGGAATATTTTATGTTTACGGATTTCAATTCCATAAAATATTACGGCAATTAGTATTATTATCAATAGGAGTGAATAATTAAAATATTTTTTCATTACCTTGATCCTTTGAAACGATAATGAGATTGAGTAGCATGACACGATGTATTTTGGTTTAGCAAAAAAAATATTGTTGTAAGCTCATCATAACTGATGCTCCAGAGAAATGTATTACCGAAGTTTATAGCGCTGCTTCCTAAACTTTGCAAATCTTATTTTGGCAATAGGACATGAAGGCAGGAGATAGCATGCCGGGTTGGGAAAGGAATACGAGTTAACACAGTGGAGAAGAAAACCTTATCAGTTATCGAAGTGATCTCGTTCGATATAGGCGGAGGCGGTGGAACAGAAAGATATCTTGAAAGCCTCAATCGCGCTCTTCTGTCGCGAGAAAAGATGCGGATTCATATAGTACATCCAGCACAGGGAGAACAATCCATCAACGAAGAGAAGGTGGGGAAGGGCGTTATCATTCATCACAAAATCAGGGTGCAGCCCAGTTCCTTATCGTCACCATTTTCATCGTTTAATAAAATACGGCAGATATCTAAAGCAATTGTAGATATTGCGCAAAAAGAACATATACACGTTATCCATTCACACACACCATTTTTTGCTCCGACTTGGATTATCGCCAGCTGGCGTGCAAGCAAACTATTAGGAATTACATGCATAGCGACTGCTCATAATGTTCTTTCGAGTCCAGCTGTAGGCCTCTTAGCATATTGCATTGTGAACGTGCTTATCGCACGTGGCCTCTACATAACCGGTGTGTGCGAAGAAACTTTACGGGGCATATTGGGTGCAAAACCGGCCATAGGAAGCGGTATCGACACCACTTTCTTTGACGCGGAGAATGTTAGCGCAGAAGATATTAGCGAATTTAAGACGCGCCATGAACTCTTCGACTTCCCCCTGATTTTTTATCCTGCCCATATAAAAAAATACAAGGGGCAGATGGATCTTATTAGGGTAACTAAAAAATTATTGGAGGATGGAGTAGAGCTACAGACATTGCTGATGGGGCATGAACTAGATAAAAAATATGCAGATTGTTTGCACGCTGAGATTAAGCGCCTGAAACTACAAAATCTTGTAAAGATAATTCCTCACGACACTCCTAAAAATGTTTGCATCGGATATGCGGCAAGTTCAATTATCGCCTTTCCAAGTTATGATGAAGCGTTAGGCCTCGTGGCGCTCGAAGCAGCAGCGATGGAGCGGCCGGTTGTTGCATACAACGCTGGTGGATTGCCTGAGGCAGTGAGCCACGAAAAAAATGGGTACATTGTACGTAAAGGGGATGTTGATGCGTTGTGTCAATATGTTAAGAAGCTTTTGCAGGATGATAACCTGCGTTCCAATATGGGGAAAAATGGAAGGCAATTCGTCAAGAGCCTGTACGATAGTATGATCCTGGCCGATAGGCACCTTAAACTCTATCGCGAATTGGCCAGCAAAAACCAAACATGATGAAGAAAATCATGGCTGTTTTTGCAGGTCAAAATATTGGATGCTACAGGTATGAATCGGCCTGTCTTTGTATGGGCAGTCCGGCAAAAACTGAAACTATCCAGATTTTTTCTGATCGTCTTCCGGATTTTATTAGCTTGTTTACTCCACCATATATCGGCGAATGAATTATCCTTCGTAAGCTTTCCGTATCGCTGAATGGCATTATAATCCTCTTCGCAGGAACAGACCGTCCCATCAGCTAAAACGGTGGGAAAAATGAAAGCTGCCTGACAGGAAAAGTCGTCGCGACGAACGCGCTTACCCTTAGAATATTCGTAAGCCCTGAAACGTTCATCATCCGGCTTCATAATGTTATGCTGATCATCCGGCGCATCGATAATGGAGAGAGTGCGGATAGTTAAAATATCAAAATGATTCCTCCGGGCAAAATTATCAAGCTCGGAAAGTTCATGTTCGTTATGCTTCATCACCATATAGCGTAAATGCAAAATGGGAAATTCTTTTCCTTTTTCCCGTTTCATTCGGCAAAGCTCGCGCACACCGTCAAGCGCTGGCGCAAGCTTTGCACCGACACGAAAGCGGGTATTGGTTTCATCGGTAATCCCGTCAAGGGCAACAATGAGACAAGTCGGAGGATAAGCGATTAAAGCCTTGAGCACATTATCATCGTTAAGGTTTTGTCCATTGGTAGAAAGAAGTGTATTTATTCCACGGTTCTGGGCGATGCGCAGAATATCCGCCAGTTCCGGGTGCAGTAGGGGTTCGCCCCATGCCCACAAGCTCATTGTGAGAAGGTAATGGCCTACCTCATCCATAAGACGTTCAAAGAGAGCCGGGTCCATGGCCTGCGGTTTGCGCTGCAACGAGCCGAGACCTGTCGGACAGACAGGACATTTTAGATTGCAATAATTGGTAAGTTCAACCTGCATGTTAATAGGCCAGCTCCATGGCTGGAGATTACGGTAGAAGAGATTTAAACCGGCACGCATCAAGTTGAGCCGTTTTGCCATCGGCATATTTGAAGCATGGCAAGGCATTAGGTCATATTCGAAATCATAGTGACCGCGAAAAACTATATCAGTAAATACTTTGGGTGCCTGGCTCAATAATGCCCAGCGGTATTTAGCTTGCATTTAACCTCTGATTTAGGATATTTTTTAACCATTATTCATTTACAATTAACAAAAGATTCCCCCCCCGTCAATCTAGAAATAAATCTTAATTACCCGAAATTAGTGTTGGGTGCTATCCCATAATTGGCATCTCAAATAGCAGATGTCAAAATTGCCTTGACATGTAACAGCTGATTTCTTATGTTTTATTCATATAGGTTATATTTATTATAAAAAAAGGAATTAGATATGAAGTTTTCACTTATTTTGGTGACTTTAGGCAGAGACACTGAACTTGTCAGCTTTTTAAATTCGCTGAAAAGTCAAACCTACAGAGACTTTGAATTAATAATAATAGATCAAAACAAAGATCAAAAAATAGATTCTATCGTTGAAAAATTCACAAATTGCTTCCCTGTAAATCATATAAAAGTCGATTTTTCAGGAATTGCCAGAGCGAGAGACTACGGTATCCAGTTTGCGCGAGGGGAAATTATAGCCTTCCCTGATGATGACTGTGTTTATGAAGTCGACGTCTTGGAAAAGGTTGTGGGTGAATTTGAAAGGCGTAAGGAACTCGCAATTTTAGCCGGTGGATCGTACGATTTTGGCAAAAAAAAGTTCAGCATAGGTACGCATTCAAACAAATCCGGAAGGTTTTTCAGGTCGAATATGATGGGTATTGAATTTACTCATTTTTTCAACTTAAGTAAAATCAGCAGGGGAGAATTGTATCTGGATCACAACTTCGGCATTGGTGCTAAATATTTTTCGATGGAAGGATTTGAAATGATGTATCGGTTGATGAAGGCCGGGAATAGGGCATACTATAATCCTGAGATTAGATTTTACCACGCTAATAGAAGAGAGGAAGATTATATTGCAGGAGGAGACAGAATCTACAAGTCTTCTTTTGCAGAAGGGGCATTTATCAGAAAGTTCACAAACGAAGGCGATGCAGTAATACTTTATTACATTTTAAGAAAAATGATTATCGCTCCGGTTATAAAAATATTTCTTGCGATATTTATGCTCAACCCTAAAAGATTGAACTATTCATATAATAATTTAATCAGGATATGGCATGGTTTTTTTGCCTATAGCAAGTAAGCCACTATGATTATTTCCAATATTACTCACGGGCTCGGCAATCAGATGTTCCAATACGCGGCAGGTAGAGCAATATCAGTTGCGCGCGCCACCTCTTTGCGTTTAGACATTTCAGCTTTTCAAAGCTGTAGATTCCATCAAGGGTATGAGCTGACGAGAATCTTCAACTGCGCATCGGAAATTGCCAGCAAAACAGATATACGTGGCATATTGGGTTGGCAATATCCATTGCGGATCCGGCGATTCTTATCAAAGCGAAAGATGGCGCCACTGCGCTGTAAAGGACTTGTTGTTGAGCCTCACTACCATTATTGGCCGGAGATAAATCACGCTCCGCTAGATTGTTACTTGGTTGGCTATTGGCAATCTGAGAAGTATTTTCAGGCACACGCTTCTGTTATACGTGCAGATTTTACTTTTCAACCACCTCTCATGAATAGGAATGCCGGTCTGGCCGAACAGATATCCAAAGTAAATGCGGTGAGTCTGCATGTCCGGCGTGGTGATTATGCCAGCAATCCCAAGACGCTGCTTAAACACGGTTTGAGTCCTCTATCTTATTACAAAGCGGCAATAAATTACATAGCCAGATACGTTGAAGCTCCCCACTATTTCGTATTCTCCGATGATATAGATTGGGTTCAGACAAATCTAAGCATCAAACATCCGTGTAGCTATGTAGTTAACAACCGTGGCTCCGAAAGCTATAATGACATGCGATTGATCAGCCTGTGTCGGCATCACATTATTGCCAATAGCTCATTTAGCTGGTGGGGAGCGTGGCTCAACCCGAGCAGAAAAAAAATAGTAGTTGCCCCCAAACAATGGTTTAATGATTATCCGGTGGATATAAGCGACCTGTTTACGGAAAGTTGGATTACGCTATGAGCGCACTTTTTATTTTAACGGTATTCACAGATGGTAAGTTTTTTGGGCAGTCATTCTTCAGTAGACATTCGATGTTTTTAAACTTATTACCATTGATAGTTGGGATAAAGTAGGAATAGCTTATATTAATCATGATTAAGGCGTTACACTAAAAGCGTTAGGGAAAGAAATTAAATATGCCGATGGTCAGTGTTGTTATTCCTTATTATAATTCGGCCGGCACCATAATAAAATCCCTTGAATCTGCCGTAGAACAAACATTTACCGATTTTGAGATTATTTTAGTAGATGATGGTTCTAACGACAATACCCACTTTATTGTTGACGATTACATAAAAAAGCATAAGGAAATCAAATTTAAACATTATTACCAGGAAAACGCAGGTCCATCAGAAGCAAGAAACCTGGGAATTAGCAAATCAGCTGCTGGGTATATTGCCTTCCTCGATTCAGATGATTCGTGGGTTAGTAATAAATTAGAAATCCAAATGAAACTTATGTCGGAAAACAAAATTGATTTGCTGGGGAGCAATATTAACATTTTAGAGCCAAGCGGACAAATAATACGAAAATATTTTGTTAAGATTAAGTTGGAATATATGTCGTTTTATCGATTACTATTCAGACATTATTTTCATACTTCTAGTTCGGTTATACGGAAAAAAGTATTGGATAATATAGGAGGATTTCCTGAAAAGCAAAAATACGCAGAAGATACTCTGTTATTTGCTAGAATAACAAGAAAGTATAAAACAGCAGTGAGCAATGATTTTTTAGTAAATACATACAAACATTTATTTGGTGATTCCGGATTGTCTGGAAATCTGAAAGAAAGTAACAAGTATGAACTCAATAATTTTAAAATATTAAGAAGAGAAAATGTTTATGGAACTAAAAAAATAAGTCTTTTTCTTTATGTTTTGCTGTTGTTATTTGAACATGTAAAATACTTTAGGAAAAAATTAATTGTATTTTTTAGGAATATTTAAAAAAGTATCAGTATGAAACAGAACAATGAAAGAGGAAATAGCAGTTTTCGCTTTTTGGACAGATATGTCGGCATTCCGACTATCTTTGTATTAGGTTTGCTTAAAAAAAGAAGAAAAACCATTACAAATAGTATAAAAAAGGGCGCTTTTTTGAAAACGGCAGGAATAGGCGATACTGTCCTCCTGTCTGCTGCTGTAAGAGACTTCAAAGATGCCTATCCAAATGTTCAGCTAACCTTTTTTGTCGCTTCAAACAATTATGAAATTGCACAGCTGATACCCGGAATAGATAGAATCATCAAACTTCCGGTAGCTAAACCTTTCGAGTGTATTAATATCATAAAGGGATCGGGCGAATACGATATCTGGATTGATTTCGGCCCTTGGCCCAGGCTAAATGCGTTATTGTCGTATTTTTCCAATGCACGGCTTAAAGTCGGCTTCAAGACAAAAGGTCAGTACCGACATTACATATATGATTTGGCCGCAGAGCATTCCGCCCGATTGCATGAACTGGACAATTACAAAAATCTACTAAAACAGCTAGGCATAGATTGCCATAATCTTCCTTACATCAGCATACAGGTTCCCAAATTTATAAATAACAGAATTACCATTCACATGTTTCCCGGCGGGTATAAATCGTATTTAAAAGAATGGCCTGATGCAAATTGGATAGAAATTATAGATCAATTGACGGCACGTCATTATGAAGTATTTCTTACGGGTGCGAAAATTGATCGCGAAAAAGCGGAACAAATCAAAGCGCAGGTAGCAAACAAAGATAGCGTCAATATTGTTGCCGGAGGATTTAATTTAAAACAAACCGCCGAAATTATGAAATCATCAATTTTGGTAATCAGCGTCAATACAGGTACCATGCATTTAGCCGCCGCCTTAGGGTGCAATCTCGTTGCATTACATGGCCCCACGTCGGTCAAACGATGGGGTCCCTTAGGGGCAAATGCTATTTATTTGCAAAGTAGCCTGCAATGTTCTCCTTGCCTCAACCTTGGTTTTGAATATCAATGTCAGACGAACTCCTGCATGAAATCTATTACGAATATAGCACTCAAAGATGCCATAAAGAACATTGTGTCCATCTGAGCTATCCTTAGACTTGTCTTTTAAAGTTAAGAAAAAAAGTTTCACGATTGAAACCATATAGGTGTCCAAAAAAGTTATAGGCATCGGACGGTAATTTTTAATATAGTTCATTAAGTTATGCAAAATTACAAACGGTAATGTTTGAAACAATTAAGAGCCGTCGGGAAAAAACTGATTTGCTCGACTCAAAGAGGTTATTGGTTCTCGACATTTCTTTTTTCATTTATAGAAAATTTGAAAATATTTATTCAATATATTATATATAATAATTGAATGGCGTTGGAAATTTAGAAATTATGATTGGTATGATAGAGAATACGGTCAAAAGGTTTAAAGGGGGAGTGAAAAAGGTTGTTTTAAAAATAGCTTTCCGGACTCCGTTAAATTCATACCGTTTTTTCTTTGTTTTGGTTGTTTCAACCCTGTGGATTGCCTATACCTCTAAAAGGAAAATTGGAAACATACTGGAATATAAAAATGCATTAAAAAATCCTCAAAAAAATATTCTTTTTTTATTTAATTACTTCCTAAATAAAACTTATGATAGAATATTTTCTCGCCTCATTGCGGAAGATCCAAATAAATATTTGAAATATGTTTGTATAGAGGGAGCAGAATATGTGCGACAATTTATGGATAATGATAGAGGAGTTATTTTAATAACCGGACATTTCGGGCCTGTGTTTCGGACACTATTGTTTAAAGAGGTTTTTGGAATAGGGCCTTCTTCATTTATGAGTGCAGATAATAAGAAAGTATTCTGCAATTCGTTTACAAAAAAAAATCAAATCATTTCTTCTTTCCCAATTTATGTTGTAGGTGAAGAAAATAAATTTTTGGAAGGACTGATGAGAAAGGAGTGGGTATTCTTTCTAAATGATGTGCCTTTAAAAAAGAGAGCTTCCTGTCGCCACACTTTATTTGGTAAAAATATATATTTTTCAGAGCTTCCATTTAAGCTTGCGATAAAACATAATATCCCAATACTATTTATAGGGACTACAAGAATCAAACGTCAATATCGCTTATCAATAATTCCGATAGATGAATTTTACACACAAGAAGAAGGATTGGAAAAGTACATAGCGCTTATTGAGAAAATGCTTTGTCATGATCCATATAAAGGTAATTGTATTGCAGAAGAATGTTTTAAAAAGATTCATTATAATTATAGCGAATTGCCTTAAATAAAATTCTGCCGAAGGGGTACATAAAAAAAGATTTTTGCAAAACTAACCATATTTACCAACTTCTTTTAAGAAAAAAATGGTTCCCTAGCGCGCCCCTTCTTTTTTTATCACCACATATATCGTCTTTATAATAATGACGATATCCAGCCACAGATTCCAGTTTCTCACATACCATGCGTCGAGCATCAGGCGTTGTTCATGGGAGGAATCGCTCCTGCCACTTACTTGCCATAATCCGGTTATTCCCGGCTGGACACAATTGATGATTTCGCTGTACTTTTTGAGCCAGTCCCATTCACGCGGAATGTATGGTCTGGGTCCGACAAGACTCATTTCACCTTTCAGGATATTTATTATCTGGGGTATTTCATCTAAAGAAGTCTTTCGCAAAAACGTTCCGAAGGCTGTAATCCGCGAATCATTTTTCAGCTTCCAGTAAGTTTCCCATTCCTTTTTTGCCTCAGGATCATTGGCCAGAATTACCTCAAGCCGTTCGTCCGCATCGTGATACATAGTTCTGAATTTGTAACAAATAAACGACTTGCTGTTTTTGCCGATGCGCTCCTGTTTGAGTATAGCAGGACCTTTGGAAGTCAACCTGATCAGAAGAGAAATAATTCCGATGGGGATGATGAGCAGAATGAAAAAGACAAAGCCGAACAAGTAATCGAAGAGTCGCTTTGTGTAATAATTGAGCGGCTGCGCCAAATTATTCTTGATTTCGAGGGCAAATGCCTGATCTTGAAAGAAGTGACGGAGTTCGGTACCCATAACCACCATCCCGGAGAAATCAGGGAAGTAGAGAATACTGGTGGCCTTATGTTGAAGGCGGTTGACTAAATGAGCTAGTTGCTCTTTATCGAATTGCGGTAGCGCGATCACTACATCCTGGATATCGCCGTTTTTCAGGTAGCGTTCCAAGCTCTCCATGTGGCCATGTACTTTAAACCCTTCAAAGTGTCTATTTTTTATCTTCGCTAAATCATCGACAAAGCCGATAACCCGGTAGCCGAGGGTTTTTTCTTTAATCAGGGCATTGAGCGCAAGACGTCCCGTATCGTTTGCTCCAAGAATAAGGGCATTACTCGTTGTGATGCCTAATTTGAAGAGCCCTTGTTTAACCGCTGTTCTCAATAAAGGGAATATAAATATAGATAATAGTCCGATAAGGACTATGACGGTTCTCGATACGATGTTACCCATTTTGCCCAGAAAAAAGACAGCAAGAATAGCGAATGTTGAAAAGAGAGTAACCTTCCAGAGCATTCTAACTTCGTCCCAAAATGTAAATTTTCTAGTATATGCTCCTTCGTATGTCAGAATCGACATCCATATCGGGAAAAACCACCAGCTGTAATTTATATTTAAAGTTAACTCGGGAAATGCGGGGATAATAGAAGAAAGAAAATCACGAATGAGTACGGCCAAAACGGCAATAAAAAAAAGAATAACAAGATCCGAAAAAAATAAGATAATTACACCCAATCTTCGCCTGTATGAACGCATGAAGAATTCCTTTCCGTAATTATTTTTGCCTCTTCCACAAGCATTATGGGAATATCATTTTTGACTTCGTAAAGTAACTTACACTGGTTACAAATTATTCCATCCAGTTTTTCATCCCACCTCAAAGCGCCGTGGCATTGCGGACACGCCAGAATTTCCAAAAGTTTATTATTTAAAGCCATTGCCCACTCCTTTTAATACCAAGTTGCTTTCAATAATTAAAATATAAATTTTTGAAAGCTTACTTGGTATTATGCCCGGTAAATCAACCTTTTAATATTTGATAGCTACTTGGCATAATTTTTCCGCAATTACCGTAAAGACCTGCTCGGGAGAAATATCCTGCATGCACTTTCTTGTCGGGCATTTCTTCAAAAAGCATGGGCTGCAGGGAAGATCTGTTCTGATTATAGTGTGATTTTGTCCATAAGGGCCTGTGCGCCAGTATGCAGAAGCGCCGAATAAAGCAATGACTGGTGTTCCCACCGCCGCCGCAATATGCATAGGTCCGGAATCAGGCGTAATCAAAAGATCTGCTCGTTCATACAGATGAGCAAGTTCCAGCAGAGATGTCTTGTTTTCCAGATTAAGGGATTTATTTGTCATCATTGATTGGATCCTAGCGATCATTCCACCACTTCTGCTACCAGTAAAAACCACTTCCCTTTTCAATTCATTAATAATCCTATCGGCTAGGGCAGCAAATTTATCTTCATACCAAAGTCTGGTCTCGCCCGCAAAAGACATAGGACTGATAGCGATAAATTTCTTGTCCTTTGAAATGCCTGAATTACAAAGCAATGTATCGGCAGCTTCCCTGTCTGCCTGAGAAACGGGTAAGTAAAATTCCGGATTGTCGCATGGTATGCCAAGATAGCGAACGAAATCAAGATAACGATCTACAGCATGTTTGTTCATGTTTTCATATATTTTTTCATTATAAAAAAAGCCGCTTAATTCCTGAAGGCTATTATAGCCTATCTTTCTTTGAGCACCGCTCATTAAAACAATAATGGCGCTTTTCATAAGACCGTTAAAATCTATAACGAAATCATAAGGTCGTTGTCTTAATTGTCTGATGAATATTCTTATTTCTTTGAGCGTTTCACCGACATTTGTCCTTTTCTTCAGGTTTTCTGACCACGTTTTCCTGCGAGAGATGATCAGGGTATCAAGATAAGTATTTCCTTTAACAATTGGAGATGCCGCCTCTTCGATAACCCATGATATATGAGCATTAGGATAAGCTTTTCTTAGCGCTGCCAATGAAGGTAGCGTATGTATTACATCACCAATTGCACTCAGTTTTATGATTAGTATATTCACTTGATCTTATCTTTCATTATCCACTTCACAGCTTCCAGAATATCTTCCGCGACGAAATCAGGATTGTTCCCGGCTGTCGCCGCATCAGGATCAACATTTTGCAACACTTCCCGCCCATATCCAGTCTTTACTAAAATCCCTTTAACCCCCACTTTTTTCGCTGCCTCAATATCACGGTATGTGTCTCCTATCATGTAAGAGTTTCCTAATTCTATATCTAAATCATGCGCGGCTTGCAGTAGCATGCCCGGTAACGGTTTACGGCAGTTACAATTCTGCAGGTAGATTCCTGTTCCTTCCGTGGGATGGTGCGGGCAGTAGTAAAATTTATCTATGCTTGCTTTTTTCTCAAGCAGAGCGGCCTGGATGATTACATGGGTTTGCTTGACTAATTTTTCGTTGAAAATCCCCCTGGCTACGCCAGACTGGTTGGTAACAACAATTGCCTTCATTCCACTTATATTAATCAATTGAATTGCTTCATAAGCAGCAGGAATTATCTTGAGTTTGTCCAGGCTATCGAGATAGCCGACCTCTTCATTAATTGTTCCGTCTCTGTCTAGAAAGATAGCAGTATTTTTTCCCATTAATATTCTCTCGACTATTTATTTATACCAAGTTGCTTTCAAAAACCCCGCTGTGCGGGATAGTTCAACTTACCAATTCCGCTGCGCTGCGCTTTCGGAATTGGAGTTTCACAATAAAATATGAATTTTTCAAAGCTTACTTTGTATTATGCCCGGTAAATCAACTTTTTAATGTCTGATAGCTACTTGGTATTAATATATTTTGAGCCGCCGCAAAAACATTTTCCACGGATATTAGTTTCATGCAACGAAAATCAGTCGGACACGTTTCTTCAAGACAGGGGCTGCAGGAAACGTTTTGATGAACGATAGTTGTCTTATTTCCGGCAGGTGAGGTAGTAATGGGATTGGTTGAGCCGAAAATAGCCACAGTTGGAATGTTCAGAGCGCCTGCAATGTGCATAAGTCCGGAATCGTTGCTAAGAAATAAACGGCACTGTGAGATTAAGTAAATTGCTTCCTGAAGATTTGTTTTGCCGGCAAGGTTAATTAATTTAGTGCGCGCGGCCTTTCGGACTTCTTCCGCTGTTTCCCAATCAGCCTTACTGCCCAGGATAATTCCCTGCATGGGAAAACTTTCACTGAGTTTATCGGCCACGGCGGCAAATCTATCCGGAAACCATCTCTTGGCCGGTCCATAAGTGGCTCCCGGAGCGATTCCGATAATAGCTTTGTTTGTCTCCGGTATATATTTATTTACAATGTTTCGAGCATCTTGAAGATTGATCATGGTTTCCAGCTGCATTTCATGATCTGCGGGAACACAACCCAAATCCTTGACCATTTCCAAATAATACTCAATCTGGTGCACTTTTGTTATCTCCCTAGTGCGCTTTATACTATGGGTCAAGAGAAGACCGCGGGCGTCCGAGTTATAGCCGGCGCGCAGAGGAATTCCAGCCACAAAAGAGATGATTGCCGCTTTAATCGCGTTTTGCAGAAGAATTGCCGCGTCAAAGTTTCTATTTTTAAGCATACTGGCGAGACGAAATACTCCTGACGGAGTGTCATATTTATCTTCAAAGATGATTACTTCATCCACAGCAGAAAAAAGTTTATAGATATCGGCCACCCATGGTTTTGCCAGTACAGCAATATGGGCATGCGGGTAAGTTGTCCGGATGGACGCCATTGCAGGTAAAGTCAAAATGGCATCGCCAATCCAGTTAGTACCGCGAATAAGAATCTTATTTATGCCTTCCCGGGGCAGTTTCTTATTTTTTCCAAGCGTCAAGTGTTTAACCTCTTTGTTTTACCTGGCATAGCTTTGTCTTCCAGCGCTGATGTACCCAAAACCATTGTTCGGGATATTGACGAATATGCTCTTCAATAATATTATTAAAGTTCTGCGTATTTATTAGTATATCAGTTTCGCGATTTTCTGAACGGACAATTTCAACCTTTTTGCCAATCTCTAACAAATATTTACCATCGGGCAGGCGGCGGGTAAAGACGGGCAGCACAGGAGATTTTGTATGCAAGGCCAATAGAGTCAGACCGGGAGTGGTACAAGCTTTCCGGCCAAAAAAGTCAACAAAAACCCCTTCATACCAGGCGACGTTTTGATCAATGAGGAGATTAATCGTGGCGCCATTTTTCAACAAGCGAATCATCGGTCGCATAGCCTTATCTTTGGGAAGGGAAAAGTTTCCGTAGGATGCGCGCACACTGGTGATAACTCTTTCTAAAAGAGGACTATCTAAAACGCGGTAAACAAAAATAAACGGCCGCGTCACTATAGCCAAAGCTGCGTTACCTATTTCCCAGTTGCCAAAATGAGCGCTAAAAATCAGCACTCCTTTTCCTTCATTACAAGCTTCGGTGTAATTATCCAAGCCCTCGATGCGGATCCATTGGTGCAAATTATCTTTGGTTAAAAACGGAATATCAAAAAAATCGACAGCAACAAGTGTAAAATTTATATATGATTCTTTTGCTAACCTTATAATTTCCTTTAGCTTCATATCGGGAAAGGAACGCATTAAATTATGAATGGCGATAAGCCGATTTTTGAGAGAAATATAATAAGACAACCTGGCTATAAAAACTGCCGAAATCCTTCTTAATCTCATGGGAATGTGTTTTAATAAACTTATTATTAATCTTTCTGTCACACAGGTATCCTTAGTAGTCAGCTTATTTTTCGTGTTGCCGCGAGCCTGTCCAATATAAATTTTGTGAATGATTCTCTGGAGGGAATAATTTCCAGCTCAATACACAGCATGTAAAACATGTTTAAAAATTCGGGTAATTTTTGCAGGCGCATGCCATCTTTTTGCGTTGTAATTATTAAATCAGCCTTACAATTATAAAACTTATTTTTGATTATTTTCATTTCAGTCCGGCTGTATTTGTGGTGATCGGGGAAAGTATCCAATGATAAAATATTACATCCTGCAGCAAGCAGTGATTTTTTAAATGAATCGGGCTTGGCTATGCCGCAAAATGCGCACACCTTTTTCCCTTTAAGACCGGCAATTGGCCACTTATCACTATAATCTCCCTTGATCACATCTTTTAGTTTATGAATGCTGGTAAAGATGGGAGCATTTACGATTTGTGATAATTTTTTGTTAATGTTATCTGTCTTAGGTATTTCGTCGGTGCGCGTGAGCAAAAGAGCGCTGGCTCTCTTAAGGCCTGCTATTGATTCACGCAGCTTTCCCCGTGGCAGGACATGGCCATTACCCAACGGGTCCTGGCTATCTAATAAAACTAAATTAATGTCCCGAAATATTTGCCGATGCTGCATAGCATCATCACAAATAAGCACATTGGCGCCGAATTGGTTTATCGCCGATTTACCTGTTTTTATTCTTTGTGGACCGACTAAAACGGGGATACTTTTGAGCGATTGCGCCATCAAAAATGGTTCATCTCCAGCGGTTTTACTATCCAGTAAAATATTTTTACCATCCGCAACAATGTTCACTGATTTGGTGCTGCTGCCACCATAACCACGGCTTAAAATTGCTGGTTTAAAACCATGCGATTGTAGCATTTGCGCCAGCATGATCACGCAGGGAGTTTTACCCGTGCCGCCGACGGCAATATTACCGACGCTGATTACCGGACAGGGAAGTTTTACAGTGGCAAATATATTTTTATCGTAAAGCCAGTTACGAAAAGTAATAATCAGGCGGTAAGGCAAAGAAATTGTAGATGCTATTATTTTTATTACAGTATAATGGCTGATGATTCCGTCATCATTCCACATCCTTTGCCAGTCTATCATTGCTATTTCCTTCATCTTTAAACTGTAAGTTGTACAAACGGAAATACTCGCCTTTTTTCTCCATCAGTGTTTCGTGGCTGCCTTCTTCAACGATTTGTCCATTGACTAAAGCGATGATTCTATTGGCATTACGTATTGTTGAAAGCCTATGGGCAATCACCAGCGTGGTACGTCCCTTCATGAGATTATCAAGGGCGTCCTGAACCTCGATCTCCGCTTCTGTGTCCAGCGAGGATGTGGCCTCGTCAAGAATTAAAATCGGAGCATTTTTGAGTAGCGCCCGGGCTATTGATATGCGTTGCTTTTCTCCGCCGGAAAGCTTTGTGCCCAATTCACCGATATTGCTATCATATCCGGTGGGCAGCTTCATAATGAAATCATGAGCGTTGGCCGCTTTAGCTGCGTTTGTTATATCAGTTTCAGTTCTTTCGATATCACCGTAGGCAATATTATTTTTGACGGTGTCATTAAAAAGTATCGTTTGCTGCGTCACTATTGCAATCTGTCTGCGTAGTGATTGCAGTGAAACGTCTCGAATATTATAGCCATCAATGAGTATACAGCCTGCGTTGACATCATAAAAGCGAGGAATTAAATTTACCAGAGATGTTTTTCCTCCTCCACTCATACCTACAAAAGCGACAACCTCACCCGCCTTAATCGAGAGGTTTATGTTTTTCAAAACCGGCATGGTTTCATAGGAAAAGGTCACATTTCTCAGATCAATACTTTTGCTGATTGGTGGTAGCACAACGGCATCAGTCTTGTCTTCAATATCCGGCACAAGGTCAATGATACTGAAAATGCGGTCGGCGCCGGCAATGCCCTGATTGATGGTATTATTAACATTGGTGAGCCGTTTGACCGGCTCGTAAAGCATTAGCAGCGCGGCAATAAAAGAGAAGAAAGTGCCAGGCGTGGAATAGCCATTCACGACGTTGTATCCGCCGTAAAAGATGACGGCGGCAATTCCCAATCCACCCAGAAAATCCATTAATGGACTGGAAATGGCGTTTACGGAAACGGCTTTCATATAGTGTTTGAACAGTCGTTCGTTTTCCGCGGCGAACCTTTTGTTTTCATATTTCTCCATGCAGAACGCCTTGACAATACGGGCACCGGAAATAGTTTCCTGCAAAAGGGAGTTCAAGTTTCCCATGGTGATTTGTGTGGACGTTGTAACCTTACGCATTTTTCTGCCAAACCAGGAAATGGGATAGATGGTCAGCGGAAAGACAATCATCGCGATGAGGGCGAGTTTCCAGTCCGTATAAAAGATCACGCCGACCAGGCATACCAACATAAAGCTGTCTTTGACCAAAGCCGTCACCGCATCAGAGGAAGCGGTTTGAACGGACTGAACATCATTGGTAATGCGCGACATCAGCAAGCCTGTGGGATGTCCGGCAAAAAAAGACAAGGATTGTTTCTGAATTTGCTCGTAGAGTTTATTGCGTAAATCTGCAATAATGCGCAGGCCGATAGAGTTCATTAAAATAGCCTGCCCGTAATTGCACAATCCTTTAAACAAAAAAATGGCGACCACCGCAAAGGGGATCCAGTTCATCGCGGAAATATCTTTACGGACGAATATTTCATCAATGGCCGGTTTGGCAATCAGCGGCATAGCGGATTGCAAGCCTCCGGCAATCAACATACAAAACGCAGCAAAGATAAAGCGCACATAATATTGCCTGGCCATTAATAACAATCTTTTAAAAGTTTCCATAATTGATCCTATAGCACATCATACGCCAGTTGGGCAGTCTTTCTTGCAGCGCCGGGATTGCCCAGCTTGTTCCTAATTGCCGTCAGTTCCTTTATCATTTCCTGCTTTCTTTCCGCGTCCGTTAAAATATCCAGGGCCTCAGCAGCAATTCTATTCCCACTGGCGTCTTCTTGAATCAGCTCCGGAACAATGGTTTTCCCGGCAATAATATTAGCCAAACCAATATTTCTTACATGAACTATAAATTTACCGATAAAATAGGTAAGGGATGAAATCTTATAGATAATAACCATAGGAACACCCAAAAGCGCTGTTTCCAGTGTGGCCGTGCCGGACGCAACTATTGCCAGATCAGAGCACGAAATTGCATCGTAGGTATATCCGCTGATTATATTAACTTTAAGGGCGTATCTGGAAATAATATCAGTAATTATTTTTTCTTCTATGGTGTCGGCTAAGGGCAGCAGAAATTGTATGTCTTGTATATGTTGGGCGAGAATTTCTCCCGCCTTTAACATTTCCGGCAGTAGATTATTAACTTCCGAAAACCGGCTGCCCGGCAGAAGCGCAACAGTTGTTTTGCCTTCTTTCAGGCCGAATTTTGTTCTAGCCTCTTGCGGAGAATATTCTGTTTTGACTAAATCCAGTAAGGGATGGCCCACATAATTTACCGGGAAGCCTTTCTGCCGGTATGTTTCAACTTCAAAAGGCAGGATAACCGCCATTTTATTTACTAATTTTTTAATCTGGTTAATTCTGCCTTTACGCCATGCCCAAACTTGCGGGCTTATATAGTAAAAAACCTTTATTCCTCTTTTGTAGGCAGCTTTAGCTATACGAAGATTAAAATCAGGATAATCAATTAATATGACCAGATCAGGATTAAACTCGTCCATAGATTTTTTCATCCTGTTCATTATTATTAAAATAGTTCCTAATTTAGGAATTACTTCGGTTAAACCCATAACAGCCATCTCTGAGGAATGAGCGAGGAGATTTACTCCCACTTCTTGAAGCTTGTTGCCGCCGATGCCGTAGAATTTCAGGGATGAATCAATTTTGAGCATTTCATGCACTAGGCTGGCGCCATGCATATCGCCGGAAGCTTCTCCGGCAATAATCATTATGGTCTTGTTCTTATTTTGATTTTTTTCTTCAAGGGGCATTGTTGATTACATCCGTAATTAGATTAATTTCTTCTCAGGTTAATTCAGGAAACATAGAAGAGACAATAACTTTTTTATTGCTGATATTTAACGGCAAACGCCTCTTTCGGATTCTTTGATAAATTTAATGAAATTGCGCACCTCATGCAAATCTTCTACTTCAGTCTCAACTTTTTTTATAGCCGTAGCCAGGAGAAGCGAAGAGCGAAAAACAATACGATAAGCCTCGGTTATCGCTTTGATGTTCTTTTCATCGAAATTTCTTCTTTTTAAGCCTACTATATTCAAGCCGAAGAGCTTGGCATGGTTCCCCTGAGCTAGAGTATAAGGAGGAACATCCTTAGTGACTGCGGATGCCCCGCCAATCATGCAGTGCGCGCCGATGCGGCAGAATTGATGGATACCGGTCAAAGGGCTGATAATAGCATGATCTTCAACATGAACGTGTCCAGCCAATCCTGTCGAATTGGAAATGATAATGTTATTGTCTAATTTGCAATTATGAGCAATGTGGACATAGGCCATCAGCAGATTGTTATTCCCAATGATTGTCGTGCCAATATCGGCACTTGTGGCACGATTGATAGTGACAAACTCTCTTATCGTGTTAAAGTTTCCAATAATTGCTCTGGTTTTTTCTCCGCGGAATTTCAGATCCTGAGGAGGAGCTCCTATGGAACAGAATTGAAATATGTTACAGCCTTCGCCAATATGAGTGTAATCGTCAATTACTGTATGCGGGCCTATTATTGTGTTTTTTCCGATTTTAACATCGGCTCCAATTATCGAATATGGACCAATTTCTACTCCTTCTTCCAATTGAGCGTCAGGAGCAATAATTGCTGTTGGGGAAATCTTCATTTTTTAACCTTTACTTGATAATTTATTTATTCTTTCCTGGAGCGATTCAACTTTTTTGACCAGTTCATTAATAGTTTTTTTCATTTCCGGAAGTTTCAGTTTGCAGGCTTCAACTCTAAGAAATTGCTTATGTGGAAGTGTCGGCCTTCCACCAACAATTTGTCCGGATGCAATATCTTTATTGGCTGCCGATCCGGCAGCAATCATGACATTATCACCAATATTAATATGGCCAACAAATCCCGTTTGTCCACCAACGATTACACTTTTGCCCAGTTTAGTACTTCCGGAAATACCAACCTGGGCGGTAATGACTGAATTTTCACCAATGACTACATTATGGGCAATTTGTACCAGATTATCAATTTTCACATTGTGCTGTATCCATGTTCTTTCCCGGGCAATGGTGGCGCGGTCGATGGTGCTATTGGCGCCGATTTCCACATCATCATCTATTTGTACAAAACCAACTTGAGGAATTTTTGTGTTGCTTAAACCGGGAGCGGCAAAGCCGAATCCATCAGCGCCGACAACAACGCCGGAGTGCAAAATTACCCGCTTGCCAATGATGCAGTTATAATAAACTGTTACATTGGTATAAAGGATCGAATTTTCAGCAACAGAAACGTTACGGCCAATATAAACACCGGGATAAAGCACAACACCCTTTGCGATTTTAGCGCCACGGCTGACAAAGGCTCCGGCAAATACTGTCGCTTCCGGAGATACCGTGGCACCATCTTCAATATAAGCATCAGGACTGACTCCACTGGCGCCATGTTCCAAAGGATAGAAAAGTGCCAACAATTTTCCGAAGGCAACATAAGGGTCGGCAATTATTAGAAGGTTCTTGCCAGCCGCTACTGTTTGCGGTGGGACAATAATGGCCGTGGCTTTAGTTGTCTTCAGTTTTGCTAAATACTTCTTGTGGACAATGAAAGTAATATCGCCTTCATTTGCCTCTTCAATCGGACGGACGTCGCTGATAATGGCATCAGCCGCACCTATAACATCGCCACCCAGAAGGTTGGCTATTTCTTGAAGCGTTATTAGCAATCCTAAACCCTACTTCTTAATTCTGTTAAATTCATCTATTACTTTACTTGTTATGTCATTTTCGGGGGCAAAGAATACTAAAGGCGGAGCAATCATGAAAACGGCGGTTAATTTTTCTTTTTCAGCGACATTACGAATAGCTTTTTGGGTATCCGGTTCAAGTTTCTGAAAGATTTCCAGTTGTTTATTTTTAAGTTCCTCATTGCTATCCTGCGCAAGAATCTGATAGTCACGCATTTTTTTCTGGTAGGCAGCTTCCTTGTCTCTGCGCGCGGTATCCGCCATCATTGAACCCTGCTTATCTAAATCATCTTTCATCTTTTTTAATTCGCTCTCCAGCGATTTAATCGGTGCCGTTTTCTTATCGGCAAGATGCTTTAACTCTTCGTAGGCCTTTTTACCGGCAGTTGATTTTGTTAGTAATTCCTGGGTGTTGACAAAACCAATTTTGTCTGCCGCAAACGCACTGCTACTCATAACAAATAACAACAAAGTAAATCCTGCAATTAGATAAATATTTTTTTTCATTTAAATTCTCCTCTTAATTTTTTTCAAACAAAGCAAACTTGACTTTTGCTTCATCCGCATATTGGGTTACATAAACATACCGATGGTGAATTCGAATCGGCCTACAGTATCGTCAGTGTTATTCTTGCCGCGGTTGAGTACATAACCGTATTCCAGTCTTAAAGGGCCAAGTGGTGAATACCAGCGAATACCTGCTCCGACCGTTTGGCATAAATCATCAAGATAGTATGCGCCATTCCATGTGTTGCCTGCATCATAAAAAAGAACACCTTTCATTCCGGCATCTTTGATAAACGGGAAAACCAGCTCAAAATTGAAAACTAACATGGATGTGCCACCGAGTACGTTACCTGATCCAGAGTTTTCTATTCCCACATAGCGTAAACCGCGCAGAGAACTAATTCCGCCTAAAACGTATCTTTCGTTAATGGGGATTTTGCTGGATCTGATACTGCCATCAGCGTTTAGGATGTCGCCATCATCATTATTTTGTAGATATCCTATCCTTCCTTTTGCTCCAAAGACTATATCCCAAAAAAGCGGATAGTATACATTTGCGCTCGCACTATATTTAGTAAATTTGACATCTCCTCCCAGTGGAGGCCCAACATGCTGAACCGATATGTTTGTATTGGTTCCTTTAGTCGGGAACATATTATCATCGGTTGTATTGCGTCCCAAAGATAATGTTACGGCACTGGCGGTTCTCTGACCTTCCTGATCAATTACATAGTCATATGCTGTAGCGTAATCGATATTGTTAATATCCGTAACTGTGTAATTATAACCAACGTAACCGAATATTTTTTCCCAGATTGGATAACCTAAAGTAAATCCCCCGCCCATCGTATTTAAAGTGTAAGAATCGGAAATTTGTTGATAGTTCCAGATGTGTACTTGAGACCAGAGGGGCAGATCAAGGAGCCAGGGTTCAGTGAAAGATAATTCATAATTCTGAGTTGTTGAGCCTAAAGATCCTTTCAAGCTCAGGATTTGACCATAGCCCAGAAAATTCTGCTGGACAATTTGCGCCATGACAACGGCTTGTTCCGTGGCGCTGTAACCGGCGCCAACCATAAACATGCCTGTGTTTTTTTCTTTGACCTTAATACTAATATCCATTTCATTTTTTTCAAGGTTCTTTTCTGTTTGAAAATCAACTTCTTCAAAATAGCGCAAGCGATTCAAATTGCCATAACTGTTTTTTAATTTGCTGCTGGAATACAAGCTTCCTTCAACTACTTCCAGTTGACGCCGGATAACTTTATCTCGAGTAATGGTATTGCCGGTAATGCTGATGTTATGGATATAAACCAGTTCTCCTTTTTTTAGTTGAAAGAATATATCAACTAATTGTTCTTTATCCCGTATGTTGACTTTGGGGTTGACATCGGCATTGGCATACCCCTCATCATTGCAGGACTCGGTTAAGAAATCCATGTCTTTTGTGAGAGACTCGCGATCATAATAGTTTCCCGTTTTTATTTTTAGTGACGCCAATAATTCAGCTTGAGGTTTTAGAAGCGAATCGCCCGAAATTTCTATCTTGCCAAATTTAAACCTTTTGCCTTCATTGATTTTGATTTTTATATAAATTCCTTTTTCATCCTGCGTTATTTCCGGCTCGGCCACCTGAGAGTTTATAAAACCGTTATTGAAATAATAAGTGCTGATCTTATTAGCATCGAGCTTTAGCTGGTCACGCTTGAACATGCCTGAATCGTTAAAAAAATTGAAAATAGTGTATTCTGTTGAGCTCATCATGTTTTTGAGCTCTTTTGAGCTATAGGCTTCGTTCCCTTCGAAAGTTATTGTCTTAACGTAAATTTTATTATTTTCTTTAATATCAAAAATTATTTGAAAATCTTTTTCCCCGTCTTTTTCTACTTTGTCGGTTATCTCGGCATTGTTATATCCTTTGGACTCATAAAGATTTTTTATCTTTTCCACATCCGCTTTAATTTTTTCCTGATTCAGGCTCTGTCTGACCTTTATAGTCAGAACTTCCTGGATATCATCTTTACTTAAGGCTTTATTGCCATTGATCCGAATATCTGAAATTAATCCTTTTTCCTGAACAGTAAATGTCACTTCTTTTCCTTCGGGCGTCGATATCGCGTCAGCAGTTACATCCAGGAAAAAGCCCATTTTAAAAATAGTTTTAATATCGGCGCTAATGTCTGTTTCCCAAAAAGGTTTACCTACTTTGCTCTTAATTTGCTGGAGGATAGCTGAGGCTTCAATTTTTCGATTTCCTTTAATTTCAATTTTGGCTATTTTTTGAATTAATCCGGCACGAGTAAGAATTTCCGTTTTTAGTTTTATTGCCATCGTACCAACATCATCTAATCCTTTGCCTTGAGTGGAAAAACCAGACAAGGCTATTTCTTTAGAAACATCAATAATTTGGGCATCGAAACTTAAATTATCGCCCAGTTGGGTCAAGCTTCCGGAAACAACAAAATCAACACCCATTTTTTTCCCGATTTCGATTGCCCGTCGTTGGTCAAACTTGATTTTGTCTCGAAGATAGGCATCCGCCGGAATAACCTCAACAAGTTTTTCCTTTTTCAATTCCTCTACCAAACTTTTATACAGTGAATCCCTGATAGCAGTACCATCGCCTTTGCTGTATATTTCAAAAGGCAGGATGCTAATCTTCTTTGTTTCCTGAGAATGAGCCGTAGAAAGTAAAGTAACTGTCAAAAAAAATAAAGTTAAGCATGTGTATCTAATTGTTTTAAGTATAATCATAAATTTTCCCATCCCGCAGTCCGATCTTTCCGGACATCCTTTCTGACAGTAATTTGTTATGTGTTACAATGATAAGAGT
>Ga0208495_1000198_pt1 | contig 27809 bp, 35 predicted proteins | sample CryBogmetaGMA14M_FD_184551 | JGI IMG/M metagenome (GOLD analysis project Ga0208495, IMG submission 184551) | Freshwater microbial communities from Crystal Bog, Wisconsin, USA - MA14M (SPAdes) | ecosystem: Environmental > Aquatic > Freshwater > Lake | place: Crystal Bog, Wisconsin, USA...
CGTGCCGAATTGTCTTCTTCTCACCATACATCGTCTTATGCAGTGCCATCAGCATTCCCATCATCTTCTCACGGTGTACAAGTAACCGTTCCCGCTCTTTCCCGCCCATCGCCGGTTCCCCTTTCCCCGGCTTGAACGCCTCTTCCAACAGTTCCGTCTCTTTCAGATAGTTCACAAACCCGCGCTTGATCTCTTCGATCAGTCCATCTTCCCCCCGCAAAAACAGATTAATATACGCCATCCTCAAGTCATGCGTACCGGCATTCACCAGACACACCCGGTCTCTCAGCTCTTCCGGCTTCACCGCTAACGGCATCACCGGGCAGACTTCAAACATCGGACATTTCACACTACAGATCCGCATACCCCGTATTGTTATGGTAAGAGGCTCCACTGCCATTATTCCTGCTCCTGTAATCTGTGCCGATAATCGTCCGGATAATATTTTTTATCCTCTTCTCCTCCAAAGAACGCACACATGATCGGATGATGATATCCACCGTATCCGAACTGGGTGCAACAATCCGGACGTTCCGGATCATCGTGAATTGCACATTTATTATCCGCATTCAGGTGCCGGCACTGAGCCGGGAAATAAGCAACTTCTCCAATAATCTGGATCCCTTGGTAATGAGAAAGTAAAAAATTCCCGTCTTTTTCATCTTCTGGATCTCTCTTTACACGGAAAAAATGATACCGGCAGCACGCCCCACACTGGTTACATTCGGGTATGAACACCCCCCGTTCAAAGTGCCCGGTATTATACTGATCAGTCAATCGGCATCAGCACCATTGGTATTTTTAATTGAAGTTACGATTTTATATGTTCCACCAGTCCCCAAGTCTATAGGAATCTCCCGTTTTGTTTGGGGGGCATCGCGCCTTAATCGCTCGTTCACCAGCTCAAACTTGATCTGCACTACCTCAGATATCAGGTTCCCTAATAACAGGTTCGTCTTCTTTGCCTCTTCTAATTCATCGCTGTTCATCACTCTACCTCCATCCGCTTCAGTATCCGCTCGATCTCCTGCAATTCTGATAGCACTCCCCGCGCTAAATCCTTGATCTCCTGCTTCTCGTTCCCATCTATTATCACACCTTCAATCCTCACTACCCCCCGAATCCCCGCTTTCAGTTCCTCCAGCGTTATCACATACGGCTTAGTCCCAGAGTTCTTTATCAGCCCTTCCATAGCCCAAATGCCGTCGCTGATACTCCCATCCGAATACTTACGTATGATAGGGACCAGTGCATCCTCTATCCGCGTTGTAGTTGACTCCGGACCCCTAGCCCTTCCCATACCTACCCTTTTACCCGTTCTCCTATATGTGATTTGCGTAACAACTCCCAAACCCCCTTTTCCCTATTCCGGATATCATCCCTTTGATGATCCAATCTCCACAATTTACTTACCAGAATACAAAACGGTGCCCGCACCAGGCAGCAATCGATAATACCCGGAAACCCGGATTTCTGTATGAGGGATCCGGCAATACCCTGGCGCTTTTTTCCGGTTGTGAGTCTGGACCGTGACCCATCCGGGCTCATATCAGGCAGCGATTGGCAAAAGGGGCACAGATAGAGCAATTGCGCAGAATACCTCTTTCACGACAGAGTACACAGAATGATGATTGGGGTACAACATGGCATCGTACTTGTATAGCAGCCGGCGGTATATAGAACTGGGTTGTTATCTCATACAATGTATGGTCCGTAATGGGCACCAGGCGGGCATCTATAAAATTACTATGCTATGTGCTATCATGTAGCATGCTAATGGTTAGCACGGTCAGACGTAAAAGAGTAATTACGCAGAAACATTAATAAAGTCATACTGTAAAATATAAGAGTATATGAGATCGTACCTTTGTAACCCCATGAAAGTAGGGATAGATTTAAACACACCTAGAGTGTGCAATGAATGTAATCAGGCGTTGCCAGTGTCATTATTCAGTCATACAGGAAGTGGGTATTATCTGCGAGTGTGTAACCCTTGCCGGGCTGAGAAGATGAGGGAAAAATATAATGAGGGGCGCGGCGTGCGGTCCGATTACTATTGGAATATCCGTTTAAGAGCGCTTAAGCAAAATGCAGTAGCCAGGGGATTATCTTGTGATATTACTATAGCAGACATCAAGACCGTGTTTGCTAATCAGAGAGGATGTTGCTACTATACCGGAATGCCTTTGGTTGTTGATAGCGTTGATCGTATAGACCATGAGCGCGGATATCAGAGAGATAATATACTCATCTGCGAGCGCCATATTAACGTATTTAGAGCGAAGAGATCACGCGCTGATTTTATCGCTTTATGCAGTCAAATAGCACAACAAAAACATTAATCCTCTCTTTTTTGCGCTGTTTTCACCTCATAATGAATAACCCGGATGATCTCAAGAGAATTGATCGAAGAGTGGTTAAAGTATGACCTCACCTAAAACGTGTATTTCGTACCATGAAAGTAAAACATTCCCCGGCACAGGAGGATGTCTTGAAACGCACAAACCCCCGGATGGAAACGGTAACATTTTCTGTTGGCACTGTAAAGATCTTATAGGAATAGGGAGATGCCCTCGGGATCGGAAGTCTCCCTATAACCAATCATAACCGAATACAATCCCATCGATGACCAGCGATTCACTAATTGCACTTTATAACCCTAAAGTCAATATAACTCATCTCGGTGAATCCTGCGAGAAGAGATCCCGAAACTCTTGGAAATATCGGGAATGACCTTGAAAGTACCTGTACAAATGTGTCCATAGTTTCTTCACGAAAGGATCCGGGTTGGCAGACCCCGGATCCTAAATCTATTTTTCGGCAATCATAAGCAGGTATATAAGGATATAACGCCTTATATCCTATCATGTCACAAAGACCCACGTATAAATATGCCCTCTCGTTCGATGAGGAGTGTAAAGCAATCACTGATGAACTTGTGGCGACCGGGAAAGCAATCAGCTTCTCGGATGCGGTCAGGTACTGTATCCGAAAACAGAAACGGAACGTGTTATAATGCCGGATAAGATGCCTCAATGCGTGCGCTGTCATGGTGCAAACTGGATTGATCTCGGTTCTATCGGACGGACCGGAGAACATCTGTTCCAATGCGGAGGCGGTCCTGCTGGCTGCGAGCCGGAAGAAGTCTCAGCGGGATGTATGCGCGTTATCCGGTGCCATACGGATGTAATGAAAGACGGTACGGGGCTGATCTGAATGCAGATTGATGATGATGTCCGTAAGATTGCCGAGTACCATAAAGAAGAGATCGCGCTGCTCAAAGAGATCCGGGACGCTCTCTGTGTGAATGCGCCAACGGTATCTGATGAACTTAAAGCGATGCACGACATTGTACTGCAATCTACTATCCGAGATCCGCCGGTTAAAATCCCGGGGCGGAAGAAGAGAGGGAAATGATGACCTCATCTGATCTAATCCGAAAAGGGATCTCAGTATCTCTGGAAACGTATGCCGAACTATCCGGGCGCCGGGCGGCTAAAATGGCAACGCTGGCAAAGGCGGGAAGACCGCGAGACGTAACGTTTGATGAAGTTATCCAGGATGCACTCGGAGGGAAATCTGGATGACAATTGAACTCCAGCGAAAAGGCAATCGTGTTTTCTTTCACTACAAGAAGGATGAATTGGTTGTTTCAATCGCCCTCACCATGATCGAAGCGCGAAACATGCGGGACTTCCTGACCGATATGATCTTCTATGAAGGAGATCCCACCGTGTTAGATGCGGTGCTTCAAGATGTGAGCGAAAACATTGAAACCGGTGTCGCGCCGTTACCCGCCAACTTTGAGTTAATTGCCCTGGTTGATTCGCAGCGCAGAAACACTAAAGATGATGATGCAATCCGAGCTTTCTATCCACTGAGTGATAAGAAATGATCGGCGAATGCAGCCGGTGTGGTGCTTGTTGCCGTACAGTGCCGCTACAAACGAAAGCGATGAGTCCGGAGTATCTGAACTACCTCCGTACTCGTGGATTGCAAGAAGCGCAAGGATTCATTCTCATTCCGCATGATTGCCAGCATCTTAAAGAAGAGATTTTGGGAGATGAAGGAACTGAATATGTAGATTGTATCAATACACGTTGCGACATCCACGAGTCCCCAGAACGTCCGAAGATATGCCAAATCTTCCACGGACAGAAACGCAGTGCGCGAGCGGTGTTCTATGTGCCTCCCGGGTGTACGATGAGGGAACAATGACTTTCCCGGAAGCGTTAGGAGTGCTGTGTTTGAGTGTAATCCTATTTTTCATTGGCTATTTCACGGGACTAACAACCTCGCAATAATCGCACCCGCAGGGACAATAACGGCAATAGCTCCGATAGTGTACCAGCGCCAATTTTCAAGTGCCCGTACTCTGTCTTCAAGAGTGTCGCAAACAGCCACCGAATCTTTGGCAACTTTGCTGCCTTGAATTTCGATGTCGCTTACTCTTGCTTTTACGGCGTCGATCTCTCTCACCATATTGATGTGTTTTTCAATCATGGCATCATACCGGGCACAGACGGTTTCCAACCCCCGGATTCTCTGTTCATGATCATCCACCAATTTAGTTAATAGGGTGTCGTGATTCGCCGTGATTCTCGAAAGATTCTCTACAGAATTAATAAGGACAAGGAGTTTTGTTTCGCTTGCTGACTCGCCCTGTTCGCCCTGTTCGCCCCGTTCGCCCCGTTCGCCCCTGTCTCCTTTCTCTCCGTCCATTTCTACCTCAGGTTAATGTCTTGTTGATTGCGTTGGTCTCTTGCATTAACGACGTAAACACGTTCTTTTCGTAATCGCCGAGTTCTAAAAATACTCTGCCTTCGTCATATTTGATAGTAACTGAGATGATCTCGTAGTCAACCGGTGTAGCACCGGAGTATTCAACTATAGAAACCGTATCGCCAACTCTGGGCGGCGTTGTCAGTGAAGGTTGAACCGTACTCATACCAACTCTCTTTACACCAGTTACACTCAGGATTAACCAACCAGCAGCTTTCTTGTAGAAAGCACCGAAACCGAGCAATAGCGAGGCTGCATAGGCATCCAATTGTCCGTACGTAGAATTGGTATCGACAACCGTTGTAGTGGATGATAAGCCGTATAATTTGAGTGGTGAGCCAGTCTCTGGATTAGACTCTTTGTATGTGGTGTTGATTCCTACCATAGCACCGATACCGTGCGGATAGCATTTGTTAGTCGAGCTTGTAATCCGAGTCGCTGGATTGGCAAGTTCAATCCAATTCCCGTAAGTGGCATCAACTCCGTGATCTGAAACTATAAACAGTTCCTCTCCGATTAAGACTTCTGTTGTCATGTAGTCACCCGTTTAATCGCGCTGGATTTCTGTTTGAGTGAAAGGAATACATCTTTCTCGTAATCGCCTAATCCGAGTATTATCCTACCCTCATCATAAGATACTGTGACTGAGACTATTTGATAGTTCTCAGGCGTCGCACCGGAATACTTTACTACAGCAACCGTATCACCTACTTTCGGGACGGTAGTTAACGACGGCTGGACTGTACTCATTCCAACCCGTTTCACTCCAGTCACGTTCAGCAGTAGCCAACCAGTAGCTTTCTTATAAAACGCACCGAATCCGAGTAAGTTCTGAGTAGCGTAAGCGTCGAGGTTTCCGTATGTGATCTTGTTGTCAGAGGTTACAGTACCGACATTCAATCCATATAATTTTAACGGAGAACCAGTTTCCGGTGAAGATTCTGTATAATTCTTCTTAGCAACGAGAGCTCCGATACCGTGCGGATAACTCTTTTTTGTAGAGCTGGTGACTCTGCCCGGTAAGTTGTAAATGTCAATATAGTTGCCGTACGTCGTGTCTGTACCATAACCGATTACAGTGAGTGACTCTTCACCTACCATAACGTCAGCGTTGATTGATGTGCATCCTCTACCGAATACTTTTCGTCCGATAACTCCGCGATTGAAGATCCCGGAGTCCGGACAGAACACCATTTTAAGCTACCTCATAAGAGCCGGATACGTAAACTCCGATAAACTGCCCATCTGTCGGTACTGTCGTTATAGGAATAAAAAACGTATAAAGAACGGTTGTGCTATCACCCGGCGAGATATAGGTGTTAAGTAGTACCGGGAGATAGGCGTTGGTGTTTGAAGCGAAGCCGGACAGGACAAATATCGTTGCATTATTCGCTGCCGCTACCGGAAGTGTACAGGTCTGTGGTATTCCGGCGTTGCTGTCGGTACTCTTATAAGCAACCGTGAAATGAACAATTTTTCCGATCTGCATCCATCTTCCGGTAATTGTTGGACTGGCGGGAGTTACGCCGCTCCATACCCATGTAGGGGTGTAGTTCGTCCATGCCTGCACAATGTGGTTGTGAAGAGAGGTGTATCCACCATCTGCCAAATCTGTAATGTCCGCCTGAGCCATTTTCCCGTACGTGCTACCCGAGGAGATGCTGTCCATATCGACTTGCGGGTGAAGTGCCGCGTGTTCCGCCGCCGTGATAAACCCGGCTACTGAGTTTGTAGCTTGTGCGATGTTCACTGTCGGATTTATTGTGGCGGTTCCTGTAATACTAAGTGGTAAGCCCCCAACAGCAACCGAAGTTACAGTTCCGGCACCGGCACCGTAATGAGCATTTGCATAACTCAATGTCATTGCATCTTGTGGATTAGAGGGATCGGGATCTTTTACATTCCCGATACGGTGAGTCAGCATATTGAGCCACGGTACACCGGAATCTGCCATTACTCCGAGAACCTGAATGTCGGCAGTTCCCGCAGCGTTAGGGGTATAAATGAATAGACAACCGGGATTTGTTGCGAAGGCATTTCCTAACAATTGTAGGATTGCACCACTACCCCCGACTCCGGGAGTTGCTGAGTACGTATATTTCCCGCCCCATAAGTTAAGGTAAGAATCGCTCCGATTCTGAGAGAGCATTACACCCCGTATTATCGTCTGTTCCAATCCACGATTATCATAGTTCGCATTATAGTTTGGAACCGCCTGCTCTGTATAAGTTAAATATGCACCCGTTTCAATTGTCGGAGGAGGTTCTCCATTACCCCTATCATATCCGTATATCTCGTTTACACTACCTGCCTTCGCATGTACCCATCCCTGAAAGTGATAGAATCGGTTGCCGTTGGCATTGGCATCTTCAAACTCTAATGAATAGATCGTTGCGGGGGGCAATCCAAAGTTCGTACCGTTAGTCCAACCTTGCACCCACGTTCCATAGAAATCATTATTATCACCTACCAATATTTTAATTCCGATTCCAGGAGCCACACTTGCGAACCGAATATTAAGGTTGATAAATGTGTTCATACAGGAATTGCCACACCCACCACTATCGGGAGCCGGATAGAAACACCCATTCAATACAACCCCGTATCTGGCATTGTAAATCCCAATATTCTGAAACAGATTATACATGTTATTAAATGCGTGTCCCGCCTGCGTGTACGGATATTGTGTAGTCGGAACAAATGTCGGAACCAAGTTTATTGCGATCCCATCTATTGCCGATATTCTGATATTTGAAAACGTGCATTGCTGAATACAATCTAATTCCAAACAACACGTAGCGCCATACGGTTGTGCTCCGGGTGGTGATGCTATCCAGTGGCCATCAAAAGCCAAATCTCTCCACGACATCCCGCCAACCGCATACGAGTCACTGGTACGAGTGGCTTTCTTAACTTGTACCATTGTCCCGCCAACCACATCACCCCATTTTATTAGAGATATGGATTCGTTGGAGTTAACTCCACGCGACATTGGAATTGGAGAGTTTGTATAACCCTCAGCCTGATCTGCCGCGTTATAACTTGCCTGATTATATGAGTTGGTGTAATCCGTCCAGTCGCTACCTTCACCAACCAGACTGACAGAACCCGTTATCAAGAGCGTACTGGTGATAATGTACGTTCCTTTCGGGAGGAATACAATACCTCCATACGCAGTCTGAGCCGCAGTTATAGCAGCCTGAATCGCTATAGTATCATCAGTTACACCATTCCCGGTAGCACCGTATAACGGATCTTTGACATTATAGATTCCCTCACCTTTGAACTTCGTTTTAATCTCAGTTATTATTGAATTGTGTAACTCGGCGTCGTCAAGAGTCACATCATCTACTACTACATAATCCCAAGGAGATACCATTACGTCCACCCCATATCTTCGTTCACATACAGACGTTTATTCAGTAAGAACCCGCGTCCTGAATAATCACGGAATGGATACGAGTCTAAAATAATATACGTGAACTGTAACCCATTCCCTTCGGTTTTAGGGATAGGTGTACCAACCGTCTTAAACGTCTGTGCAGTACCCATCCCGGATAAAACAACATCTGAATTGTCAGGAATTATATACCCCCATCCATATAGACTGACACTCTGGTGTTCGAGTAATGGTACGTAAATATACGTTCTGACAGTTGTGCCCTCAGTTAATATCTCGATAGACGCTGACGGCAGGGTACTGGTAGTTGAACATAAACAGATGGGTGCTGCGCCGTTCGCTGTTGCATCAGTACTGATATAATACGTAGTGTACGTCAACGGAGATGGATACACTGAAGCAACTACTACAATACGTTCCCCTTTGATATACGCGCCCTGACTGTTATCTACTACTAACGAACCGGGATACGTAATATACATCGGATTTGTAGAGCTCGTCAGTATATCAACAGGAGATCCACCAAGAGAAGCCGACAGTTTTATAGAAGTTTTATTCGTCGTTGCGTTATAACTCAAAGAGTTGATGTAGTACCAAGCGGTCATTACAAACGGTGTCGGCAGAACATGTACAGGTGACGTATCATAAACCCAAACATAAACTGCATCGTTAACTTGAAACTTCGTTAAGTCTGTAGGAGCAGAAGTCCCATCCCAATTCCCGCCAAGAGTTAAAACATTGGTAACGGCATCTGCGTAACAAGGGTGTCCGATTATATGCAGCGGATTAGGAACGCCAACAGTACCGCCAGTGAATGTTAAAGGAGTGCCGCCCTTAGTTGCAGACAGTGAAATATACGTTCTGCCACCAGAATATGACCAACTGGTGATATAGTACCAACCAAACTCTGTGAGTTCTGCGGGCATTACATCACCCCCCGGAAGTCCTGCATATAATGCCCAAGGCGAAATCGGATCATCTGTGTGGAACTTCGTATAGTCCAATGGATCGTTGGTTGCTACATCGCCAGTAACTACCAGATAATTATACGGATTTGGGGTGTTATCAGTCCATTCAAACAGAGTAATCGGATACGTAGTCGCAAGACGTGTTCTGACGGTTGCATCGCAATATCCTTTTATAAACGTGTTCTTATACACGTATCCTTCGGTAAGTTTCGAGACGTACGTACAATCCTTAAAGAACTGCCTGCCCTCCTCGTAAGCGTGACACGCCACAAGACTGACCGAGATCGTCTTTCCGTTAATATCCTTTCCCTTTACAACAACCTTAGTACTCAGTTTCCTTTTATCGTCGTTATCAGAGTACTCAAAGAAGTTTGAATTAACGTTAAGTGTGAGTACAGATGAAGGCGTTTGTAAATGCGGAGCAAAATCTACCAACGGGTTTTTGGCGCAGATGAATGTGTCGGTTGTCAGGGGGATAGATGCAGCTCCGTAAAGAGTTGCTATTTCAAACGTGTATCCGACTACAAACGATGAGACTTTCCCGTATGCCAAACAGCCTTGTGTATTGGTTGTTTCGGGAGTTCCCGGCAGATGATCGGTTGTGAAGAAGATCCAATCTCCCATCAGTATATACGCCGGTACTCCAGCAGAAATGGTTACTGTTGTAGTGCCGTTAAAACTGGTGTAAGTGTATGCAGAGTAATCCATTCTGGTAATCAGATCGTAATTCGTCAGTCCTAATAGAGTCATCAGGTGATCATACTGACTACCACAATCTTCTACGTCAGTACTGGAATTTAACTGATACGAGATGACCGGATCTCCGTTGTAAATATTGCCGCGCCAATCAGCACCACCAGCAACCGGAGTAAGGACAAGTCGTGCAATTTCTCCGGGAGAACCAGTGATCGGAGTGCCGTCTGCGCTGAGTGCGGTTGATACGATATTCGTTTTCGCCAATCGCATCAAATCAGAATCGCACTCTATATTCCAAAGTTTGAGTTGAATGGTTGCACTGAACCCCGTCTGAGTGTCCTGAGTGCATCTCCGGATAATCCCGGAGAATACTATGTCTTTTCCCTGGATCACTATTACGTACTTCCCTTCAGCGATCAGCAATTTCTCTGTTGCTGTTGAATCGCCTACGTCAAGAAGCTGAAATGTGGTTGTCGGCGATTTATCGAGAACGTTTATGATCTGCGGTTTGAGCAGGTACAGTTTACAGATTGCCGTTGGCGTCCGGTTGACCAGCATACTGTAAGTATCATCGTAAATGAACACGCTGACTTTTTGGTACGTGCCGTCCGTCGGGATGTCCGGGACTGTAGATGCAGCGGCAACGGTTATGTAAGCTGCTTTTGAAACAGTATAACTTCCTGCCGAATCTGTAACAATTAGAGCAACAGTTCCATCAGTCAACTCAGAACCTACATTCGTTGCTATTGGTGTTGCCTCTGTTGAATCAAGAACAGCAGAAGTCCATCCCCAGTACCACGCATATGAAATAATTGGAGTGAGGTTTCCTGTTACTATCGGGAATAACCGGACTGAGCCGCCGGTTGTTACGGTTCTGGGAAAGGCTACAAAGTCAACGGTAGTCATTTATCCCCTCATTTACCGGCAACCGTGAAAGTAAACGTGCCGTTCGTAGTCAGGTCTTTCATTCCGGATTTCCACGGGATATTTACATTTTCGATATGCCCGGTAAAAGCAGTTCCGTTCAAGGTGAGCGTTTTAAGACCTGGGAATTTCCCTGCCATCCATTTAATCTTCTCATAACTTGTACTTCCCGGCGTATTGAAATCAAACGAGCCGGGACCGTCATGCAGTTGGAAGGATAGATCATAAGATTGCCGCACAAACCCGATATTAACAGTAATCGTATTCTCTCCGATTTTTTGAGAAGCTGTAATGGGTGTAGGGATGATAATGATCGGGTTACTGAACCGGTCGGTGACGTTGACATTATTGGCGTTTGCGGAATTGAAATCTACAGTCTGTCCTCCACCAGTCAGAACCACACCGGAAGTCATGCCTGATACCTCGCGCCGTCTTGCCTGAGGATTTCCCGGACTTTAGCCGGGAGCTGTTCGTGCGTTAATCCTTGGAAAATAAACGTATTTCCGCCGGATGATTGAGAGTTACTATATGATGATATTTCTTTTGGCGTATAAACTGAACCACCCCCGCCACTAATCCCCGTTGGTGTAGTTGGTGCAAATTTTGACCAATCCCATCCCTTAATCAGTCCTAAAGAGGCCATTTTTAGTATTGTATCGAGAAGCCACTGACCGGCTCCTACAAGGAAGTCTACCGAAAGTGTCAACTTTTTCTCAACAGTCTTGTCTCCCCCAAAGAAAAACTGTAAAAATGGAGAGATTATCCCCAATATAACATCAGTTACAGTTCCTAAATTGACATCAAGCCATGCACCGATAGTCTTTTTTATTAAAGACTTATTCTCAGATCCAAAGAAGAAATCTAAAATACCTCCAAACAACATTTCGGATATTCCATTAATAATGCCTTTTTCAAGACCTAATGTGGCAAGCAGCGATTTCTTCTTATCCTCTTCTGTTCCGAAAAAGAATCCTAATATTATATCTCCCCATTTTTTAGCCCATTCAGTAATTTCAAAATTCCATTTAAATAATAATTCAAACGCCGCTTTTTTCTCTTCTTCGTTTCCGAAAATATACATTAAAAGAGCTTTAATCCATCCCAGAATACCCTCAGTATCTGTTGTTAAGCCAAGTTTTATCAGTCCGATCAAACCCTCTTTTTTTAGAGTATCCCAAGCATCAGCCCAATCCTTTCCAAATCCGGTAATGCCTGCATAAAGAGTTACCAATGCCCACACCAATGCAGGAAGGAACGGAAGTAAAATCAGATCAACCAATAATCCAAGTGCCTGTCCTACAGTCTCCAAAAAATTAGAGAGAATCTTAGATTGTTTCACCGACATCATGATAACATCAGCAAGGATCATTCCGCTGGCTACCGACGCTACCATACTCCCTGTTAGTTTCCCGATAATAGATTCAAGGAACCCCAGCGCTTTCGGTGCCTGTGCTTCTTTAGAATAATCGGCACTTATAGCAAGCTGCCCGGACAATGCAGAGAGAGTTGCTTTATTTTGTTGTTGAGTTAATTGATCAACAACATTATCGAGTACGGTCTTTGTTTTTTCTGTAGCCTTATTCATCATCTCTTGATGTTTCTCGTAGGCTTTCCGGGATTTTTCAATAGCAGCTTCAAGTTTCAAATGGGCATCGAGTTCAGAATCCAGCGTGACTTCAATCGGATCAACCATTCAACTCACCCCCTCTCTGTTCGTATTTTTTATTAATGGCATACGTCAGGAACGTGTCTTCGGATTCCGGTAAGTTCATAATCTCGCTCGGTGTTTTGCCGCAAATCTTACACTTCTCTAATAACATCTGCCCTTCGTTGCTGTCAGCGAAAGGATTTAATTGATTGGTCTCCGGCACCAATCTTTTCCATGATGTCCCGGAAGATCGTATAGACTCTACCGTCTTTTGAACGCAGATCAATGAGTTGCCAGACGTTCGGATCTTTCAGTTTCGGATCGACACAGATTTCCGCGAGACCTTCATACACAACCGAATCCTGGATGTCAAGCGGATTTGCACCGGGTATTTTCATCTTCTTTTGTGAACCACGCAATAATCCGCGTAGTTTACTCGATAAGAACGGTTTGTATCGGATCTCCATAGTTCCGTACTTATACACACCTACTGAAGTGCTGTCCGGCTGCGAGAGTAGTTCTAAGACGAGATCGGTATTGGCGATTGCGTCAATGTCTAACTGTTCGCCTTCTTTCATTGACTGGCTGATCCAGACCTCGTTTTCTTCTTGAGTGAGACCGGGCATGTAAATCACGCCGGGTTTGAATCGACTACGGTTACGCCGAATCCTTCTAAATCCACCTTTACGAACTGCCCTTCAGCCGCCTTAATCTCGAACTTCGGGAAATAGACCCCGGTCACAGACCTGCCAAGTTTCACGGTGCCTGAGGTGGTCATGGGTACGATCAGTTCTGTAACGGTGAACAGTGTTACCAGATTGTTATCTAATCCAGTCCCGGACCCGGCGGTTCCGTCTGCAATCCAGAACGGGAACCACTCGGCGAGTTTCGGCGCGAATTTAATAAAGCCGAGTTTGACGGTGACTTTCTCGTTGTATTTCGCCACACCTACCCTTCGGATGGACGCGAACCCGTAGGCTTCTGCGTGTTCCCATCCTTGAGATACGCTCACATCCTTTGCCACACCGATAGTTAATGCTGCCGGTGTACCGGTTGCATTAGCTACCGTAATCACTGACATATTACTGAAGTATAAGCTCTCCGCTGTTGCAGCCAAAATTTATCACCTTTATTTATGAAGAATGAGGAGAAGGAAGGTAATAAAGGTTATCTAAGTTAAAACAAATAAGATTTAGTATTCAAAAGATTTTACACTAAGCACGAGCAAAAATCTATCCAGTACGAAGTCCATTTCCTGATACGGTTTGATTTCTACTGTAGCTTTCCATATTACACAATTATCAAAACACATATTCGCCTGACCGGTAAACAGTTTCAGCATATCTTTCGCATACTGCCGGATTGAATTAATATCAGAATACGGCGTTTTATTGTCCTGTGAAAAACGGTAATAGGCAACGATATTCTGGGTAAAGGATTCTTGAAGATCGTCGCTTCCCATTGAGAGTGTTGCCTCTAATTTGCTCGCACCAATCGGAATCACGCAGACTGTAGGTAAAAGGGATGAATGTTGAGCAAGAATCGCAGGATCTTCGTCCCGGTCAAGTACCTGTTTAATTCCGCCCAAAGTGGGGGCTGCTGCGAGGATGCGCGTACGGCAGGTAGTTGAAAATGTGATGAAGTTGGCTGCTGTCATGGTATCCTCATCGGGCAGGTTGCCGGTATTCCCATATCCTGGTTCTGTTTGAATGTGACTTCCGTATTGTGCTTGCACCGGTACAGTCCATAAGGTTCTCTCAAAGATCCCGGACAATTTTCGCACGAATCTACTTCACAATGGTAAACGATCATTTCATCACCTTAACATTGACATTTGTGATCTTTACATTCAATAAACCTTCGTTCTCCATCATTTCGATACTACGCCGGATGCCATTCTCCACACAGAGCAGGATATACTCTCTGAAAGAAGTAACCAGAATGTTTCTTATCCCTAATCTACTCGTGCGATTATAATTAAATCTCCCGGTGTATCGATTGAAAAAGAACATTTTGCCCGTTTCGTGCCCGCGTACTAATGGCTCCGGTTGCCGGTATCTTCGCCACTGTTTAAGGGAAGGATACTGAGTTTGCCCCACTCCCGGGACGGCTGATACCATGACTTCTTTAAACGTAGTCGGTACGCTGATCTGATAAGGTCCGGTGCCATACCAGAGGAGATCGGCAATTATCCACCGTCCATTTGCCGTTTTCTTTGCGTTGGTCAGATAGACGTATCCGGTATCTCCTTTTGCACTCACATCTACCCGCCACTGGTCTTTCATGTGAATAGTCGGACGTTTCGAGACCCATTTCTGCATTGTCGGGTCTGCTGCAAGAAACCCGGAAATGTTGTCAAAAAAGGGGATTTTACCGTCAATGCGCGTTGTGTGGTTTGCGAGAAAATCCAGTGATGAGAGATTCTCCCGGATATAAGGGATGCTGTAAGCGAGGATCAGTGCCATTGTCTTCTCGCTCACCATGATACCCCTCAGTCAAACATGAATCCAGCCATCGTCACGCGCTTATATCGCTTCAGAGTGGACTCTTCCATGTGCGATAATATCTGTGCCTCGCTGTACTGATTCGGAAGTTGTGAATAATCCCGGACTCCCTGCGCGAAGATCGTAACAATGCTCTGGATGCCTTTCTTCGATAAAATCAGGTTCTTGAACACTCTCAGCACTTGGAACCGTATATCTCTATATGGTTTACTGGTCGGTGCGTACCCCGTGTAATAGGTGAACCGGACGCTGTTGCTGTTCAACCGGGGCACGTTGTTATGGAAAGATACCATTGTCAGCTCTTTCTTCGTAATGACTTCGTAATCCCCTCCCGCACTCGCTGATCGGACGGTTCGGACAGTCCACGCGGGCACATCTGTCTTTCCCGCCGTATCCTCTTCTACTACTACCGGCGCGTATGCAGTGCCGTCAATAGTGCCGGTGTAATAGAGTTCCCGAAGATAAAACTGGTAATCTTGTGGTAGGTATGCAGTCGGATAGTCCCAATCGTTCGTATATCCTTTACCGTTCCGGAGCTCTACGATCAGTGCTTCCGGTTGCTGCGGATCGAACGTCTGGACATTACAATATTTGTGGACGATTTGTGCGATAATTTCAACGTAATCCGCACAGAACGTTTCCCATTCTATTTGAGTCATCTGTGCGCCGTTGATGAGCATATCTGTATAGGTGAAGCCGGTAAACTCTTCAACGTCTTTGTTGGTTAATCCATAGGCACTCATAACAGATAATGAAAAAAGAGAGTAATTAAAGTTATCCTGCGCCGCCAAAGATGTCATGGAAGAAATCTATCGGCCATTGCCAGAACCCGCCGAAGACTCCTTGCGGTGAAGGATCGAATCCCTGCATCGATGGACCCGGTTTCGCAACCCAGATGTAACGAGCAGGTGAGCTCGATGTGTTAAATCCGGCTTCGTTCCCGGCGATTAGACTGACCGACTTATACCCACCATACGTGAACGTCACGGAAACATTCCGGGTTGTCTGATTAGATGCCCAGCCGGTTCCGTACCAGCTCCATGAATCCCACGCGGTGATCGGGTTGATTGTGGTCGCATTACAGACGAGCGTGAACGGTCTTGTCCCATTGAGGTTGTACGTCTTATTCAGGTCTCCTCCGGGTCGTGTGCATACAAATAATGCAATCGGGAGTTTGTGCGAGACGTTCATTTTGACATTCGCTGATAACGCGCTGCCTTCAATACTGTATGCCGTCAAATTCGCACTGAAATTACCGGGGAATAAGTACGTGTACGCAACGGGCGATGTGGTTGATGTGTTCCCTTCACCGAACTGCCATAAGCGCGTGCTGGCGTTGTTGGTCGAGGTATCGGTGAACAGTACCGTCTGCGGATAGATGCCGAGGTTCCCGCTCCTGTTTGTAGTGAAGGATACTGTTGGTACTCCCCATGACGTGTTAAGATATTCCGCTGCTGCTGTGGAACTTCCTAACGAACCGGTGACAATAAGGTACGGTGTGAAATTTCCGACTAAGTTATAAGTGTAACTGTAATTGGAAACTCCCCATTCTACCGTCGTATTGTACCAAACCGTATCATTCACAGTTCCCTGAATGCTCAGGTTCCATGATTCAAGTAACGTCCCGCCTGACGTGTCATTGAAGTAAACCGTCTGTGGTATTACACCGAGATTACCAGTACGATTGACGGTAAATGATGCCGCCGGGTCAATTGCCAGCGTTGCCGGAATTAGGAATAGGAGAAGGAGAGCTAATATTAAATTTCTCCTTATGATTTTCATCTCCCGTCCCTCCTTAGATCGCCAGTTTTGTGTAGAACAATACAACTTCATCTACAAGTGCATCAGCGGTCAATGTGTCTCCACCGGCTGCCGCTTTCCGATACAGTTGGATAATTGAGAGGATATCGGCTGCCGGAGTCCCTGCGAGTGTGATCGCTGCTGTTGCCGCTGTGACCTGAAGATCCGCCGCTGCAATGAGAGTGTCAGTAACTTCTTTTGCCGACCCGAATGCTGCGTCGAGTGCTTCACCATCGCCGATACAAACGCCCTGAATGCCGAAGATTGCATCGCCGGCACCTGCTGATCCCCATTTGACTTTCCCGGCAATGGTTCCGCCGTCATAGTCGTGAGGCATTGAGAATCGCCACTGGCAATATTGCTGAGTGGTCTGATCGAAGTCCATCGTTACCCGCATGACTTTGTTGGTGGTAGATTCTGAGGGGGCTCCTTCGTCCGCTCCCGTGGTGGTTGTCGGAATTGCACTGCCGGCGCTGAGCAGGATAGTTCCGACGGGTAGACCGCTGGCTGTTGACCAGCTACTTGCTCCGGTAGCTGTGGCGATGTACTGAATACCGTTGGTGTAATCAATATAGAGATCGCCAATACGGAGCGCCACATAGACGCCATTAGGAGATCCTGCTCCTGCATAAATGGTAGTGCCTCCTATCTGCTCACCATTTTTGAGCGCGTTAATTCCTTGTCGTGATCCGACTGTTGCTGTTACGGTCATGATGGATCTGTTACCTCCTTATTTACGCGCAGTTCTGAGCTGCAAACAGTTTTACATCGGGGTTCTCTGGGAACGGTATGACCAGCAATATCACTTTTCCGACGGCTGCATTCCCGAGGAAAATCTGGTTCATGACATAGAGCGGGGCGTTATCTGCAATTACGACGGCTGTAGTTCCGAGACATCCCCTCTTTACTGTGACAGTTCCAGCAGCGCCACCTACTGCGGTATCTGCCTCAACCAGCATCATTTCACCGGTAGTCCCGTTGAAAATGTAGTACGGAAGTAGCCGGGTAATGGAGGCGTTGTCATAAATGATAGAGGTTCCGGTTGTGGTTGCTACTGCTCCGTTCGCTTTCATCGTTCCATAGGTGATAGTCTCCAGTGCGTTTGTAACCGTATCCGCTACTGAAGTGAATACAGCTCCGTTCAGAACGATAACACCCGGATATTTAAAATTCATCCAGTCGCTTTGAGTGGCTTTCGTGACCATCGCAACGTCAAGAACGAGGTGCATCAACTGTAAGTCTACTTTGGTTGTAAGATCTGCTACCATGTTTTTTTCACCTCCTTATGTAGTGATATTGAACACTCCACCCTGTAATGAAAGGGCGCCGCTTACATCTGACTTATCGATCAGCGTTTCGGCTGCACTGATAACTCCTTTCTGAGAGAGGTTGATCTGTGCAAGCTGGGTGTTCATGTCCTGCCATAATATTCTCCGGGCAAGCATACGGCTATCTAACAGGAAGATACACCGGGATCCGGAAGCTGTCGGCATGAACGGATGCGGGATCATTGCGAGTCCGCCGGCGTTCGGGAATGCCAGTTCGATCTTCGTGATACCGGAAGTGATTTCCGTGATTGGACCAGTTCTGAAGTGTTCCCAGAGACCGCGCCGGTAGACACCGAAAGTACCGTAATCGCAGAAAGCAATGTTCGGCTGCATTCCGTATTTCGCCATGTACATGTATGAGTCATCCAGATCTTTATTGATCTGGTCGTAGGATGGACCGGACGAAGTTACCCAGTTCGCACCGGAACCGGCAGTCTGGGTGTTTGCCTGGATGATCTGATATACACCGTTATATGAGACGGCACCGGATCCGACGGTTGCCCGCCACGCCATTGTGGTATCTGACGGTGAATAGTTGACACCGATCATCATACGTTCCCGGGTTGCTCTGAGTGCGTCCTGTGCCATATCGACACGGATCGCCATCATATCACGAGCGGGAATCTGGGCGAGACCGGCAAGCTGTGCTGCCATAGTCACCCGGTATGACGAATACAGGTACTTGATGTACTGTGTCCGGTTATAGGGCGACGGATCGCTTTCCGTAAACATCTGGTCTTCTGTACCGGGTCCGGCTGAGAGATCCCACGGTCCGATCAAGTCGATGTTGACTGCTTTACCTTTGTTCGCCTCAGTTGGGAATAGCGCTTGGAACGGATACGCACGTTTGTAGAGGTATGAAATTGCATCGTCCGTGATGGTGTGCATCAGGTTTGATGCAGTTGTCATAGCCTTTTTGAATTCACATACGTCCGGAAGTTCTGTCCACAGAGCCTTTGAAACTTCGTCACAGAATTGTCCGTGTGATCCTTCGAGCGCCTTGTACAGAGACTCGGAGAGATACCGGGTTTCCTGTTTGTCCGGGTGTGCTTCCTGTGGCGATTCCGGGAGGTATCCTTCATAGATTGCCTTCACAACGGAATCTTCAATACAGGGCATGAGCGGCATGTGCGTGATGCCAGTACCGGCAAGTCCTTTCATGAACCGATCACGCTGAGCAAGCAACATATTATGAGAGACGGGACTGCCGTTCACTACTCCCGGCCAGAATATTTCACCGAGAAGATCGGCATCTCCCGCTACTGTCGGCATAAGAGACGTAATGTCCCGGGGCGCGTTCTTTCCTACCGGGTCAATCGGACCCATTCCCTCAATGACGCGGGGATCGTACTGGGTCGCTGTCCGGAAATGATTGAATACCCTTCTCATGATTTCACCTTACCTTGCATTTGTAATGCAACTGCCCCGGCATTACCGAGTACCGGTTTGCCTTCGGAATCGACGTTCGGCATGAGAAGAATCCCGGATTTCTGGATCGTTTCGTTTGCATACGCCTCCAGTTTTTCTGCAAGATCGAGATTGGCTTTCTTCAACGTTTCGATCTCTGTGAGAACGGGACTTAAAGCGGCATCAATAGCCTTTTTGAAATCCTGTTCCATCTCAGCCTTCAGGATAACGGTTTTATCCTCCGGGGGAGTGGGCGGGACTTCTGCCTTCTCAATTACTTTCTTCTCTTCAATAGGTTCTTTCGTTTCGTCTGCTTTCATACTTTCATGCACCTTCTTGTCGGAACTGACGAGTTGTTTGAGGATCGCTTTTATTTCAGCAATATCGTCTGCAAGTGAAGAGCCGGATTCGGCTTTCTTCTCTTCTTCCTTTTCCTCTTTTTCGGAGATCTCGGGTTCTGTAGCTTTCGATTCTGTCTCTTCCTTTTCGTCAGCCTCTTCCTTCATCGCCTCCTTTTTCTCGTCAGTCTCCTCCTTTTCATCTCCCTTTTTAACGGGAGTTTTCTCGTTACACTTTTTCATTTTATCACCGGTTTTCTTGGATCTAAGCTTAGTACCGTCCGTGACCGGATGGATTAGTGAAGAATCTGTTGTTTCAGCCTTTATTAAGGTATCCTCTACCTGAGTTAAGACAAGTGAAGTTGTGTACACAAACGCACCGGGATCTTCAAGTCCGGCTTTTACGACGGCAAGTGAAGTGTTATCATTCCGGGCGGCTTCGTCACAGACCGAAATCGAATCCAGCCGGAGCCCGGTTGTCCGGCAGGGACGCTCTTTAGAGCGTTGTGATTGGTGTAAATTACATTCGCTTGAATATTCTGTGCGTCTGCCTGCGATAGAGACTTGATTATACTGTTTGCTCTTGATCTTATCCCAGACATCATCCACACTCGGATCTTCCCGGATCCGTATGAGAGCTTGAAATTCATCTTCCTGAGTTTGCCATATCTTTTCAGCTACTCCTACCGGGCGTTCTTTATGAAATTCGTTAATAATAGGAAAATGTTGGTAATCTTCGAGTGCTTCAGCCATTGCCTTAGCGGTGATATATTCCATATCCTTATCGACTACCGGAACATGAAAAGTCATCTCCGCTATCCGGTTGCTTTTCAGGATCTTTTGGATATCTTGCTCCCATTCGGCTTTCTTTGCATCCGGCATAAACGCCTCAATACGTAGAATAATCTAATTGGTACGTACCTACATCGCTGTTCTTCATCACTGAGATCACAACAATAACATTATACGGAACTTCCGTAGTGGTGATCTCGATCTGGGTATTCGCAGCAATTGAGGTTTCAGCTTTTCCTACCTTAGTGAGTGGACTTGCCCCATCCGCGAGGTAGAGATCCACTTTGTAAAACATCGTGTTCGTGCCGTGCAGATTTTTCAGGAAAGCAATAAACTTCCCTTGTCCACTACACCCATGCAGATCAACACGTAATGCTTCGATGTAAGCCGCTGTTGTAGTCCCGGATTTGGTTCCCGATTTAAAAGGATTCAACATAATAATCAACTCCACTTGTTCTATTTCAAGTTTGGTTGTTGATACAATTAAAAAGGAAAGATATTAAAGATTTCTCTTAAAAGAGGTGCAGTCCCCACAAGGAACTGCGAATCTTGACTGGGGGTTGGCTGTTCAACTTGTAGGGAGGTCAACTACCAACGACTAAAGTCATTGGCTTGTAACTGTGTTAAGAACACGCTACGGTTGGCTGGTTGACGGGCAGCCTGCTCAGACCAGATATACCGGCTTGAGCGATGTTTCTGGAAGCATTGAGGTCAGCATGGAGTTCAAACCCACAAGATCGGCAGAGAAATTGAGATCCGTTCCGGTTGCCTTTATAGACGTGCCCGCACGCAGAACATTTTTGAGACGTGAACCGGGCGTCTACAAGGGTAACGGACTTCCCGACGTTTTCTGCTTTATACCGGATAAACTGTTCAAGTTGGTAGAACGACCAGTTATTCAGTTTCCGGTTAAATGTTTTACTGCGTCGTTTCTGCACTCGGATTTTAGTGAGGTCTTCGAGTGCAAACACAGTAGATTCTGGGGATTGAACTATCTGTTTAGAGATACAGTGGTTAACGTCAGTCACAAACCGTCTTTCTCGACCGGATATTTTCCGGAGTTTCCGTTTAGCGGATCGAGTGCCTTTAGACTGCAATTGTCGGCGAAGGTACGCATATTTAGCGCGGACATTCTTCACCGGTTTAGAATTGTAAAATGTGTTGTCAGAACAGACAGCAATATTAATGAACCCTCGGTCTATTCCGAGAACAGATACAGGTTTTACAAGTTCCGGTGTCCGGGACTCAACCTGACAATGCAGGTAAAACGTGTTATCATTCTTACGGAGAGACAAAGTAGACGATTTAATCTGCCATGTTTTATACCGGGCATAGTAACTCGGTACATGGAAAGCAGCTTTGATCCGCCCATCAGAGGTAGCAATAGTAGCATACCCGGAATCAAGACAAATCCGGATTACACGAGAGTTGTACCGCATCGCCGAGAACTCTTTTCGGGTCGGTTTAGATTTACATTTAACGGATTTCAGCGATTCACACGCACAATCCCGGGCGCCTTGTACCAGAGACGACGGGAGATCCGGAACTGTCTGTCGGACAGTCTGGTACGTGGCGGTATGGCAATTAACTTTGTTACCAGAATGGGCGTCAAACCCCCAGTTAGAACAGACGTTAAACGCGACCGTGTAATCCCGCATAGTTTTATAGAGCGATTGTTCAGCATCGGAACTTATATTAAGTTTCAACCTGATAGTCCTAATCACAATCATATATTAAAGGTGATAGGTATTAAATGTAACTCAATTAACGAGGTGAACGGGGCAATTCATCCCACCGCTAAAGCAGTGGGTTTCCTTGCACCCAGATCATGAACCCGGGCAGAGACTGTGAACTGCGCCGGGTCCGGGTTGTTCATCTTACTTTTTCCCGAATAGCCCTCGTATCCACGATATCGGGATTTGGAGCCAGCTTTGTTTTACGGGTTGGGGTTCCGGACCCGGTGCAATGCCGAGGATCGTAACTTCCATCGGTTCACTCATTACAGCGCCGATAAACGCTCTTGCCTGGAATGTTCCCGCCTTTTTGTAGATGTGGAAGATTGCGACCTGCCCGGGTTTATCAAATTCTCCGAAAACGCCATCGCCATACGACCATTTGTTGATCCCATCAGATACGGCGGTGAACATCACACTGCACGGCACTATCCGGTTGGTGAGATATTCCACCTTAAACCGGATACTTGAATCGGTTGTCATCCTTGCCCCTCAGCGTTTCAGAACGAACATCTGAACCGGATGATTGAAGAATCCTGATAACGCCTGATCGATAATCAGGATAATCGCGTTATAGAATATGATCTCCGTTGCGATCCATTCCGGCGTGATTGCCATCCCAGAATAAGCCGCATACGCACCGAGTCCGATGCCGACAATCTCGTATGCACCGAGAGTTACCCAGTTCACTTCAGTAGTTCCACTTGGTCGACTCCCGTAGTAGACAAGCGCGGTGAATATAGCCGCTGCTGCCATTCCTGCGAGAATCTGTATGATTGTTGGTATGTAATCCATTTTCATTTTCTCCTGAATATTGCTTTTAGAAATTCAAATGCTGCTTCTATCAGCAGTGCCCAAAACCCCTTTTTTACGGGAGGGATGGGTACTGTAAGCGGTTCAAGCGTAAAGATCAACTCTTTAACACTATCATCCACCGTCCGGGATTGGGTTGTATATCCATCAGCACTTGCCGAAATCTCGTATTTCTCTCCTTTGTGAAGTGAGATTTTGAGCGGAGTCTTTCCGACGGCAACTCCGTTTGACGTGATCTGCGCTTCGACGTTCGCGGTGATTGAGAGTGTGGTGTGAATATCCTCACCGATCTTTGTCTCTTCTTTATCCAGCACCAACATCCAGACAGATTGATCTATTGCCATGTTGAAATATTTCCGAGAGATCCCGCCGAATTGCCCGCACCAGTCACCCCACGAATGGATCAGATAAAGATTGTCTCCATCATATCCGTAAAAACAAAGGGCGTGATATCCGATAATCTCTCCGCGTGGATCCGGGAAGAATCCATCCCCTCCCTGCATCTGTTGATAACTTTCGTAAATCGGGATGGCTGCGAGAACTGCGCCCTTGTTATAGATGGCACTGCATACCTCATCCCACGTTGCGCCCCCATCCGGAGTTCCGCACATGGCGTATCCCTCGATCTTATGCTTTATGGCTTCGGCTGTTGCCTGTTCCCAGCTTACCCCGTTGTTTGCCACCATCCTCGCCGCGTCAATACCCGGAGGATACGCCCATACACAAAGTCCCTCTTTGTCTGTATGCCATTGTTTTTCCAGATACCACCCGTATTTCAGCCACGCTTTTAGAGTGAATCGGATATCTCCCCCGGCTGGATACGTGACGTTACCTACGAACCGTCCTAACTGATAGAATCCTTCTGCGCTGATTTCTATGCGTTCGTTGCCGGTATCGTACCGGGTTCCGATAGCGTCAATAACATCAAATCGCTGTCCGGCAATATCTGCGGCTGTGGGAATGTCCCCCGTCAGCATCCCATAAACGATTTGAGCGACGAACTTCGTACCGTATCCGGTACATGTTCCGCGCTTGTCCTGATTGCATTTCGCCACTCGTTTCCCGTGTGGATTCTTCCATGCCGGTACAAACGGTGCAATTTCCGGCGCTCCTTTCATCATCTGGATTTTCGGATATGACCAGACATGCCGGCTGGATGGGTTCGGATCTAAAATCGGAAGTGTCATTTATAGTTTAATTTAGTCGTGCACATATAAGCATTGTGGTTCTTTCCCGGATAATTATATATATGCAGCATTTTCATACACTTATATATGGGAATTAATACCATGAAACAAAAATACAGAAAGCTCAGAACTAAGGCGCATAATTTTAAGCAGTGCGTACTTGATGAGTTCTCTGCTCGTGATAATCAGTGGTTGCGAAGAGCGGCTCATGCTCCTCCGATGCTGCGGTAAAAACCAAATACTCTTCTTTTGTGGTATAATCCGCTTGAACCTCCCACGACTAAAGTCGTGGGATTCCTGATTCATTCCCCGGTATGCGTACCGCGAGTCCACAGGCTCACCGGGTAGTTCCTACCCTGAATTGCTGAATGTACGTAACAGGTTTTGATCCTGTAACGCCATCTTTTTTATGTTAATTGCAGCGTTAATATCCCTGTCGTGAAATGTACCACAATCCGGACAAGTCCATTCCCGGTCTTGAAGTTTCAAGTCTCGGTTAACCGATCCGCAGACAGAACACAGCTTCGATGACGGTTCAAACTGCCCGATTTTCAGGAGCGTCTTACCGTACTGAGTACACTTATATTCTAACTGTCGGAACAGTTCAGACCAGCCGACATCCGAGATCGAACGTGCAAGTTTGTGATTTTTCAGCATACCAGAGACGTTCAGAGTTTCGACTGCAATAGCTTGGTTCTCGCTCACTAATTTGTAAGAGTGTTTGTGCAGGAAATCCGTTCTCTGGTTGTTGATCCGTTCATGAAGTATTGCTACTTTCTGAACGGCATTTCTACGATTGTTTGATCCTTTGACCTTTCGGGCAACTGATCGCTGTAAATGTTTCAGTCGTGCTAATGAGTTTTTCAAGTATCTCGGATTATCTTCTTTCAGACCGTCCGAAGTTACCAGAAAACTTGTTAATCCGACGTCAATTCCGATAGTATTTGTACTATCGAACGGTGCAGGTTCGGGTTCTTTCAAACCGTCATCTACCAGCACCGAAATGTAATATTTGCCGGTACTTGTCGCCGATACCGTTGCTGTTTTTAAAGCACCGGTAAACTTCTTTGAAATGACCGTTTTAACCGTTCCCAATTTCGGAAGTTTAACTTTATTTTCTGATAGTTTAACCTCGTAGTGTTGTGGGATTTGAAAGGACTGTACCGGATTCTTCTTACTCTTGAATTTGGGGAAATCTGCTTTCTTACGGAAGAAGTTCTTAAACGCGGTCTCGACGTTCCGGTTAACCGCTTGAAGGGATTGTGAATTGGTTTCACTCATCCATTCGTAATGCTTCTTTAATTCCGGAATCATGTTGTTCAGGTCGAACATCGTCAAAGACTCGTTCTCTGCCTGATATGCCCGCATTTTTTTCTCTAATGACAGATTATACAGAAACCTACACGTACCGATGTGCTGCCAAATCTTTTTGATCTGCTCCTTATTCGGATACATTCGATACTTGTATGCCCGTAGCATCTGTTTAATAGTTAGTCTATGTGAGTATTAAACACTTTGTATTGGTGAAAGTAAAGACGACAAAGGGGTTCGATTCATCCCATGACTAAAGTCACGGGTTTTCTCGACCCCTTTACCCGAGATCATAAGATTCGTCTAACCTATCCGGGCAATCCATAAACGTGTATATGTCAGGTTTTCCTACCATAGAACAATCGCCTCTTTTCCGCATTGTGGACACGTAAAGAAATCCATGTTCGTTTCGTGAACTTCCGATAATTTCCTTACGGTGTTAGCATGATCTGATAGTGCCATTACATACCCGCAGTCAGTACACGAAAAGGTCGTTTTCTTTTCCCAAAATATATCTGGGTATCCCATCTCACTTTCCCTCCTCCTGCATCCCGGTTCCCAGACACGCCGGGCACGGTTTAGCCGACTTATTATCCGACGAATACACATTGTATGAATCATACACAATCACGGTTCCAAATCCCGGTTCAACTCCACCGGATCCTCCGCATACTGGACACCGGATTTTCATCCTATTCTCCTTGTATCTATCAGCTCATATCCCGATCTCTGTAAAATTGTTTCTGCAATAAGGTCTTTCAGTAGTTTGTTCGTCTCTTCTTGATTCCTCTCAATTCGTTTCAGATAGCTTCCAAGCATTACGTCCATCTCAATTCACCCCACACTCGCTCCTTTTTTCATAATCCTCTTATATTCCTTATCAGTCCTGCTCGGTTTCCTCTCCGCGAGCATATTCTTCGTGCTGACTGGTGCAGTATCGCGCATCGGTTGTTTCTTCTCCGGCGGGTGTGCGAGTGCAGTATTGTCTAATAGTTCCATTGCCTCTCTTCTTCGATGTTCTTTCACGTTTCCGTCGTGATTATGTGCCTTGAAGATGTCCTCAAACATCAGTACGCGATCAACGAGATTTGTGAGCCGGGAGTTGATCTCCTTGACCTGCTGCTGGAGCGTCTCAACTGCTACTTCCCGCCGATCTGTGTGTGCTTTCATATTGGTGTAGCCTGCATCAACCCGACTGAACGCCGCTTTCAAATCGACTTTTAGCTTCTCATTGGATTGCTCCAGAGATACGATTCTTTCGATAATCTGACCCGGCACTTGATGAATATGCGTTTCCAGTTTCTCCAATCGCTTCAGAATAAGGGTTGTCTGTAATCCTCTGGTTCGGTGCGCTTCAAGTGCATCCCGGTTTTGAGTTTCCAGTTCCTGCACCCGTCTCAGTAAGTCTTGCCCGGCTGCGTTTGCACCGGATTTGAGCCGCTCTACTTCTTCACATACCAAAGTAAGACGACCACGAGCTGGGAATATATCATCTTCTTTTGCTTTTTCCAGCACTTTCACCCTTTGCATGAGTTCCCCGCCCACTCCGCACTTGCACCGGCTAAGCTGGTCGATACTCTCCCCCATCGCTTCAACCGCTTCATCCCGCTGCCGCATACGAGTGTCTATGAGATCCTGGCGCTCCTTGAACGCAGCGAACACACCGTCTGTGTCCTGCTGTCGCCCCTCGGTCATTGCCGCCAGTCTTGATATGCGGAGTTCTAATTTCTCGACTTCATCTTCTCTGTCATCTTCAATTACCAGTCTCATTTTTCATCTCCTCGTTTGGATTGTGAAATAGACACTCGTCTTTATTCTGACATACCACATCACAGACATGGCTTTTTGTATCTGGATGAAATATCTCTAAATCACACCGTTTCCAGTCACTGTTATAGTAACAGCCTGCACAACATTCCGGCTTTCTGATCATGTCACTACCTCATAGAGATCCGACGGGAAATAAGACCAGTTCCCGCACTCATCAAGCACGTAATAACAGTTTTCATCCTCTGGATCTTTGAACGTGCATTCAATGTCGCAGTAAACCAGATTGTCCATTCTCTTGTACCTTTTTTGAGCGTCGAGAACAAACCTGCCAACGTCTGTGAACACTTCACCCGTTTCTTTGTTACGAACTTTCATTCGTAATCCCCCCTGTTCTTTCGCCTTTCTTTT